>Ga0209902_100037_pt1 | contig 305752 bp, 274 predicted proteins | sample FECB27metaG_FD_188304 | JGI IMG/M metagenome (GOLD analysis project Ga0209902, IMG submission 188304) | Cyanobacterial communities from the Joint Genome Institute, California, USA - FECB-27 (SPAdes) (version 2) | ecosystem: Environmental > Aquatic > Thermal springs > Hot (42-90C) > Microbial... | reverse complement strand
TCGGCCTGTTCGGCACGGTGTGGGGCATCTATCACGCCCTGATCGCCATCGGCATGTCGGGCTCGGGCATGCTCGACAAGGTGGCCGGTCCGGTCGGCGAGGCGCTGATCATGACCGGCATCGGCCTCGCCGTCGCTCTGCCGGCGGTCATGGGCTACAACTGGCTGACCCGCTCCAACCGCGTGCTGACGGCGAAACTCGACGCCTTCGCCTTCGAGCTGCTGACCTTCCTGTCGATGGGCCGCGCGCTGCAGGCCGGCCGCAAGCCGGGCGTGCCGCTCGCGGCCGTGAACTGAGGGGAGCCGGGACATGGCTTTCGGGAGTTTCGAACGCAAGACCTCGTCCCAGCCGATGGCCGAGATCAACATGGTGCCGCTGATCGACGTGGTGCTGGTGCTGCTGGTCATCTTCATCGTGACCGCGCCGCTGCTCACCAACGTGGTGAAGCTCGACCTGCCCAAGGCGACGGCCAACGCCGATCTCCAGAAACCGGAGAAGATCGAGTTCGCGATCGACGCGCAGGGCGCCCTGTATTGGGGCGGCACACAGCTGACCCGCGACGAAGCGCTGGAGAAGTTCGCCGAGGCCGGCCGCAAGCGGCCACAGCCGGAGGTCTATCTGCGCGCCGACGCGACCGTGCCCTACCGCTACGTGATGGAGACCCTGGCCGACGCCTCCAAGGGCGGCCTCTCCAAGATCGCCTTCGTCAGCGAGCCGACGCGTTAGCTGCGCGAGCCGGCAAAGCTCACCGTGGCGACGCCGGCGCCGACCAGAAGGCCACCTCCGACTTTGTTGACGACGCCGATGGCCCGCGGGTTGGATGCCAAGCGGCGCGCCCGGGAGGCGACCAGCGCGTAGCCGAAGGCATTGGCGAATGCGAGGACGAGGAACGTCGTCTCGAAGACCAGCATCTGGGTCAGGAAGTCCGCCTTGGGATCGAGGAAGGCGGGCAGGAAGGCCACGAAGAAGGTGATGCTCTTGGGGTTGAGCGCCGTCACCAGCCAGGCATGGCCCAGCATCTTTGCGGCCGAGACGGCATCGGTGCGCGGCGGGGCGTCGAGCGTGCCGCCGGCACGCCACAGCTTTATGCCGAGATAGATCAGGTACGCAGCGCCCACCCACTTCAGGATCGTGAACAGGGTGGCCGAGGTGGCGAGCAGGGCGCCGAGACCCAGCATCGAAAGCGTCATGGCCGTGAAGTCGCCCAGCGCCACGCCAACCGCCATCGGCAGGGCCGTGCGCCAGCCCTGGCCCAGGGCATACGACACGACCAGCAAGACGGTGGGGCCCGGGATCACCAGAAGGATGCTCGACGCCGCCGCAAAGGCGGCCCAGGTTTCAAAGGTCATGCTCACTCCTGAAGGCAGGAACCGATCAAGCCATGCGCGAAGGAGAGCGTCAGCCAGAATTTGGCCTCTTTCCATCGTCAAGATCGGGGTGTATTCGATCTTTCCGGAACTCAGATGAGCCCAAACAAACCGCGAGCCTATCACCACGGCGACCTGCGCGAGGCGCTGGTCGCGTCGGGACGCAAGCTGCTCGAGGAGAAGGGTATCCGCGGCTTTACCCTGCGCGAGTGTGCCCGCCGCGCGGAGGTCTCTCACGCCGCGCCGGCTCATCATTTTGCATCCATGGACGATCTGCTGGCCGAGCTGGTGCGCCGCGGGTTTGCCGAACTCTCGGCAACCATGACCGCCGAGGCCGAGCGGATCGAGGGCGAGGCGGCGGCACGGCTGGTCGGGCTTGGCGTTGGCTACATGGCCTACGCCGCCGCCAATCCGACGCTCTTCCAGCTCATGTTCAGTCGCGAGGCCAATCGCATCGAACTCGAGGAGGGCGAAGCGGGGGCCGGTAGCATCCGTCGGCTTCAGGCCGCCATCGTCGAGGAAATGCTGCCCGATGCCTCGGGCGAGGTCCGCCAGCGCATGGTCGATTTCGCCTGGGCCTCCATGCACGGCTTCATAACCCTGGTACTCGAAGGCGGGATCGGCGGCCGCGATTCCTCCCGCGCATTGAAATCGCGAGGGCTCGCCGTGCTGGCGGCGATGGCCGAGACGGTTGTGCGCGCAGCGCGGTAGTCAGAGCGAGATACGGAACAGCAGCGCCTCGGTTCCGCCGTGGGCCGCGACCTTGGTGAACCGCTTCACCAGGAAGCCGCCATTGGCCGTGATGACCTTCTGCGACGGCAGATTGTCGGGATCCGTCGTCAGGTCGACATGCGGCAGGCCATGCCGGGCGACCTGCTTCAGCATCAGGGCCAGCGCCCGGGTGGCGTAGCCTCGCTGGCGCTTCCACGGCGCCACGGCGTAGCCGATGTGACCCAGCACATAGGAGGGGAGTTCCGCCGTCCCTGGCTGCCAGCGAAAGCCGATCGAGCCGCAGAACTCTCCGTCCCACATCCAGCAGCGGTAGCCCGGCATGCGTTTGACCATGGTGCCGTCGGGCAGCGCGATGTCGCCACCCCTGGCTTCGGGATCGTCGAGCGAGGCCACGAAGGCGGCCGGATCGGCCTCGATGCGCGCCAGTTCCTCGCGTGGCGCCTCGTCGACCCGCACATTGTCGGGCGACCAGCCGCGGCGCAGCGCGTCGGCATAGCCGTCGAGATGGGCGAGGTCGGGTACGATGAGCTGCAACGGACTATCCTTTCGGTGCGGCGGGTGCTGTAGCATGGCCGATCATGAGTGCCAGCCCCATCCTCGTCCTCGACATCGACGGCGTCGTCTCGCTCGCCCAGCCGGGCTCGCCCAACCCCTGGTATGCGACCTTGAAGGAAGACTGGGGGCTCGATCACGATGCCGAACTGGCGCCCGGATTCTTCCTCAAGCCCGAATTCATGGAAGTGCTGCGGGGAAGGCTCGATCTCTACGTGGCGCTGCATGAATATTTCGAGACCAAGGGAATGGCCGACCGGCTCGAGGCGTTCGTTTCCTACTGGTTCGAGAAGGATTCCGACATCGACCGCGACGTCCTGGCCCAGGCCGACGCCTGGCGTAAGCGCACGGGTGGTCGCGTCTTCGCGGCGACCAACCAGGAGCATCATCGCATTGCCTACCTGCGTGACCAGCTCGGCCTCGGCGCGCATTTCGACGAGATCATCTATTCGGCGGCGCTGGGCGTCTGCAAGCCCGATCGGGTTTTCTATACCAATGCCCAGGCGCGCATGGGCGTGACCGTCGCGCAATCGATCCTGTTCGTCGACGACAAGACCAGCAACGTCGACGGTGCGCGCATGGCCGGCTGGCGCGCGATGCTCTATCGCGGTCCGGAAAGCCTGGAGCGCGCGCTGGCGGGCTGGGGCTGAGCCTCGCCGCAGGACCGCGAGACGAGGAGCGTGCAGGCCAGTAGGTCGGCGCAGCCTCCCGCCGACAGGTTCCGTTCGATGAAGGCGCGATGCAGCGCCTGTGCCTTTTCCAACCAGCCGTTCCGGCGGCAGCCACCGTCGGCCAGGAATCCCGCCGCCGCGTGGCGTACGAACGATCCCGCCTTGAGGCCACCGCGATAGAGAACCGTCGTATCGTCGACCGCCGCCATCAGCGTGAACAGCGTCTCGATGCTGGCCGCGTTGTCGTCGAGGCCGGCCTGCCGCGCCGCCCGATAGGCGGGAATGCCTGTCTCGAAGACGCTGGGGAAGGCAAGCGCCGCTTCCCGGCGCGCGCCGTCGCGGCCCGTGCGGCGGCGCACCTCGGCGCCATGGCTGGTCTCGCCGTCCCGCGCGGCATGGGCTTCGAGGGAGGTACCCCATGTATCCTTCAGCACCGCTCGAACGGCCTCCGGCGTCAGCGCCAACGGAAGCGCCTGCGTTCGCGCGAGGGCGGCGACCATGAGGCCGACCGAGAAGATCGCGCCGCGATGCGTATTCACCCCGCCCGTGACCGCGAGCATTCCGCGTTCGGCCTCGATCCCGAGTGGCATGAGCGCGTGCTCGAAGCGCTGGGCGGCCCGGCCGGCGGCGGCGAGAGCGGCAAAGGGGTGCAGCAGCGAATCGGCCGACCGGCACATCAGGTCGAAGTCCATGTCGTCATGGGCGCCGGAATCGATGGGACTGACGAGTCCCGGCTTCGGGTAAGCCTGCAATTCGTCGCGCATTGCCGCCACGGCGGCGCGGGCGAGCGCCTGGTCTTCCGGGCTCATCGGTTCAGGCGCGCACGGGGCACGAGTTGCAGCGTATCGACCGACTTGAGCAGTACCTCGTCCCGGTCCTGCAGGATCTCGCGCCACTGAACCTCGCCCAGACCCGGGAAAGAGAGTTCGCCGTCGATGCGGAAGCCGAGACCCTGCTCCACTTGCGCGAGGAACACGGCGGCACGGTTGGCGGCGTCGAGGTCGGTGACGTCGATCACCACGTCGAGGTCGGATGCCTCATGCACGTGGCCCTCGCCGGTCAGGGCTTGCCACATCCAGCTTCCGTAGACACGGATGTCGAGGCCGGTATCGGCCGCGGCGGCGAGCAGGCGATCGAAGGAGGCCGCGCGCGTCTGCGCCGCCGGACAGCGTGCAATCTCGGCCAGGATGGGAGGGCGCCCCTGGCGGACAATGCGATCCGCATCCGTCCAGGCCGCGACGCGACGCGGTCTCAGTTCGGGATGAGCCGCCTCGGTGGTGCAGAAGCCGAGTCCGATATCGGTGCCCTCGTTGCGCCGGCGCGTCACGACGAAGGGGCGCTCCGCGTCGTGCCAGGTCGTGGCCCGGGCGCGGTCGGCCGGGGTTTCAGTCTCGGGGACCTGCGACAGCCAGACCAGCGTGTGGCGTCGGAGACCGGTCATCGCGCCGATTCGGCGAGGACCTTCTTTCGGATGTCGAGGGCGAGCTTGCGGCCGCCGCGCTTCTTTCCGAGTTCGGCGCGATTATCCTCGGAGGTCGCCGTCGCGATCGCCTGGGCAAGCTTGGCCTGCACGTCGTCCTTGGCCGACCAGACATCCTGGACCCCGCCCAGCAGGGCGAAGGGCGCGGCGCCGAATTCCAGCGACGGCATGGTCTTCGAGAGCTTCTGGAGCACGGCCGCCGGGATCTTCGTCACCGCCGACATGGCGGCGATCGGCATGAGCCCGACCGTGGCCGAGTCGAGTGCATAGATGCGGTCGGCGAACATGCCGTAACAGAGGAAGGCACCGCCGACGGCCTGGCCGGTCGCGACGGTGATGAGCTTGTGGCCCTTGCGCCGCGCCAGTTCGAGGCACGACAGGAGATGGCCGAAATAGCTGGCGAGGCCCAGCATCTCGGCGACCCGGTTGGGCTCCTGGCCGGCGCTGTCGACCAGCATGACGATCGGCGTTTTGGGATGCTTCTCGATGCAGTCGATCACGTGCGCGGCGAGGCGCAGCGCGGCTTCGTTGTCGATGTAGGTCCCGTCGCTGGTCCCGATGACGCAGACCTTGCCGCCGCCGACCGAGGCGTAGCCGGTCAGCACCGACTTCTCGACGGTGATGGTCTTGGCGGAGGCGCCGAACAGGCGCGCCAGGACGGCGCGGGCAGACGGCTTCTTCGGGGTCGGTTTCTTCATGACCTACTTCCCACGCTTGGCGAGAGCGGCGAACTCGGGGCCCGAGGCCAGCGAGGCGGCTTCGATGTTGCGCACGCCCATGCCTTTCCAGACGGCATTGGGATCGTCGGTCGCGCCGAACCGCTTCAGCCGCTTCTGCAGCTCCTTCTGGCGGGCCTTCACCGAGCCGAGGCTGACCACGCTCGACTTGCCGACGAACTTCGCGATCGCGTCGCGCACGGCTTCCGAGGAGTCGTGCACGAGTGCGTCGGCATCGCCCAGCAGGTACTTGGTCTTGCCGCCGCTCGTCTTCCAGACCAGGGCGCGGTTGGCCGAGTCGTAGGCCTTTTTGCCCATCCATTTCTCGATGACGATCGGACCGGAGATGCCCAGTCGTCCGTGCTCGGTCATGATGCGGAAATCGCAGCAGGTCGACAGGATGCCGATGCCGCCAAAGGCACCGATGTCGGTGGCGATGACGGCGATGGTCGGGACCTTCAAAGCGCGACACTCGAAGATCGCGCGCATCGTCTCGGCGATGGCGATCTCGCCCGACGAGCCTTCGTGCAGGCGCACGCCACCGCTTTCGATGATCAGCACGCACGGCACCTTGTCACGCGCGGCGGCCTTGAACAGGCCGGTGAGCTTGGCGCCGTGGATCTCGCCGACGGCGCCGCCGACGAACTGGCCGACCTGGGCGGCGAGGTACACCTTCTTCCCGTCGATCTTGGCGTGGCCGATCACGATGCCATCATCGAACGACACCGGGATGCCGAGCTGGGCCAGGTAGGGGCTGGTGAGCCGTTCCGGCGGCGGCAACAGCTCTGCGAAGGAGCCCGCATCGACAAGAGCCGCAATGCGCTGGCGCGCGGTCAGTTCGTGGAAAAGAGTGGCGCCGGTCATTTGTCGCCCTTGGTGAGATGGTCGTAGGCCTGGCGCAGGCGCAGATTGACGAGCACGGGCGGGGCGCCCTGGTCGTTGATCGTGACCTTTGTGCCGCCGGCGGGATAATGGTGGGCGAAATCGGCGAGGGCCGCGAGCCACGACGCCTTGTAGCCCGGGATCGAGGTCTCGACGTGGCACTCCATTGCGTCGGAGGGCTTGCCGCCGCGCTCCAGCATCACTTCGAGATTGCCCGAGCCGACGACGCCTGCGAGGGCCCACGGCTTGGCGGTCTTCGACGGCAGCGGCTTGGACGGGAAAGCCTTGGTGAACTTTTCCATGCTGTGGTCCTACCAGTCGACGAATTGCGAGGGCGGGTCGTAGAGGCCCTGGGACCAGCGCACGAGGCCCTTGATGTCCTGCGTGGCCAGCAGGCTGCGGCTCGCTTCCGACGGGCGGACGCCGACATCCTCGGGCAATTGGACGATGCCACGGGCCCGCAGGTCCTCGGTCTCGCGCTTCTTGCGCTTCAGGCCGACCGGCGTGTAGCCGGCGACCGCGCGGATCGCCGCCTGGCGCTCTGCGATGGAGCGACAGGCCGCGAGGTTGGCGATGCCTTCCTCGGTGACGATGTGCGTGACGTCGTCGCCATAGATCATCACCGGCGTGACACCGTGCAGCGCCTTGCGGATGCTCGGGTCGGTCGCGTCCAGTTCCTCGACGAAGGTCGGCACGCGGCCGGCCTGGAAGGTCTCGACCATCTGGACCACCAGTTTGCGGCCGGGCGGCGAGCCGGGGCCGAGATTGGCTTCCGCGCCGGCCTTCAGCCAGGCCTTGGTCGGATGGCGGCGGCCTGTCGGCTGGCAACCCATGTTGGGCGCGCCACCGAAGCCGGTAATGCGGTTCTTGGAAACGGTCGAGGAGTTGCCGTTAATGTCGATCTGCAGAGACGCGCCGATGAACATGTCGATTGCGTAATGGCCGGCGAGCTGGCCCATGGCGCGGTTGGAATGGAAGCTGCCGTCGCGGCCCGTGAAGAACACGTCGGAGCGCGCGGCGGTGTATCGTTCCATGCCGACTTCGCCGCCGACGGCGAAAACGCTTTCGACCCAGCCTGACTCGATCGCGGGGATCAGGGTCGGCAGAGGATTGACCATCCAGTACTTGCAGATCTTGCCCTTGAGGCCGAGCCGCTCGCCGTAGGTCGGCAGCAGCAGCTCGATCGCCGCCGTATTGAAGCCCACGCCGTGGTTCAGCGACTGCACCTCGTACTTCTCGTAGATGCCGCGCAGCGCGACCATCGCCATCAGCACCTGCACGTCGGTGATGGCGGCGGGATCGCGCGTGAACAGTGCCTGCAGGTGCATGGGGTAGGGCGCTTCGACCACGAGATCGACCTGGTCGGCCGGGATGTCAATGCGCGGCAGCTTGTCGACGATCTCGTTCACCTGGGCGAACACGATGCCGTCGGAGAAGGCGGTCGGCTCGACGATCGCGGGCGTCTCCTCGGTGTTGGCGGCGAGGAACAGGTTGCCCTTGCGATCGGCCATCGCCGCGGCGATCAGCGCAACCCGGGGCGTCAGGTCGATGTAATAGCGTGCGTACAGCTCGTTGTAGGTGTGAATGGCACCGACAGGGAACTTCTTCGCCTTGACGAGGTCGGCGACGGCGCCGCCCTGCGGGCCGGCGTAGCAGAAATCGACCTGCTTGATCATGCCCTTCTTGAAGAGCTCGATATGGGCCGGCAGCGTGATGCAGGACATCACGAGATGGATGTCGCGCAGGTCCTTCTTTTCCAGCGTGGCGAGCTGGTTGGCGAGGAAGTCCGCCTGCTTCTGGTTGTCGCCCTCGAGGCAGAGGATGTCGCCGGGCTCGATGATGCGCCGGAGGATCTCGGGCACCTTGTCGGGGCTCACGAACTTGCCGCGGGCCAGCTTGCCCACGCGCTCGATCCGCTGGACCTTGTTCTGGCGGCGCAATGCCGTTTTTGCAGTGATCATGTTGCCTTTTTGGTCTATCCGTCGATGACGGTCAATGTGGTAGAGCAAAGCAATGCTGATGTTTGAGATACCCTTCGGCACGACCGATTGGGAGAGCGTCGAGCGCACGGAGCACCCGGGCGAGACCGGCAAGGCGTTCTGGCGCACCCGGACCTTCAACAACATCCGCGTGCGGATGGTCGAATACACGCCGGGCTATCTCGCCGACCACTGGTGCCAGAAGGGACACATCCTGCTGGTGCTCGAGGGCGAACTGTCGACGGAGCTGGCCGACGGCAGCACGGTCGAACTGAAGCAGGGCCAGAGCTATCAGGTCGCCGACAATACGCTCGGCCATCGTTCGAGCACCGCCAAAGGTGCCAAACTCTTCATAGTGGACTGACATGACGGACATGATCGGATTTATCGGCGTCGGTACGATGGGCGAACCGATGTGCCGCAACCTGGCACGCAAGAGCGGCATGACGGTCCTGGCCGCTGATCGCGACGAGGCGCCGCTGAAGCGGCTGGCGGCCGACGGCGTGAAGGCGGCCTCGCTCGACGAGATCGGCGATAGCTGCCGGACCATCTTCCTCTCCCTGCCGGGCGGCAAGGAAGTCGAGCAGGTCTGCATGGGTCCCAACGGCCTCATCGCGAAGGCCAAGCTCGGCTGGACCGTGGTCGACCTCAGCACCGCGCCGCCGGTGCTCGCGCGCCGGCTCTACGAGGAGTTTCAGGGCAAGGCTTCGGCCTTCGCCGATGCACCGGTCGCGCGCACGCGCCAGGCGGCGATCGACGGCACGCTCTCGATCATGGTCGGCGCCACGACGCCCACCTTCGAGCGGATCGAGCCGCTGCTGCGCCACATGGCGAGCGAGGTCACGCATTGCGGCGACGTCGGCGCCGGGCAGACCGTCAAGATCCTGAACAACATGATCCTGTTCCAGACCGTGGTGGCGCTGGCCGAGGGCCTGTCGATCGCGCGGGCGAACGGGGTCGACGGCAAGGTGCTGTTCGAGACACTGACCAAGGGCTCGGCGGACTCCTTCGCCTTGCGCAATCACGGCATGAAGGCGCTGCTGCCGGCAGTGTTCCCCGAGCGGGCCTTCTCGACGAAGTACGCGCTCAAGGACCTGAGCTACGCCATCGACATGGCGGAGCAGGCGAAGATTCCGGCGCTGGGCGCCGACGTGGCGCGCGAGGTCATGGAGCGGGCCGTCGAACTGGGACACGGCGAGGAATACTGGCCTGTCCTGCTCAAGGCCATCGAGGACGCGACCGGCAAGGCGTAGGTCGGGAGCGCGTCAGATCCGGAAACGGAAGCTGGCCCGCGTGCCCTCGACGCCGGTGTCGTACTCGACTTTGGACTGGAGATTGGCCGCCATCGCCGTGACGACACGCGTGCCCAGGCCCGTGCCCTGCGTCGCGCCGGTGCCCTTCCAGCCCACGCCGTCATCCTCGACCGCGAGTGACACCGTGTCCTCGCCGACCTTCTGCAGGATCACGCGGATCTCGCCGCGCATGCCGGCGGGGTAGGCGTACTTGTAGGCGTTGGTCAGCAGCTCGGTGACGATGACGCCGATCGACACCGCCTTGTCGGTGGGCACGCGGATGTCGGCGTCGGCATGCAGCGCCACCACGTTCTTCTTGTCGGCTGCGTCGATGGCCGCGCTCAGCTCGTCGACCAGGCTCATCAGGTAGGAACCGAGTTCCACGATGCGCACGTCGGAAGAGGTGTAGAGGCGGCGATGAATGCCGGCGACCGCCATGATGCGGGCCTGCATCTCCTGCAGCGCGCTGCGCGCGGCTTCGTCCTGCACGGCGTTGGCCTGCAGGCGGGCGAGAGAGGCCACGAGGGCCAGCGAATTGGCGACGCGGTGATTGACCTCGTGCAGCAGCAGCTCGGCGCGGTCGCGTTCCTCACGGATGGTGCGCTGCGCTTCTTCGGCCTCGGCCTTCATCCGTTGCTGCTGCAGGGCCGACCGGATCGCCGCCCCCAGCAGCTCGCGGAAATGACCCTGCACGTCCTTCCAGACATAGTCCGCGGCGCCAGCCTTGAGGGCGGCGACCGCGACGCGGGCATCCTCCGAGCCGGTGACATAGACGACCGGCAGGTCGACGGTGACCCGCTGGATCCTCGACAGGACGTCGAGGCCGGTCTCGTTGGTCAGGTTATGGTCGAGCGCGACCGCATCGAATTTCTCGGTCTCGAGAAGCGTCAGGCCTTCCTCGCCGGATCCGACGTGCCGGATGGAAATCCCGTGCGGCGCGAGCGCGCGCTCCACCAGCCGGCCGATACCCGCATCGTCGTCGATGTAGAGGACCCGAACCTGCTCCATCGTCACTCGGTTACCGGAACCTGCATCACGGAAAGGAACAGGCCGAGCTGCTGGATCGCGTTGGCGAAGCTTTCGTAGTTCACCGGCTTGGTGATGTAGACGTTGGCGCCGAGGTCGTAGCAGCGCTTGATCTCGCGCTGGTCGTCGGTGGTCGTGAGGACGATCACGGGCGAGCGCTTGAGATGCGTGTTCGACTTCACTTTGGCGAGGATGTCGACGCCCGTCATGTCGGGCAGGTTGAGGTCGAGCAGGATCAACAGCGAGCGCGCGCTGCTCTCCTCGCCGCTGCCGTCGGCGCCCAGCAGGTAGGCGAGGGCGGACGTGCCGTCCTTAAAGGCGACGATCTCGTTGTTCACTCCGGCGCGACGGATGTTGCGCTCGATCAGCCTGGCATGGCCTTCGTCGTCTTCGACCATGACGATGGATACGGGCTTCGCGTTCATTCGCCGCCTCTACTTTGTATTCGAGTTGTCGTTGAGTCTCAGTCGCCGAGGCAAATCTATCCGAAAGGTCGTGCCGCGACCAAGTTCGGACTGCACGGTGATGTCGCCGCCCAGCCGCCGCACGAGGGCGCGGACATGGGCAAGCCCGATGCCTTCGCCGGGACGGTCCTGCGCGCCGGCCCGCCGGAACAGCTCGAAAATGCGCTCATGGTCCTGCTGGGCGATGCCGCGCCCGTTGTCGGCGATGTCTATGTGCACGCGACGCGCCGTTTCGCCCGCGGTAATGACGATCCGCCCGGGCCGGTCGCGCGCCAGGTATTTCACGGCATTGTCGACGACATTGCCGATGACCTGCTCGAGCGCCAGCCGGTCGCTCATCAGCGCCGGCGCGGTGGCGGGAACGGAAATCTCGGCGCCGACCTCCTCGGTCTGGTGCTTTACGCTGGCGGCAGCGTTCTCGAACAGGCTGACCAGGTTTATGGATTCGGCCCTGAGTTCACGCCGGCCCTCGCGGGAAAGCTTGAGAATGGCGTTGATCAACCCGTCCATCTTGCCGGTCGAGGCGCGGATGAAGCGGAGCGCCTCGGGAATATCCTCCTCGGTCGCCAGCTTGGCTTTGGCCGCCAGGGTTTCGTCGCCGGCCACGTAGGGGCCGACGGTCTTCATCGCGGCTTCCAGTTCGCTGGTGAAGCCCATGATGTTCACCAGGGGCGACCGCAGGTCGTGGCTCACGATGTAGGCGAAACGCTGGATTTCCTCGTTGGCGCGGGTCAGTGCCTCGGTGCGCTCGACCACCCGTTCCTCGAGACTGGCGTTCATTCCCTGAAGCTCGACGCGGGCCGCCATCAACTCGCGCGTGTACTGCACGACCGTCCAGGACGCCCCGGCGGCAAACAGCACGATCAGGAGACTGCCTGCGGCCGTTACCATTGTGAGGAGTTCCGCGCCGTCGTTTACCTCCTGCAGCCGCAAGGTCACCCGACCCTCGGCATTGCCATTCAGGATTCCCAGTTGCACCCGCGCGCGTTCCATCAGCAGGCGGCCGCGATCCGACTGCACCACCTGCAGCGCGGCATCGCGGCGGCCGGTCCTGGCCATTTCGATGGTCTCGCTCAACTCGGCCATCTTCTGGTCGAGGACACCGGAAACATCGTTCAGGATGGCAAGCTGCCGGGGATCGTCTGCGAGCAGGGTGCGCAGAGCGGCGATGTCGCTGCGTATGCGGGGCTGCGCGCGCTCGAACGGGCCGAGATAGCGCGGCTCTTCTGTCAGAAGGAAACCGCGCTGCCCGGTCTCGGCATCCAGCGTCGCCGCCAGCAGGCTCGTCGCAAGCGAGCGGATCTGGCGCTCGACGACAGCTGTTTCGGCATGCTGCGCCGTACGCACGGAGAGCCATGCGGAAGCGGCCACGATCGCCAGCAGAGCGAGTACGCCCGCGGCGAGGAAGGCGATCGTGCGGCGTGCAAATGCTGAACTGAACAGGGGCATGGAGTGAACGAAACTCGCAGGGACAGTGTGGACGCCCGCGGGCGTTCAGGTATCGCTGCAATAAAGCGAAAAGGGTGCTTTCCGTCCATCTGCATCGTTCGTCGCGGCGAGTCAGTGCAGGTCGAGGTCACCGCTGCTCAGTAGTCCCGCCCGCAGGGCGGCTTCCAGCGGAGCATCGAGTTGGAAGACTCGCTGCGTGGCGAAACCGGGGAAGCCGTTCGTCGGCTCGGTCGGCGCAAGTGCGGCGAAGGCGGCCGCGTCGGCTTCGGCCTCGAAGGCACAGAGGATTTCCGGAAAACCGGCGGCACGCGACACAGTGAGCGCGAAGGTGCCGGTCAATGCCAGGCCGCCGATGACCCGGTGTAGCAGGTCGCGCAGGCCTCGCAGGCGCCGACTGCCGATTTCGTCGGCGCCGACGTCGACCGCCACGGCAACCACGAGGTGTCCGTTGGGGAAGTTCTTGAGAAAGGATGGCCAGGACAGGCTGCTCATGCCGGTCGCAACGCGGGTGATGCGCAATCGCTGCCTCACAGGCGCGTGTGCGGGCTAATTCGATGATATGGTCCGCCGCCTGTACGAGAGATATTTGGGAGCAGCGGGATGGCGCGCATCGCGGTCGGTGGTTTTCAGCACGAGACGAACACTTTTGCGCCCCAGCAGGCGACCTGGGAGGAGTTCGTGCGCGCCGATGCCTGGCCGCCGCTGCTGCGCGGCGCGGAGATGATCCCCGGCGTGGAAGGGTTCAACATTCCCATCGCGGGTGCGGTGAAGAAGCTGGGCGAACTCGGTCACGAGATCGTGCCGCTCGCCTGGGCAGCGGCGGCGCCGGCCTCCTATGTGACGGAAGATGCCTTCGAGAAGATGTGGGCGCTGTTCGACGAGGATCTGCGCAAGCTCGGCCCGTTCGATGCGATCTATCTCGACCTGCACGGCGCGATGGTCGCCGAGAACACCGAGGACGGCGAAGGCGAACTGCTGAAGCGCATCCGCGGCGTCGTGGGCGACGACCTGCCGATCGTGGCGAGCCTCGACTATCACGCCAACCTGACGCCCGACATGGCGAAGCTCGCCACGGCGCTGGTCGGCTATCGCACCTATCCGCATATCGACATGGCGGTGACCGGCAAGCGCGCGATCGAGCTTCTGGACAAGCTGCTCCGCGAGAAGCGGCCGGTCTATCGTGCCTATCGCCAGCTCGATTTCCTGATCCCGTTGGTCTGGCAGTGCACCTTCATCGAGCCGGCCAAGGGCATCTTCGACCTCGTGGGCGAACTGGAGGCCGGCGAGAAGAGCCACAACCAGGGCATCGTGAGCGTCACGCACACGCCGGGATTCCCGCCGGCCGACATCGCACAGTGCGGTCCGGCACTGGTCGTCTACGGCCACGACAAGGAAGCGGTCGAGGCGGCCGCCGACAAGCTCGCCGCAACGGTGAAGGCGCAGGAGAAGGCGTTCGATGGCGAGCTGCTCGATCCCGACCAGGCCGCGCTCCGCGCCATCGAGCTGTCGAAGAAGGCGAGCAAGCCGATCGTGCTCGCTGACGTGCAGGACAATCCCGGCGCCGGCGGCACCTCCGACACGATCGGTCTGCTGGCGGCCCTGATGCGCCACAAGGCCAGGGGCGCGGTGATCGGCATGATCGTCGACGAGGGCGCGGCGAAAGCCGCGGTCGAGGCCGGTGAGGGCAACATCATGCGCCGTGGTATCGGCGCCGTGGTGGGCTACGGCGGCGAGAAGCCGGTCGAGGCCGACTGGCGCGTGGTGAAACTCGGCAGCGGCGTCTTCACCGGCACCGGTCCGTTCTATGGCGGCGCCAAGTTCCAGATCGGACCGATGGCACTTCTGACCGACGAGGCCTCGGGCGTGTCGGCGGTTGTCGCGTGCAAGCGGGTCCAGGCCGCCGACCAGGAGATGTTCCGCGCCGTCGGCGTCGAGCCGTCGACGGTCCCGATCCTGGCCCTGAAGTCGACCGTGCATTTCCGCGCCGATTTCCAACCGATCGCCGAGACGATCCTGGTCGTGCGCTCGACCGGCGCGCACATCACCGATCCGGTCGACATGCCCTACAAGCACCTGCGCAAGGGCATACGCCTCAAGCCGATGGGACCGGTCTGGCAGGGCGCGTAGTTCCTGGCCATCAGTCGTCCGCGAAGGCCGGCCGCAGCGCCCACACCATCGGCACGGTGGTGAGGGCGACGCAGGCGACGGCGACGAGGGCGGTGGTGAGACCGACGACGTCCCCCAGCAGTCCGAACAGCAGCGGCCCCGTCGCACCCGCGACGGAGCCGCCGGTGTAGAAGACCGCAAAGGCCTTGGTGCGCCGTTCCGGGCTCACGAACTCCGGGATCGTGCCGTAGAGCACCGACGAGGTACCGTTCAGCATCAGTCCGACGGCAGGCAGCAAGAGCAGCGCGAAGTCGAGCGACAGCGGCAGCGCCGCCAGGATGAGCAGGGTCGTCGCGATCTCGGTCAGCAGGACGGAGGGCACGACGCCGAGCTTCTGGCCGACCCAGCCCATCACCAGCTTGCCGGCCGCACCGCCCGCGAAGAGCAGCGACAGGCCGAGGCCGATGGTCGGAAGGTCGGCGCCCTTGTTGCGCAACAGGAACGGCAGGAAAATCAGGAAGCCGGTGCGCACGAGATCGTCGGCAATGTGGATCGAGAAGAGCAGCCAGTAGGCCCACGGCCGATCCTGGCCCGCGACCGCCTTCGACGGTTCGGCCTTACCGTGCATCACGATCGGCTTCAGCGAGGCGAGGATGATGCCCGCGCCGACGACGGCGAGCGCCGACATCACGACCAGCGCCTGTTGCCAGCCGAGCGAGGCCGCGATCAATGCAAACAGGGCCGGCAACAGCACTTTGCCGACGTCGCCCGAGAAATTGTAGGTCCCGAGCGCAGTGCGCGACCGTGGGCCGTGATAGGCGGCAGCGACGAGGCTGGAGGCAATGGGATGCTGCGTGCTGCCGCCGAGCCCAGCGAGAATGAGGCCGGCGATCACGCCGTAGAGCGATCCACTGAGTCCCGCCAGCGTATAGCCACCGGCAATCAGCAGCGTGCCAAGGGCGAGGATACGCACGCCGCCGAAGCGCTCGGCCAGCAGCCCCGATGGGATCTGGCCCGTGGCCATGGCCCCGGAGTAGCAGGTCTTGAGCGCACCGATGGCGCCGTAGCTCAAGCCGAACTGCGATTGCAGCAACGGATAGAGCACGTTCAGCAGGTCGGTGAAGCCGTCGTGCAGGGCATGGGCGCCGCCGCAGACGGTCAAGGTGCGGCGGGCAGGAGAGGGAGGCGAGACGGTGATTGTCATCTCGCCGTCACAATACTACCGGCCCGGGATGCGGGCGAACCAAAAGGCGATCTGCTGCTGGAAATCGCGTTCGGCGAATGCAGTGTCTGTGATTAGAGATGGCTTGCCGTTGCGGGCATAGCGCACACTCTGCAAGCGCTTGAAGGCCGTGTCGGCCGAGTGCAGCACCAGCACGTCGCCCTGGCGGCGCTGGAACACGAACTCGTGGATCTTGCGGATGTTCACCAGGTTCACGACGTAGCGGCCGTCGGGCCCGTCGTCGGCGAGCTGGCGCACCGGGATGTCGCGGCCCTCGTTGGTGATGTCCATCAGCGCGAAGGCCTCGGGCGCGGTCATGTTGTCCTTGCCGGTCCTCTGGATCAGGGCAACCAGGCGGTCACCGCGCAGCGAGAGCGTGTGACGGGGCGCCGAGGGAGGAGGGGCGCAGGCTGCGAGCGGCAGGAGAGACGACGAGAGCAGGAAGCCACGGCGCGTCGATGGGAACTGGCTCAAACCTTTTCCTTCTCCATGTCGATCTCGATGGGAGCGATCTCCGCCAGCGCGCCGTTGCGGATCGCGCGGAAGAAGCAATTGTGGCGGCCCGTATGGCAGGCGACCCCGGTCTGATCGACCAGCGCCAGCAGTGTATCGCCGTCGCAATCGATGCGCAGTTCGACGAGGGTCTGGATGTGGCCCGACGTGTCGCCCTTGCGCCAGGGCGCCTTGCGCGAGCGCGACCAATAGCATGCACGACCCGTGCGCATCGTCTCCGCGACGGCGTCGCGATCCATCCAGGCCATCATCAGGATTTCGCCCGTGTCATGCTGCTGGGCGATGGCGGGCACGAGCCCCTGCGCGTCGAACTTGATGACGGCGAGAGCGGCGTCGATTTCGGGCTGCTGGTAGGTCGTCGGGGTCGTCATTGGGGCACCGCTGCGGGATGGGGGCGAGCCTTGGCCTGCGGAAGGAACGGCGCGTATAATCGCCGGGTACTCGGTTGGCAAATCGGAGCCCCGTGAAGAAACAGGCCAATGCGGCGCCCGCCGGGCACGCCCACGATCATGAGCATTGCGTCGAGGACGCCATCGCCGCGGCTGAGAAACTCTGCGCGGCCAAGGACCTGCGTTTCACGCCGCTGCGCCGCCGCGTGCTGGAACTCGTCTGGTCGAGCCACAAGCCGGTCGGCGCCTATGCGCTGCTCGACAGCCTGCGCAACGAGGATCTGGGGTCGGCACCGCCGACCGTCTATCGCGCGCTCGACTTCCTGATCGAGAACGGCCTGATCCATCGCATCGAGCGCATGAACGCCTTCGTCGGCTGCAGCCACCCGGGTGAGGCCCATCGCGGCTTCTTCCTGATTTGCGCCGAGTGCGGCAATGCCGAGGAGTTGGAGGGCGAGGGCGTTTCCGCAACGATCGCCGCCGCCGCCTCGAGCCGCGGCTTCATCGCGCGCGAGATGACGCTGGAAGTGACCGGCGTCTGCGGCGAGTGCCAGAAGGCCGCTTAGTGGCCCCCTCAGCGTGAGATTGATTTTGTAGTGCGTGCGTTGACCCGCTGAGAGCAGATCAGGCGTTGTGCGCGCGGTTCAGCCGCTCGAAGCCCTCGGCAAGGTCGGTCTTCAGGTCCTCGACATCCTCCAGGCCGATATGGACGCGCAGGAGCTGCTTGCCCTCGGGCCACGGCACGGCGGTGCGGTACTGGTCGGGATGGGCCGGGATCATGAGGCTCTCGTAGCCGCCCCAGCTCGCGCCCATGCCGAAGATGTCCATGCCGTCGAGCATGGCGGCCACGGCGGGGCGCTTGATGCCGTCGCGCAGCGTGAACGAGAACAGACCCGACGAACCCTTGAACTGCTTCTTCCAGTTCTCGTGGCCGGGGCAATCGGGGAGGGCCGGGTGCAGCACCTTGTCGACCTCGGGCCGGGTCTTCAGCCAGTTGGCGATCTCGAGGCCGCTCTTCTCGTGGTGGCGCAGGCGCACGCCCATGGTGCGCAGGCCACGAAGTGCCAGGTAGCAGTCGTCGGGAGCGGCATGGAAGCCGAAGGACTGGCAGGCCGTCTTTGCCGTCTCGAACATCTCGCGCGTGGCGCAGGAGATGATGCCCATCATCGCGTCCGAGTGACCGACGATGTACTTGGTCCCGGCGTGGATGGAGATGTCGCAGCCGTGGTCGAACGGCTTGAAGTAGAGCGGCGTCGCCCAGGTATTGTCGATCATGACGGTCGCGCCGCCCTTCTTGGCGACGGCGGCCATGCCATCGACGTCCTGCACCTCGAAGGTCTGCGAGCCCGGCGCCTCGAGATAGACGACCTTGGTGTTGGGCCGCATCAGCTTGGCGAGGCCCTCGGCGCCGATCATCGGATCGAAATAGGTGGTCTCGACGCCGAAGCCCTTCAGCGTGGTGTTGGCGAAGCGGCGTGCCGGACCGTAGGCGTTGTCGGTCACCAGCATATGGTCGCCGGTCTTCAGGAAGCCCACGATGGCGCCGGTGACGGCGGCCAATCCCGACTGCACGGCGATGGAACGATGCGCGCCCTCGATGGCGGCGACGGCGTCTTCCAGCGCCTTCTGCGTCGGCGTGCCGTTGCGTCCATAGCCGAAGCCCTCGAACGGGATGCGGTTCTCGAACTTGTCCATCGTCGGCGAGAGGATCGTCGACGCGTGATAGACGGGCGGATTGACGATGCCGAAGTTGTTGTCGGGATCGCGGCCCGAGACGGCCAAAACGGTGTCGGGTCGGGTATAAGTTTTCTTAGAGGTCATGAATCAACTATGGCACAGGCTTCGAGCCGGCGGCCAGCGATAGACCTCAGGGACCCGTCACGATCGGCGTGTCTGTGCGTCCGCCCCATTCGGTCCACGAGCCGTCATAGACCGCGGCCTCGGGCGCGCCGATGAGATAGAGGCCGAGCGCGATCACGCAGGCGGTGACGCCCGAGCCGCAGCTCGCCGTGACCTTCTTCGTGGGATCGATGCCGGAAGCCGCGATGCGAGCCGCGAGCTTGTCGGCGGGCAGCATCGTGCCGGTCGCCGGATCGAGAAGCTCGTTGTAGGGCAGGTTGAACGCACCCGGCATGTGACCGCCGCGCAGGCCGGCGCGCGGTTCGGGGACCTCGCCGCGGAAGCGGTTGGCCGCGCGGGCATCGACGATCTGCTCGCGCTTGCTGTCGATCAGGGCCAGCACATCGTCGACCGAGCGGACCAGAGAGTTGTTGAGGCGTGCGGTGAAGTGGCGCTCGCGCGGCGGCGTCGGATCGTCGGTGACGGGCCGTCCTTCGCTCATCCACTTGGGGAGGCCGCCGTTCAGGACCGACACGTCCTTGTAGCCCATGGCACGGAACATCCACCACACGCGGCAGGCGCCGGTCATCGGCGAGGTGTCGTAGATCACGATCTTGTTGCCGTCGCCGAGGCCAAGCCTGCGGACGCGGGAGGAGAATTTGTCGGGCGGCGGCAGCATGTGCGGCAGCGGGCTCGTCGTGTCCGCGATCTCGTCGATGTCGAAGAACACGGCGCCGGGAATGTGCTGCTGCGCGAATTCGGCCTTGGGATCGCGCTTCTGCGCCGGCAGGAAGAAGGAGCCGTCGACGACACGCACGTCGGGCGCATCCAGGCGGGCGGCCAGCCATTCGGTGCTGACGAGGGCGTCGGGCCTTGCGTATTCCATCGGGGTGATCCTCTTCGTTTCATGTTCCTCTCCCCCGCTAGGGGGAGAGGCTAGGTGAGGAGGCGTCGATGGTTGTGCACAACCCCCTCACCCAACCTCTCCCCCTAGCGGGGGAGAGGAGATTGATTGCTAGGGCAGCGCGATGATGAAGCGCCGGTTCATCTTTCCCTTGTTCTCGATCTTGGTGCACTCGATGCGGCCGATCTCGCCGGTGCGGGCGACATGGGTGCCGCCGCAGGCCTGCAGGTCGACGCCTTCGATCGCGAGAAGGCGGACGCGGCCCGCGCCCATCGGCGGCCGCACGCTCATGGTCTTCACCAGCTCGGGCCGTGCCGTCAGCTCCTCGTCGGTGATCCATTGCGGCGTCACCGGCCGGTCGAGCGCGATCAGCTTGTTGACCTCTTCGGTGACCCATTCCTTGGTCGGCACCTCGCCGTCGAGGTTGAAGTCGAGGCGGCTCTTGTCGGCCCCGACCTGGCCGCCCGTGACGCTGCCCTTGATGACGGAAGACATCACATGCATCGCCGTGTGCATGCGCATGTGAAGATGCCGGCGTTCCCAATCGAGCGCAGTATGGACCTTCGTTCCGACGTCAGGGCGCGGTGCATCGGGCGCGAGCACGTGCAGCACGTCACCGCCATCGGCCTTCACCGTGTCGACGATCTTCGCCTCGCCGCCGTCCCAGCGCAGGATGCCGGTATCTCCGGGCTGTCCACCGCCAGTGGGATAGAAAATCGAGCGATCGAGCCGCACGCCGCGCTCCTCGGCTGCGGTCACGATGGCGTCGGCTTCGCGAATGTAGGCGTCTTGCCTGAAGAGTTCTTCGACCATGACGGGGATTTAGGCTTTCGCCAGCCGCGCCGCAACTTCCCGGTCGGTGGGCATCGCGGGCGCCGCGCCGAGTTTCTCGACCGAGCAGGATGCGGCGGCACTCGCGAAGCGCGCGGCTTCCGACGGTGTACGGCCGGACGCCAGTTGCGAGGCAAGGGCACCCACGAAACAGTCGCCGGCACCGGTCGTGTCCGTGACCTGGGTGGGAAAGGCAGGGATAGCGTCGACGCCCGTCGCCGTCACGACAACGGCGCCGCGAGCACCAAGTGTTGCGATGACGGCACGCGCGCCGCGATCCCGAAGGATGTTGCAGGCGGCGACGACGCTGTCCTGCGAACTCGTGGCGTCGAGTCGGGTGCCAGTCGCCTGCGACAGCTCGATTTCGTTCAGGACGGCGACATCTACCGACTTCATCAGGTCGGCGGGATGCTCGGTGTACGGCGCTAGGTTGAGGACGGTGCGTGCGCCAGCGGCGCGGGCGCGGCTCAGGATCTCCTGAGTCGCCGCCAGTGGCGTCTCGAACTGCGCGACCCATACCTCGTCGCGTTGCGGCTCGTGGTCCAGCATGGAGGCATCGAAATGCATATTGGCGCCCGAGGCGACGGTAATCGAATTGTCGCCATCGGCGACCTGGATAAGCGCAACGCCGGTCGCGGGCCCCTCGACTTCCGTCACGCCAGTGCTGTCGACGTCGTTGTCGGCCAGGAAGCCGCGCAGGCTGTTGGCGAAGGCGTCGTTGCCGACGGCGCCGACCATCGCGGTCGGGACACCGAGGCGGGCGGAAGCGATGGCCTGGTTGAGGCCCTTGCCGCCGGGCAGGAACGAGACCTCGGCGCCCAGGATCGTCTCGCCGCGCTCCGGCAACCGGGCACTCTGCACGACGACATCCATGTTGAGGCTGCCGCAGACGACGACCCGGCTCATCCGCCGAGCCTCACTTCATCCAGCGCGGCAGGGGCAGGTTCTTCTCGCGCAGGAACGCCGGATTGAAGAGCTTCGACTGATAGCGGCTGCCGCCATCGCAGAGGATGGTGACGACGGTCTTTCCCGGTCCCAGTTCGCGCGCGAGCCGCATGGCGCCCACGATGTTGATGGCGGTCGAACCGCCCAGCACCAGCCCCTCATGCTCGATCAGGTCGAACAGGACGGGCAGGGCCTCCTCGTCGGTGATCTGGTAGGCCATGTCAATCGGCGTGCCTTCGAGGTTCGCCGTGACGCGCCCCTGGCCGATGCCCTCGGTGACCGAATTGCCTTCGGCCTTCAGCTCGCCCTTGGTGTGCCAGTTGAACAGGGCCGAACCCATCGGATCGCTGAGCGCGATCTTGACGTTGGGATTGCGCTCCTTCAGCGCGCGCGAGATCCCGGCCAGCGTGCCGCCACTGCCGACGGAGCAGGTGAAGCCGTCGACCTTGCCCTCGGTATGGTCCCAGATCTCGGGGCCGGTCGTCCGGTAGTGGCCGTCGCGGTTGGCGGTGTTGTCGAACTGGTTGGCCCAGACCGCGCCGGCCGGTTCCCTGGCCGCCAGTTCCTCGGCGAGCGCGCCCGAGAAGCGGACATAGTTGTTCGGATTGGAATAGGGCGCGGCCGGGACGAGTCGGAGGTCGGCGCCGCACAGGCGCAGCATGTCCTTCTTCTCCTGGCTCTGGGTCTCGGGCATCACGATGACCGAGCGGTAGCCGCGCGCATTGGCGACCAGCGCGATGCCGATGCCCGTGTTGCCGGCGGTTCCCTCGACGATCACGCCGCCGGGCCGAAGCTTGCCGGTCTTCTCCGCGTCCTCGATGATGGCGAGCGCCGCGCGGTCCTTTACGGAGCCGCCCGGATTGAGGAATTCCGCCTTGCCGTAGATGTTGCAGCCGGTCGCCTCGGAGGCTGCGCGCAACTTGATCAGCGGCGTGTTGCCGATGCTGTCGATGAAACCCGAACGGACGTTCATGAACTGCTCACCTTGTCTGACCCTGCGCGCTTCCCGGGCGCGACGGTAGACAGGGAGCGGGGGGCCACGCAACCCGCGCTTTCGCGTTCTACCGCCAGCGGTTTCGCATCTCGTCGCGATGCAGGGCGAGCCACTGCAAACCCATGACCGCGACGGCGTTGTCGATCTCACCCCGGTCGAGCAGGGCACGCGCATCGGCGAATGGCATGGCGCTCACGAGGATGTTCTCGTTTTCCGATTCCAGCCCGAAGATGCCACCGGCACCGGTCGCATCGATACGTCCCACGAAGCTGGTGCAGGTCTCGGAGCTGGCGCCGGGACTGAGCAGCACACTGTGCATGGGAAACAAATCGAGCATCTGCAGGGACGCTTCCTCCGCCGCTTCACGACGGGCTACGTCCGCGGGCGTCTCGCCCTCCTCGATGATGCCGGCGACGATCTCCCAACTCCAGGGATGGCGATCGGCGACGAAGGAGCCGGCACGGAACTGCCGGATCAGGACGACCTCGTCGCGGATCGGATCGTAGGGCAGCACGGCCGCGGCCTGACCGCGCTCGAAGACCTCGCGCTTGATCTCGCCGCTCTGGCCTCCTTGGTACAGGCTGTGACGGAACAGGTAGCGCGCGATCCGGAAATAGCCCTGGAAGGCGACGGTGCGCTCGATCAGTTCGGCCTTTTCGCCGGGCAGGGGAACGGACGGCATGATGCACTCCACAAGCAAAAAGGGCCGTCCTCTTTCGAGAACGGCCCCAATTGGCTCCGGAGGTAGGAATCGAACCTACGGCCAGGCGATTAACAGTCGCCTGCTCTACCGCTGAGCTACTCCGGAATAAACTCGGTGCGACGGCGGTACGTCGGCCGCGAAGGCGCGGTCTTGTGACAGAGCATGTCGGCTCATGCAAGACCTGTCGCTTGTGCATTCGTGGAGGCCCGGGCCGGAGTCGAACCGGCCTGGAAGGATTTGCAGTCCTCTGCATAGCCGCTTTGCTACCGGGCCGCACGAAAGCGCGCGGTGCTATACTCACGGTGTGACGGACCGGTCAAGCCGGGCGCGACGGAGAGACCTTTGACGCTGTCGTCCGCTGCCGCCTATATAGCGACCGCTACATCTAGGGGGCAGCCTATGACGGATTTCGCGCTCGCGCGCCGCAACATGGTGGAAGGCCAGCTCCGGCCCAACCGGGTCAACAATGCCGGATTGCTGGCGATCCTGGCCGATCTTCCGCGGGAGCGCTTCCTGCCGGAGGCGCTGCGCTCGGTCGCCTATGCCGACGATGACGTGCCCCTGGGCAATGGCCGTTTTATGATGGAACCGATGGTGTTGGCCCGCCTGATCCAGATCCTGCAGCCGCAGGCCGAGGACAAGGCGATGGTCGTGGCCGCCGGACTGGGCTATGGCGCGGCGATCCTCGCGCGCCTGACCAAGTCGGTCGCCGCCGTCGAGACAGACGCCGCGATGGCTGCCGCCGCCCGGCAGACCCTGAGCGATCTCGGCCTTTCGGGCGTCGAACAGGTGGCCGGTCAGGCCGAGCAGGGCGCCCCGGCCGGTGCGCCCTACGACGTCATCCTGATCGAGGGGGCGGTACGAGAAGTGCCGAAAGCCATCACCGACCAGTTGGCCGAGGGTGGCCGGCTCGCGACGGTAATCGCCGATCCGAGCGGCGCCCTGGGGGTCGCTCATCTGTTCGTGAAGCAGGGCGGGGTCGTGTCCGGGCGGCCGCTTTTCGACGCCGGCTCGCCGACGCTGCCGGGCTTCGCGCCTCCCGCCCGATTCACCTTCTGAGCCATATCCGGCATTTGCGATGCTCGGGGCTACCCATGCCGTTCCGCCTGATGTTAGGGTACCGTCTACAAATGAGGGTAGAACGATGCGTATCCGGCCCAGCTTGAAGCGCGCCCGCACCGCGGTAGCGTGCATCCTAGCGGTCGGGCTCGGTGGGGCGTCGAGTGCGTGGTCACAGAGCCTGATCGAGGCACTTGCGACCACCTACAACAGCAATCCCGACTTGCTGGCGAGCCGGGCCATCCTGCGCCAGACCGACGAGACGCTGTCGCAGGCGGTCGCCAACTGGCGCCCGCGCGTCACGCTGAACGTCGAGTACAACAAGGTCGAGCAGGACTCCTACTCGCAGCGTGCGGCGCCGACCTTCTACGCGTTGAATGGCAGGTTCACGACGCTGCAGATGGTCCAGCCGCTGTTCCGGGGCGGCAAGACGATCGCCGAGACCAAGCAGGCGCAGTCCAACATCCAGGCGCAGCGCGCGCAGCTTGCCGACACCGAGCAGAACGTTCTTTTGGCGGCCGTTACTTCCTACGCCGACCTCGTCCAGAACATCGGTATCGCCGATGCCCGCCGCAACAACGTGCGTGTGCTGGTGCAGCAGCTCGATGCCACGCGCGAACGCTTCCGGGTCGGCGAGTTGACGATTACCGACGTCTCGCAGTCCGAAGCGCGCCTCGAACTGGCCAAGGCCGACCTCGTCCAGGCCGAGACCAACGTCCGTATCGCCGAGGCAGCCTTCCAGCGCACGATCGGCAAGAAGCCCGGTCGACTGGGCGAGATTCCGCTGATCGGTGGCCTGCCGTCGTCGGAAGAGGAGGCGATCGGCCTGGCGATGGATGCCGGCCCGCGCGCCGTCACCGCCGCGCACCGCATCACGGCCGCCAACTACGGCGTGAACTCGGCGGTCGGCGATCTGCTGCCGCAGGTCAACCTGGTGGGCGCGCTGCAGCAGCAGTTCGACCTGCAGGTCCCGAACGACAAGTATTACAATTACGCCGTCCGTGTTCAGGCGGTGATCCCGATCTTCCAGAACGGCAGCGAATGGTCGCGTATCCGGTCGGCGCGTGAACTTGTCGGCCAGCGGCGCAACGAACTCGACAGTGCCCGCCGCGCGGTGGCCGAAAACGTCATCCGGGCCTGGAGACAGCTCGATTCGTCCCGCTCGCGCGTGACGTCGTTCGAGTCGCAGGTCCGCGCCAACGAAGTCGCGCTGAACGGCGTGCGGCAGGAAGCGCTGGTCGGGTCGCGCACCACCCTCGATGTGTTGAACGCCGAACAGGAGCTGCTGAATTCGCAGGTCAACCTGATCCAGGCACGCCACGACGTGCAGGTATCCTACTACGGCGTCCTCTCTGGCATCGGCCGTCTCACCGCCCGCACGCTGGCGCTCCCGGTCGAGTACTACGACGAGGAGCGCTACTACAAGGACGTCGGCTCCCGCTGGATCGGCTGGGGCAGCAGCGGCGAATCGGGTACGGGCATCATCCCGCCGTCCACGTCCCCGGCAGGCGTCGCTGGGAGCGCCCCTGCCGGGAGCAGCGGTAAATGACCGACGCCAGGGGCGGCCCGAACAAAGAGCCGTCGATGGACGACATACTGGCGTCCATCCGCAAGATCATTTCCGACGACGAGGCTCGTGCGCAGGGTGCGGGCTCGCGGCCAGCCGTGGTGCCACCCATGATCGTCCCGCCCACCATGACGTCGCCGTCGCGTACCGCCTCGAACGAGGACGTTCTCCTTCTCACCGATATCGTCGAAGAGCCGAAATCCATGTCGAACGTCGAGCCCGCGAATCCGGCGGAGATGCCGCAACCGTCGACCGAGCCAGTGGCTGTATCGGCCGATTCGCCGAAGGCCGATGCCCTGGTCGCAGCCGGCGTGGCGGGCGTCGCCAGCTCTGCCTTCGCGCGGCTTAACCAGGCGGTGCAGGACAGTGTGCCGCCGCCGGCCGCCACCGATCCCGGCCCGCGGGTCGCCAGTTCGGGCCAGACGATCGAGGAGTTGGTCAAGGAAATGCTGCGCCCGATGCTGAAGGACTGGCTGGACACCAACCTGCCGCCAATGGTCGAGCGCTATGTCGAACGCGAGATCGCGCGGCTGACCCGCCGCTGACCCCAGGCGCCACCCCCAATCATCGCCACGGTGTCGCAACCGTGGCGTTTTTCGTTTAAGGCCAAGAGATGCTCGACAAGACCTACGATCCCAAGGAAATCGAAGCCCGGCGCTATCCCGAATGGGAGAGCGCGGGCGCCTTCCGCGCCCATCCGGAGTCGCCGAAGCAGCCCTATTGCATCGTCATCCCGCCGCCCAACGTCACGGGCAGCCTGCACATGGGCCACGCGCTCGACAACACGCTGCAGGACGTGCTGATTCGCTGGCGCCGCATGAAGGGCGACGACGTGCTTTGGCAGCCGGGCACCGACCATGCCGGCATTGCCACGCAGATGGTGGTGGTGCGCAATCTGGAGCAGGAAGGGATCGGCCTCGCGGTCGAGGGCGCCGCCACGAACGACGCCAACAAGAAGCTGCTGAACCGGGAGGAGTTCCTCGCCAGGGTCTGGGAGTGGAAGGCCTACTCCGGCGGCACGATCACCGGCCAGCTGCGTCGGCTGGGCGCGTCCTGCGACTGGAGCCGCGAGCGCTTCACCATGGACGAGGGCCTGTCGAAGGCCGTGCTCAAGGTGTTCGTCGAACTCTACAGGCAGGGCCTGATCTACAAGGACCTGCGGCTGGTCAACTGGGACCCCAAGATGCTGACCGCGATCTCCGACCTCGAGGTCGAATCGCGCGAGGTGAAGGGCCACCTCTGGTACTTCAAGTACCCGATCGAGGGCAGCCCGGACGAATACATCGTGGTCGCCACGACGCGGCCGGAAACGATGCTGGGCGATACCGGCATCGCAGTGCATCCCGACGATCCCAAGTGGAAGCACCTGATCGGCAAGCACGCGGTGCTGCCGCTGGTCGGCCGCCGGATCGCGATCGTGGGCGACGAATACTCCGACCCGGAGAAGGGCTCGGGCGCGGTGAAGATCACGCCGGCGCACGACTTCAACGATTTCGAGGTCGGCCGCCGGCACGATCTCGAAGCCATCAACATCTTCGACAAGTTCGCGAGGGTGAACGGCAACGCGCCGGAGAAGTATCGCGGCCTCGACCGGTTCGACGCCCGCAAGAAGATCGTGGCCGAGATGGAGGAGCTGGGCCTGGTCGAGAAGATCGAGCCGCACACCCATGCGGTGCCCTATGGCGACCGTGGCGGCGTGCCGGTCGAACCCTATCTCACCGAGCAGTGGTACGCCGATGCCAAGAAGCTCGCGGAGGCGCCGCTGGCAGCGGCGCGCGACGGCCGCGTGAAATTTGTGCCGGAGCGGGGGCGCGAGGATTTCTTCCGCTGGATGGAGAACATCGAGCCGTGGTGCGTGTCGCGCCAGCTCTGGTGGGGCCACCAGATCCCCGCCTGGTACGGACCGGACAAGAAGGTCTTCGTGGCGCTCTCCGAGGAGGAGGCGCAGGCGGAGGCCCGCGCGCATTACGGCAGGGACGTCGCGCTGGAGCGCGATCCCGACGTGCTCGACACCTGGTTCAGCTCGGCCCTGTGGCCGTTCTCGACCTTGGGCTGGCCCGACCAGACGCCCGAACTCGCCAAGTACTATCCGACCAGCACCCTCGTCACCGGCTGGGACATCCTGTTCTTCTGGGTGGCCCGCATGATGATGATGGGCATGCACTTCATGAAGGACGTGCCGTTCCGGACCGTCTACCTGCACGGCCTCGTCACCGACGAGAAGGGGCAGAAGATGTCGAAGTCCAAGGGGAACGTGATCGATCCCCTGGAACTGATCGACAAGTACGGCGCCGACGCGCTGCGCTTCACCATGACCTCGCTGGCCGCTTCGCAGGCCGGCCGCCTGCGCCTATCGCCGGCGCGCGTCGAGGGCGCGCGCAATTTCGCGACCAAGCTGTGGAACGCGACGCGCTTCGCCGAGATGAACGGGGCGGCCCTGCCGCCGGGTTTCGATCCGGCAACGGCGAAGCTCACCGTCAACAAGTGGATGCTGGGCGAGCTGACCCGCGCCAACCAGGCGATCGACAAGGCGTTGACCGATTTCCGGCTGAACGAGGCCGCCACCACGCTCTACGAATTCGTCTGGGGTGTGGTCTGCGACTGGTATGTCGAACTCACCAAGCCGATCGTGCAGGGCGCAGATGGATCCGAGAAGGACGAGACGCGCGCCGTCACGGCCTTCGTGCTGCGTGAGACGGTGAAGCTCATGCATCCGGTGATGCCCTTCATCACCGAGGAACTCTGGGACAAGCTCGGCCACCGTGCCGAGCACGGCCCGCTGATCGGCCAGTCCTGGCCCGCGCCGGCCGCCGTCGATGCGGAGGCCGACGCCGAGATGGGCTGGTTGGTGAAGCTGATCTCCGACATCCGCTCGGCCCGCGCCGAGCTGAACGTGCCGGCGGGCGCCAAGCTCAAGCTGCTGGTGATCGGCGGCAACGACACGACCGCGGCCCGGATCGAGACACACCGCGCCGCCATCGAGCGGCTGGCCCGCATCGAGGGCGTCGAGGCGGCGGCGTCGGCGCCCAAGGCGTCGCTGCAGATCGTCGTCGGCGAAGCGACCTATGCGCTGCCGGTCGGCGAGGTGATCGACCTCAAGGCCGAGAGCGCGCGCCTGCAGAAGGAAATCAGGAAGCTCGCGGACGAAGTCGGCAAGATCGACGCCAAGCTCGCCAATGCCGCCTTCGTCGCCCGCGCGCCGGAGGAGGTGGTCGAGGAACAGCGCGAGCGCCGTGCGCAGGCCGAGCAGACTGGCGCACGATTGAGTGCGGCGCTGCAGCGTTTGGGCGTTTGACCCGGTCTTCGTCCACGCCCGCAGAGCGAATGGCGGCAGGGGCGAGGGCGTGATCTCCAGTATCCACCGTGGCATTATGGATATTCTGATGGAGGCAAGGAATGACCCATACGCTCGAGCAGCTGAGCGCCGACATTCGCAAGGCCCTCAAGGCCGATTCCGGAATCGCGGGTAAGCAGGAAGTCTGCAAGCTGGTCTCGAAGGTGCTGTTGGATGAAGAGTTCGTCGCCAAGCATCTGACCGCCGACCAGTGCCGCCCGCGCAAGGTGCTGTACGAAGATCCGGAACTCGGTTTCTGCATTTGCGGGCACGTGTACGAAACGGCTGCGCATGGCGGACCGCACGACCACGGCTCCAGCTGGGCCATCTACGGGCTGGCGACCGGCGACACGGAGATGACGGACTGGCGGATCGTCAAGAAGGGCGAGGGCGACGAGCCGACGCTGGTCGAGCCGGCCAATACCTACGTGCTGAAGCCGGGCGACAGCCACTTCTACGATGTCGGTGTCGTCCATTCGCCGAAGCGTGACGGTTTCACCAGACTCGTTCGCGTCGAGGGCGCCAATCTCGATCGCATCAAGCGTTCGAACATCAAGGCGGCCTGACGCAATCGGCGAGCTTCATGTCGTCCTGAGCGCAGCGAAGGACCTTACGGGCCGGCCACATGACTCCGTGGCTGACGTGAGATCCTTCGCTGCGCTCGGGATGACACGAATTTCTTGCTGGTGTTCGCTTAGCTAGCGCTTGATCTGCATCGACAGATACTTCGCCAGCCCCGCGCCATAGGGCGGGCGGAGCATGCGCAACGGTGCCAGGTCCCATTTGATCTGGTGGTAGATCGACTTGCGATGGCTGAATTCGCGGAAGCCGTCGTGGCCGTGATAGGCGCCCATGCCCGCCGGGCCGATGCCGCCGAACGGCAGCTCCTCCTGCGCGACGTGCATCACCACGTCGTTGACGGTGACGCCGCCGGAGGTCGTGCCGTTCACCACCCGGTCGCGCTCCGCGTCGTCGCTGCCGAAATAGTAGAGGCCGAGCGGGCGGTCGTGGGCGTTGATGTAGTCGACCGCCTCCTGCACGTCGCCATAGGCCTTCACCGGCAGCAGCGGCCCGAAAATCTCCTCCTGCATGACCTTCATGTCGTCGGTCGGATTCAGGATCAGCGTCGGCGCGATGCGGCGGTGCGGCTGCTGGCGCAAGTCTTCGCCGGCTGGATTGATCTCGACGATCTCGGCGCCCTTGGCGCGGGCATCGTCGAGGTAACCCATCAGGCGCGAATAGTGCCGGTCCGAGACGACCGCGGTGTAATCGGGGCTCTCGCGGATGCTTGGGAACATGCGGCCGACGGAGGTTTTCGCTTCGGCCACGAAGTCGCCCAGGCGATCGGCCGGGGCCAGAACATAGTCCGGCGCCAGGCAGATCTGGCCGGCATTAAGCGTCTTGCCGTTCATGATTCGCGCTGCAGCCACGGCCATGTCGGCTGACCGGCTGACGATTACGGGGCTTTTGCCGCCCAGTTCGAGAGTCACCGGCACGAGGTTCTCGGCGGCGGCCCGCATCACATGCCGGCCGATCGAGGTCGCGCCGGTGAAGATCATGTGATCGAAGGCGAGGGCCGAGAAGGCCTGACCGACCTCGGGACCGCCCGTCACCACGGCGATCTCGCTCTCGTCGAAGGCGCTGGCGAACATCTGTTTCAGGAGCTCGGACGTCACCGGTGTCGTCTCGGACGGCTTGATCATCGCGCGGTTGCCGGCGGACAGCACGCCGGCCAGCGGTCCGAAAGTCAGGTTCACCGGGAAGTTCCAGGGGCTGATCACGCCGACCACGCCCTTGGGCTGGTGGCGGATCTCGGCGCGGGCGCCGAGGAAGCCCAGGATGCGCGGTGTCGTGCGCCGCCGCTCGGTCTTCATCCAGCGTCGGACATTGTCGCGCGCATGCTTCAGCGGGCCGATCGAGCTGGCGACATCGGCGAAAGCCGTCACAACAGGGGACCGGGCGCCGAAGTCGCTCGACAGCGCCGCTTCGATGTCGCGCCGCCGGTCGACGAGGAGGCCGATGCAGCGGTTGAGCCGATCGATGCGGATCTCGGCGGACGGCGCACCGTCCTTGAGCTGGGCGTTGCGCTGCTTCGCGAGGATTTCGTTCAATCCGAAGTCCGTCATGTCGGTCACGATGCCTTCCGCAGGTCCGGCACGTAGGGTTTGCTGGCAAAATGCTCCTGGCCGTCGCCGCGCGCAAAGCGCAGGCCGGCACGCAGGATCGCATCGTCGTCCACCGGATCAAGCGGCACGTAGTAGCGGTCGTCGACCTTGGTAAAGGTATCGTTGTCGACGCGATTGTAGCAGATCAGCAGGGTCCAGCGCCGGTTGGGAGAGCGGTTGGCGTCGGAGCGATGAATCGCGTTGCAGTGGAAGATCAGCGCGTCGCCGGCCTCCAGCTCGCAATACTCGACCGGGCACTTCTCCAGGATGTGCGGCATGCGCCTGGGATCGACCTCGTTCTGGGTCGGCGACAGAGGCGTGTGGTCGATGCGGCCGAGCTTGTGCGAACCGGAGGCGATCTGCAGGCAACCGTTCTCGCGGTTGGTGCGGTCGAGCCCGATCATCACCGAGAGCATGTCGGGGCGCAGGCAGCCATTGTAGTACCAGTAGCCATAATCCTGGTGCCATTCCCAGGCGCCGCCGACCTCGGGCTCCTTGGCAGTCAGCTTGGACTGGTAGTGATAGACCGGCCCGCCCAGCAGCGCCGCCGAAGTATCGACCATGCGCCGGACGCGGGCGGCGAGACCGTAGACGCTGTCGCCGGCCCGGTTCCAGAGCGCGATGCGCGTCGATCGACCCTCGCCATCGCGGCGGTCGAGAATGCTGTCGCGCACGGCGGGATCTTCCTCCATGGCCCGGGTGAGCAGCTTCACCTCGTCGGCCGCGAACAGCCCGCGCGCATAGGTGAAGCCTTTGTCGTTGAACTCCGCGGTCTGCGCCGCGCTCAGCATATTGGGCATGGCTTCCTCGCCTTAAGGAGAAAGATCCTTCGCTGCGCTTAGGATGACACCGCTTCTGGAAGGTGCGCTGTGCCCCCAAACAAAAACCGGTGTCATCCTGAGCGCAGCGAAGGATCCTTGATCATATGCGACGGCCTCAGACGGGGCGGAAGACGTTGCGGCCGCCCACATCCGAGACGGAGACCTTACGCCCGAGTTGCTCGCGCGTCAGCATGTCGGCGAGCAGGGCGGGATCGTCCGGGGTCATGGCGACGAAGCGGTCGCCGGTGCTGTCGAGGCGGCCGAGAATGTAGCCGCGTTCGGGCGCATCCTTGCCGTAGGTGACGCAATAGGTCTCGATTGTGCCGGTGCCCGTAGGCCTGGTCTCGACCCTGCGCTTCGGAAGCGCGTCCAGTTCGGCCTGGAACTTCTTCGGGTCCTCGCGCTTCCAGGCGCCCTTGGTCGGCTCGGTCGAATAGAGGCCGGCCGAATGCTTGGTGAGGTAGTTGCCGTTGGCCGTCACCATGCCGAAGGAGCCGGGTTTGGCGCGCACCACGTTCATCATCTCGGCGATCGAGTGGGTGACGTAGTTGTTGCCGGGGCCGCCGAAGAAGGGAAGGCCGCCGGTCACGCTGATCGGGCGCGGATCGTCGGTGGAAATGCCGATCTCGGTCATCGCGACTTCGACGGCCGAGGGGAAGCAGCTGTAGAGGTCGAAGGCGCCGACGTCGGAGACCTTCTTGCCTGCCATGTCGAGCGCGATGCGGGCGCAGCCGCGGATCGCGGGTGACGAGTCGAGCTTCTCGCGCTCGGACACGACCCAGGTGTCGGTGCCGTCGGCGCAGCCGTGCAGGAACACCCAGCGATCCTGCGGGATGCCACATTCGCGCGCCTTTCCGACCGAGGTGACGAGTACGGCTGCCGCCTGGTCGATGATCGCGTTGGCGTTCATCAGCCGTGGATAGGGGAAACAGATCCAGCGATTGTCGGGCGAGATCGTCGACAGCGCCTCGGCGCTGTAGCCTTCGCGGCGCGTCGCCAGCGGATTGGCCTTGGCGACGGCGGCGAGGCGCTCGAACAGGCGGCCCATCGCCTTCATGTGGCTGTCGACGTCACGCTTCAGGCCGCCGCGAATGGCGTTCTCCAGCAGCGGATAGAAATGGATGGCGGCACGCAGCTCGTGGCGCGCTTCCTCCTCGCTGAACCCGAAGCGCGGATCGCCGATGCGCGTCGGCTCGCCGCCGCCCGGATCCTCGTTCCAGTCGATCTTCATGTCGGCGCGGCGCGCATTCTGCGTGCTGCGCAGCAACTCGGCGCCGCAGATCAGCGCCAGGTCGGTCTCGCCGTTGGCGATCTGCTCGGCGAACTTGTTCACCAGATACTGGGGCATGTTGCCACCCGAGTGCGTGTAGAGGAGCTGCCTCGGATCGGCATGAAGTCGGTTGGCGACGCTCTGCGGCGGATTGCTCGACCGGCCGTAGGGCGATGCGAAGCGCGGGCTGATGTCGCTGAAGAACTCCATCACGGCGATCGCGTCGACCATGTGCCCGAGGGCATGCCCGCCGATGGTGGCCCTGGTGTCTTCCAGCGCCGCGTTGGCGGCTTCGGTGCAGAAGGCGACGCGCGAGCGCTCGCTCGACGGCTTGCCGACCGTGTCGGTGATCTGGCCGGCTCCGACCAGGATGGGGGTACGCGGATCGATCATTTGACGAGAGCCTCGATCTCGGAGGGCGTGAGGCCGGCCTGCGCCAGCACGGTCTTCGTATCCTCGCCGAGCGCGGCGACCTTGGGGCCGCTCTGCAACGGTGAGCCGGAGAAGCGGAAGGGCGGGGCCGGCGACTTGTAGCTGCCGCCGCCATCCTCGATGGTGCAGAGCGAGCCGCGATGCTCGACCTGCGGGTCTTTCAATGCCTCGGTCACGGTGAGATAGGGCGAGCAGGGCACGCCCTGCTTCTCCAGCGCGGCGACCACTTCCTTGACGCTCATCTTCTTCGACCACTCTTCGAGTTCGTCGACCAGAAGGCCCCAGTTCATGCGTCGGTTCTGGTACTTCTCGAAGCGCGGATCGGTCAGCCAGTCGCGGCGGCCGGCGGCCGTCGCCATGTCCTGGAAGGTCTTCTCGCTGGCCGTCGCCAGCATGACGTAGCCGTCGCTCGCCTCGATGGGACCATACATCGGCCGCGACGGCATCTCGAAGTCGAACTGCGCGCGATTGACCTCGCCCAGCAGCATGCCCACCAGCGTCTCGAACATCGAGACGTCGATCATCTGGCCCTTGCCGGTCGCGTGGCGCTGATGGACGGCGGCGAGGATCGCGCCCATCGCATAAGCGCCGCTCGCGTAGTCCGCAACGAAGATGCCGCAATTGTCGGGACGCTCGCGGCCCTGCTGGTAGAAGAGATGGGCCATGTCGTAGCCGGTCGAGGCATGAATCACCGGCGCATAGGCAGGACGGCCGGCGCCGGGGCCGGTCTGGCCGTAGCCCGAGATGGCGCAGTAGATCAGGCGCGGATTGACCTTCGCCAGTTCGGCATAGTCGAGCCCGAGCCGCTTCATGACACCGGGCCGGTAGTTCTCGACCAGGATGTCGACCGTCGCGATCAGCTTCTTGATGGCGGCCACGGACTCGGGCTTCTTGAGGTCGAGGACGATGGATTGCTTGCCGGCGTTGAGCTGGCCGAACATCGTGCTGAAGCCGTCGCGCTGCACGGGTCGCGAGCGCATCAGGTCGCCTTCGGGCGATTCGACCTTAACGACCTCGGCGCCCATGTCGGCGAGCAGGCGGCTGCAATGCGGGCCCGCGATGGTGGTGGAGAAGTCGAGGACGCGCAGTCCCTTGAGCGGCCGTGACAGTCCGGTCATGTTTTCACCGTGTTACGAGGATGAGGACGACGCCGCCGACCACGAGGATGCTGCCGATCCACTCGCCGAGGGATGGCCGCTCCTTGAGGATGAGGCGGGAGGAGATGAAGGTGAAGACCAGCTCGATCTGGCCAACCGCGCGCACCAGCGCCGCGTTCTCCAGCGTCATGGCCAGCGCCCAGCCGGCCGAGCCCAGCACGCTGAAGATGCCGACCCAGATCGAGGACCGCCAGTTGAACCAGACCTTGGAAAGCTGGGGACGGTCGCGGCGGAACAGGTAGAGGCCCATCAGCACGACCTGGATCGTGTTCATGCAGGCGAGCACGGTGATGCCGCGCACCATGAAGTCACCCTCGGGCAAGAGCTTCGAGGCTTCGCGGATCGTTCCCGCGGCGATGGCGAATATCGCGCCGGAGAGGATGCCGAAGAGCGCGCCCTTGTGCGTGAGATCTGCCAGCACGCCGCGCACGTCGGAGAACTTGCCGCGCACGCTCAGGATGGCGACGCCGCCCAGGCACACCAGGATACCGGCCCAGGCGCCAAGCTTCAGCGGCTCTCCCGCAATGAAGGTCGCGAACAGGGCGACGAACACCGTCTCGGTCTTGGAATAGACCGTGCCGACCGCGAAGTTGCGCAGCGAGAAGGCGTGGATCATCAGCGAAGTCGCCACGATCTGGGCGACGCCCGCGATGGTCACCAGCAGCAGGAAATGCAGCGAGATGGAGGGGACGTGCCGGCCGGTCACGAACACCAGGAAGGCCAGCATGCCCAGCGCCAGCGGCGCGCCGTAGAGGTAGCGCACGAAGTTGGCGCCATCGACGCTCAGGATGCCGCGAATCTTCTGCTGCATCGTCGTGCGGATGTTCTGGCACAGGGCGGCAGCGACGGTGATCGGTATCCAGAGCGGCACGGCGTTTTATCTCCCTGCCGGGAGTGTATGGCCTCACCAGCCCCGCGTCTGCGGTTTAGATTTTCGCCATGCAGGAGGCAAGAGAATGGTCCCTCGCTTGCGCTCGGGGTGACAACGGCGGTGCGGCGGACGCAGTGCGCCAGCTTCAATATCGATGTCATCCCGAGCGCGAGCGAGGGACCCTTGGTCAGGCGATCAGATCGGCACCCACGGCGTCGGCGACCGACGCAAAGCCGTCGCGGGCCAACAGACCCGCCAGTTCATCCTTGATGCGCCGGATCAGCGGCGGGCCTTCGTAGACCATGGCCGAATAGAGCTGCACCAGGGTCGCGCCCGCGCGGATCTTGGCATAGGCATCGGCTCCGGAGCCGATCCCGCCACAGCCGATCAGGGGAAACTGGCGATCGACGCGCAATGCCGTCTTGCGAAGCACCTCGGTCGACAGGGCCGTGAGAGGAGCTCCCGACAGGCCGCCGGTCTCCCCGCGACGCGCCGAGCGCAGCGACGCCGGTCGCGACAGGGTCGTGTTCCCGATGATTATGCCGTCGAGTTTGAGGTCGCGGCAGACGAAGACGATGTCGTCGAGATCGTCGTCGGTTGCGTCGGGGGCGATCTTCACGACCAGCGGCACCGGCTTGGCCGCGATCGCGTCCTGCACGCGCTTCAGCAGGCCGGCGAGTTCCGTCCGACCCTGCAGATTGCGCAGGCCCGGCGTGTTGGGCGAGGAGACGTTGCAGACGAGGTAATCGGCGTAGGGCGCGAGTGCCACGCAACCGGTCACGTAGTCGGCGGCACGGTCGGTGCTGTCCTTGTTCGCGCCGATGTTGACGCCGACGAAGCCGCGCCGGGGGCGGGCGGCGAGGCGGGCGCGGGCAGCCTCCACCCCGTGGCCCGGAAAGCCCATGCGGTTGATGACGCCGCGATCCTCGGGCAGCCGGAAGAGCCGCGGGCGTGGATTGCCTTCCTGCGGCCGCGGCGTGACGCTGCCGATTTCCACCAGCCCGAAGCCCTGTGCGAGCATGGCGTTCGCCACCTCGGCGTTCTTGTCGAAGCCGGCGGCGAGGCCGATCGGATTGGGCAGGGAGCGGCCCCAGATCTTCGTCGCCAGCGACGGCGGATCGGCGCGCCGGTCGCCCGGCAACAATCCGCTTTTCAGGGCACGGATCGCCAGACCGTGCGCGGCCTCTGCGTCGAGGCGGGAGAGGGCGAGATCGAGGAGCGGGTACCAGACGGCCATTGCCGTCTGGTTAGCAGAGGTTCCCTGTGGAGCGCTTGAGTGAGCGCGCCCCCTAGAGGCGGCCCGAACCGCCGCCCTGGTTGGGGCGCAGGGCCGGCGAGTCGGAGAAAATGACCATGAACAGCTCGCGGAAGAGCTGGGCGATCCGCGGATCGTCCGGACCGGAAGCGGGGGTCCAGGCGGTGGTCTCGGACATCGTCATGTCGTTGCGGCAGTAGATGGCATAGACGTTGAACAGGCCGGGCTTGCTGGGCTTGAAACGGGCCTCACCCCTGCAGACCGAGTCGCTGTTGAGATCGTTCGCCGGGTCGAACACCAGCATGAGGCGGTAGTCGGGACGCGGCTTCTCGGCCGGAGTCTCGTAAGTGAAGGTGAGGCGCGGCATCGGCTTGGCGGCCTGCATCATCGGCAGCAGGTCGCGGGCCACGATCGCAGGATCGGTCCCGGGGAAGGGATTGCCCACGAGCACGACCTGGAAGTTCTTGCCGTCGGTCGCGGCAAAGAATTCGCGGTAGTCGTATTGGACCGCGTAGTAGGTGCCGCCGATCGTGGCTGCGTAGGCGGCGGTGGGGATGGCGGCGATCGCCAGCAGCGCGGCGGCGATCCTGGACCTGAAACGCATTGGCAAACTCCTCCGCGGATTATCCGCCTATCATAAGCCCGGAAACCGATTTCCGGGATGTCACATTTCTGCGCGCGGCGCGTAACCCTGGCGTAACCCTGGCGTAAGCCGGCTCAGACGTCGAGATCGCGCGCGAACTTGGCGTTGTCCTGGATGAAGGCGTAGCGCTTCTCGGGCTTTCGGCCCATCAGATCCTCAACGAGGACACGCGTCCGCATCTCCTCGAGGCGGTCGTCCGGGCCGGACCCGGCCGCCGTCGGGACGTCGACCTTCAGCAGCACGCGCTTGGTCGGATCCATCGTGGTTTCACGCAGATGCACCGACTGCATCTCGCCCAGCCCCTTGAAGCGGGTGATATCGGCCTTGCCGCCGAACATCGTGCGGACCAGCTCGTCCTTCTGCGCGTCGTCCTGCGCATATGCCGTGCGGCCACCCTTGCTCAGGCGGAACAGCGGCGGCTGGGCAAGGAACAGGTGGCCGTTCTCGATCAGCTTCGGCATCTCGCGATAGAAGAACGTCATCAGCAGCGAGGCGATGTGGGCGCCGTCAACATCGGCGTCGGTCATGATGATGACCCGCTCGTAGCGCAGGCGGTCGTTGTTGTAGTTCGCCCCGGCACCACACCCCAGCGCCAGGATGAGATCCTGGATCTCCTGGTTCTCGCGCATCTTGTCGGAGGTGGCGCTGGCCACGTTCAGGATCTTGCCGCGCAACGGCAGGATGGCCTGGGTCTCCCGGTTGCGTGCGGCCTTGGCCGAGCCGCCGGCCGAGTCGCCCTCGACCAGGAAGATTTCGGTACCGACGGAAGAGGAGCTCGAGCAGTCGGCCAGCTTGCCCGGCAGACGAAGCTTGCGGGTCGCGGTCTTGCGCTGTTGCTCGCGATCCTGGCGGCGGCGCAGGCGCTCGTCGGCCTTGGAGATCACGTGTTCCAGCAGAACGTTACCGGCTTCCTTGTCGCCGATCAGCCAGTGCTCGAAATTGTCACCGACGATCGTCTCGACGACCTTGGTCGCCTCGACGCTGACCAGCTTTTCCTTGGTCTGGCCCTGGAACTGCGGCTGTTCGATGAAGACCGATACGAGGGCCAGCGAGCCCTCGATGACGTCGTCGGCCGTGATGATCGAGCCCTTGCGGTTGCCGGTCAGCTCGGCATAGCGCTTGAGCCCGCGCACCAGCGCGCTGCGGAAACCCGATTCGTGCGTACCGCCCTCGGAGGTCGGCACGGTGTTGCAGTAGGAGCGGACGAAGCCTTCCTCGTCGTTCGGCCACCACACGGCCCATTCGACCTTGCCGTTTCCTTCGCCCTTGGCCTCGCCGGCGAAAGGCTGTGGGACGACGGTGCCGCGCTGGCCGATCTCGGAGGTGACGTAGTCCTTGAGGCCGCCGGGGAAATGGAACGTCTCCTCCTCGGGGATCTCGCCGCTTTTGGGCAGCAGGGACTTGTCGCACTTCCAGCGGATCTCGACGCCGCGGAACAGGTAGGCCTTGGAGCGAACCATGCGGTACAGGCGCTCGGGCACGAACTGCTGCTTGCCGAAGATCTCGGCGTCGGGGTGGAAGGTGACCGTGGTGCCGCGCCGGTTGGAAGCGGCGCCCATCGGCTTCAGTTTCGACACCGGAAGGCCGCGCGAGAAGTTCTGGGCCCAGGCCTGGCGGTCGCGGGCAACCTCGACCAGAAGGTCGTCGGACAGCGCATTGACGACCGAGATGCCGACGCCGTGCAGACCGCCCGACGTGGCGTAGACCTTGCCGTTGAACTTGCCGCCGGAATGCAGCGTGGTGAGGATGACTTCGAGGGCCGACTTGTTCTTGAACTTGGGGTGCGGATCGACCGGGATGCCGCGGCCGTTGTCGCGCACCAGGATCTTGTTGCCGGGCAGCATCTCCAGCCAGATCGTGTCGGCGTGGCCGGCGACGGCCTCGTCCATCGAATTGTCCAGCACCTCGGCCACGAGATGATGCATGGCCCGTTCATCGGTGCCGCCGATATACATGCCGGGGCGCTTGCGGACGGGCTCCAGCCCTTCCAGCACCTCGATGTCCTGCGCCGTGTAGGAATTTTCCTTCGGACCGGGGGCACGCTTGCCGCCGCCAGACCGATCGAACAGATCGCCGTTTCGTGCCATGCCTGCTTCTTGTCTTTCCGCGGCCGCGCGAGGGGATCGCTTGGTGACCGGTTGGGCATGGGTATGGTAGCAAAACCGCACGAAATCAACCACATCCGGTGAGGAATCGATGTCCGAAAGTCGCCGCGATCCGATCGTAAGGACCGTTCCCCAGCCTGCCGACATGAACGGGAATGGCGACATTTTCGGCGGCTGGGTGCTGAGCCAGATGGATATCGCGGGCGGGTCGCTCGCGGCCCGGGTGGCGAAGGGGCGGGTGGCGACGGTCGCCATCACGGCCATGACCTTCGTGCAGCCGATCAAGGTGGGGGACATGGTGTCGATCTATGGGGAAGTCGTGAAGGTCGGCCGCACGTCGATCACCATCGGCCTCGAGACGGTGGTGCAGCGCCGCCACGAGGAGACCGATATCCGGGTGACCCACGGCACCTTCGTTTTCGTCGCCATCGATGACGATGGAAAACCGCGGACCGTGCCACAGCAGGAACCGCAGGTCGCCACGGCATGAGAAGGCTGCTGGCCCTGATCGTAGCCGCGCTGGCAATGCTGGCGCCAACGGTAGCCTTTGCCCATCCGCACATCGTCGTGCAGCAGGTGGTCCGCATGATCGCCAAGGACGGCAAGTACACGCATGTCGAGATCGAATGGCGCTTCGATCCGTTCTCCAGCGAGGTCGAGATACCCCTGATCGACGAGGACAAGAACGGCAGGTTCTCCGCCCGCGAGACCAAGCTCCTGTCCGACGAGATGATGCCGGAGCTGGGCAAGTACGGCTACCTGAGCTGGATCAATACCGGCGCCAAGGATTTCCGGCCGCCCAAGCCGCCGCAATTCTCCGCCCGGATCGACGACCCCGCGTCCTTCATCCCGCCGGAGTGGGACCGCAATGCCGGCGACAATGCCGGCATGCCGATGCCGCCCAACAAGCGCGCCGACGGTGGCCAGCCTCCGCGCAAGCAGGGGCCGCGCAATCTCGTCTACGTCATGCGATTCGCGTTACCTGAACCCTCGAAGTTCGTCTCGATCGCGACGTTCGATCCCGAGGACTTCATCCGCATCGAGGTCGACAAGGCCTCGGTTCCGGCCAACTGCACGCTCGGCAAGCACCCGACCCACAAGGCCGAGTTCGTGCGCGGCTATCCCATCTTTGCCGACGTGGTGACATGCCAGCTTCCGTAAGAACCTCCGCACTGCGTTCGCCCCTGCTGTGGGTGGGCGTGCTCCTGCTGGTCGCGCTGGGCGGCGCGCTGGTGTTCAGCGACAGCGTGTCCGAGCTGGCGCGCTATTCGGCCGACTATCAACGCCGCATCAACCAGGTCCTCTCGACCTCGCTTCGGGACGTACAGTCGGGCACCGGATCGCTGGCACTGTGGACGCTGGTCACCGTCTGTTTCGGCTACGGCGTGGTGCACACGCTGGGGCCGGGGCACGGCAAGGCCGTGGTGGTGGCCTACTTCCTCGACAGCACGCGCCCGCGCGCCTGGATCGAGGGCATCTTCGCGGGCGGCTGGATCGCCTTCACGCACACGCTGGCGGCGCTCCTGCTGGCGGGCGCGCTCAAGCTCTCCTCCACGGTCGGCCTGTTCGGCGCGATGCGCGAGGTCCGCAACGTCGAGATCGTGTCGTACACGCTCATCCTGCTGGTGGGCCTGTGGCGGCTGTGGGCCGGAATCACGGGCCGCGTGCACGAGCACTGGCACGGGGATCACGACCATGGGCACGGGGATCATGACCACGGGCATGACCATGGGCACGGGCACGGTTATGACCACGAGCACCACCATCACCACGATCATGAGCCGCCGCAGCGCACGATCGCGGGTTGGCTGCTGCTGACCGCGGCGGGCATCGCGCCCTGCGCCGGCGCCCTGGTCATCATCCTGCTGTCGATCGCGCTCGACGTGCTGTGGGCCGGCGTCGTCGGCGTCATCGCCATCGCCATCGGCATGGCGGTCACGCTGGCCGCCATCGGCATGGCTTCGATGGTGGCGCACCGGCTGATCATCGCCGAAGGACGCTCGCAGGAGATCGGGCGCTTCACCGCCATCGCCGCCTCGCTGATCGTGATCGCAACGGCCGGCACGCTGCTGCTGGGCTCGCTCGAACGCTTCCTGCGCTGAGGCCTCGAGTGGCCGAGATCAAGGCGCCCAGCCGGACGTCGAGACCCCTGCTGGGCGTGGCCTTCATGTGCACGGCCTGCGCGCTGTTCCCGATCATGAACGGGCTGGTGAAGCTGCTGGCCGCCACCTACGACCCGCAGGAGATCGTCTGGTTCCGGATCATCCTGCACCTGGTGCTGGTGGCCGCGGTCTTCATGCCGCGCATGGGGCTCGGCCTGCTGCGCACGCGGCGCATCGGCACGCAGTTCGTCAGCTCCGTGATGATGATGCTTTCGACCCTGTTCTTCTTCTCGGCGGTGAAGTCCATCCCGGTCGCGGAGGCGATCGCCGTCACCTTCGTGGCGCCGCTCGCCGTCGTGCTGCTGGCCTGGCCGCTGCTGGGCGAGCGCATCACCTTCTTCCGTATGGCCGCGGTGATCGTGGGCTTCGCCGGAGTCCTGATCGTGATCCGGCCCGGCAGCGCGGTCTTCCAGTGGCAGTCGCTGCTGCTGCTCGGGAGCGCCGTCTGTTACGCGATGTACCAGATCCTGATCCGGCGTCTCGCGGGCATCGACGCGCCGGCCACCTCGATCTTCTACAGCGTGCTGCTGGGCGCGATCATCATGTCGGCCTGGCTGCCCTTCCATTGGAAGACACCGGCGAACTGGGTCGACTGGGCGCTGCTCTGTTTGCTGGGGGCGTTGGGCGCCTTGGGCCACTATTGCGTCGCCAAGGCCATGACCTATGCCTCGGCGAATTTCGTGGCGCCGTTCAACTATACGCAGATGATCGGCTCGGTCATCGTGGGCTACCTGATGTTCGCCGAGGTGCCGGATTTCTACACCTGGCTCGGGACGGCCGTCGTGGTCGGCGCGGGGCTGATGGTGGGCTGGCAGGGGCGCAAGCCGCAAAAGAGCTGAGGGGGAAACCATGCCGTATCTCGTTGCTGCCGACCTGCCGGTCGAGCCGGCCGGAGTCCGCTTCCGCAGCCTGCTCGAACGGCCGCAGATCCTGCGCATGCCGGGGGCGCATAACGGCATCGCGGCCCTCCAGGCGGCGCGCGCGGGCTTCGAGGCGCTCTACCTCTCCGGCGCTGCCATGTCGTCGTCGATGGGACTGCCGGACCTGGGCGTCATCACGGTGGACGAGGTCTGCTTCTTCATCCGTCAGGTGGTGCGATCCTCGGGTCTGCCGGTCCTGGTCGATGGCGATACCGGCTACGGCGAGGCGCTGAACGTCATGCACATGGTGCGGGCCTTCGAGGAGGCGGGCGCGGCGGCCGTCCATCTCGAGGACCAGTTGCTCCCGAAGAAGTGTGGCCACCTGAACAACAAGAAGCTGGCCGAGCCGCACGACATGGCGGCCAAGGTCGCGGCCGCCGCGAAGGCGCGCCGGCACCTCTTCGTCATCGCGCGGACCGATGCGGCGGCGAGCGAAGGCATCGATGGTGCCGTGGCACGGGCGAAGCTCTACATGGAAGCCGGCGCCGACGCGATCTTTCCCGAGGCCCTGCACAATGCAGAGATGTTCCGCGCCTTCGCGAAGGCGATGCCCGGCGTCAAGCTGCTGGCCAACATGACGGAGTTCGGGCGCACGCCGTTCTTCACCGCGTCGGAGTTCGAGGCGATGGGCTACAGCATGGTGATCTGGCCGGTCTCGGCCCTGCGCGCGGCGAACAAGGCGCAGGAGGGCGTCTACGCGGCCATCCAGCGCGACGGCGGCACGCAGAACGTGATCGACCGCATGCAGACGCGGCAGGAACTCTACGACACGATCCGTTATCACGAATACGAAGCGCTCGACGCCTCGCTGGTGAAGACGGTCGTGCCGCAGGGCATGCCGCAGCGGGATTGAAGCGAAGGGTCCCTCGCTACGCTCGGGATGACACCGATTTTGTTGTTGCGGCTTCGTGCCAAGCGCACGCGGTCAGCTACAACAAAGTTGTCATCCCGAGCGCAGCGAGGGACCTTCTCTTTGCCTCTACAGCCCCAGCGCCGACAGATCCGGCGCGCGCTTGTGGAAATCCGTCGCGTCCTGCAGGGCCTTGCCGATCTTCAGCACCGTGCCCTCGGCGTAGGGCTTGCCGAGGAGCTGGATGCCGATCGGCAGGCCGTTCGAGAAGCCGTTGGGCAAGGAGAGGCCGCAGAGGCCGAGATAGTTGCCGGGGCGCGTCATCAGGGAGATCGCGGGAGACAACTCGTCGACCTCGGCGACCGGGATCGCACCCGAGGCCAGCGTTGGCGTCAGCAGCGCATCGTAGGGCGCCATCCAGGCATTGAAGGCGGCCCGGCGCTCGGCCATGCGGCGCAGTTCCTCGGCATAGAGGGCCGGGGCGAAGGTCTTGGCGGCCATGGCACGGCCGCGCACGCCGGCGCCGATCGGCTGGTTCATGTCCTCGATCCAGCCGCGATGCAGCGACCAAAGTTCCGAGGCCGAAATCGAACCCGCGCCGACGCCGAGATTGAAATACCACTCGGGAATCTTCACCGGCTCGACAATGGCGCCCAGCTCCTCCAGCCTCTTCGCCGAGGCCTGCCAGGCGGCAATCACGTCCGGATCGCACGCGGGTAGGGCGGAGGCATCAGGCAAGGCGATGCGCATGCCCTTGATCGAACCGCCCCGGGTGGAGGCGGTGAAATCCTCCAGCGGCTGATGCAGCGACGTCGGGTCGCGCGGATCGGGCGCGGCGAGGGCATTGAGCATCAGCGCGCAGTCCTCGACCGAGCGCGTCATCGGACCGATCGAATCGAGCGTCCAGGACAGCAGCATCGTGCCATGCAGGCCGATGCGCCCGAACGTGACCTTGAGCCCGACCAGACCGTTGAAGGCGCAGGGAATGCGTACCGAGCCGCCGGTGTCGCTGCCGATGCCGGCGGGCGTCAGGCGCGCGGCCACGGCGACGCCGGTGCCGCTCGACGAGCCGCCCGGGGTGCGATGGGTCTCGAGGTCCCACGGATTCCACGGCGTGCCCATCAGCGGGTTGGTCCCCCAGCCACCGAACGCGAACTCGACCATGTGCAGCTTGCCGAGCGGCACCATGCCCGCCGCGGTCAGGCGCTCCACGGTGTTCGAGGTTTCGGTCGCGACGCGCTTCTCCCACATCTTCGAGCCGCCGGTGCCGATGCGGCCGGCGATGTCGCACAGGTCCTTGTAGGCGACGGGCAGGCCGTGCAGCGGCGGCAGCGGGAAGCCCGAGGCGCGTGCGGCGTCGGCGCCGTCAGCGATCGCGCGAGCTTCCCGGGCATAGACCTCGGAGAATGCGTGCAGCTTGCCGTCGGCCTTCTCGATGCGGGCAAGCAGGGCGTCGATCACCTCGCGCGAGGAGAAGCGCTTTGCGGCGAGGCCGGCGGAGAGTTCCGTCAGCGTGAGTTCATGCAGAGACATCAGTAGGTCGCCCGTCCACCAGAGAGATCGAAAACTGCGCCCGTCGCAAACGTGCAGTGGGAAGAGGCGAGCCAGGCGACCATCTCGGCCACTTCCTCGACCTCGCCGAAGCGGTTCATCGGGATCTTCGAGAGCATGTAGTTGATGTGCTGCTCCGTCATCTGGCTGAACAATTCCGTCTTCACCACCGCCGGCGCGACGCAGTTCACCAGCACGCCGGTCGTAGCAAGTTCCTTGCCGAGCGACTTGGTGAGGCCGATCACACCGGCCTTCGAGGCGGAGTAGGCGGAGGCATTTGGGTTGCCTTCCTTGCCCGCCACCGAGGCGATGTTGACGATGCGGCCCCAGCCGCGCTGCACCATGCCCTCGACCACGACGCGGTTGGTCAGGAACACACCGGTCAGGTTGATGTCGATCACCTGCCGCCAGGCATCGACCGGATACTTTGCGACGGTCGTGTTGGGGCCGGTGATGCCGGCGCTGGCGACCAGGATGTCCGGTGGCGCGAGCAGTTTCTCCGTCTCGGCCAGCGCGTTGGCGACTTCGGCCTCGCTGGTGACGTCGACCGCGACGGCAACGGCGCCCTTCAGCGCAGCCGTGGACTGTTTCGTGCGGTCGGGGTCGCGGTCCCACAGGGCCACGCGTCCGCCGCCGGCCGTGATTTTCGCAGCGCAGGCCAGGCCGATTCCGCGCGCGCCTCCGGTCACGATGGCGGTCCTGCCCGCGAACAACCCGTCCTGCATGACGTCCTCCCAACTGCTTGAATTATATTGCGATTCCTACCATATCGGCGCGCCGGAGCATCCGCTACACTGACCGCTTCGGCGTTCCGAGTTTTGCGGGAGTTTCATGTCTTCGCCCATGCCGGCGTCAATCGACGCCACCGTCGAGTTGCTGAAAGGCGGCGATTACATCGCCGACCGCAGCCTCGCCACCGTTCTCTATCTCGCGCTCAAGCTCGGGCGGCCCCTGTTCTGCGAAGGCGAGGCGGGCGTCGGCAAGACCGAGATCGCCAAGGTCCTGGCCGAGACCCTCAAGCGGCCGCTGATTCGCCTGCAGTGCTACGAGGGGCTCGACGTCGCCTCGGCAGTCTACGAGTGGAACTATGCCCGCCAGATGATCGAGATCCGCCTAGCCGAGGCGCAGGGCGTGCACGACCGCGGCGAACTCGCGGCCGACATCTTCGACGAGCGCTTCCTGATCCGCCGTCCACTGCTCGAGGCGCTGCAGCCGCATGTCGGTGGGGCGCCGATCCTGCTGATCGACGAGCTGGATCGAACCGACGAGCCGTTCGAGGCCTATCTGCTCGAAGTCCTCTCGGACTTCCAGGTGACGATTCCGGAACTGGGCACGATCAAGGCGGCGGAACGGCCCATCGTCATCATCACGTCGAACCGTACGCGAGAGATCCACGACGCCTTGAAGCGGCGCTGCTTCTACCACTGGGTCGACTATCCCGACCTGAAGCGCGAGCTGGAAATCCTCAAGGTCAAGGCGCCGGGCGCCAGCGAGCGTCTGTCGCGCCAGGTCGTGGGCTTCGTGCAGGAACTGCGCAAGCTCGACCTGTTCAAGGCGCCGGGCGTCGCCGAGACGATCGACTGGTCGACGGCCCTGTCGGAACTCGACGTGCTCGACCTTGACCCACGGACGATCAACGACACGCTGGGCGTGCTGCTCAAGTACCAGGACGACATCCAGCGCCTTCAGGGCTCGGAAGCGGCCGAGATCCTGCGCAAGGTGAAGTCCGATATCGCCGCCCAGCCCTTGGGCTGAGGCGTGATGCGCCAGAATCACGCCTGTGAGTTAAAGGTCCCTCACGCCGTTCGGGATGACAGCATTTTTTGTAGTGACGCACTGCGCCACCCTCCGAAAAATTGTCATCCCGAACGCAGTGAGGGACCCTTCGCTTCGCCCAAAACGCGAAGGATCACGGCCTGATGGACACGCTGCCCGATCCGCCGGCACCGGCCCCCGGGCCGGGGCGCCGCGGCGGCAAGCTCGCCAGCAACATCGTGCATTTCGCGCGGACCTTGCGCACGGCGGGCCTGCGCGTCGGGCCGGGGCAGATCCTGCGTGCCATCGAGGCGGTGGAGGCGGCCGGTATCCGCAACCGCGACGACTTCTACTGGACGCTGCACTCGGTGTTCGTGAACCGGCGCGACCAGCGCGAGATATTCGACCAGGCGTTCCACGTGTATTGGCGCAATCCACGCCTGCTCGAGAAGATGATGGACATGCTGCTGCCGCAGATCGGCGTGCCGGCCGAGCAGGACAAGGGCAAGCAGCTCAGCCGGCGCCTGCAGGAGGCGCTGCAGCCCGGCCAGGGCGAGGCGCCGGAACAGTCGGAGGAGCCACCCGAAGTCGAGGTCGAGGCGACCTTCACCGTGTCGGACCGCGAAGTCCTGCAGACGCGCGACTTCGAGCAGATGTCGCAGGCCGAGATCGACGCCGCCCTGCGCGCCATCGCCCGCCTGCGCCTGCCGGTTCCGGAGCGCCGCACGCGCCGTTACCAGTCGGCCCGCCGGGGCCCGCGCATCGACTTCCGCGCCTCCCTGCGCCGCGCGATGCGGCCGGAAGGGCTGACGGAGCTGTCACGGCGCGAACCGCGCCGCCGGCCGCCGCCGCTGGTCATCCTGTGCGACATCTCCGGATCGATGGCCCGCTACACGCGGATGTTCCTGCATTTCATGCACGCCATCACCAACGACCGCGACCGGGTCTATTGCTTCACCTTCGGGACGCGCCTGTCGAACGTGACGCGGGCGTTGCGCAACCGTGACGTCGACATCGCCTTGCAGAAGGCCTCGGCGCAGGTCGAGGACTGGTCGGGCGGCACGCGCATCGGCCAGGCGCTCCACGAATTCAACAACAAGTGGTCGCGCCGCGTGCTGGGGCAGGGCGCGGTCGTTCTTCTCATCACCGACGGGCTCGATCGCGAGGGCGCGTCTGGCCTGGATGAGGAAATGGAACGCTTGCATAAGTCCTGCTCACGCATGATCTGGCTCAACCCGCTCTTGCGGTATGGCGGCTACGAGCCCAAATCTCAGGGCAACAAGGCCATGCTGCCCCATGTCGACGAGTTCCGGCCGGTCCATAACCTGGAAAGCCTGTCGGGCCTGATCGAAGCGCTTGGCTCCCGCGTCGTTGGCGCCGACCGGCGCCTCGCGGGATGGCAGACCGACCTTCGCAAGGAGTAGACCATGAGCGACGCACTGGAAGTTCTCGATCAGGTCGGCAAGTGGAAGGCCGACGGCAAGGGTGTCGCCGTCGCCACCGTGATCGTCACCTGGGGATCCTCGCCGCGACCGGTGGGCAGCCAGCTCGGCGTCGACGACAAGGGCAACATGGTGGGCTCTGTCTCCGGCGGCTGCATCGAGGGCGCGGTCGTCAAGGAAGCGCTCGATGCCATCAAGGACGGCCAGCCGCGCCTGCTCGATTTCGGCGTCACCGACGAGCAGGCCTGGGATGTCGGCCTCGCCTGCGGCGGCAAGGTCCAGGTCTTCGTCGAAAAGGTGAACTGATGAAGGCCGAGACTCTCGTCGCCCTGCAGGAAGCGCGTGCCAACCGGCGGGCGGTGACGCTCGCTACGCGTCTCAGCGATGCCGCCGAAGCGCTGGTCTATCGCGACGGCGCCAAGGGCGAGCTGGCGAGCGATGCTGCAATCGTTGCGGCGGCGCAGCGGGCCATGGATATCGGCAAGAGCGAGACCATCGACGTCGGCGACGCCAAGATCTTCCTGAACGTCTACGTGCCCCCGCCGCGACTGATCATCGTGGGCGCGGTGCATATCGCGCAGTCGCTGGCGCCGATGGCGGCCATGCTGGAGTTCGACGTCACGGTCGTCGATCCGCGCGGCGCCTGGGCGACGACCCAGCGGTTCCCCGGCGTGAAGGTGATCCAGGATTGGGCCGACGAGGCCTTCCAGGCGATGGGCCTCGATGGCGCGACCGCCGTCGTGACACTGACGCACGATCCCAAGCTCGACGACCCGGCGCTCGAATCGGCGCTGAAGTCCGACGCCTTCTACATCGGCGCGCTGGGCAGCCGGCGGACGCACGCCAAGCGCAAGGAACGCCTGGCCGAGGTCGGCATCACCGAGGAGATGTTCGCCCGCATCCACGGGCCGGTCGGCCTCAACATCGGCGCCAAGTCGCCAGCCGAGATCGCCGTGTCGATCCTGGGCCAGATCATCGAGGTGCGGGCGCGCCGTCTCGAAGCTCTATCTGCTCCGAAGGTGGTTGCGGCGTGAGATTCGGCGAAACACCGATCGACGAGGCGGCAGGCGCCATCCTGGCGCACAGCCGGCGCGCCGACGGCGTCAATTTCTCGAAGGGCCGCGTCCTCTCGGACGAGGATATCGCACGCCTGAAGGAAGCCGGTGTTTCGACCGTGGTCGCCGCGCGGCTGGGTGCCGACGACGTGCACGAGGACGAAGCGGCCGCAACGGTCGCCAGGGCGCTCGCGGGTGAGGGGATCGACGTCACCGCGGCCTTCACCGGCCGCTGCAATCACTTCGCGCGCGCGGCCGGGCTGGCCATGCTCGACCAGGAGCGCATCGACGCGCTGAACGAACTGGACGAGTCCGTGACGGTCGCGACCCTGCCGCCCTTCGCCCGGGTCGAGCCTCGCCAGATGGTGGCGACGGTGAAGATCATTCCCTACGGCGCGCCGAAAGCCGCCGTGGCCCGCGCCGTCGATGTCGCGAAGGCAGCGAACCGGCCGATGATCTCGGTCGCGCCGTTCCACGCGATGCGCGCCGGTCTGGTGCAGACCAAGCTCCCGGGCACGCGCGACAAGGTTCTGGACAAGGCCGTCGGCACGACGACCAAGCGCCTGACCTCGCTCGGCAGCACGCTGAACGGCGAGCGCCGCGTCGCCCACGACGCAAAGGCAATCGCGGGCGCCCTGGCGGAGCTGAAGGCCGAGGGCTGCGACCTCTTTCTGATCGCCGGCGCATCGGCCATCGTCGATCGCAACGACGTGGTGCCGGCCGGCATCGAGGCGGCGGGCGGCAAGGTCATCCATTTCGGGATGCCGGTCGATCCCGGCAATCTGCTGCTCACGGCGGAGTTGGACGGCAAGCCGGTGCTCGGCCTGCCGGGCTGCGCCAAGTCGCCCAAGTACAACGGCTTCGACATGGTGCTGGAGCGGCTCGCCGCGCGCCTGCCGGTCGGCCGCGCCGAGATCGTGCGCATGGGCTCGGGCGGTCTGCTGGCGGAAATTCCCAGCCGCCCGCAGCCGCGCGACGAGACGGACTCCGAGGAACCGGGCCCGCAGCAGGCGCCGCGCGTGGCGGTGCTGGTGCTGGCCGCCGGCCGCTCCACCCGCATGGGCGGGCCAAACAAGCTGCTGGCCGAAGCCGAAGGCGCGCCGCTGGTCGTCCATGCAGTGACGGCGGCGCTCGCCTCGCAGGCGGTCGAGGTCGTCGTGGTGCTGGGCCACATGGCCGACGATGTTCGCGCCGCGGTCGAGAAGGCCGTTCAGCCGCGCTCGCGCGTGCGCTTCGTCACCAACCCGGATTTCGCCCAAGGCCTCAGCACCTCCGTCCGCACCGGCATCGGCGCCCTGCCGACGACGGTCGATGCGGCGGTGGTCCAGCTGGGCGACATGCCGGGCGTCGGAGCGACGCTGCTCAATCGCCTGATGGCCGCCTTCAGTCCCGTCGAGGGTCGCGCGATCTGCGTGCCGACGGTGGGCGGCAAGCGCGGCAATCCGGTGCTTTGGGCGCGCCGCTTTTTTCCCGAGATGGCGAAGCTGTCGGGCGATAGCGGCGCCAAGTACCTGATCGGCGAGCATGCCGACCTCGTTTGCGAGGTCGAGATGACCGGCGAGGCCGCGATCACCGACATCGACACGCCCGAGGCGCTGGCCGCCTGGCGGGAGCGGGCGAAATGACGTTGATGTGCCGGGAGCGCGCGACTCCAGTCGCGCTCATGCATCGTGGCAACCGCGAGGAAGACCCGCCACTGGAGTGGCGCGCCCCCAGCGAAGAGACTGAGACATGAGTTTCGACGTCGCCGCCGTCCGCAGCCAGTTCCCGATCCTGTCCGAGATCATCGACGGGCTGCCGGTCCATTATCTCGACAATGGCGCGTCGGCTCAGACGCCGCTCGCGGTCATGGACGCGGTGCGCCACTACGAGACGACCAGCCGCGCCAACGTACTGCGCGGCGTCCATCGGCTGGCCGAGCGGGCGACCGAGGCCTACGAGAATGCCCGCGCCCAGGTCGCGTCGTTCCTCGGCGTGCCGACCATGGAGGTCGTCTTCACCGGCGGCTGCACGGCGGCGATCAACCTCGTCGCCTTTTCCTACGGCTCGCTGCTGAAGCCGGGCGACCACGTCCTGATCTCCGAGATCGAGCACCATTCCAACATCGTGCCGTGGCAGTTGCTGCGCGCGCGCGCCGGCATCGAACTCGACATGCTGCCGGTCACGATCGATGGTCGCATCGACCTGTCAGCTCTGCCGCGCCTGTTGAAGCCGCGCACGAAGCTGGTGTCGCTGGCCCATGTCTCGAATGTCACCGGCGCGCTGCTCGACGTGCGCGCCGTGGTCGATGCGGCGAAAGCGGTGGGCGCCAGGGTGATGCTCGACGGCGCCCAGCGCGCGCCACACGGGCCGCTCGACCTGCCGTCGCTCGGCGTCGATTTCTACGCCTTCGCCGGCCACAAGGCCTATGGACCCAACGGCATCGGCGCCCTGTGGGGCCGGCCGGAGTTGATGGAAGCGATGCCGCCGTTCATGGGCGGCGGCTCGATGATCGGTCGCGTGACACTGGCCGAGACGACCTGGGCGCCGTCGCCGCGCCGCTTCGAGGCGGGCACGCCGGCGATCGGTCCGGCGATCGGTCTCGGCGCCGCCTGCGCCTGGATGCAGGCACTCGACTGGACGGGCGCGCACGATCACGAGATGGGGCTGGTACAGCGACTCATGGACGGGCTGCAGAAGGTCGAAGGCGCGCAGCTTTTCGGGCCGGCGAGCCTGCAGAACCGCTACCCGGTCGTGTCGTTCATGCTGGACGGCGTCCACCCGCACGATGTGGCGCAGACGCTCGATTCGTTCGGGGTCGCGGTACGCGCCGGCCATCACTGCGCGCAGCCGCTGATGGACCGTTTCGATCTCGATGGCACGACCCGCGTCTCGATGGCGCCGTACAACGACAACAGCGACATCGACGCCCTGCTGGCCGGCGTCGCGCACGCGGCGAAGACGCTGCGATGAGCGACCACCTCTACCAGGAGCGCATCGTCGCGCTAGCCAAGGCGAAGACCGGGGCTGGCAAGCTCGAGAACCCGACGAAGACGGCGCGGCGCGACAACCCGCTGTGTGGCGATCGCGTTATTCTCGACGTGAAGCTCGACGGGGCAGGGCGCATCGCCGAAATCGCCCACCAGGTGCGCGGTTGCCTCCTGTGCCAGGCCTCGGCCTCGGCGCTGTCCGCGGTTGCCGTGGGTCGCGATGCCGCCGGCATCGCCGAACTGCGCCACGACGCCGAACGCGCGCTCGGCCGGGAGGCCGGTGAGACGCACGAGCCTTTCGATGCATTCGCGCCCGTGGCTGCACACAAGTCGCGACAGGAATGCGTACTGCTGCCGCTCGAAGCGCTGAAAGACGCGCTTTCTTAAAATTTCCCGTCGTCTTGACCGAAGCGCCGCAGGCGCGAAGCGGAGAGACCTACTCTCAACCATTGAGCGCCCTTTTGTTGAGAAAAGATCTCTCCGCTCCGCCTCGCTGCTCCGGTCGAGACGACGGCTTGGTTGTGATAGCGGATGCCATGCTCAAGATATGTACCCGCCCGTACTTTGGTCGTGCCTCCGCCGTGCTTGTGTCACAGTCGAGAGGCACGGTGCGTTAGTATCCTGGGAGAGACCATGCGCCTTATGTTGAACGTCGTGGCCCTGCTGGGCCTCCTTGCGTTCCCGACCTTCGCCTTTGCCCAGGACCTCGCGCTGAAGCGCGTCATGCTGTCGTCCGGCGGGATGGGCTACTTCGAATACGAGGCGACCGTCGAGGGCGACGCCACGCTCAAGCTCACCGTGTCGCTGGGACAGGTCGACGACGTGCTGAAGAGCCTCGTCGTCTATGACGACAAGGGCGGCGTGGGTGGGCTCAGCCTCCCGGGACGCGAGCCGCTGGCGCAGGCCTTCAAGGACCTGCCGTTCGACCAGAATTCGCTGGGCTCGCCGGGCGAGTTGCTCACCACCCTGAAGGGCGCGCAGGTCACCGTGGGCGGCAGCCGCGCGCTCACCGGCCGCGTCGTGTCGGTTGAGGATGACCCGCTGGTACTGCCCGACAACAAGGGCACGATGAAGCGTACCCGCGTGACCCTCTACACCGACCGCGGGTTGCAGCAGTTCATCCTCGAGGAAACCGAGAATCTGCAGTTCGCCGATCCAGCGTTGCGCGAGAAAGTCGGACAGGCACTGGTCGCAATCCAGGGCAACCGGGCCAAGGATGCCCGCACGATCGATCTCACGATGCGCGGCCAGGGCAAGCGCACGGTCCGAGTCGCCTACATCGTCGAGGCACCGGTCTGGAAGGCGTCCTACCGGCTCACGCTCGGCGCCGATCCAACCGCTGCGCGCTCGGCCCTGCAGGGCTGGGCCATCGTCGAGAACCTGAGTGGCCAGGATTGGAAGGACGTCGATCTCACTCTCGTATCGGGCCGCCCGGTTGCTTTCCATCAAGCCCTCTACAACGCCTACTACGTGACGCGTCCGGAGGTGCCGGTCGAGATCGCGGGCCGCCTGATGCCGGGGATCGATCGCGGCGGCGTCACGGCCGATCAGCGCGCGAAGTCGTCCCCGCCAATGCCGGCGCCTGCGCCTTACCGAGCGCAACAGGAGCGGTCGGTCGGCGCGATGGTGCCGCCGCCACCGCCTCCGGCGCCACCCGCTGGAATGGCCGCCGCGGCCGAGCAGATCGAGGCGAGCGACGCCGCCACGCAGGTGATCTTCAAGTTCCCGCGCGCCGTCAGCGTCGAGAACGGCCGTACGTTGTCCATTCCCATCGTCGACCGCCAGGTGCCGGCGTCGCGGCTCGCGCTCTATCAGGCCGAGACGGCCGCTCGCAATCCGCTGGCCGCGATTCGCTTGACCAACGACGGCGAATCGGGCCTGCCGCCGGGCATCATCACGCTCTACGAGCGCGACAAGGCCGGCTACGTCTCCTATGTCGGCGACGCGCGGCTGTCGGGTTTCCCGGTGGGCGAGACACGCCTGCTTGCCTATGCGCTCGACGAGAAGATCGTCATCGAGCGCGACGTGGCGCAGACCGATCGCGTGGCCTCCGGCACCATCGCCAACGGCGCCCTGCGGCTCTCGCGAGTCGTGCGGCAGACGACCGTCTACCGCGTGCGCGGCCCGGCCAAGGAGCCGCGGCAGCTCATCGTCGTGCAGCGCCGCCTGCCGGGTTGGGCGCTGACCAAGCCCGAGGCGAAGGAGGTGGAACTCAGCGAGGGGAACTACCGCATTCCGTTCCAGCTTCCGGGCGGCGACCAGACGCAGACCTTCGAGGTGGTTCAGGAGCAGACCCAGCAGCAGGAAATCCGGCTGCTCGAAAGCGCCGCCGATCAGATCCGCGTCTATGCCCAGGCGCGCGAGTTCGACGCCAAGACTCGCGATGCGCTGACCCGCGTGCTGCAACTGCAGCAGGCGACCGCAGAAGCCCAGCGCAAGGTCCAGCAGGTCGATGCCGAGCGGCAGGCGATCGTGCAGGAGCAGGCCCGTCTGCGTGATAATCTCGCGCGCGTGCCGGCGAACAGCGACCTGCAGCGTCGCTATCTCGCCACGCTCGACAAGCAGGAAACGGACCTCGAAGCCCTGGCCAGGCGTCGTGCCGAGGCCGACAAGGCCGTCGAGGCGGCCCGCGAGGCGCTGCGGACGTATGTGAGTCAGTTGGGCTGATCTAGTGAAGGGTCCCTCGCTGCGCTCGGGATGACAAATTTGCTGGGACTGGCGCAGTGCGTCGATGCAACAAACGTTGTCATCCCGAGCGCAGCGAGGGACCTTTGTCCGATCAGCCCGCCCGCAACGTCCTCACCGCGTCGTCCCGGCGAAACAGGTAGAGGAGCGCGCGCAAGGCCTTGCCGCGCTCCGTTTGCAGATCGGGGTCACGCGCGATCACCAGTCGCGCATCGTCGCGTGCGGCTTCCAGCAACTCGTTGTGAACCGCGAGGTCAGCCAGGCGCATGTCGGGCAGGCCGCTCTGGCGCGTACCCAGAAGCTCACCGGCGCCGCGCAGCTTCAGGTCTTCCTCGGCGATGCGGAAGCCGTCCTCGGTCTCCCGCATGATCGCGAGGCGCGACTTGGCGGTCTCGCCAAGCGGCAGGGCGTAGAGCAGCAGGCAGGTCGACTTGGCGCTGCCGCGGCCGACGCGACCGCGCAACTGGTGGAGTTGGGCGAGACCGAAGCGCTCCGCATGTTCGATCACCATGACCGTGGCTGCGGGCACGTCGACGCCGACCTCGATCACCGTCGTGGCCACGAGGATCGACAGGCGGCCGTCGGAGAAGGCGGCCATCGTGGCCTCGCGTTCGGCGCTCTTCAGCCGTCCGTGCAGAAGACCGACCTTGCCGGGGAAGCGATCGCTCAGGATGCGGAATCGCTCCTGCACGTTGGCGAGGTCGATCTCCTCGGACTCCTCGATCAACGGACAGACCCAGTAGACGCGCGCACCGGTCGCGATCTGGCGGCCGATCCCCTGGGCGACTTCGCCGACCCGCTCGAGCGGGATGGTGCGCGTGTCGATCGGCTGGCGGCCCTTCGGCTTCTCCGTGAGTTTCGAGACGTCGAGGTCCCCATAGGCTGCCAGCATCAGGGTGCGCGGGATCGGGGTCGCGGTCATGACGAGAAGGTCGACGGCATGGCCCTTCGACGACAGCGCCATGCGCTGATGCACGCCGAACCGGTGCTGCTCGTCGACGACCGCCAGGGCGAGGTCGGCGAACTCGACATCCTCCTGCACCAGTGCGTGGGTGCCGACCACGAGTTGGATCGTACCGTCGGCGAGGCCCTGCAGGGTCTGCTTCTTCTGGCGCTGGCCATCGCGCCCCGTGAGCAGGGCGACCTTCACGCCGGCGGCGTCGGCGAGCGGCGCGATGGTCGCGAAGTGCTGGCGCGCCAGAAGCTCCGTCGGTGCCATCATTGCCGCCTGCGCGCCAGCCTCCACACAGATGAGCATGGCGAGCAGGGCGACCAGCGTCTTGCCGCTGCCGACATCGCCCTGCAGCAGCCGGACCATGCGCTCCTCCTTACCGAGATCGTCATCGATCTCGGCGATGGCCTGGATCTGGCTGGCGGTCAGCTCGAAACCCAGCGAGGCGAGGGCGGCCTTGCGCAGGCGGCCATCGCCCTTGGTCGCGTGACCCGCCAGCGTGCGGTTGTGATGGCGCACCAACGCGATGGCGAGCTGGCTGGCCAGCAACTCGTCGAAGGCGAGGCGGGCGCGGGCAGGGTGGGCGGGCGAGAGGTCGCCTGGTTCTTCCGGTGAATGGGCACGAGCGACGGACGTCTTCCAGTCGCTCCAGCCCTGCTTCTTGTGAAAGGCGGTGTCCTGCCATTCGGTGAGAGGCGGCGCGCGTTCGACGGCGGCCGTGATGGCCTTCTGCACCGGCTTCTGGGTCAAGCCGGAAGTGAGCCCATAGACCGGCTCGACCCTCAGGATGGAGTCGCGTTCCTCGAGCGGCACGACATGGTCGGGGTGCGTCATCTGCACCTCGCCCTGGTAGATCTCGACCTTGCCGCTCACCACGAGGGTCTCGCCGGGCGGCAGGAGCTTCTTGAGATAGTCCTCTCGGCCGTTGAAGTAGGTGAGGCAGAGGCGGCCGGTCTCGTCGCTGCACCAGACCTTGTAGGGTTGGCGCGGACTGTGCGGGACGATGTGTTCCTCGATGACGACGGTGAGCGTCGCCACCTCGCCGCCGCGTGCCTGGGCGATTTCGGGCGCGTTACGCCGATCGATCACGCCGGCGGGCAGGTGCCACAGGAGATCGACGACCAGAGGGCCTGCAAGTTTCTCGACAAGCGTGCCCAGGCGCGGGCCGATTCCGGGCAGCGACGTGACCTGGGCGAAGAGGGGTGTGAGGGCTTGCGGGCGCATGGTTGGCTTGATCAGGGGCTGCGTGACTTCGCCATCGCCGCCGCCTATATGCTACGCCCCTTTTTGTTCCGGTACTGGGGAAAACATGGCCGGCGACATGGATCTGGAAACGCGCCGCAAGCGTCTGCTCTACCGCAGCACCTATCGCGGCAACAAGGAGAACGACATCCTCCTTGGCCAGTTTGCGCGCGCGCATCTCGGGGACTTCGGCAGCGTCGAACTCGACCAGTACGAGCGCCTGCTCGCGGTCGGCGACAACGACATCTACGACTGGGTCTCCGGCAAGGTGGAAGTGCCTGCCGACCAGGATTCGCCCGTGGTTCGCAAGCTGCTGGCGTTTCGCGTGAGGTTCTAGTGGCTCTGCCGTTTGCCAGTGCGCTGGCCGCGATTCCCCGCAAGGCGGTCAAATGGACCATCGCGGGCCTCCCCGAGGGCGCCGACGCGCTGATCCTGGCCGAGCTGGCGCGCGCCACCGGCGGCACCGACATTCTGCACGTGGCGCGCGACGGGCAGCGGCTGGAGCGGCTGCAGGACGGGCTGCGCTTCTTCAGTCCCGAGCGCGAGGTGCTGGTCTTCCCGGCCTGGGATTGCCTGCCCTACGACCGCATGTCGCCGCACCCCGACATCGTGGCCGAGCGACTGGAGACGCTGAGCCGGCTGGCCGCGCCCAAGCCGGCCGGTGCGCCGGCGCGCATCATCCTGGCTTCCGTCGGTGCGGCACTGCAGCGGGTGCCACCGAGGAGCCTCTATGCCGAGGCGGCGACGATCCTGCGCAAGGGCCAGACGCTCGACGTGGCCTGGCTCACGAAGTTCCTGGGCGAGAACGGCTATGGCCGTGCCGAGACGGTGATGGAGCCGGGCGAGTTCGCCGTGCGCGGCGGCCTGTTCGATCTCTTCCCGCCGGGCACGACAGAACCGCTGCGCCTCGACCTGTTCGGCGACACGCTGGAGTCGATCCGCTCCTTCGATCCAATGAGCCAGCGTTCGACCGGCTCGCGCGATGAGGTCGTGCTGTTGCCGGTCAGTGAAGTCCTGCTGACGCCCGAGAGCATCGAACGGTTCCGCAGCGGCTATCGCGAACTGTTCGGCAACGTGTCGGGCGAGGACCTGCTCTACGAAGCGGTCTCGGCAGGCCAGCGCCATGTCGGTGTCGAACACTGGCTGCCGCTGTTCCACGACCATATGGAAACGCTGCTCGACTATTGCCCCGGTGCGGTCGTCACGGCCGACCACGAGGCGGGCGAGGCCTTCGGCGCGCGTTACGAGCTGATCGCGGACTATTACGACGCGCGCCAGAAGACCGGCGCCAAGGGCGGCATGACGGGGGGGGCGGACTACAAGCCCGTCCCGCCGGAGCGCCTCTACATCAAGCCCTCCGAGTGGGATCGGCTGCTGGAGGGCCGCACGGTCGCGCAGTTCTCGACGTTCGATTCCGCGCCCGGTGCGGTCAACACGATCGATCTCAGCGGTCGCCGCCACGAGGGCTTCGCCCAGGCTCGCACGGCGCAGGGCGTGAACCTGTTCGACAAGGTGGCCGAGCATGTGAAGGCGGCCAACGTCGCCGGCCGCCGCATCGTCGTCGCGGGCTATACCGACGGCTCGACGACCCGCCTGCAGCATCTCTTGCAGGAGCATGGCGCCACCACCCCGGTGATGGCCGCCGACTACGCCATGGTGCAGGCGCTGCCGGCGGGCGTGCTGGCCATTGCCATCTGGCCGCTGGAACATGGTTTCGTGCTCGACGGGCTGGAGGTGATCGGCGAGGAGGACATACTCGGCGACCGCCTGTCGCGTCCCGCCAAGAAGCGGCGCCCCTCGGAGCGCTTCATCGCGGAAGCCTCGGCGCTGAGCGACGGCGACCTGGTGGTGCATCGCGAGCATGGCGTCGGCCGCTACGAGGGCCTGGTCACGCTTGAAATCCAGAACGCCCGCCACGACTGCCTGCGGCTCACCTACGAAGGCGGCGACAAGCTCTTCGTGCCGGTCGAGAACATCGACGTGCTGAGCCGATACGGCGCGGGCGAGGAGGGCGCCGTTCTCGACCGTCTGGGCGGCGTCGCCTGGCAATCGCGCAAGGCCCGGCTGAAGCAGCGCATCGCCGACATGGCCGACCGGCTGATCCAGATCGCCGCCGAGCGCGCGATCCGGCGCGGCGAGACGCTGAGCCCGCCCGATGGCCTCTACGAGGAATTCTGCGCGCGCTTCCCCTATGCCGAGACCGACGATCAGCTCCAGGCCATCTCCGACGTGATGGACGACCTGTCGTCGGGCAAGCCGATGGACCGGCTGGTCTGCGGCGATGTCGGCTTCGGCAAGACCGAGGTCGCCTTGCGCGCGGCCTTCGTGGCGGCGCTGTCGGGCAAGCAGGTGGCCGTGATCGGACCGACGACCCTGCTGGCCCGCCAGCATCACCGCACCTTCGTCGAGCGTTTTCAGGGCATGCCGGTGAACATCGGCCGCCTGTCCCGGCTGGTGCCGGCAAAGGAGGCCAAGGCCACCAAGGAAGGGCTGAAGGACGGCACCGTCAACATCGTGTGCGGCACGCATGCGCTGCTGGCCAAGAGCATCGAGTTCAAGGATCTCGGCCTGTTGATCGTCGACGAGGAGCAGCATTTCGGCGTCGGCCACAAGGAGCGGCTGAAGGAGCTGCGCGCCGACATCCATGTGCTGACGCTCACCGCGACGCCGATCCCGCGCACGCTGCAGCTCGCGCTGACCGGCGTGCGCGACATGAGCCTGATCGCCACGCCGCCCGTCGATCGACTGGCCGTGCGCACCTTCATCACGCCGTTCGACGCGGTCACGATCCGCGAGGCCCTGTTGCGCGAGCAGTTCCGAGGCGGCCAGACCTTCTATGTCTGTCCCCGGGTCGAGGACCTGGCGTCGGTCGCGGCGGAGATCCGCGAGCTGGTGCCGGAGATTCGCCTGGGCATGGCGCACGGCAAGATGGCGCCGACCACCATCGAGAACACGATGCAGGACTTCGTCGAGGGCAAGTTCGACGTGCTGCTCTCGACCAACATCGTGGAAAGCGGTCTCGACATCCGCAACGCCAACACGATGATCATCCATCGCGCCGACATGTTCGGCCTGGCGCAGCTCTACCAGCTGCGTGGCCGCGTCGGTCGCGGCAAGACGCGCGCCTATGCCTATCTCACGGTGCCGCCGGGACGGGCGTTGAACGAGTCGGCGGCCAAGCGCCTCGAGGTGATGCAGACGCTCGACACGCTGGGCGCGGGGTTCCAGCTCGCCAGCCACGATCTCGACATCCGCGGCGCCGGCAACCTGCTGGGCGACGAACAATCGGGGCACATCCGCGAGGTCGGCATCGAGCTCTACCAGCAGCTCCTGGAGGAGGCCGTCGCGGCGGCGCGGGGACGCTCTCAGGAAGCCGAGAAGTCGGAATGGTCGCCGCAGATCAATCTCGGCATTCCGGTACTCATCCCCGAGGAATACGTGTCCGATCTCTCGGTGCGCATGGGTCTCTATCGGCGGCTGGGCGGCCTGACCAGCCAGAGCGAGATCGATTCCTTCGCCGCCGAGCTGGTCGACCGGTTCGGCCGCATGCCGGTCGAGGCCGAGTTCCTGCTGAACACCGTGGCGCTCAAGCTCCTGTGCCGCGCCGCCCAGGTCGAGAAGATCGACGCTGGCGAGAAGGCCGTGGTTTTCAGCTTCCACGACAACAAGTTCGAGCGGCCCGACCGGCTGATCGGCTGGATCCAGAAGAATGCGCCGCTGGTGAAGCTCAGACCCGACCACCGCGTGATCGTGATGCGCGTCTGGAAGGACGAGCGGCAGCGGCTTTCAGGCGTGACGTCGATCGTTTCTTCGCTGGCGAAGCTCGCCGCTTAGGCGATTTCTTCGGCCTGGGCTTCGCTTTCGGCTTAGGCTTCATCAGGGCCCTGGCCGTGCGCCGGGCGCAGCGCAGCAGCCAGTCGCTGAGCCTCGTGTCGCCCGAGGCGCGCGCCAGGGTCACGGCGCCCACGGCGAGAATGGCGATGGCCGTCGCGTCGGCATCAAGCGCACGCCGCTTTCCCCGGGCAAGCTCGGCAATGACGCCATGGAGCACGTTGGCATAGGCGAGCCGCGCCGCCAGCGGCGCCCGCGCCACGTCGCCGGCGAGGGAGGCGAGGGCGCAGCCCTGCGCGCTGGCGGCGATCGCCTCGCGGTCGAGATAGGCGTCGAGAACGGCTTCGGGCTTCTCTGCGGCACGCAGCCTGGGGAGCAGCCCGTGCCCCATGCGCACGATCTCGGCGAACAGTGCCTCCTTCGACGTGAAGTGGGCATAGAAGGCGCCGCGGGTCAGCCCGGCCGCCAGCATGATGTCGTCGATGTTGGTTCCGGCATGCCCGCGCAGCCGGAACAGCCGTGCGGCATGCTCGACGAGCTCGGCCCGGATGGCGGCCTTGCGGGTGGCACTGATGGGCATGATATGTCGATTATCATATCATATGATGATCGATATATAATCACCAAAGACACTACCCATACAGTGTCATCCCGAGCGTAGCGAGGGATCCTTCGTAGGCAGCAGTTAAGGATCCCTCGCTAGGCTCGGGATGACACCGGACGTCGAAAGGCAGATGTTACCGTAGGAAACCGCTGCTACGCGGTCGACTGTGCCGCGCTGGTCGCGGCGTCCCGCTCGGCGAGGTTGAAGACCTCGATGAAGGCGGGCGGGGGCTGGGCGCCGGAGACGGCGTACTTACGGTTCACGATGAAGCAGGGCACGCCGTTGATGCCGAGACGTCGCGCATAGACGTCGGAGGCGACGACCTCCTGGCGGCCCTCGTCGCTGGCGAGGTGGTGGCGGGCGAGGTCCTCTTCGATACCGGCGCGGACAGCGACCTCGATCAGCGTATCGCGATCGCCGATGTCGAGGCCTTCCTCGAAATAGGCCTTGAACAGCTCGCCCACGACCTCGTCCTGCCGTTCGACCTTGGCGCTCCAGTGGACCAGCCGGTGAGAGAGGACGGTGTTGGGGGTGCGCTTGATGCGCGAGAACTGGAACTCGATGCCGGCCTCGCGGCCGCTCTCGGCAATCGCCTGGTAGATCTGGCGCGGCCGGTCGCCGCCGCCGAACTTGGCGCGCACATAGTCGTCGCGCGTCATGCCCTCGACCGGCATGTCGGGGTTGAGCTGGAAGGGGCGCCAGGCGATCGCGACGTCCGTGCGGCCGCTCTGCTCCAGCGCGCGCTCGAAGCGGCGCTTGCCGATGTAGCACCAGGGACAGATCGTATCGGAGACGATGTCGACGTAGATCATGGCGCGAGTTTATGCCTTTCGCGCCAATGCAGGAAGAGGCCGGCGGCGGCGGCGACGGCGAGCGCCCCGGTGGTCAGCCAGGCCGCGCTCGGCCAGCCGCCGGCCGCCACCAGTGCGCCGGTGATGGGCGGACCGAGAAGCCCGCCGATGTTGGAGCCCTGCATCAGCAGGCCGGTCGAGGCGCCGGCCAGTTCGGGGCGCGGCGCATGGACCGGGATGGCGGTGAACAGCGCCCCGGGCACGACCCCGATCACCGCCGAATAGACCCCGGCCAAGGCGAGCCGCAGCAGGTCGGGCACGCCGCTCACGAAGATGCCGGCGGTGCACAGGCTCATCGAGAGGCAGGCGCCGACGATTACCGCGACCCTCGGGACGCCACGGTGCAGCAGCCAGCCGGCGCCGAGATTGCCGGTGACGTTCAGCATGGCGACAACGGCGGTGACGATGGCGGCGGTCGAGGTCGAATAGCCCAGCCGCTCGGTCAGCAGGGTCGGCAGGAAGCCGATGATCGCGAACCAGCAACAGGCATAGGCGCCGAAGCACAGGGCAATCGCCAGCGGGCCGCCGCTGGTTGCCACTTCCTTCATCTCCGAGAGCAATGGCCGGGGTTTGACCGGCAGCGGATCGAGCTCGCGCCGCGGCACGGCCATCAGCAGCAGCGCCCCGGCCATCAACCCGGCAGCCGCCGCAGCCACGAGCCAGACGATTCGCCAGGACGTGCCGGGCAGCGCGATGGCCGCAATCAACATCATCATGCCGGAACCGGCCGGCATGTAGGTGCTCCAGATCGCCATGGCGAGGCGCTGGTCGGCGGCACGCGTGACGCGCAGCAGCAGGCTGGGCACCGCCACGACGACCGTGATGAAGCCCAGGCCCTCGAGGATGCGGCCCAGCAGCAGCCAATCGACACTGGGTGCGAAAGCGCCGGCGAGGCTTGCGCCGCCGGCCAGCAGCGTGCCGAAGATCGCCAGCCGCCGATGGCCGATGCGGTCGGCCGTCAGCGCGATCGTCATGCCGCCCAGCGCCGTCATCAGGTTGATGACCGACAGCAGCCAGCCCGCCTGCTCCAGCGTGGCGCCGAGATCGTCGCGGATCGATGGCAGGGCGGGCGGCGCCTTGCCGACCTGGAAGGCCGCGACCATGCCGGCCGCCACCAGCAGGCCGACCAGCGGCCACGGCGTGCGCGCTGACGTCAGTATTGCACCCGCGCGGTAATGGCGCCGTCGACGACCATGTTGATGCCGGTGATGAACGAGGCGGGCGTGCCGGACAGAAACACGACGGCGTTCGCCACCTCCTGCGGCGTGCCCATGCGGCCTGTCGGATTGCGTGCCAGCGAGCGCTTGTAGCGTTCGCTACCGGCATCGCGCTGGCGGCCCCAGGTATTACCGTCCTCGAGGATGGTGCCCGGCGAAACCATGTTGGCGCGCACGCCCTTGGGCGCCATCTCGATCGCCATCGACTTGATCATGGGCACCAGCGCGGCCTTGACCGAGCGGTAGGGCTGGGTGGGACCGGCCACTTCGACCAGCGAGGTCGTGCCGATGATGGTGAGCGTCGCGCCCTGGCCGCGCGCCTCGAGGTGAGGGCGGACGTTCAGCACCGCGTTCACCGTGGCGACGAGGTCGATCTCGATGGCCTTGCGCCAGCCCTCGACCGTGTTGTCGGTGCCGAGCGCGCTCACATTGGCGACGAAATGGTCGATGCCGCCGTCGGCCGCGAAGCCGTCGATCCACGCCTTCAGCGCGGCATTGTCGGTCACATCGAGCGCGGTGCCGGTGGCGCGGCCCTGCTGCGCCCTCCATTCCGCCTCGCGCTCCTTCACCAGCGCGGCATCGCGGGCACAGAAGCCCACGACCGCGCCCTCGGCCAGAAAAGTGTCGACGATGGCGCGGCCGATGCTCTTGGTGCCGCCGGTCACCATCACACGCTTGCCCTTGAGACCGAGGTCCATACTGTTTCCTCCGAACGGGTCGCCCGCCTATAAGGCCGGCATGAAACAGTGGAGCATCCGGCATGTCCAAGCGATTCGACCTTAGCGGCAAAGTGGCTCTGGTGACTGGCGCGTCGTCCGGCCTCGGCGTCCACTTCGCGCGCACGCTCGCGGAGGCGGGGGCCTCGGTGGCGATCGCGGCGCGGCGCGCCGACCGGCTGGCCTCTCTTCAGGCGGAACTGCAGCAGAGTGGTGCCAAGGCGCTGGCGGTGGATCTCGATGTGCAGTCGGCCGAGTCGATCGCCGCAGCCTTCGACAAGGTCGAGGGGACGCTGGGTCCGGTCGACGTCCTGGTGAACAATGCCGGCATCTCGATCGTGAAGCCCGCGCTCGACATGCCGGAAGCCGACTGGGATTCGGTCGTCGACACCAACCTGCGCGGCGCCTGGTTGATGACCCAGACCGCGGGCAAGCGCTGGGTCGCGGCGAAGCGGCCGGGTTCGATCGTCAACATCGCCTCGATCCTGGGCCTGCGCACCATCGGCCAGGTGGCGCCCTACAATGCCTCCAAGGCGGGGCTCATCCATCTCACCCGCGCGCTCGCCATGGAGTGGGCGCGCTATCAGATCCGCGTCAATGCGATCTGCCCGGGCTACATCGAGACCGAGATGAACGGCGATTTCTGGAAGACCCCGGGCGGCCAGCGCCTGATCGACCGCATCCCGCAGCGCCGCATCGGCCAGCCCGAGCATCTCGACGGCGCGCTGCTGCTGCTCGCCTCGGAAGCGGGTGCCTTCATGACCGGAAGCGTCATCACCGTCGACGGCGGCCACACGGTGAGTTCGCTTTAACGATTTGTCGTCCTGAGCGAAGCGAAGGACCTGGCGTAGCGACCACAGTACTCCTGAGCGGATGCGAGATCCGTCGCTGCGCTCAGGATGACCGAGAAACTCACCAACCGTTGATGCGGTCGTAGACGTCGACCACGGACTTGCCGCCGTCGAGGTCGCTGTCGACGACGTAGTAGCGGTCGTAGGCGGCGGCGGTGATGCAGGCGTGGTTGGGCAGGATGCGCACGCGCGTTCCGACCGGCAGGTTGCCATAGGGCAGCGGATCGTCGGCCGCGACGAAGCCGTGCTCCTGCGAGCATTCGATCACGGCCATGCCGGCCGCAGGCGGGTTGGCAATGGTGCCGTAGCCGACCTTGGGCTGGAATTCCTGCGCGCTGATGTCCTTCGAAAGGGCCAGCGCGCCGGCGTCGACCAGCATCTGGTTGCGGTGCGGATAGTGGCCGATCACCGAGGCCAGCACAGAGAGAGCGATATCTCCCGCGCCGCACGAGCCGATATATTCCTGGTCGAGATCGTTGAAGACATAGACGCCCGGCCGCATCTCGGTGATGCCGGTGAAGTCGCGCGAATGCATCGCCGTCGGTGTCGAGCCGCCCGAGACGATGGGGCAGGGAATGCCGGCCGCACGCAGTGTCTCGGCCGCGGTCACGATGGCCAGCCGCTCCTGCTCGGCGACACCCGCGATCCCGTCGGGCGTGCTCTGGTGATAGGAGTGGCCGGCATGGGTCATGACGCCGGCGAGATCGACGCCTGGTGCCTCGTGCAGCACGCGCGCGATGTCGAGCAGGCCGGGCAGGGCGGGATAGGGAAGGCCGGCGCGGCCGCCGCCGCTGTCGATCTCGATGAACACCGAAAACGTGTCGCCGTCTTTCGCCGCCGCGGCGATAGCCTTCGCGACGGCGAGATTGTCGGTGACGACCCGCAGGTTCACGCCACGCCGGCGCAGGTCGGTCACGGCCGCGAGCTTGGCGGGGATGATACCGACGCCGTAGAGAATGTCCTTGAAGCCGCCATCGGCGAAGTACCGCGCCTCGGCCAGGGTCGAGACGGTGATGCGCCCGTCATGGCCCTCGACAGCCATGCGGCCGATCTCGACGGACTTCGCCGTCTTGAGATGGGGGCGCAGCATCACGCCGGCCTTTTGGAGGCGCTCGCTCATGCGCTTGAGGTTGCGGCGCAGGATCGCCCGGTCGAGAATGAGGGCGGGAGTCGGCAGGTCGTCGATTGTCTGTGTAGCCATGGTGGCGATTCTAGCATGCCGATCGAAAACGAGCGCAAATTTGTCCTGAACGAGCAGGCGACGGAGCTGGAGGCGGAGCTGGGCCGGCGGCCGGGCGTCGCGCGTCATCTGCTGCGGCAGGCCTATCTCGATGCGCCGGGCCTGCGCATCCGCTCGCTCGAGGGCGAGGGCGGGACCGAGCACGTCTTCACCTACAAGCGCACCATCGAGGGTCAGGTCGTCGAGATCGAGACCGGCCTGAGCGCCATCGACTTCGCGCGCTTGTGGACGCAGCGCAGGGAGACGCTGGTCAAGGTCCGCTACTCATGGAGCGAAGGCCGCTATCACTGGGACGTCGACTTCTTCAAGCGCGACGACGGCTCGACTTATTTCGCCATGGCCGAGGTCGAGATGCCGGAAGAGCAGAACGAGCCGCCGCCGCTGCCGGATTTCCTGGCAGTGCATCTGCTGATGACGGCGCCGGCGTTGGACCCGCGCTTCACATCGAAGCGCATTGCCGACCAGGCGCATGCCACGAAGCTGCTCGCCGACATTCGGGCGAACGGCGGGATCGCCTAGCTCTTCCGCGGCCTGATCCGCGGCAGCGTCACCAGCGACCAGGGATCGGGGAACTGGCCGACCGGGCAGTCGATCAGGAGCGGCGCACCCTTGGCGATCCCGCGCGAGATCGCCGCGCCCAGTTCGTCGGGCGATCCGACCCGCACGGCATCGATTCCAAAGCTCTCGGCCATCTTCACGAAGTCCGGATTGCGCAGGTCCGTGGCGATGGTGCGGTTGTTGAACGACTGCTGCTGGATGCGCTTCACATTGCCGAAGGCGCCGTCGCTGAACACCACGGCCACGACGCCGATCCCGTGCTGGGCGGCCGTCGCCATTTCCATCGCGGTGAACATGAATCCGCCGTCGCCGCTGATCGACAGGACGGCGCTGTCGGGCTTGGCGATCTTGGCGCCGAGCGAGGTGGCGTAGCCCCAGCCCAGCGTGCCCTGGTAGCCGGGCGACAGGAAGGTGCGAGGCCTGTAGGTCGGCCAGGCGAAGCGGGCGGCGTAGCCCATCTGCGTCAGTTCATCGACGAGAATGCCGTCCTCGGGCAGGGCTTTTCGCATGGCTTCGAGGTAGGCGATCTGCGGTGCCAGCAGGTCGCGGATCTTCTTAGTGGACGCCGCCTTGATCCCGGCAACCTGCTCGGCCCGGCCGTTGCGCTTCATGTTGTGCTTGGCCAAACGATCGGCCAGCACCCTCAGCGTCGCCGTGGCGTCGCCAACGATTCCGATCTCCGGCTTGCGCTGGCGGTCGAGTTCCTCGCTGTCGGCATCGATGCGGATGATCTTCAGCGTGTCGTCGATGCCCCAGTTCTGCTGCTGCGGCTGCAGGCGCGTGCCGACGGCCAGCACGACGTCGGCCTCGCCCCAGAACTGGTAGCCGGCCGGCGAAGTGATCGAGAGGCGATGGCGGCCGTCGATCACGCCCTGGCCCATGCGGCCGGTCATCACTGGCGCGTCGAGCATCTCGGCGATGCGCTGGACGAATTCGCCGGCGCCCTGGGCGCCGCCGCCGACCACGATCATCGGACGCTGGGCATCGCCCAGCAGCTTGGCGGCGCGCTCGACCGCTTCCTCGTCGACCGGGCAGGGATCGGCCATCGCGGCCGTAGCGATCAGCTCGACCGGTGCACGACGCGCCCAGGTATCCATGGCGCATTCGAGCGCCACGGGGCGCTGGCGTCCCGAGAGCAGGCGGCGGAAGGCTTCGTTCACGAGGCCCGGCGCGGCATTGGGCGAAGGGATGCGGTCGGCCCATTTGGTCAGGCCGCGCATGATCGCCAACTGGTCGGGCAGCTCGTGCAGAAGGCCGACGTTGCGGCCGATCATCGACTGCTGGATCTGGCCCGTGAGCGCCAGCACCGGCGCGTTGACCGCATAGGCGGTCGACAGCGCGGCGGTGGTGTTGAGAAAGCCCGGCCCGGGCACGACGACGTAGGCCGAGGGCTTGCCGGCGGCCATCGCATAGCCCAGCGCCATGTAGGCGCAGGCCTGTTCGTGGCGCGCGTGAATCGGCCGGATCGCGTTGGTCCGATCGTAGAGGGCGTCGAAGAACGGATCGTTCTGGACGCCGGGCAGGCAGAAGAGGGTGTCGATGCCGTTCACTTCCAGCATCGACACGACGGTCTGGGCGGTGTTGAGGGTTTGCATCCTCCCAGTCTACACGCGCATCGGCCGATATGCGCTAGTCGACGCGCGCGCCCGAAGCCTTGATGATAGGCGCCAGGCGAGCCTCCTCGGAATCGCGATAGGCCGCGGTATCGGCGGGCGATCGCCAGATCGCCAGCGCGGCCTGGTCGAAGAACTTGGCCTTGAGGTCCTCGCTCTCGAGCGCCTTCTTCGACAGCTCGGACAGTCGCGCGACGATGTCGGGCGGCAGCTTCGCCGGGCCGGTGAGCGTGGTCCACGAGTTGATGTCGAAACCGGGCAGCGTCTCGGCGATGGCCGGCACGTCGGGCACGACGGGGCTGCGCTGTGCGGACGTGACTCCCAGAGCCCGCACCTTGCCGGGCCGCGACTGGGCCAGCGCACCGGGGATGTTGTCGAAGATCATGTGGATCTGGCCGGCCAGCAGGTCCTGCATCGCCGGCGCAGCGCCGCGATAGGGGACATGGACGATGTCGACCTTGGCCATGATCTTGAACAGCTCGCCCGACAGATGCAGCGTCGTGCCCGAACCGGCCGAGCCGTAGGAGTATTTGCCCGGGTTCTTGCGCAGCAGCTCGATCAACTCGGGCACTGTCTTCGCCGGTAGGTCGAGGTTGACCACCAGCATGTTGGGCAACTGCCAGATGGTGGAAATGAAGGTGAAGTCGGTCTTGGCATTGAACGGCAGCTTGGCATAGAGCGTCGGCGAGATGGCATGGCTGGCGATGCCGCCGAGGCCCAGCGTGTAGCCGTCGGGCGGGGACTGGGCGAGGGCATCCATGCCGACGTTGCCGCCGGAGCCGCCCTTGTTCTCGACGATCCATTGCTGGCCGCTCAGCTCGGTCAGCTTGGCGCAGAACATGCGGGACAGGGTGTCGGTCGCGCCGCCGGCTGGGAACGGATTGATGTAGCGAACGGTCTTGTTTGGATAAGTGCCCTGGCCCTTCGCGATGGCCGGAGCAGCGAGGGTTGCCGCGGCGATTCCGCCCACGACGGTGCGGCGCCCGATCAGACGCCTGTCGATTGTCATTTCTTGTTTCCTCCCTTTGACGGCAGGGAGCGTGCCAAAAACCGGACCTGCCGTCGATGGGGGAGCCCCGAATGCCCCGATAAAGTCCCGGGATTGTGTCCGGTTTTGGGCACAGCCGGCCTTGCCACTGCCTTCCAAATATCTGAAAAGTCGCCCCATTGGGTACATTCGCCGATCAGGTGCAAAATGGCTTTGGGGGCCATCGCGCACCGGCAAGAGGAATGGTCATGTGGGGTTTTGAGCGTTGGGTCGCAGCGCGTTGGGTCGCCCGCGGCGCCGCCCTGGGAGCGCTGTGTTCCTTGGCCGCGACGCCGCTCGCGGCGCAGCAGCGGCCTTCAAGCCAGCCTGCGCCGGCAGGCCAGGCGCAGCCTGCGCCCGCGCAAGCCGGGCCCGCCAAGCCGCAGGGACAGGGTGCCGAGCCGGCGCAGCAGACCGCGGCGAGGAAGGCCAGGAAGCCGGGCGAGCCGTCGGAAGTCGATGTCTGCTACGGCATGACCGGGGCCAGCGCGGAGGGCAAGATCGAGGCCTGCACCGACGTGATCGACAATGGTCTGGCTTCGGGCGGCGCGCTCGCGCTCGCCTATCTCCATCGCGGCATGTCGTGGAAGGGGCCGGACAGCGACAAGCGCTCCAAGTCCGATTTCCGCACGGCCGTGCGCATGTACAACGACGCCGTCATGGCGCAGCCGCTCAACCCGCATCTCTACATCCAGCGCGGCGTGGTGCATCAGACGATCGGCGAGGCCGACCGCGCGATCATCGACTACAGCGATGCGATCCGGCTCGCGCCGCGCGATACGCTTCCGCTGATCAACCGCGGCGTCGTGCTCTACACGCGCAAGGACAACAACGAGGGCGCAATCGCCGACTTCAACGCGGCGCTCAAGATCAACAACAAGGAAATCAGCGCCTGGACCAACCGCGGCATCGTCTATCGCAAGAAGGGCGACGTTAACCAGGCGATCGCGGACTTCACCACGGCCATCAAGATACTGCCGGAGAAGATCCAGCCGGTATCGCTCACGATCGTGCCCGACTCGGTCACCAGCCAGCTCGCCAAGTCGCCGCAGCAGGAGGCCAACCGCATCGCGCTGCAGGCCGCCTTCGTCCATTTTCAGCGGGGCCTCGCCTGGTACGACAAGAACGATTACGACAAGGCAATCGCCGACTTCTCCGAGTCCATCCGCCTCAATCCGCGCGACGGCTCGCCCTGGGTCGGCCGCGGCGCGGCGTACATGTACAAGAACGACCTGAAGCAGGCGATCGCCGACTTCACGGAAAGCATCAAGCTGTCGCCCGGCCAGGCCTTTGCGCACATGCAGCGCGGCATCGCCTATCATCGCATCGGCGATTCCGAGAACGCGCTCGCCGACTACACGGCCGCCCACGAACTCACCCCGAAGGACCCGAGCCCGCTCGTCAACCGCGGGATCGTCTACTACACGAAGAAGGGCAAGTTCGAGGAGGCGGTCGCCGACTTCGATCTGGCCCTGAAGCTCAATCCGAAGGAAGTGAACGCCCTGATCAACCGCGGCGTCACGTGGCGGCAGCGCAACGATCCGGACCGCGCCATCAGCGACTTCACGGAGGCCGTCCGTCTCGGACTGCAGACGTCCGATATCCTGAAGCTCACGCAGAAGGACAAGGACGGAAAGAAGGATCCGGCGGCCGCGCAGACCGCCGACCAGGTCGCCAATGCCTACTACCAGCGCGGCATGGCGATGGTGGACAAACAGGAATACGAGGCGGCGGTTAAGGATTTCGAGGCGGCCCTCGAGATCAACGACAAGGAGCCGCGCGCCTATCTCGGCCGCGGCGCCACCTACCTCAAGATGGACAAGACCGAACAGGCGGTGGCCGACCTCAATCGCGCCATCGCGCTCGCGCCGGGCATGGCCTTCGCGTACTTCGAGCGTGGCGCCGCCTATCACCGTATCGACAACTACGACAATGCGATCGCCGACTACACCGCGTCGATCGAGATCGATCCGAAGGAGCCGCTGGCCTACATCAACCGCGGCATGGCGAAGATCTTCAAGGACAAGGTCGACGAGGCGATCGTCGACTTCGACGCCGCCCTGAAAATCAGCCCTGACGACATCAACGCCCTGATCCAGCGCGGCTTCGCCTACGGCCTGAAGAAGGACTATCCGCGGGCACTCGCCGACATCGACGATGCGCTGCGCCTGTCACCGGGCAACCCGACGGCGCTGTACTACCGCGCGCAGGTCATGGCATTCCGCGGCGATGCCGGCCGCGCCATCGAGGACTACACGCAGGCTGTCAACACCGACAAGAAGAACCCGCGCATCTATGCCAGCCGTGCCAACCTCTACAGTAACCTGGGCGAATACGAGAACGCGATCGAGGACCTCGACCAGGCGATCCGGCTGCGCCCTCGCGATGCCAACCTGTTCCTCAACCGCGGCATCGCCTACTTCAACAAGAGCGACTATGCCAAAGCCGTCGCGGATTATGACGAGGCCCTGAAGCTCGATCCGAAGATGTCGCCGGCGCTGAACAACCGTTGCCTCACCCGGGCCGTGATGGGCTCCAATCTCGAGGCGGCGCTGGCCGACTGCAACGAGGTGCTGAGGCTTGTGCCGAACGATCCCTACGCGCACGACAATATCGGGCTGATCAATCTGAAGATGAAGCAGTACGACAAGGCGATCGCGCAATACAATCTGTCGCTCAGGACCGATCCCGACCGCGCCCGCGCCCTCTACGGCCGCGGACTCGCCCGGACGCGCAATGGCCAGGGACCGGCCGGCATTTCGGACATGTCGACCGCGTCGGGCATCCAGCCGAACATCGCCGAGGAGTTCAAGCGCTACGGCGTGAACTGAAGCCGTACGTTGTGCGCGGTCCGGCTTCCCGATTATGAAGGAAGCCGGAGCGGCGCGATTGTCGGCGTCCTCCCAACCCAAAAGGGGGATACGACATGTTCTTCAACGGCTACATTGCCTCCACCGACCTCATCGCCATCGCCCTCGTGGTGATCTTCGGCGTGCTTGCCTTCGTGCGGCGCCAACGCCCATGGCTGGCCGCCGCGACGATCGTCGTGGTGATCTGGGCCGTGATCCGCTTCATACGCCCGTTCTGACGGGTTAGTTGCCCGGCTTCGTGCCGGTCGCCTTCACCACTTCGGCCCACGTCGCCATGTCCTTCTCGATGAAGGCGGCGAAGTCGGCGGGCGTCATCGGGGTGGGGACGCTGGCGCGTTCCTCGAATTGGCGTGCGATGGCGGGATCGCGCAGCAGCGCGTTCACATCGGCATTCACCCGGGCCACGATCTCGTCCGGGATCTTCGCCGGGCCGGCGAGGCCGACCCACCCCGCGGAGTCGTAGTCCGGCACGGTCTCGGCGATGCTCGGAATATTGTCGAGCGGCGCCGGCGCACGCCGCGCCGTCGTCACGGCGAAGGCCTTGATGCGGCCGTCGCGGATCGGCGAGAGCGCCGAGGCAGTGCTGTCCATCATCAGCTTGACGTGGCCGCCCAGCAGGTCGGCCATTGCGGGGCCGCTGCCCTTGTAGGGGATGTGCTCGATGTCGACGCCGGCCTTCAGCTTGAACAACTCCATGCTGAGATGCTGGGCCGTACCGGGACCGGCCGAGGCGTAGGAGAGCTTGCCCGGCTCCTTTTTGGCGAGCGCGATCAGTTCCGCCAGCGTGTTCGCGGGGAACGTCGGGTGCGCCACGATCACCAGCGGACCCGCGATGAACCGGGCGATCGGCTTGAAGTCGACCAGTGGCTTGTAGGGCAGGTCGGGGTAGAGACCCGGATTTACGCCGAAGGTGCCGCTGGTCACCACCATCAGTGTGTAGCCGTCGGGCGCGGCCGCCTTGCCGGTCTCGGTGCCGGGAATGCCGCCGCCGCCACCCTTGTTGTCGACGATCACCTGCTGCTTCCACATGTCGGTGAGCTTTTCGGCCAGCAGCCGGGCAAAGATGTCGGCGGCCTGGCCGGGCGGGAAGGGCACGATGATGCGCACCGGTTTCGCAGGCCATGCTCCTTGCGCGCGAACGCCCGGAGCCAGGTGCGAGCCGATCAGCGGTGCGGCGAGGCCGAGCGCCAGCGCGCGACGGCGGGTCGTTGCGGTCATTGTCATGTTCCTCCCGGAGTCTCCGGCCGGGTTTTCCCAGCCTGGTATTGGCCTGTGAGGTTAGTCGGCGACGGCGCCGGAGTCCTTCACCGCCTTGCCCCATTTCGGCACGTCGCGCTGCAGCACCTCAGTCAGGCCTTCCGGCGAGGAAGCCACCACGGCCAGGCCGATCTTCGCCAGGCGCTCGCGCGTCTCGGGCTCGCGCAGCGTGGCGGCGATCTCCTGGTTGAGCTTGGCCACGACGTCGGGCTGAATGCCCGGCGGTCCCATCAGGCCGAGCCAGCTGTCGCCCTCGAAGGCGATGCCGCCTTCTGCGAAGGTCGGCACGTCGGGCAGGGCGGGCGAGCGCTTCGAGGAGGCCACGCCCAGCGCGCGAACCTTGCCAGACTGTATGTGCGGCAGCGCCGTGTTGACGCTGACCGCCGTCATCTGCACCTCGCCGGACAGCAGCGCCTGCACCGCCGGCGCGCCTCCCTTGTAGGGCACATGCACCATGTCGAGTCCGCCCGCGGCGGTGCGGAACAGTTCGATCGTCAGATGCGAGCCGTTGCCCGTGCCGGCCGAGGAATAGGTGAGTTTGCCCGGCTGGCTCTTCACCAGCGCCACGAACTCCTTCGGCGTCTGCGCCGGCACCGAGGGATGAATCATGATCACCGTCGGGAAGGTCGCGGCCAGCATGACCGGCGTGAAATCCTTGAAGACGTCGTAGGAGAGCTTGCTGCCATAGAGCGTCGGCGCGATGGCGTGCGTGCCGTTGTCGGCCACGACCAGCGTGTAGCCGTCGGGGGCGCTCTTGGAGACCAGCGCGCTGCCCACAGTCCCGCCGGCGCCTGTGCGATTCTCGACCACGACCTGCTGCCCGATCCGCTCGCCGAGCTTCTGCGCCAGGATGCGCGCAAACGTATCGGAATTGCCGCCGGGCGCATGCGGCGCCACCAGCCGGATGGTCCTCGACGGGAAGGGCGTGCCCTGCGCGAAGGCCGGCCATGCGCCGGCTGTAGCGGCCACACCGATGAGTCCCAGCGTCTGGCGGCGAGTTGTCCTGGTCATTCCCGTTTCCTCCCGTACTGGTTTTGCCGGGAGGCTATCACGGCTGCGGATTCGACTCACGGTTATGCCGACGGGCTGGCAGCGGCCGCGTCCGTTGCACGAAGCCGTGAAGGTCAGTATGGGAGGGCGAGTTGGATGGGTGGCCGAGTGGTTTAAGGCACCGGTCTTGAAAACCGGCGTGGGTTCACGCCCACCGTGGGTTCGAATCCCACCCCCTCCGCCATTCAGCCGCCTTGTTCCCGCCTGAGCGCCTCGCGGCGCAGCATCGCGCGCCATTCTGCGGGTGAAACGCATTTGTGGCCGTGGACGCCCAGCTTGCGTTCCATGGCCTCGCGCTCCTCGGAGGCGTAACGCTCCTTGCTGCCAGGCAGGCTCCACGCCCATCCGGCAGCGACCATCTTCTCCTGCAAGTCGTCCTCGCCTGCGAAGCACTGCGCCACCGGCGGATTGGTCTTCTTGTCGGTGTCGACCAGCTTGCAGTTGACCGGGCGGCCGGAGATGAAATCCTCCAGCGCCTTGCGCGCCAGCAGGCCGGCGCGCCAATGGCCGTCGTCACAGGTCTGGCTGCGTTCCGGCGCGTCGATGCCGAACAGGCGTACGGTCTGCGGGCCGAACCTGACCGTGTCGCCATCCACCACGGTGAAGCGCGGCTTCGGCACCGGCGGCAGAACGGTGTCGTCGTCCGCGGATTGGGCGGCGGCGCCGCCGGTCATCGCCATCGCGGCGAGGAGGGCGGCGATTGCGACGGTTGGCCAGGAGTTTTCTTTGGACGACATGAATTGTGGGGCGGCGGTTCTGATGGGCGGCTTATAGCACCGCACAGCGCATCTGCCTGTGCCCTCGTGGTCACACCCGCACTCTATCTTGATGATGCGTGACTCGCTGCGATGGTTCCCAACGAGCGCATTTAGTTGTACTGAGAGTGCGGGAACTTTTTGGGTGTGCATGGGACGGGCGTGGGACTTGGGGTCCGAAGCTCTCCCTCGCTTACTTTTCTATGAAGGCATGGCGGTCTCGTAAGCCCCGACAGGGGTAGCGAGTCTGCAACCCTGGGGGCTGTGCGATGTGTATGTTTTGTGGTGACGGCAAGGGCCTCTCGCACTGGGGTTGGGCGGGTTTCGAGACCTTGGCCGTTTCCGATACGCCGCCCAGGGCCACTTCGCCCGGCGGTTCGTCCGTCACTCCGACATCCGCCGCCGTCCCCGTCAGTTCCGACTTCGAACGCGAAGTCACGTTCATCACCGGCGTCAACGCGGACGGTACGATTTCGAACACATCCTACTGGGGGTCCACTTCCGACACGGCACAGAAGTGGGGAACGCCGACCGCCGGCACCGGTGCTTCGATCACCTACACGTTCGATGTCGCGTCGGCTTTCACCGATACCGAGAAGCAGACCTTCATCACCGCGATGGACATGTGGGAGGCGGTGGCGAACGTCACCTTCTCGCTGGGCGGGAGCAATGCCGACGTCAAACTGGTGCGCGGAGCCACAGGTAGCGGCGCGAACGCCGGAGGCCCGCACACCCAGGGCAGCGGTAGCACGCTGGGCCAGAACAGCGGCCAGTGGATCGTCAACATGGAGACGAGCAAGGGCGGCTTCGATCTCAGCGGCTCGTTCACCGCGTTCAACGGCTATGGGCTGAACACCATTCTGCACGAGGTGGGCCACGTGCTCGGCCTCGGCCATGGCGGCGCCTACAACGGCGCGGCCGACGAATCGACCCAGCAGTTCAGCGCCTACGACGAGCGCATGTGGACATCGATGTCCTACATCGGCTGGAACGAGCGCTCCACGGCGCTCTACCGCGCCAGCTACGACTACAAGGACACGCGCTGGGTTGACGACGACGGCTCGACCATCGAGACCGGCTCCACCTGGATGCCGATCGACATTCTCGCCATCCAGCGACTCTACGGCGCGTCCGAGTCGTCGCCATTCGACGGCGGCGACGTGTTCGGCTTCAACACCAACATTACCGGCTCGATCGCCAAGTTCTTCGACTTCACGATCAACACCAACCCGGTCATCACGATCTACGACGAGGGCACGGGCAACACGCTCGACCTCTCGGGCTTCGCGGACGATGCGGACGTCGACCTGGATGATGGCGGCTTCAGCAGCGCCGGCGGCCTCACCAACAATATCGGCATTGCCTTCGGCACCGTCATCGAGACGGCCATTACCGGCGACGGCGACGACAAGCTGGTCGGCAACGATCACGATAACGTGCTCGACGGCGGCGCCGGCGGGGACTCCTTCGACGGCGGCGCGGGTTCCGACACCGTGACCTTCGTGCGCTCGAATGAGGGCGTAAACATCGACCTCGGCCGCCAGGACACGCACGCGCCGTCGGGTGGCCACGCCGAGGGAGACAGTTTCACCTCGATCGAGAACCTGATCGGCAGCAATTTCGACGACCGGCTGGTCGCTGCCAGCGGCCTCGGCGGCAGCACGATCGAGGGCCTCAAGGGTAACGACACGCTCTTCGGCAGCGCCGAGAACGACACGGTCCGCGGCGGCCTGGGCGACGACGTGATCGTCGGAAACGAGGGCAACGACCACCTCTACGGCGCCGATACCAACGTGATCCGCAACGGCGGCTTCGAGATCGCGGGAGGCGTCGACGTCGGCGCCGACGGCTATAGCGAATATGTCGGCGACCTCGAGGGCTGGGGCGTGCTGTCGGGCTTCGGGCGCGAGCTCATCACGACCAAGGCTGTGGAGGCGGCGCCCTTCGAGGGGCAATACGCCATCGACCTCGACAGCTACGGGGCCAGTTCGAACACCAGCATCACGCAGGTGGTCAGCGGGGCCGAGGACGGCGTCCTCTATCGCCTCGCGTTCGAGGCCGGCAAGTTCGACGCCGCCACGACCGCGCGCTTCGAAGTCTATTGGGGCGGAACGAAGCTTACCTGGTTCGATACGCACCAGACGTACGTCGATCCGACGGTGGCCTACGTCACGCACTACATCGACATCACGGGCGGCGCCGGCTCAGGCAGCCAGAAGAACCAGCTCATCTTCGCCGAGATCGGCGCAGCCGACGGCTTCGGCACGCTGCTGGACAACGTCCGCATGTACCGCGTCGAGGCCGGCGAGCCCAAGGCCGACGACTGGGATCCGAGCAGCGATGGCAACGACACCTTCGGTCCGGGCACCGGCTCCGACGTGGTGTTCGGTCATGGCGGCAACGACCGCGCAACCTTCAGCGACATTGGCGGCAACGATCACTTCGACGGCGGTTCCGGCGTCGACACCCTGGTGATGGACTGGCACGCCGCGACGACCGCGATCGTCTACCGCGGGCTGAACGTCAGCAACTCTACTGAAATCGGCATGAGCGAGAGCTATGAGCGCACGCCCGCCGTCATCGGGGATTCCTCTCAGTATCTCTATTTCAAGGAAGTCGAACGCTTCGAACTGACCGGCGGTACCGCTGGCGACACCCTGCGCGGCGGCGACCTCGACGACATCCTGATCGGCAACGGCGGCGACGACGTGCTGCGGGGCGGCGGTGGCGTCGATGTCCTGAACGGCGGCGAGGGCTTCGACCGTGCGACGCTCAAGCTGAGCGGCGGCAACAACACGATCCGGCTCGTCGACACGATGGGCTCGGGCAGCGTCACCCTGGGTAACGGAACGCAGCTCATCTCCATCGAGGCGCTCAATCTCGAGGCCGGCGACGGCGACGATTTCCTCGACGTCCGGGGCACGATCGTCAACCCGGTGGACGATCCCTATTACAGCCGCACGCACACCTCTTTCGCGGGCTTCGGCGGCAACGACACGCTGGCGGTGGATTTCGCGACATCCTACGGCGCGACCTTCGACGGCGGGGCGGGAAGCAGCGACACGCTGATCATGGACTGGTCGGCCTCGCAGCGGGACATCTATCGCAATGTCGGCGAGGACGACACCTACCGGAGTTTCTCGCACTCGGTGACCGTCTTCACCGAAGGCCGTTACGTCACTACCCACTATTACTACACGACGACGTTCAACAACGTCGAACGGTTCGAGCTGACCGGCGGCACCGGCAACGACGCGCTGGCCGGCGGAGCGCTCGACGACGTGCTGAAGACCATCGGCGGCCGCGACACGCTGAGCGCCGGCGCGGGTGACGATCTCCTGATCGTCGACTGGTCGCAGATCGACCGTGGCATGGGGACCTACGCCGAAGGCGGCGGCGGCGGCGTTCCGCTGACCGGTTCCCTGGAAGCTGGTTACTCGGGCATCTATTTCGGCGACGACTGGCGCTACTACAACCGCGTCGACTTCAGCGGCATCGAGCGCTTCGACATCAAGAGCGCTGATCGCGATGACGGAATCCGTACCGGGGATGGCGACGACATCGTATCGAGCGCCGGCGGAAACGACACGATCGACAGTGGCAAAGGTATCGACATCATCGACGGCGGCGGCGGGGCGGACCGCTGGGTGGCCGACAAATCGTTCGCGACGACGGCGCAGGCCATTGCGATCGACCTCAACCAGACAGGCGTGCAGCTCACTTACCTGGGCGGCGCCACGGTGCGCGGCATCGACATGCTGTCGCTCAAGACGGGCGCAGCTGCCGACACGGTCCTGACTCTTGCGACCGTCACCGCCAACACCAGTACGCACGGTCACGACGACCACATAGAGACCAATGCAGGCAACGACGCCGTCACCGTTACCGGCGGCCGCGATTCCGTCGCCATGGGCGGCGACACCGACACGCTGACCGTCGACTGGTCGCTGATCAACCGGTCCATGGGGTCCTACGACGCGAACGGCACCGGCGGCGTGGCGCTGACCGGCTCGCTGGAAACCGGCTACTCGGGCATCTACTTCGGCGACGACTGGCGCTACTACAACCGCGTCGACTTCAGCGGCGTCGAGCACTTCGTCGTTCGCACCGGCACCGGCTTCGACGGCATCCGCACCGGCGACGGTAACGACACGGTCAGTAGCGGCGGCGGCGACGACACGATCGTCTCGGGCAAGGGCATCGACGTCATCGATGGTGGCGCGGGTGACGATCGCTGGAATGCCGACAAGTCGTTCGCGACGGCGTCGCAGGCCATCGACATCGACCTCAACCAGCTCAACGCGCAGCTCACCTATCTCGGCGGCGCCACCGTGCGCGGCATCGAGATGCTGACCCTCAAGACGGGCGCAGCCGCCGACACGGTGCTCACCGTGCCGACCATCACCGCCAATACCTCGACGCACGGTTTCGACGACCAGATCGAAACCAATGCCGGCAACGATGCTGTCACCGTCACGGGCGGCCGCGACGCGGTTGCGATGGGTGCCGATACCGACACACTGACTGTCGACTGGTCGCAGATCGGCCGGTCGGTCGGCACCTACAATTCGGTCGGTGCCGGCGGCGTGGTGCTGACGGGATCGCTGGAGGAGGGCTACTCGGGCATCTTCTTCGGCGACGATTGGCGCTACTACAACCGCCTGGACTTCAGCGGCGTCGAACACTTCGTCTTCCGCAGCGGCAGCGGCCACGATGGCATCCGCACCGGCGACGGCAACGACACCGTCATCAGCGGCGCGGGTAACGACCACCTGATCACCGGCAAGGGCATCGACATCGTCGATGGTGGCGCCGATGTCGATCGCTGGGAGGCCGACAAGTCGTTTGCCACCTCGTCGCAGGCAATCAATATCGACCTCAACCTGAGCGGCGTGCAGCTCACCTATCTCGGCGGCGCCACGGTGCGCGGCATCGAGATGCTGACTCTGAAGACCGGCGCGGGCAACGACACGATCAAGACGCTGGCGACTGTTACTGCCGATACCGGCAGGCATGGTTACAGCGACCTGATCGAGACCAACGACGGCAACGACGCCGTCACCGTCACCGGTGGCTACGATATCGTTGCCATGGGCACGGGCACCGACACGCTGACCGTCGACTGGTCGCTGATCGGCCGTTCGGTCGGGACCTACAATTCGGTCGGTGCCGGCGGCGTGGCGCTGACGGGGTCGCTGGAGGAGGGCTACTCCGGCATCTTCTTCGGTGATGACTGGCGCTACTACAACCGCGTCGACTTCAGCGGCGTCGAGCATTTCGTCATTCGCGGTGGCGCTGGCAACGACGGCATCCGTACCGGCGACGGCAACGACACCGTGGTCAGCGGCGGCGGCAACGACCATCTGATCACGGGCAAAGGCATCGACGTCATCGACGGCGGGGCCGGCGACGACCGCTGGGACGCCGACAAGTCGTTCGCAACGGCGGCGCAGGCGATCGACATCGACCTCAACCGGGCGGGCGTCCAGCTCACCTATCTCGGTGGCGCCACGGTGCGCGCCATCGACATGCTGACGCTCAAGACCGGCGCCGGCAACGATACGGTCAAGACGCTGGCGACGGTGCTGACCAACACCTCGACGCACGGCTTCGACGACCAGATCGAGACCAACGACGGCAACGACGCCGTCACCGTCACCGGCGGCCGCGACTACGTCGCCATGGGCACCGGCACCGACACGCTGACGGTGGATTGGTCGCTGATCAGTCGCTCCATGGGCAGCACGGTGCTGACCGGATCGCTGGAGGAGGGCTACTCGGGCGTCTATTTCGGCGACGATTCGCGTTACCAGAACCGCGTCGATTTCAGCGGCGTCGAGCACTTCGTCGTCCGTAGCGGCAGCGGCAACGATGGCATCCGCACCGGTGACGGCAATGACACCGTAATCAGCGGCGCGGGCAACGACCACCTGCTGACCGGTAAGGGAATCGACATCGTCGATGGCGGCACGCACGATACCACGACGGGCACCGGCGGCGACCGCTGGGAGGCCGACAAGTCCTTCGCCACGGCGGGCCAGGACATCGTGATCGACGTCACATTGGCTGGCCTTCAGTCGACCTATCTCGGGACCGGCACAGTGCGCGGCATCGAGATGCTGACGCTCAAGACCGGTGCCGGCAACGACGTTGTCCGCACCGGGGCCACGGTCGTGGCCTATACGAACGTGCATGGATACGACGACCAGATCGAGACCAACGACGGCAACGACGCGGTCTCCGTTGGGGGCGGTCGCGACACCGTCGCCATGGGCGCCGGCACCGACACGCTGACCGTCGACTGGTCGCTGATCGGCCGGTCCGTCGGGACCTACAACTCGGTTGGCGGCGGCGGCGTGGTGCTCACGGGGTCGCTTGAGACCGGTTACTCGGGCATCTATTTCGGCGACGATTGGCGCTACTACAACCGCCTCGACTTCAGCGGCGTCGAGCATTTCAACTTCCGCAGCGGCAGCGGAAATGACGGCATCCGCACCGGCGACGGCAACGACACCGTCAGCGGCGGCGCGGGCAACGACCATCTGATCACCGGCAAGGGTGTCGACGTCATCGACGGCGGCGCGGATTCCGACCGCTGGGAGGCCGACAAGTCGTTCGCGACGGCGGCGGAGGCGATCGACATCGACCTCGGCAGGGCCGGTGTGCAGCTCACCTATCTCGGCGGCGCCACGGTGCGTGGCATCGAGATGCTGAGCCTGAAGACCGGTGCGGGCAACGACACGGTCAAGACGCTGGCGACGGTGCAGGCCAACACCTCGACGCACGGCTTCGACGACCTGATCGAGACCAACGACGGCGACGACATCGTGACCGTGACGGGCGGCCGCGACGTGGCGGCCATGGGGGCGGGCAGCGACACGCTGATCGTCGACTGGTCGCTGATCAACCGTGGCTTCGGCTCCTTCGGCTTCACCGGATCTCTGGCTGAAGGCTATTCCGGCGCCTTCTTCGGCGACGACAACCGCTACTACAATCGCGTCGACTACAGCGGCGTCGAGCAGTTCGTGCTTCGCGCCGGCGGGGCCAACGATACGCTCCGTGGTGCCGACGGCGACGACATACTGAGCGGCGGTGGCGGCGACGACAATCTGGGTGGCGGCCTTGGCAACGACCAGCTGATCGGCGGTCTCGGCCTCGACGTGCTGGACGGCGGCGACGGTATCGACACGGCCGACTACAGCGACAAGACGACCGCCGTCGTCGTGACGCTGAATGGCGCCACAGCCGCCGCCGTGAAGGTGAACGGCCTGGCCGAGGATACGGTCCGCAACGTCGAGAACGTGATCGGCGGCACGGGCCGGGACATCCTGACGGGCGACCAGTTTGCCAACCGCCTCGAGGGCGGCGGCAGCAACGACGTGCTGATGGGCGGAGGCGGCGGGGACGCCCTCGACGGCGGCATCGGCCTCGACACCGTCGACTACAGCGACAAGACCGTTTCCGTCGCCCTGACGCTGAACGGCGCGACGCCCGCCGATGTCCTGGTGGATGGCGTCCTGGAAGACACGGTCCAGAACATCGAGAACGTGATCGGCGGCTCCGCCGGCGACCGCCTGACCGGCGACCAGTTTGCCAACCGCCTGGAAGGCGGCGCCGGCGACGACGTGCTGCAGGGCGGCGGGGGCAACGACGCCCTCGAGGGCGGGCTGGGCATCGACACCGCCGACTACAGCGACAAGACAGAATCTGTGGCGCTGACTCTGACGACCTCGAAGAGCGCCGGTGTGACGGTCGGCGGCGTCGCCGAGGATACGGTGCGCTACATCGAGAACGTGATCGGCGGGGCGGGCAACGACACGATCACCGGCGACAAGACCGCCAATTTCTTCCGGGGCGGCGCCGGCAACGACGCGCTGGATGGCGCGGCAGGCGTCGATACGGCCGACTACAGCGACAAGACCGTGTCAGTCGCGGTCACACTCGCGAACTCGACCGCGGTCGATGTCCTGGTCGACGGCCTGGTCGAGGACAGCCTCCGCAGCATCGAGAACGTCCTGGGAGGCTCGGGCAATGACATCCTGTCCGGCGACTCCCTGGTCAATCGCCTGGAGGGCGGCGCCGGCAATGACATCCTGAAGGGCGGGAACGGCAAGGACCTGCTGGACGGCGGTATCGGCAGCGACACCGTCGACTACAGCGACAAGATCGTGACCGTCACGCTGACGCTCTCCGGTGAGACCACGTCGGTGGTGAGGATCAACAAGTCCAGCGAAGACACGATCAGCAACTTCGAGAATGCCATCGGCGGCTCGGGCAATGACCTGCTGACGGGCGACGAGCTGGTCAATCGGCTGGAGGGCGGCGCCGGAGACGACGTGCTGAAGGGCGTCGGTGGTGCCGACGTGCTGGACGGCGGTGATGGCATCGACACGGCCGACTACAGCGACAAGGCCGCTGCCGTGTCGGTGACGCTGGCAGGCGCGACGCCGGTCATGGTCCTGGTGAACGGCGTTGCCGAGGATACGATCAGCAATGTCGAGAGCGTGGTCGGCGGTTCCGGCAATGACACGCTGATGGGCGACGCCTTGGCCAACCGCTTCCTGGGCGGGGCGGGCAACGACATGCTGGAAGGCGGCGACGGTATCGACACGGCCGACTACAGCGACAAGACGACTTCGGTCGTCGTGACCCTGGCGGGAGCGACGCCCGTCAGCGTGACGGTCAACGGCGTTGCCGAGGACACGATCAGCAACATCGAGAACATCATCGGCGGATCGGGCAGGGACACTCTGATCGGCGACGCGCTGGCCAACCGCCTCGACGGTGGGCTGGGCAACGACTTGCTGATCGGCGGCCTCGGCAGCGACTTCCTGGACGGCGGCATCGGCGCCGATACGGTCGACTACAGCGACAGGACGGCGGCGCTCTCGGTGACGCTGAACGGCGCGACGTTGGCGGCCGTGAAGGTTGCCGGCCTGGTCGAGGATACGTTGCGCAACGTCGAGTACATCATCGGCGGGTCGGGCAACGACACGCTGATCGGCGACGACCTGGCCAACCGCTTCGAGGCCGGCGCGGGCGACGATTTCCTGCGCGGCGGCGGCGGCGCCGACTTCATGGACGGCGGTGCCGGAATCGATACGGTCGACTACAGCGACAAGACCGTGGCGGTGGCCCTGACGCTGGCCGGCTCGGGCTTGAGCACCGTGATGGTCGACGGCGTGGCCGAGGACACGGTCCGCAACGTCGAGAATGTGGTCGGCGGGTCGGGCAACGACACGCTGACCGGCAGCACCGGGGCCAACCGCATCGTGGGCGGCCTGGGCAACGACACGATGGACGGCGGCGCGGGCATCGACACGCTGGATTACAGCGACAGGACGACCTCCGTGGTGCTGACGCTGGCGGGCTCGACCTTCAGCGGCGTGACGATCGGCGGCGCGGCCGAGGACACGATCCGCAACTTCGAGAACGTGATCGGCGGAACGGGCGCCGACACGCTGACCGGCGACGGGCTGGCCAACTACTTCTTCGGCGGCCTGGGCAACGACGTGCTGAACGGCGGGGCGGGCATCGACACGGCCGACTATAGCGACAAGATCACGTCGGTTTCCGTCACCCTGGCCGGCGCGACGCCGGTCACCGTGAAGGTGAACAATGTCGTCGAGGACACGATCAGCAACATCGAGAACATCATCGGCGGCGGCGGCAAGGACACGCTGATCGGCGACGCCTTGGCAAACCGACTCGAAGGTGGCACCAACAACGACATCCTGATGGGCGGCGGCGGCAGCGACGTGATGGACGGCGGGGCCGGCATCGACACCGCCGACTACAGCGACAAGACGGTCGGCGTTTCCATGACGCTCGCCGAGGCCACTGCGGTCAGTGTCCGGGTGAACGGCGTGGTCGAGGACACGATCAGCAACATCGAGCAGGTGTTCGGCGGGTCGGGCAACGACACGCTGATCGGCGACGGGCTCGCCAATCGCTTCGAGTCCGGCGCCGGCGATGATTTCCTGCGCGGCGGCGGGGGCATCGACTTCATGGATGGCGGCAGCGGCATCGATACCGCCGACTACAGCGACAAGTCGGCCTCGGTTTCCGTGACGCTGGCGGGCTCGGGGCTGAGCACCGTGACGGTCGGCGGCGTGGCCGAGGACACGATCCGCAACGTCGAGAACCTGATCGGCGGCTCGGCCAACGACACGCTGAACGGAAGCACGGCGGCCAACCGGCTGGACGGCAACACCGGCAGCGACGTGCTGATGGGTGGCACCGGAGCCGATACCTTCGTGTTCAGCACCGCGCTGGGGCCGACGAACGTCGATTCGATCCTCGACTTCGTCGCGGGCATCGACAAGATCGCGCTCGACGATGCGATCTTCACCGCGTTCGCGGGGCAGGCGCTTGTCGGGGCGGCGGCATTCCATATCGGCAGCGCCGCGCACGATGCGGACGATCGGATCGTCTACGACTCGGCGATCGGAAGTCTCTTCTACGACGCCGATGGCACGGGCGCCGGGGCGGCCACGGCCTTCGCGGTGCTTTCGACGGGCCTTGCGCTCACGCAGAACGATTTTCTCATCGTCTGACGGGAGTGCCATAGAGTCTGCAAGATTGACCGGCAAAGAGGCCGCATGATCACCCGCAGACTTATGTGCGCCGGTGCGGCGCTCGCCTCGTTTCCCCTGGCATTTCCCGCCGCGGCCCAGACGTCGGGGCCGCGCTTCCCGCCGGCCTTCCTCGAGGGGATCCGCCAGGAGGCGCTGCGGGCCGGCGTCGATCGCGGCACGATCGACGCGGCGCTGGCCGACATCCGCGAGGTTCCGCGGGTGATGGAGCAGGCGCGCAACCAGCCCGAGTTCAAGATGAGCTGGGAGACCTACCGCGACCGCGTCGTCTCCACCGAGCGGGTGACCCGCGGCCGAGCCCTGCTTGCCGAGAACCGCGCCACGATCGAGCGCTTCGCCGGGCCGGCCGGACTGCCACCGTCCGTCGCCGTCGCGCTATGGGGCATCGAGAGCAATTACGGCACCCGGCTGGGCGACTTCGAGGTGGTGGAGGCCCTAGCCACGCTGGTGCACAACAACTTCCGCGCCAAGTTCTTCCGCGAGCAGCTGATCGCGGCGCTCAAGATCGTGTCGCAGGGCCATATCGGACTTCATGCGATGAAGGGCTCGTGGGCCGGCGCGATGGGCCAGTGCCAGTTCATCCCGACCAGCTTCATCGCCTATGCCGCCGACGGCGACGGCGACGGCCGTAAGGACATCTGGACCAACAAGGTCGATGTCTTTGCCTCGATCGTGAACTACCTGCGGAAAGTGGGCTGGCGACCGGGCCTGCGCTGGGGCGACGAGGTCTCGCCGGGGGCACAGGGCGGAGCCGGCACGCGCATCGTGCGACCGGCGGGAGCCGGTGGACCGGCCTATGCCACGACCGAGAACTTCAAGGTCATCCTGCGCTGGAACCAGTCGGATTTCTTCGCCCTCGCCGTGGGTCTCCTGTCGGACCGGATCGCCGCCTGACGCAAAAGCCCGAGGAGGCCGCTCCACTGGCCGTCCAAGATGATGTATGATGTGAACATCATGCCGCTAGCGTTGGTAAAACAGCGATTCCCAGCCCTCCAGACCCTCCGCCTCTGCGGGGCGATCGTAGTGATGGCATCGGTCGCGGCCTGCGGATCCTCGAGCAAGGGCGGGGGAAGCGGCGCGAGCGGCAGCGTGGCCCAGAGCGGCACCTACAAGATCGGCAAGCCCTACAAGATCGACGGCATTACCTATACGCCGCAGGAGACCTTCACCCTCACCGAGACCGGGGTCGCTTCGTGGTACGGGCCGGGATTCCACGGCAAGTCGACGGCCAACGGCGAGCGCTACGACCAGTCCGACCGCACCGCCGCCCATCGCACGCTGCAGATGCCGGCGGTGGTGCGCGTCACCAACCTCGACAACGGGCTGAGCACGGTGGTCCGCGTCAACGATCGCGGCCCGTTCGCGCGCAGCCGCGTGATCGACCTGTCGCGCACGGCGGCGCAGGAAATCGACATGATCGGCAAGGGCACGGCGCGGGTCCGCATCGAACAGCTCTCGACCGAGAGCGCGACGGTGAAGGAGATCGCCCTGGGCGGCGGCGGTCCTGCCGAGCAGCAGCAGGCGCTGGCCCAGCTCGCGAGCGGCAAGCGCGCGCCTGCCGCCGCACCGGCTCCCGCACCAGCGCCCGTGCCGGCCGCTCCGCCGCCGCAGGTCATGGTCGCCCAGCAGGCGGTCTACGAACCGCCGCCCGCGCCGCCGGCTCCCGCACAGACCGTGCAGGCGAGCCCGCCGCGCGGCAACGGCACGCCGTTTCCCGCGCCCCAGTCGGCATCTGGCGCGGTGCCGCCGACCATCGCCTCGCTCTCGACTGCGGCACCCGCGCCCCAATCCGCGTCCGGGGCCAGCGGCTTCTTCGTGCAGGTCGGCGCCTTCTCGACGCAGGAGAATGCCGAGCGGCAGCGCGGTGCCGTCCGCAGCTACGGCAATCCAGAGGTTTCCCAGCGGTCCGCCAACGGACGCGATGTTTATCGCGTGCGGCTGGGGCCCTATACCACTTCCGATGCGGCCGGCATTGTCGCCGACCGGCTCAAGCGTTCAGGCTATGGGGATGCCCGTGTCGTTGCTGACTGATCTGCGCGCCCTCGTCGCGATCCTGGCCGTCGCCGGCTTTGCCGCCCTGCCGTTGACCGCCGACGCCCAGCAGGACCCGCCGAAGCGGCCGGCCCAGCAGCAGAAGCCGCCCGCCAAGCCCAAGCCGCCCGCCGCGACGCCGAAGGCCGCCGCACCGGCCGCGGCGGCCCCGGCCGCCCCCAAGGTCGAGCAGCTGCCTCCCTCGCAGGTCGGTATCGGCACGCTGGCGCGCCACGCCTTCATGGTCGATCCGCAGACCTCGACGGTGCTCCTGTTCAAGGACGCCGAGACGCCGATGCCGCCGTCGTCGATGTCGAAGATGATGACCATCTTCATCCTATTCGACGAACTGGCCGCCGGCCGCCTGAAGCTCGACACGCGTTTTCGCGTCAGCGAGAAGGCGCGCAACATGGGCGGCTCGCGCATGTTCCTCGAACTGGGCAGCGAGGCCACGGTAGAGGACCTGATCAGGGGCATCATCATTCTGTCGGGCAACGATGCCTGCGTCGTGGTGGCCGAGGGGCTGGCCGGTTCGGAGGATGCCTTCGCCGAGCGGATGAACAAGCGCGCGCGCGAGATCGGCATGACACGGACAGTGTTCAAGAATTCGTCGGGCTGGCCGGCCGAGGGCCAGTACACGACGGCGCGCGATCTCGCGGTGCTGGGCTGGCGGTCGATCGACGACTACCCGCAGTACTACAAGTACTATGCGGAGACGAACTGGACCTACAACAACATCCGCCAGGAGAACCGCAACCGGCTGCTCAAGACCGTGGCGGGCACCGACGGTCTCAAGACAGGCCACACCGAAGAGGGTGGCTACGGTCAGACCACGTCGGCAGTGCGCGACGGACGTCGCCTGATCCTGGTCGTCAACGGCCTCGCCTCGATGGCCGAGCGCGCGCAGGAAACCGCGCGCCTGATGGAGTGGGGCTATCGCGAATCGACCAACACGACGGTGTTCCGCGCCGGCGACACGGTGGTCGAGGCGCCGGTCTGGCTGGGCGCGCAGGACAAGGTGCCGCTGGTCATTCCGAAGGCCGTGCAGATCACGACGCCGACCGGCCAGACCCCCGCGCCGCGCGTCGTCGCGCGCTTCGACGGTCCGATCTCGGCCCCGATCGTCAAGGGCACGAAGCTCGGCACCGCAGTCGTCACGCTGCCCGACAACCGAACGGTGGAGTATCCGCTCGAGGCCGGCGCCGACGTGGCCCGCATGGGCGTGTTCGGCCGCGTCGCCACGATGATCCAGCACTACATGTTCGGCTGGCTGTCGTGACGGATGAAACAGTTGGCCTCTTCATCACGCTGGAAGGCGGGGAAGGGGCCGGCAAGTCGACGCAGGTCGCCCGCCTCAAGACGCTGATCGAGACGCGCGGTCACAAGTGCATCGCCACGCGCGAGCCCGGCGGGGCACCGGGCGCCGAGATGATCCGCAAGCTGCTGGTCGAGGGACCGGCCGAGCGCTGGGACGGCGTGACCGAGGCGCTGCTGCACTTCGCGGCACGTCGCGAGCACCTGCGCACGACGGTGCTGCCCGCCATCGGGCAAGGCACCTGGGTCGTCTCCGACCGCTTCGCCGACTCCACCATGGCCTATCAGGGCTACGGCCACGGCATCGACCGCGCGATGCTGGGCACGCTCTACGACGTGGCCGTCGGCGACTTCCGGCCCGACCTGACGCTGATCCTCGACCTGCCGGTCGAGACCGGGCTCCAGCGTGCTGCGTCTCGGCGCGGCACCGAGACACGCTATGAATCGCTGCCGCGGGAGTTCCACGAGCGCGTGCGCAAGGGTTTCCTCGACATCGCCGAAGCCGATCCCGCGCGCTGCGCCGTGATCGACGCGACGGCCGGCATCGACGACATCGCGCGCGCGATCGAGGCGGCGCTCGACAAGCATCTCGCGGCCTGAGCTGTGGCGCGCGGCAAGACGCCCTCGGATCCCGCCGAGCTGGAAAAGCTCGAATGGCCGTATGGCTGGCCGCCGCCGTGGCGCAACGACCGGCTTGTCGGCCACGACCAGGCCGAGAAGACGCTGCTGGCGGCGCAGCAGAGCGGGCGGCTGCACCATGCCTGGCTGATGACGGGACCGCGCGGCATCGGCAAGGCCACGCTGGCCTGGCGCTTCGCGCGCTTCCTGCTCGCCGGGCAGGACCAGGGCGGCTTGTTCGACGGCGGGCCGGAGAACCTCGACGTGTCGAGCGACGCGCCGGGCCGTCACCTGATCGACGCACGCTCGCATCCCGATCTCTTCCACCTCCGCCGCTCGCTCAATCACGACACCGGCCGCATCCGTGCCGAGATCGCCGTCGACGACGTGCGCGGGCTCGGCGAGTTCATGCACATGACGCCGGCGATGGGAAAGTGGCGCGTCGCCATCGTCGACTCGGCCGACGAGATGAACCGCAACAGCGCCAATGCGGTGCTGAAGATCCTCGAGGAACCGCCGCCCAACGCGGTGCTGCTGATCGTCTCCCACGCGCCGGGCCGCCTGCTGCCGACCATCCGTTCGCGCTGCCGCAGGCTGGCGCTGCAGCCGCTCAAGGACGATACGGTCGTGAAGCTGCTGGGCGACTACGCGCCGGAGACGAAGGACGAGGAGAGGAGGGCGCTGGCCCTTCTCGCCGAAGGCAGCATCGGCCGCGCTCTGGAACTGGCGGGTGCTGGCAGCCTCGATCTCTATCGCGAGATGGTCGAGGTGCTGGCGACCTTGCCCGACCTCGACATGCCGAGGCTGCACGCCTTCGCCGAACGCTTCGCCAAGCGCGGCGAGGAGGCCAACGCCGACTGGCGCGCCCTGAACTACCTGTTCGATGGCTGGCTCAAGGGGCTGGTGCGCCAGGCCGCGCTCACGACGGAAGCTGCAGCCGTCGTGCCGATGGAGGCGGGCCTCCGCGCGCGCCTGCTCGACGCCGCGAGCGTCGATCGCTGGATGGACGCGTCGGACGAGGTCGGACGGCTCTTTTCGCGCGCGGACGCGGTCAATCTCGACCGCAAGCAGACCGTGATGGGGAGCTTCCTGAAGCTCCAGGGTGCGGCGCGCTGACCCCTCGAACGGGGCGAAGTCTTGATCCATGCGGACGGGCATGGGAAAAGACCGGCCATGTTGCCCCGGTCCGACATCAGAGACTCAGCACCCTGCGAACGAATGCGGGCCTGAACGCGCTTGAGTCTCGTGCCCCGGTAGGGGCGTCATGTCAGTCCGGAGTTCAGTCGTCATGTCGGGCAACCGCACCTACTACGTCACCACGCCGATCTACTACGTCAACGACGTGCCCCATATCGGGCATGCCTACACGACGCTCGCCTGTGACGTGCTCGCGCGCTTCAAGCGGCTCGACGGCTGCGACGTCCATTTCCTGACCGGCACCGACGAGCACGGCCAGAAGATCGAGACCGCCGCCGCCGCCGCCGGCCTGCCGCCGCAGGCCTTCACCGACAAGGTCAGCCAGTCGTTCCGCGACCTGATCGGGGTGATGAACTACAGCCCCGACAATTTCATCCGCACGACCGAGCCGCGCCACTACGCGGCCTGCCAGGCGCTGTGGAAGAAGCTGGTCGAGGCGGGCGACATCTACGAAGGCAAGTATGCCGGCTGGTACTCGGTGCGCGACGAAACCTATTTCGTCGAGGGCGAGACCGAGGTCGGCCCCGACAACAAGCGTCGCGCCACATCGACCGGCGCCGAGGTGCAGTGGGTCGAGGAGCCGTCGTATTTCTTCCGGCTCTCGGCCTGGGCCGACCGGCTGATCGCATTCTACGAGACGAATCTCTCGTTCATCGGCCCCGAGAGCCGGCGCAACGAGGTGTTGAGCTTCGTGAAGGGCGGCCTGCAGGATCTCTCGGTGTCGCGCACCAGCTTCTCGTGGGGCATTTCGGTGCCCGGCGACGAGAAGCACATCATGTACGTGTGGCTGGACGCGCTCACCAACTACATCACAGAGTGCGGCTATCCCGACCAGACCAGTCCGCTGTGGAAGTACTGGCCGGCCAACCTCCACATGGTCGGCAAGGACATCATCCGCTTCCATTGTGTGTTCTGGCCGGCCTTCCTGATGGCCGCGGACCTGCCACCGCCGCAGCGCGTCTTCGCGCACGGCTGGTGGACCAACGAGGGCCAGAAGATCTCGAAGTCGCTGGGCAACGTGATCGACCCGGTCGAGCTGGTGAAGACCTACGGGCTCGACCAGGTGCGCTACTTCCTGCTGCGCGAGGTGCCGTTCGGCAACGACGGCGATTTCTCGCGCCGCGCCCTGATCGGCCGCATGAACGCCGACCTCGCCAACGCCTATGGCAATCTCTGCCAGAGGGTGCTGTCGATCGTCGCCAAGAATTGCGGCGAGAAGGTTCCCCCCAAGGGCGAACTGGTCGAGGCCGACACGGCCTTGCTCGACCGTGCGAAGGGCCTGCTGGACATCGTGCGCGCCGAGCTCGACGAGCAGGCCTTCCACAAGGCGCTGACCTCGATCTGGGAAGTGATCGCCGACGCCAACCGCTACGTCGACGCGCAGGCGCCGTGGGCGCTCGCCAAGACTGATCCGGTGCGGCGCGACACGGTCCTGTGGGTGCTGGCCGAGACCATCCGGCGCGTCACCCTGCTGGTGCAGCCCTTCATGCCCGACGCCACGGCGAAGATCCTCGACCAGCTCGCGGTGCCGCCGGATAAGCGCATCTTCACGGCCTTCGACCATGAGCTGGTCTCCGGCACGGCGCTGCCGCCGCCGCAGGGCGTCTTCCCGCGCTTCATCGAGCCGGCGGCGCCCGCCGCGCCGGCCAAGCCGCCGAAGCCACCCAAGGCGCCGAAGCAGCCGAAGGTCGCCGGCTGACATGCTGATCGACAGCCACTGCCATCTCGACTTCCCGGAGCTGACCTCGGACGAGAGCGGCGTGCTGGCGCGCGCGCGCACCGCGGGCGTGGGCGGCATGCTCACGATCGGCACGCGGCTCGACCAGTTCGAGCGGGTGAGGGCGATCGCCGAGCGGCACGACAATGTCTGGTGCTCGGTCGGCGTCCATCCGCACGAGGCGAAGGAGGAGGGGCAACGCACCCCCGACCGGCTGATCGAGGCCGCCGCCCATCCCAAGGTGATCGGCATCGGCGAGACCGGCCTCGACTTCTTCTACGAGCACAGTCCGCGCGCCGAGCAGGCCGAGAGCTTCCGCGCCCATATCGCGGCGGCGCGCCAGACCGGCCTGCCGCTGATCGTCCATACCCGCGACGCCGACGCCGAGACCGGCGACATCCTGGAGGAGGAATACGCCAAGGGCGCCTTCCCCGGCCTGATCCATTGTTTCAGCTCGGGCCGCGCCGTCGCCGAGCGCGCGCTGGCGCTGGGACTCTACGTCTCGATCTCGGGCATCGTGACCTTCAAGGCCGCCGAGGATCTGCGCACCATCGTGCGCGACCTGCCGCTCGACCGGCTGCTGGTCGAGACCGATGCGCCGTACCTCGCGCCGATCCCCAAGCGCGGCAAGACCAACGAGCCGGCCTACGTCGCCCACACCGCAGCCAAGGTCGCCGAACTGAAGGGCGTGACCCTGGCCGAGCTGGAGGCAGCGACGACCGACAATTTCTTCCGGCTGTTCACCAAGGCGGAGCGTTCCCGGTGCGGGTGACCATCCTGGGCTGCGGCACCTCCGCGGGCGTTCCCCGGCCGGGCGGCAAGGGCGGAAAGGGCGAGTGGGGGGCGGCCAACCCTGCCGATCCGCGCAACCGCCGCCGCCGCTGCTCCATCCTCGTCCAGGACCACGGCAAGACCGTGCTGGTCGACACCTCGCCCGACGTCCGCAGCCAGCTTCTCGATGCCGAGGTCGAGAGGATCGATGCGGTGATCTGGACGCACGACCACGCCGATCAGGTCCACGGGATCGACGATCTGCGGCCGTACGCGCTGCGCCAGGGCCAGATCGAATCGTGGTCGGATGCGCGCACCCACGCGGTCCTGACCCGGCGTTTCGGCTACTGCTTCCAGGCCGAGGGGTCGGGCTTCTACAATCCGATCTACCGGCACACCGTGATCGACGGCCCTTTCACGGCCGCCGGCCTGCCGGTGGTGCCGTTCCTGCAGGATCATGGCACCATCCCGTCGCTGGGCTTCCGCTTCGGCGGCGTGGGCTACGCTAACGACGTGGTGGCGCTGCCGGAGGAATCGCTGGCGCTGCTGGAGGGCGTCGAGGTGCTGATCGTCGACGCCATGCGCTACCGGCCGCACCCGACCCACGCCCATCTCGACCAGGCCCTGGAATGGATCGAACGGCTGAAGCCACGCCGGGCGTTCTTGACCAACATGCATGTCGATATGGACTATGCGGAAGTAGACCGGACGACGCCGGATCACGTGACGCCTTGCCATGACGGTCTCCAGATCGATCTTTAGGGTGAAGAATTGTTATATTCGAGATGGATATCGGACGATTCTCACCTGACGCACGAGCGTAAACGAAAGGAGTCCGGACGCCGGATGTTCCTGGCGGGCGCCGTGGCGCTCGGTCTGGCCCCGCTGGCGGCTCCGTTCGCGGCCCGGGCGGCCGACCGGCTGGACGCCGGCGGGCTCACCTTTCGGGATTTCGGCACGCCCGACAACGGCTCGAGCTACACCCGCGGCGAGCAGAGCATCGGCGGTGGCACCAGCCAGAGTTTCACCCGCGTGCTGGGCATCGATCAGACCAGCCAGGCCGTCCGGCTTCGGTTCGGCTCGGTGAAGGTCGAACTGCTGCTGCCGATGGGTTGGCAGGCGAGCGAGGATGAGGAGCGGGGCATCGCCTACACGCTCGACAAGCGCATCCGGCTGATAGTCTGGCGGGTCGACTTCGCCTTTGAGGGCGTCAAGGACGCGGAGCACTACACCGCCACCAAGACCGGCTCGATGAAGGCGCGCAGGCCGGGTGTCCAGGCGCAGGCCCGCAAACTCGGGGACGGCAGCTTCGTGATCGTCTACGAGAACGTGCCCAAGGGACCGACCGACAGCGGCCCGCGCACCGTGTTCGACCTCGTGGTGCCCAATCCCAGGAACCCCAAGGTCGGCGTCCTGGTAACGCTCGGCATGCCGGCCAACGAGGCGAGCCGCGGTCTGCAACTTCTGGCGCTCATAACACAGAACATGCGGATCGACTGGTAAAGCATTGTCTATTATAGATAGTCTATATTTGTCATAATATATATTATACGATAATTGGGAATGAGTTCGACGCCATGACCTCAGGCAAGCCCACCCCGGAATCCCTGCCCAAGCAACCGCTCCCACGGCTGCTCGCGGTCATGGCCTGGCTGCGCGACCGCCAGCATGGTTGCCCCTGGGACATCGACCAGACCTTCCGCACCATCGCGCCATACACGATCGAGGAAGCCTACGAGGTCGCCGACGCCATCGAGCGCGACGACCTGCCGGCGCTGAAAGAAGAACTCGGCGATCTGCTGCTGCAGGTCGTCTATCACAGCCAGATCGCCAGCGAGGCCAAGGCTTTCGCCTTTGACGACGTGGCGGCCGCCATCGCCGACAAGATGGTCGATCGCCATCCGCACGTCTTCGGCGACCTCGACATAAAGACGGCCGACGCCCAGACCGTGTCCTGGGAGGCTCGCAAGGCCGCCGAACGGGCAGCCAAGGCCGAGACGCCGGCCGGCACCCTGGATGGGGTGGCACGCGCCCTTCCCGCCCTGATGCGGGCCGAGAAGATCCAGAAGCGCGCCGCGCGGGTCGGCTTCGACTGGGCCACGATCGGCCCGGTCATCGACAAGATCGAGGAAGAACTGCGCGAATTGCGCGCCGAACTGGAAGCCGGAAAGGTCGAGCAGGCCAAGGTCGCCGACGAACTGGGCGATGTCCTGTTCGCGGTGGCGAACCTCGCCCGGCACTGCAAGGTCGACCCCGAGGTCGCCCTACGGGCCACCAACGACAAGTTCGAGAAGCGCTTCCGCCATATCGAGCGCCGCCTGGCAGAGAGCGGCCGCAAGCCGGACGACGCCTCTCTCGAAGAGATGGAAACCCTCTGGCAGGAAGCCAAGACGCGGACTTGATTGCTGGAGCGCGCCACTCCAGTGGCGCAATCATGAGCGCCACTGGAGTGGCGCGCTCCATTGAGATGCCGGGCTATGAACGCGGTGTGAGCAGCGGCATGTTGGAGGCTTCGAGCAGCGTCCTCGCTTCGATCAGCGCCTCCTCGGTGGAAGCCGCGATCAGGCCGGCATTGAGCGGCTGGGCCGGCATGTAGGGCGCGTTGCCGAACTGGACGGCGCCGCCGCCCGCCTCGCGCATCATCAGCGTGCCGGCCGCGTGGTCCCACGGTTTGGTCATGCGGTAGAGGCTGAAATTCGCGCGCCCCGCGAGGATTTCGAGGTACTCGGCGCCGGCACAGCGCAAGGTCGTAATTCTGCCGAGCCGCGCGCGATGCGCCGGGCTCAGCTGCTCGTCGAAGGCCTTGGCGATCTTGTAGCCGACGAAGCCGTCCAGCGGCGTGGCCACCGGCTCGCCGCGGACGGCGGCACCGTCGAACGTGACGCCCTCGCCGCGATGCGTCACGGCCAGCCGGTCGCGCGGCACGTCGAGAATCCAGCCCGCGATTGCGGCCCGATCCTGGACCAGGCAGACGATGATGGCAAAGCGGTCCCGGCCCGCGGCGAAGTTCGAGGTCCCGTCGAGCGGATCGACGATCCAGCAGGCCTCGCCCGGCCGGGCGATCAGGTCGAGCAGGCCGGGATCCTTCTCGACGGCCTCCTCGCCCACGACCGGCACGCCGGGCAGGATCTTTGCCAGCCCGGAGGCCAGCCGCTGCTCGGCCGCCTCGTCGGCGACGGTGACGATGTCGCCCGGCCGCTTCTGCCGCACGTCGTCCTTGGAGAGATTGCGGAAACGCGGCAGCAACTCGGCTGCCGCCGTCTCGCGCATGAGTTCGGCGACCCGCTGGGAGGCGCCAGCGTCGATCATCGGCCTCAGCCGGCGACGCCGAACAGGTCCTCTTCCTTGAGGATCACGTGGTCTTCGCCGTCGAGCTTGACCTCGGTGCCCGACCACTTGCCGTACAGGACGGTGTCGCCGACCTTGACCCCCAGCTCCTGCAGGCGGCCGTCCTCGAGACGACGGCCTTTGCCGACCGCGACGACCTTGCCCTGCATCGGCTTTTCCTGGGCCGTATCGGGAATGATGAGCCCGCCCTTGGTGCGGGTCTCGGCGGCCACCGGCTTCAACAGAATACGATCGTGCAAGGGCTTGAATTTCATGGTGTTTCCTTCGTCCTGAGTTTGGTGTTCGGAATTTTGCCGCTTATAGGAAGTGCGCCCGCCGGGTGTCAACGCGCCTGCTGGCGGCGCTCGAACTGGGCGGCCGACGCCTCGTCCAGCGAGACGGTCAGCCAGGCGGTTTCGCCGTCGTCGCGCCGGCTGCGGACCTCGCCGTGGCGGTAGAGCCAGGCGATGGTGGCACCGTCGGAGATCGGCACGGATACCTCCCGCGCCTCGCCGGCGGCACCCAGCAGGTCGGCAATGGCGTCCATCAACCGGTCTACGCCCTCGCCCGTCAGCGCTGACACCGGATACTGGCGCGCGCGCTCGGCGCCGGTGGTCGTGCGGGTTTCCAGCACCTGCCGCATGTCCTCGGGCAGGGCGTCGATCTTGTTCAGCGCCTCGATGAAGGGACGTCCCGCCCTTTCCTCCAGCGCGCCCAGCTCGTGCAGCACGTCCTCGACGTCGGCACGCTGCTGCTCGCTGTCGGGATGGGAGATGTCGCGCACATGCACGATCAGGTCGGCCTCGATCACCTCTTCGAGCGTGGCGCGGAACGCCGCGACAAGATGAGTCGGCAGGTCGGAAACGAAGCCCACCGTGTCGGAGATCACGCAGCCCTTGCCGTTGGGCAGCTTGATAGACCGCATGGTCGGGTCGAGCGTGGCGAACAGCAGGTCCTTGGCCATGACGTCGGCGCCGGACAGCCGGTTGAACAGGGTCGACTTGCCCGCATTGGTGTAGCCGACCAGCGCCACCGTCGGCAGCCGCGCCTTCTTGCGGCCGGCGCGATTGACCTGGCGCGTCTTGCGCACGGCTTCGAGGTCGCGCTTGATACGCACGATGCGCTCGCCGATCAGACGGCGGTCGATCTCGATCTGCGATTCGCCGGGACCGCCCATGAAGCCGAAGCCGCCGCGCTGGCGTTCGAGATGGGTCCACGACCGCACGAGGCGGCCGCGCTGGTAATCGAGCGCCGCCAGCTCGACCTGCAGGCGGCCTTCATGCGTGCGGGCGCGGGCACCGAAGATCTCCAGGATGAGACCCGTGCGATCGATGACCTTGGTCTGCCAGGCCTTCTCGAGGTTGCGCTGCTGGACGGGCGTCAGCTTGTCGTCGACGACGACAAGGCCGATGCCTAGTTCCTCAACCGCCGCGGCGATGCGGGCGACCACGCCCTTGCCTATCAGCGTCGCCGGCGTGACCTGCCTCAGCGGCGCGACCTGGGCGAGCCGCACGTCGAGATCGATGGCGCCGGCCAGGCCGACGGCCTCTTCGAGCTTGGCCTGGCTGTCACGGTCGCTGCCGCGACCACGCGGACCGGCCATGTAGGGACACACGACCGCGGCCACCGTCGCGGGGCGCGCGGTTTCCAACGGCTTGCGAGTGCGCTTTTCCTGGTCGTCTGCGTCGAATTCGTCGATCAAATCAGCCTGCGTCGGCCTTGTCACCGTCGAACAGCTGCACCGGCGTGACCGGCATGATGGTCGAAATCGCATGCTTGTAGACAAGCTGCGAATGGCCGTCGCGGCGCAGCAGCACCGAGAAGTTGTCGAACCACGTGACGATGCCTTGCAGCTTCACGCCGTTCACGAGGAAGATCGTGACCGGAGTCTTGTTCTTCCGAAGGTGGTTCAGGAAGACGTCCTGAACGTTCTGTGCCTTTTCGCTCATATTTTTTGGCCTCTTGCTGGGCAGCCGGCTTCCGAGGGGTCGCCGGTCAGAAGGTACGGGGTCCGTCCCCGCTACCGAGTTGCCTCAAATATAGGGGAGGTTGGTCTCAAAGCAATGCCACCAACTCATGACAATTACGCGCGCGCAGTCTCGGCGGATGTTCCAGGAGGGCCGCAGTCAGTTGCTCTGCGCCTCCCACCAGAACCGGAAGACACCCTGCCGCATGCGCGCTCTTGAGATCGGCCTGGGTGTCACCGACCATCCACACGTTCTCGTCAGGGGCAATTCCCGTGCCGTCGAGGGCCAGATAGATGGGGTCCGGCGCTGGTTTGTCGCGGGCCGCGTCACGCGCGCCAACGGCCCTGGCGATCCATTGGCCCCAGCCGAGATGGGCTACCTCGGCGCGCAGGTTGTCGCCCACCTTGTTGCTGACGATGGCCACGTAGCAGCCTTTGGCATGGCAGTGCGCCAACAGGTCGGCGGCGCCGTCCAGAGGCTCCAGTCGCTCCAGATGGATACGCAGGAACGTCTCGTAGAAGACCTTTTCCGCCTCGGCGGCGCGCGGCCCGAAAAGGCCTGGGAACAATTCGCGCAACGAGCCGTGGGCGCGATCCTGCACTTCGGCCGAGGTCCAGGGCGTAAGACCGAGTGCAACGAAGGTGTCGCGGTAGCACTCGACGATCGTCGGCCAAGTGTTGACCAGCGTGTTGTCCCAGTCGAACAGGACCGCGCGCGGAGGCTTGAGACCGGCCGGCCGGCTCACGTCACGGCCTCTCCCGCCTCGGAGAAGCGGACATATTCCTCGCGCAGCCGGCGCGCCGTGGCGCCGACCTTGCCGTCTGCGACCTTCTCGCCGTCGATCTTCACGACCGGCGTCACGAAGGAAGTGGCGCTGGTGATAAAGGCCTCCTTGGCCTTCTTCGCTTCCTCGAGGCTGAACGGCCGCTCGACCAGCTTGAGCTGGAGCGAATTGCAGATCGTCTTGAGCGTGGTGCGCGTGATGCCGGACAGGATGCCGTTGTCGGTCTGGCGCGTGATCAGTTCGCCGCCCTGCGTCACGATCCAGGCATTGGTCGAGGCACCTTCGGTGACGCAGCCCTTCTCGTCGAGCAGCCAGGCTTCGTAGGCACCGGCCTCGCGCGCGGCCTGCTTGGCCAGCACGTTGGGCAGCAGCGCGACCGTCTTGATGTCGCAACGCTCCCAGCGGATGTCGGGCATGCTCTTGACGGCGACGCCGGCGCCGGCATCGGCCACAATGTGCTTGGTCGCCTTGGTGGTGAGCACGAGCGCGGGCTTCACCGGGGTGGTCGGGAAGCCGTGGTCGCGCCGCGAGACGCCGCGCGTGACCTGCATGTAGACCAGCCCGTCGCGCAGCCGGTTCTTGCGCATCAGCTCGCGGATGATGAAACCCAGCGTGTTGCGCGACACCGGCCAGTCGATGCGCAGTTCCTTCAGCGAGCGGTCGAGCCGGTCGATGTGCGGCTTCTCGTCGATCAGCTTGCCGTCGCGCACGCCCACGACCTCGTAGACGCCGTCGGCCAGCTGGTAGCCGCGATCCTCGATGTGGACGCTGGCCTCGCGATGCTCGACGTAGCGACCGTTGACATAGGCATAACGCGCCATGACGCCCTCTCTCCTGCTCAGACCGGCGGCTCGGCGCCGCCCTCGGTCGCCCCGCCGTGAAGGCCAAGCGACTTCAGCTTGCGATGCAAGGCCGAGCGCTCCATGCCGACGAAGGTCGCCGTCCGTGAAATGTTGCCGCCGAAACGCGTAACCTGCGCCAGCAGGTATTCGCGCTCGAACACCTCGCGGGCCTCGCGCAGCGGCAGCTGCATGATCTCGCCGCCCTTCTCCCAGCGCAGCACCGAGGGTGCATCCTCGCTCACGTCGTTGGGCAGCACGTCGGCGCGGATCGGCGCGCCGCCCGGCGGCGCCAGGATCAGCAGCCGCTCGATCACGTTGCGCAACTGGCGCACGTTGCCCGGCCAGTCGTGACCCTGCAGCGCCGCCTGCGTGTCCTCGCCGATCGAGCGCGGCGGCAGACCGGTCGCGTCGGCGACGCGCTTCAGGAGGTCCTGCGCCAGTTCGGGAATGTCCTCGCGGCGCTCGCTGAGCGGCGGCACGCGCAGGCCGACCACGTTCAGGCGATGGAAAAGCTCCTCGCGGAAGTTGCCCGCGGCGATCTCCGCCTGCAGGTCGCGCGCCGTCGTCGAGAGGACGCGCACATCGATCTCGACCTTGGTCTTGCCGCCGTCACGCGCATAGGATTGTTCCTGCAGCAGGCGGACCAGCCGGCTCTGCAGCGGCAGCGGCAGGTCGGCCACTTCCTTCAGGACGAGCGTGCCGCCATGGGCCATCTCGAAGGCGCCGGAGACGCGCAGCGTGTCGGCGGCGGTCTCGCCATCGGTGCCGAAAAGTTCGATCTCCAGCCGCTCGGCCGGCAGCGTCGAGCAGTTGACCACGACGAAGGGGCCATCGGCGCGCTTGGAGCCCTGGTGGATGAGGCGCGCCGCCGTCTCCTTGCCCGAACCGGAGGCGCCGGTGACGAGGACGCGGCTGCCGGTCGGCGCCACCCGCTCGATCTGCGCGCGTACGTTGGCGGCGTCGCTCGACGAGCCGACGAACGTTACCTCGCCGCCGGCGCGACGGCGCAGCGCCAGGTTCTCGCGCTTCAGCTTGTCGGCCTCGATCGCGCGGTCGACCACGAGCAGCAGCCGGTCGGCCTTGAAGGGCTTCTCGATGAAGTCGTAGGCGCCGTTCTTGATGGCCGAGACCGCGGTATCGATCGTGCCGTGACCGCTGATCATCACCACCGGGATCGGCGGATCCTCGCGGCGGATGACTTCGAGGATCTGCAGTCCGTCGAGTTCGCTGCCCTGCAGCCATACGTCGAGGATGACGAGCGCAGGCCGGCGCTGCCGCACGGCCTCGATCGCTTCGGTGCTGTTGTGGGCACGGCGCGCGGTGTGACCCTCGTCCTCGAGGATGCCGGCGATCAGCGTGCAGATATCGCGTTCGTCGTCGACGATCAGAATATCGTGGGCCATGTCACTTCAAGCAGCCCGCATGGAACGGCGGGTCATTGTGCGGCTGTCGCGTGAACTCCAGCCGACGCGATTTCCTTCGCGTCTCGCCGGAATACCAGACTGATGCGGGCCCCGCCACCCTCGCGATCCTCCAGCGACAGGAACCCGCCATGGTCTTCCATGATCTTCTTCACGATCGCGAGACCGAGGCCGGTGCCCTTGGCGCGTGTCGTCATGTACGGCTCGGTCAGCCGTTCGCGCCCTTCCTTCGGCAATCCGCGGCCATTGTCCTCGACCACGATCCGAACGCCGGCGGCGTCTTCCTGCAACGAAAGCGTTATCTCGCCCTGTGGCAAAGGCGTGTCCGGGCGCTCGTCCCTGCCCTCGATCGCCTCCGCCGAATTCTTCAGGATATTGGTCAGTACCTGCGAGACCTGGCGGCGGTCGCAGTTCAGCGGCACCGCATGGGCCGGCAGGTTCGTGACGTAGCGCAGATCCGGGTTGCCGTTGCGTTGCAGGAACAGTGCCTGCTGGCACATCTCCTTGGCATCCTCTTCCTTCACCGTCGGCCGCGGCATGCGGGCAAAGGACGAGAACTCGTCGACCATGCGGCCGATGTCGCCGACCTGCCGGATGATGGTCTCGGTGCACATCGTGAAGGTCTCGGGATCGTCCTTGATCTGCTTCAGGTAGCGGCGCTTGAGCCGCTCGGCCGAAAGCTGGATGGGCGTCAGCGGGTTCTTGATTTCGTGGGCGATGCGGCGGGCGACGTCGCCCCACGCGGCCATGCGCTGCGCCGACATGAGGTCGGTGACGTCGTCGAAGGTGACGACGTAGCCCGCGCCCGACGCGGCGCTGATGCGCACCAGCAGAATCTGCCGCGAGCCGCGCTGCAGGATCTCGACCTGACCCTGCGTCATGCGGTCGGGCCGCTCGGCTGCCTGCGCAACGAGCGGGCCCAATTCCGGCATGACCGAGATCAGCGGCCGCCCCAGTACGCCGTCCTCGGGCAGAGCCAGAAGGTCCAGCGCGGAGCGGTTTGAGCGCATCACGACGCCCTCGCCGTCGACGCTCAGCACACCGGCCGAGACGCCCGCCAACACTGCATCGGTAAGGCGTCGCCGGGTGTCGAGCTCGGTGTTGGCATGGACCAGTTCACCGCGCTGCTGCTCGATCTGGCTGGCCATGCGGTTGAACGAGCGCGCGAGCTGGCCCAACTCGTCGTTGGGCGGCCCCTCCTCCACGCGCGCGCTGAGGTCGCCACCGCGCACTTTTTCGGCGGCCTGCATCAGCCCGCCGATCGGCTCGGTGAGGCGCGAGGCGAACAGGATGGCAAGCCAAACCGCCGCCAGCAGCATCAGGAAGGCGATGGCGCCGCAGACCACGAACAGGATGAGCTGGCTGCGTCGCAGTGCCGATTCGATCTGCGAATAGAACGAGCCCGCGAACTCGATGCTCTTGATGTAGTCGACGACGCGCAGGTCGACGGCGTGCCCGGTCGCCAGGAACAAGGGCTCGCCCACGAAGAGCTGCATCACGAAGTACGCACCGGTCGGCGATTCGAACTGGACGGGACGCGCCTGGTTGACCGCCTGCCAGAGGAACTGCGCGGGAGGCACTGGATTGGCCATGCCCTCGGCATCCGGCGCCTTGGCCTGGGCGATTACGCCCTTGTCGGCGTCCAGGAGCGTTGCCTCGATGATCGGACGGCCCTCGATCAGGCGCTGAAGCATCGCCTTGGTCGCGGCCGCGTCGCGCACGGCATCGACGCCCTCGGACTGCAGGGGGCTCGATATCGCCTCGATGTCGTTCAGGATCTCCTGCTCGCGGGCGCGCCGCACCGGCTCGCCGATGGCGCGCGCCGCCTCGTAGGAGGCCTGCGAGGGCTTCACCACGAAATCGGTGAGGCTGATCACCAGCATCGACAGGATGATGGTGACGATGACCGTCGGTGTGATGGTGAAGACGCTGCACACCAGGACCAGCCGCATGTGCAGGCGCGACCCAGCGGCGCCGCGACGCCGGTCGAGCCAGAGCTGGGTGAGACGGACGGCCACGACCGAGGCGAGCGCGATGGCGATGACGAGGTCGGCAACCAGCAGGCCCGTCATCCAGCCGCGCGTGCTGAAGGATTCCGGCACGAAGCCGGCCAGCCACGCATACGTCGCGGTGCCGGCGGCGATGGCGAGAATGGCCAGGGAGACGGCGGCAACGCGGCCGGACAGGCTGCGAAGCACCTTGCTCATCCTGTCGCCCAAGCGTGAAACGCCCAGCGCAGCTGTCACGAAGTCACCCGCCTCGGCGAACCTGCGGCGTGCGAACCACGGGGACGTCGAGGTCCTTTATCTTCTTGCGCAACGTGTTGCGATTGAGCCCCAGGAGACGGGCCGCGCGCAACTGATTCCCGCGTGTAGCCCCAAGCGCCAGCGCGAGCAACGGGCGCTCGACCTCGGAAATGACACGATCGTACATGCCGTCGGGCGGCAGCCGGTCGCCGTGGGCGGCGAACATCGACTGGAGATGACGGTCGACCGCGTCGGCCAGCGACACGTCGTCCGCCATTTCCGTCGACGAGGACGTGGGCTCGATCGCCGACATCGCATCGGCCAGCTCGGTCTCGATCGTCTCCACCCCGATGATCTCCTCGGAATAGAGCGCGGAGAGCCTGCGGACCAGGTTGACGAGTTCGCGCACGTTGCCTGGCCAGCGATGCTGTTTCAGGCGGGTCATCGCCTCCGGCGACAGGACCTTGGTCGGCAGGCCGTCGGTGGTGGCGGCCTGCAGATAGTGGTTGGCGAGTTCGGGGATGTCGTCCAGCCGCTCGCGCAGCGGCGGCAGGCGGATCGGCACGACGTTCAGGCGGTAATAGAGATCCTCGCGGAACAGGCCCTGCTGGATGAGTCGGCGCAGGTCGCGATGGGTCGCCGCGACGATGCGGACATTGGCCTTGATCGGCGTGCGGCCGCCGACCGTCATGTATTCGCCTTCCTGCAGCACGCGCAGCAGGCGGGTCTGGGCCTCGGGCGGCATGTCGCCGATCTCGTCGAGGAACAGCGTGCCGCCGGAGGCCTGCTCGAACTTGCCGGCCGACCGCTGAACCGCGCCGGTGAAAGCGCCGCGTTCATGGCCGAACAGCTCGCTCTCGATCAGCTCGCGCGGGATCGCCGCCATGTTGAGGGCGATGAAGGGGCCCTTCCGCCGTTTGCCGTAGTCGTGCAGGGCGCGCGCGACCAGCTCCTTGCCCGCCCCCGACTCGCCGGTGACCATGACCGTGAGGTCGGTCGACATGAGGCGCGCCAGCGTGCGGTAGATCTCCTGCATCGCCGGCGACCGGCCGATCAGCGGCAGGCGCTCGCCCTCGTCCGGCCGTGCCGCTGCCCGCTGCATCGAGGTTGCCGGCGCCGACAGCGCGCGGTTCACCACCGAGATCAGCTCGTTCAGGTCGAAGGGCTTGGGCAGGTATTCGAAGGCGCCGCGCTCGGTCGCACGCACCGCCGTGAGCAGAGTCGACTGCGCGCTCATGACGATGATGCGCAGGTCGGGCCGCAGCTTGCGGATGCGCGGCACCAGGTCGAGGCCGTTCTCGTCGGGCATCACCACGTCGGTGATGACCAACTGCCCCTCGCCTTCCTGGACCCATTGCCAGAGCGTGGATGCGGTACCGGTGCTGCGGACCGTGTGACCCTGACGCCCGAGGGCCTGGTGCAGGACGGTGCGGATGGCGCGGTCGTCGTCGGCGACGAGAATGGTGGCGCCGGCGCTCACGGCGCGGCCTGTGGGAACTGGAGAGGCAACATGATCCTGAATGATGTGCGGCCGGGTTCGCTGTCGAACTCGATGGCGCCGCCGTGGTCGTTGATGATCTTGGCGACCAAAGCAAGTCCCAGACCAGTTCCGGTCGGCTTGTTGGTCACGAAAGCGTCGAACAGGTGCGCGCGGATCTCGTCGGACACGCCACGGCCATTGTCTCGTACCGAGACGACCAGCGGCAGGTTGACCCTCGTCTGCTGGCCCGGCACCGCGAGGCGCAGCCCGTGGCGATAGGCGGTCGAAAGCTCGATCTCGCGCTCGCCATCGCCCGGCGCCTCACAGGCATTCTTCACGAGATTGAGGAACACCTGGATGAGCTGGTCGCGGTCGCCGTGCACGTCGGGCAGCGACGGGTCATAGGTCTCGATGAAGCGCACGCCCTTGCCGAAGCCGTTCTGCGACAGGCGGCGGACATGGTTGAGGACCTGGTGGATGTTGATGGGGCCGCGATCGATCGGGCGGCCGTCGGCGAAGGCCTCCATGCGGTCGACCAGCGCCACGATGCGGTCGGTTTCCTCGCAGATCAGCTCGGTCAGCTCGCGCTCGGAATCCGGCACCGACTGCTCGAGAAGCTGCGCGGCGCCGCGGATACCCGACAATGGGTTCTTGACCTCATGCGCCAGCATGGCGGCCAGTGCGCTCACCGAACGGGCGGCGCTGCGATGGGACATCTGGCGGTCGATGTTGCGGGCAATGGTCTGCTCGACCAGCGACACCGCGACCAGGCCGTCGCTGTCGACGATCGGCGAGAGACGCAGCGCGCAGAAGCGCGTGCCGATGCGGGGCGACGCCAGCGTGACGCCGTTCTCGGCTACCGCGCCGCCGGTCGTCAGTACCTGCTCCAGCAACGAAAAGAGCGGCGTGTCGTCGGGGATGAACTCGTTCAGCGGATGGCCGACCAGGCGGGCACGGCCGACGCCGAAGAACTGCTCGGCCGAAAGGTTGGCGTAGTGGATCAGGCCGTTCGCTTCGACGACGATGATCGCCTCGGAGAGCGAGTCGAGGAGAGCCGTCGGGAACTGGTCACTCATGCCGTTTCGCTTGAGGGGACGCAGGGACATCAGGCGGCCTGCCGATCGAGCGCCGGCAGGAAGAAGTCGGCCAGCATGCTGCGCACCTTGTCCGCATCGGTCTCGCGGTTCACGGCGGCGCGGAAGTCGGCCGATTCGGCCAGACCCTTGGAGTACCAGCCGAGATGCTTGCGCGCCATGCGCACGCCGGTCTCGAGGCCGTAATGCTCGAGCATCGCCTCGAAGTGCGTGCGTACCGCGGTATACTGCTCGGCGATCGACGGATCGGGCAGACGCTCGCCGGTCCGCAGATAGCGGATGGCCTGGCTCAGGAACCATGGGCGGCCGTAGGCGCCACGGCCGATCATGATGCCGTCGGCGCCCGACTGCTCGAGCGCCTGGTCGATGTCTTCGAGCGTGGTGATGTCGCCGTTGGCGATCACCGGCAGTTTCGTGGCTTCCTTGACGGTGCGGATGAACGCCCAGTCGGCATGCCCGTCGTAGAAGTCGCAACGCGTACGCCCATGCACGGTCAGCATTTTGATGCCGCACTCCTCGGCGATGCGCGCAAGATTCGGGGCGTTGCGGTTGGTCGAGTCCCAGCCGGTGCGCATCTTGAGCGTCACCGGCAGCTTCACCGCCTTCACCGTGGCCTCGAGGATCTTTGCGGCGTGCACCTCATCGCGCATGAGCGAGGAGCCGGCATGGCCGTTGACGACCTTCTTCACCGGGCAGCCGAAGTTGATGTCGATGATCGCCGCGCCTCGATCCTCGTTGAGCTTCGCCGCCTCGGCCATCACCTCGGGCTCGCAGCCCGCGAGTTGGACCGACATGGGAAACTCTTCCGGCGTGGTGCTGGCCATCAGGAGCGTCTTGCGGTTCTCGCGAACCATCGCGACGGAGGCGATCATCTCGGACACGACGAGGCCCGCCCCACGCCGCTTCACCATCTGGCGGAAGGGCAGGTCGCTGACGCCCGACAGCGGCGCGAGGATGACCGGGTCCTCGATGCGGACGGGTCCGATGTCGACAGGTTTGAGGCGGTGTGCGTTTTGCATTCTTTGTTCAGTTATTAGGCATCTTGTGCAGTGCACAATAATTGAGCGAGCAATAGCGGGTCCGGACGGCCGGCGCAAGGGTCGGAAGTGCGCACGGCCGGAACCCTGCTAAATTGAGCATTATGCGTAGAGTCACCGCCCTGATCGTCGCGGCCGGCCGCGGCAGCCGCTTCGGCGGCCCGCTGCCCAAGCAATATGCGCTTCTCGCCGGCCAGCCGGTCCTGCGGCGGACCATCGCCGCCTTCCACGCGGCCGGTATCGACCGGGTCCAGGTCGTGATCGGTGCGGGAGATGACGCCCATTATGCCGCGGCGACCGAAGGGCTCGACCTGCCTGCGCCGGTCCAGGGGGGCGCAAGCCGCCAGCAATCGGTCTTGAACGGGCTCGAAGCCCTGGCCGTCGATCCGCCGGATCTGGTCGCGATCCACGATGCCGCCCGCCCCTTCGTGCGAGGCTCCGAAATCGAGGCCTGCCTTGCGGCGGCCTCTGTCGAAGGAATCGACGGCGCGGTGCTCGGCATCCCACTCGCCGACACTCTGAAGCGCGTCGGCGACGGCAATGCCGTCACGCAGACCGTGCCGCGGCTGGATCTGTGGCGGGCGCAGACGCCACAGGTGTTCCGCTTCGCACCGCTGCTGGCCGCCCATCGCGCCGCCGCGCCACTGGCCGCCGCCGAGGCGACCGCGCTGACCGACGATGCCGCCGTGGCGGAGCGTGCGGGACTCAAGGTTGTCATGGTCGCGGGCAGCGAGGATAACCGCAAGATCACCACCGCCGAGGATCTTCTCTCGACCCGCATGGAAACCCGCAGCGCTCTCGGCTTCGACGTGCACGGCTTCGGACCGGGCACCGCCGTCATGCTGGGCGGCGTCGCCGTCCCGCATGGGCAGGCACTGGCCGGCCATTCCGATGCCGACGTGGCCCTGCATGCGCTCACCGACGCGGTTTTGGGCACGATCGGCGCCGGCGACATCGGCAAGCATTTCCCGCCGTCCGACCCGCAATGGCGCGGCGCCTCCTCCGATCGCTTCCTGCGCCATGCCGTCGATCTCGTGACGGCACGCGGCGGGCGCATCGTCCATCTCGACGTCACGATCGTCTGCGAAGCCCCGAAGGTCGGCCCGCATCGCGACGCCATCGTGCGAAGCATCGCGCGCATCGCCGATATCGCACCCGACCGCGTCAGCGTGAAGGCCACCACCACCGAGGGGCTTGGCTTCACCGGCCGCCGCGAAGGCGTCGCGGCGCAGGCCATGGCCACCGTGGAACTACCGAGGAGCTGACTGCCGATGTTCGATCACGAGATGCGGGACGCCGCGGAACGCGTCCTGTTCACCTGCCGCAAGCACGGCTTCAAGGTCGTCACGGCCGAGTCGTGCACCGGCGGCCTGATCGCCGCGACGCTGACTGCCATCGCAGGCTCCTCCGACGTCGTCGACCGCGGCTTCGTCACCTATTCCAACGAAGCCAAGCGCGAGATGATCGGCGTGCCGTGGGACGCGATCGTGGGTCATGGCGCGGTGAGCGAACCGGTGGCGCGTGCGATGGCGACCGGCGCCCTCGCCCGCTCCGGCGCCCAGCTCTCGGTCTCGGTGACTGGCGTGGCCGGCCCCGGCGGCGGCTCGGCCGAGAAGCCGGTCGGCCTCGTCCATTTTGGCGCGGCGCGCACGGGCTTCGAGCCGATTGCCGAGCATCATGTCTTCCCCGGCGACCGCGACGGCATCCGCCGCCTCACGGTGATCACCGCGCTCACGATGCTCGCCAAGCTGGCGGAGCGGTAGCCGAGCTGAGGCCCGCACTCCAAGCCTAAAGCATCGTTCGTCGTTTCGACCGGAGCGCCGAAGGCGCGGAGCGGAGAAACCTTCTCTCCCCCAATTCGCCGGCTTTTGGTGGAAAGAAGGTTTCTCCGCTCCGCCTCGCTGCGCGAGGCTCCGGTCGAAACGACGAGTTGGTTTTAAGTCGGGAGGCGGCTGCGGCACGATAGTCGCAGCTCATGTCATCCTGAGCGGAGCGAAGGATCTAACGCTCGCCAAGTCGTGCTCTGGTCGTTCCGTGAGGTCCTTCGCTGCGCTCAGGACGACAAGGATTTGAGTGGCTTGCCGTAGAGCTGTGCGGCCCTCGCTTCGAACGCCGAGACCATGCGGCGGACCGCTTCGGCGAACAGGAGCTGGACCGTCTTCTGCAGCAGCAGCGAGCGGAAATCGAATTCGAGTTCGAAGTCGATCTGCGTGCCCTCGGGATGGGGGCGGAAGATCCAGCGACTCTTCAGCAGCCGGAACGGACCCTCGATACCGGTCGTGACGATGCGCGGGCCGTCGGGATCGTCGGGTGACAGCTCGACGCGGGAGACGAACTTCTCGTGGAACGGACCGAAGCCGATCGCGAGTTCGGCGATCTCGACGTTGGGTCCCTCGCGCCGGCGGATGCGCCCGGCGAAGCACCACGGCAGGAACTCGGGGTAGCGCGGCACGTCGGCCACCAGGTCGAACAGCTGTCGCGGCTGGAACGGAACGATACGTCGTTCCTGGTGACGGGTAGCCAAGAAGCCGTCAGCCTTTGAGCTGGGCCACGCGCGCGGCCTTGAGGCGCGCGAAATCGTCGCCGGCGTGATAGCTCGAGCGTGTCAGCGGCGACGACGAGACCATCAGGAAGCCCTTGGCGCGGGCCATCTGGGCAAGCTCCGAGAACTCCGCAGGCGTCCAGAATCGGTCCAGCGCCGCATGCTTCGGTGTCGGCTGCAGATACTGGCCGATCGTCAGGAAATCGACATCGGCGGCGCGCAGATCGTCCATCACCTGCAGGATCTCCTCGCGCGTCTCGCCCAGCCCGACCATGAGGCCCGACTTGGTGAACATCGCGGGGTCGATCTCCTTCACGCGCGACAGAAGCCGCAGCGAGGTGAAGTAGCGCGCACCCGGACGGATGGTCGGATAGAGGCGCGGCACGGTCTCGAGATTGTGGTTGAAGACGTCGGGCCGCGACGCGACCACCGTTTCGATCGCGCCCGGCTTGCGCATGAAGTCCGGCGTCAGGATCTCGACCGTGGTCGTGGGCGCCGACTTGTGCAGCGCCGTGATCACCTCGGCGAAGTGCCCCGCCCCGCCATCGTCGAGATCGTCGCGATCGACCGAGGTCACGACGACATGGCCGAGGCCGAGCTTGCCGACGGCCTCGGCGATGTTCGCCGGCTCGTGCGGATTGAGCGCGCCCGGCTTGCCGGTTGCCACGTTGCAGAAGGCACAGGCCCGCGTGCAGGTTTCGCCCATGATCATGAAGGTCGCGTGCTTCTGCTTCCAGCACTCGCCGATGTTCGGGCAGGCTGCTTCCTCGCAGACTGTCGTGAGCTTGAGCTCCCGCATCAGCCGCTTGGTCTCGGCGTATTCCGGCGAGTTGGGCGCACGCACCCTGATCCAATCCGGCTTGCGCTGGATGGGGTTGTCGGGGCGATGGGCCTTTTCCGGGTGGCGCTCCGCCCGGCTCAGGGAAAGCTTGTCGAGGGTTCCGTCCATGATCGGCTAGATATGGAGGGTCCGGCCGTACGCCGCCAGTACCGACTCGTGCATCATCTCCGACAGGGTGGGATGCGGGAACACCGTGGCCAGCAGTTCGGCCTCTGTCGTCTCCAGCGTCTTGGCAATGCTGTAGCCCTGGATCAGTTCGGTCACCTCGGCGCCGATCATGTGGGCGCCCAGAAGCTCGCCGGTCTTCGCATCGAAGATCGTCTTGATGAAGCCCTCGGGCTCGCCCAGCGCGATCGCCTTGCCATTGCCGATGAACGGGAACTTGCCGACCTTGAGTTCGAGTCCCTTGGCCTTGGCGGCAGCCTCGGTGAGACCGATGCTCGCCACCTGTGGCTGACAGTAGGTGCAGCCCGGGATGTTCTCGGTCTTCATCGGATGGACGCCCTTCACCCCGGCGATCTTCTCGACCACCAGCACGCCCTCGTGCATCGCCTTGTGGGCGAGCCACGGCGGGCCGGCGACGTCGCCGATCGCATAGACGTTCGGCTCGCCGGTGAAGCCCCACTGATCGATCACGATGTGGGTCTTCTCGACCTTCACCTTGGTGCCTTCGAGGCCGAGGTTCTCGACATTGCCGACGATGCCGACGGCGCTGATGACGCGGTCGACGGTGATCTCCTGCGCCTTGCCACCGACCGTGATCGTCGCCGTGACATTGTTGGCGCCCTTCTTCAGGTTCGACACCGTGGCGCTCGTCAGGATCTTCATCCCCTGCTTCTCGAACGCCTTCTTCGCGAAGGCCGAGACCTCGGCATCTTCCACCGGCAGGACGCGGTCCATCACCTCGCACACCGTCACCTCGGCGCCCATGGTGCGATAGAAACTGGCGAACTCGATGCCGATCGCGCCTGAGCCGATGACCAGCAGCGACTTCGGCATGGCCTCGGGTACCATGGCCTCGCGATAGCTCCAGACCAGCTTGCCGTCGGACTCGAGGCCCGGAAGCTGGCGCGCGCGCGCGCCGGTCGCCAGGATCACGTTCTTGTAGGAGAGCGTCAGGTTGCTCTTGTCGTTCATCGCGACCGCGATCTTTCCTGCGCCGGCAAGCCTGGCCGTGCCGTCGAAGACCGTGACCTTGTTCTTCTTCATCAGGCCCTTGACGCCGTTGCTGAGCTGACCCGCCACTTTGCGCGACCGCTCGACGATCTTCTTGTGATCGTAGGAGACGTCCTTCACCGACAGGCCATAGGCCTCGGCATGCTTGATGAGGCCGTACACTTCCGAAGTGCGCAGCAGCGCCTTGGTCGGGATGCAGCCCCAGTTGAGGCAGATGCCGCCCATGTTCTCGCGCTCGACGACGGCGGTCTTCATGCCGAGCTGGGAAGCGCGAATGGCCGCGACGTAGCCACCCGGCCCGCCACCCACCACGATCAGGTCGAAACTGGTCTCGGCCATGTCTCTCTCCTAGGCCAGCATCGCGGCGGGTTGCTCGATGTACGCCTTGAGCGTCTGCAGGAACTGCGCGCCCATGGCGCCATCGACCACGCGGTGATCGACGGCGAGCGTGCAACTCATGATATTGCGGACGACCATCTCTCCCTTGCGGACGACCACCCGCTCCTCGCCCGCACCGACGGCCAGGATCATGGCCTGCGGCGTGTTGATGATGGCGCCGAAGTCGCGGATGCCGAACATGCCGAGGTTCGAGATGGTGAAGCCGCCGCCCTGGAATTCCTCGAGCTTGAGCTTGCCGCTCTTGGCGCGGCTGGCAAGGTCCTTCATCTCGATCGAGATCTGCGCCAGGCCCTTCATGTCGGCGTTGCGCACGATCGGCGTAATCAGGCCGCGGTCGGTGGCCACGGCGACCGAGATGTCGACCGCGCCGTACTGGATCATCTCCTCCTCGGTCCACGAGGCGTTGCACTCCGGATGGTCGCGCAGCGCCTTGGCGCAGGCCTTGATCACCATGTCGTTCACCGAGACCTTGGTGCCCTTTTTCTCGACGACCGCATTGATCGCGGTGCGCGCCGTCAGCAGCGCGTCGATCTCGAAATCGACCGTCAGGTAGAAGTGCGGGACGGTCTGCTTGGACTCGAGCATGCGCCGGGCGATGACCTTGCGGATGCTTGTATGTGGAACTCGGCTGTCGCCGGGGGCGACGAACACCGGCTGGCCGCCGGCGGCGGGCGCCGGGGCAGCGGCCTTCGGGGCAGCCTTGGGAGCCGCCGCGGCCGGAGCAGCGCCTGGCTTCGCGTTCTCGACGTCGGCCTTGACGATGCGGCCGTTCGGGCCGGAGCCCTTGAGGCCGGCGAGGTCGATGCCCTTCTCCGCCGCGATCCGCTTGGCCAGCGGCGACGCGAATATGCGGGCGCCACCCGATGACGCCACGGGCTGGGTCGCGGGCTTCGCGGCCGGCGCGGGTGCCGCCGCGGCTGGTGCCGGCTCAGCGGCGGGCTGGGTCGCAGGCTTGGCGGCCGGAGCCGCTGCTGCAGGTGCCGCAGGCTTGGCGACGTCCTTCTCGCCTTCTTCCAGCAGGACGGCGATGACGGCGTTCACCTTCACACCTTCGGCGCCTTCCTCGACCAGGATCTGGCCGATCTTGCCCTCGTCGACGGCCTCGACTTCCATCGTGGCCTTGTCGGTCTCGATCTCGCAGATCACCTGGCCGGACTTGACCGCGTCACCGACCTTGACGTGCCACTTGGCGAGCTTGCCCTCCGTCATGGTGGGCGAGAGCGCGGGCATCAGGATGTTGATGGACATGCCGTCTCTCCCGCCTCAGCGATTGCAGACCGCGCGCGCGGCCTCGACGATGTGCGTCGATTGCGGCAGCGCCAGCTTCTCGAGGTTCGCGGCGTAGGGCAGCGGCACGTCGAGGCCGGCGACGCGCTTAACGGGCGCATCGAGATAGTCGAAGGCTTGCTCCATCATCAGCGCCGAGAGTTCGGCGCCGATGCCGGCGAAGGGCCAGCCCTCCTCACAGGAAACGAGGCGGTTGGTCTTCTTGACCGACTGGACGATCGTCTCGGTGTCGAACGGGCGCAGCGAGCGCAGGTTGATGACCTCGGCGTCGATGCCGTGCTTGGCCAGTTCTTCGGCCGCCTGCAGCGCCTTGCCGACCATGATCGAGAAGGCGACGATCGTGACATCCTTGCCCTGCCGCTCGATCTTCGCCTTGCCGATCGGCAGCACGAAGTCGGGATCCTCCGGCACGTCGAACGACTGGCCGTAGAGGATCTCGTTCTCGAGGAAGATCACAGGATTGGGATCGCGGATTGCAGCGCGAAGGAGTCCCTTGGCATCGGCAGCGCTCCACGGCGCCACGACACGAAGGCCCGGCACATGGGCGTACCAGCTCGCGTAGCACTGCGAATGCTGGGCGGCGACGCGCGAGGCGGCGCCGTTGGGGCCGCGGAACACGATCGGGCAGGTCATCTGGCCGCCAGACATGTAGTGCGTCTTGGCGGCCGAGTTGATGATCTGGTCGATCGCCTGCATGGCGAAGTTGAAGGTCATGAACTCGACGATCGGCTTCAGGCCGCCGAACGCCGCGCCGACGCCGAGGCCCGCGAAGCCGTGCTCGGTGATCGGCGTGTCGATGACGCGCTTCTCGCCGAACTCCTCCAGCAGGCCCTGGCTGATCTTGTAGGCGCCCTGGTACTGGGCGACTTCCTCGCCCATCAGAAACACCGACTTGTCGGCGCGCATCTCTGCCGCCATCGCATCGCGCAACGCCTCGCGCACGGTGATGTGCTGCGTGCCGCCCTTCCATTCCGGCTCGGGAGCCGGAGCGGCCACGGCAGGTGCCGCGGGCGCGGCTTCGGCCTTGGGCTTCTCCTCGGCTTTCACCTCAGCCGCGGGCGCTTCGGCCTTCGAGGCCTCGGCCTTGGCGGCGGGGGCCGCATCGGCGGCGCTCTCGCCCTCCTCGGCCAGCACGCAGATCGGCGTGTTCACCGCAACGCCTTCGGTACCTTCCTCGACGAGGATCTTCGCGACGGTGCCTTCATCGACCGCCTCGACTTCCATCGTGGCCTTGTCGGTCTCGATCTCGCAGATCACCTGGCCCGACTTCACGACATCGCCGACCTTGACGTGCCACTTGGCGAGCTTGCCCTCGGTCATCGTGGGAGACAGGGCAGGCATGAGAACCTGAATGCTCATGGGATCAGGCCTCGACCAGGATGTCGGTCCACAGCTCCGACGGATCGGGCTCGGGACTGTGTTGAGAGAACTCGGCAGCGTCGTTCACGATCTTGCGGATCTCCGCGTCGACCGCCTTGAGGCCTGCCTCGTCGATGATCTTGCCGTCGAGCAGGCGCTTGCGGATCTGCTCGATCGGATCGCGCTCGTTGCGGAACTTGTCGACCTCTTCCTTGCTCCGGTACTTGGCCGGATCGCTCATCGAGTGGCCGCGGTAGCGATAGGTCTGCATCTCGAGGATGTACGGCCCCTGCCCGCTGCGTGCGTGCTCGATGGCCTTTTCTCCGGCCGCCCGCACCGCCAGCACGTCCATGCCGTCGACACGCTCGCCCGGGATGCCGAAGGCCTCGCCATGGCGGTAGAGCTCGGTGGTCGCCGAGGCGCGCTCGACCGAGGTGCCCATGCCGTAGCGGTTGTTCTCGATGATGTAGACCACCGGGAGCTTCCAGAGTGCGGCCATGTTCATGGCCTCGTAGACCTGCCCCTGGTTGGCGCTACCGTCGCCGAAGTAGGTCAGCGAGACGTTCTTGTCGCCATTGTACTTGTGCGCGAAGGCCAGGCCGGTGCCGATCGGCACCTGGGCGCCGACGATGCCGTGGCCGCCGTAGAAGCTCTTCTCGCGGCTGAACATGTGCATCGAGCCGCCCTTGCCCTTCGAGTAGCCGCCGCTGCGGCCCGTCAGTTCGGCCATGACGCCCTTGGGGTCCATGCCGCAGGCCAGCATGTGGCCGTGGTCGCGGTAGGAGGTGATGACGGCGTCCTTGTCGCGCACGCTCGACTGCATGCCGACCACGACCGCTTCCTGGCCGATATAGAGATGGCAGAAGCCGCCGATCAACCCCATGCCGTAGAGCTGACCCGCCCGCTCCTCGAAGCGGCGGATGAGCAGCATGTCGCGATAGTAGGCCTGGAGCTCGTCGGGGGTGACGCTGTTGTCGCCCGGCCCGGATGATTGCTTGGGAGGCGACTTCGCCTTGGCGGGAGAAGTATCGACTTTCGGCTTCGTGGCCGGCTTCGCCATGGCAGTCCCCTCGTGAACTCGCTTCGGCTTATAGCATCGCAGACGGCGATGTGTTTGATCTAGCAGGAAAAAACACACTCGCCGCGCGTGCGCCGCAGCAATTGAGCGATTGTTTGCAAACCATGGATCGCACCGGACAGTTTCTTTCAGATGACCGCGAGGCGAACCTTGAGCACGGCGTCATCCAGATCAAAACGTCGTCAGCGCGTCGGCATGAAGACGATGATGTCGTCCTTGCGGGAGAAGTTCAGCAGCACGCGCGCCCGCTCGTCCAGCATGTCCGGTTCGAGGCTCTGGTTGCGGAGCGCTGCGACGCGCCGTTCCCAGATCTTGCGGGTGGCCTCGGCCTCCGCCAGGTTCTGTTCGGCTATCAGGACTTCGCGCTGGAGATGGGCCATGGCCAGCAGGCCACGGTCACCGTTCACCAGATGGTATCCGAAATAACCGAATACCGTGGCGAAGATGACGGGAGCCAGAATCTGACGGGGTCTCAACAACATATGCTGCGTTCCTGCAGGCATATGGCAACATATTGTGGCCTTCCGTCAAGATTTTTCGTTTAATTGGAGGCTCTTAGCGGCTTCTGCGAGGCTGGCCTCATGAGCGGACTGATCATCTGGACTTACGACTGGGTGCCCAAGGGCCCACGCGGCTTCGTGCGGGATCTGCGGCTTCGCTGGGCCTGCGAGGAAGCCGGCCTTCCCTATTCCGTGCGCACCGTTCCGTTCGATGGGCGCGAGACCAATCACCTGGCGCAGCAGCCGTTCGGCCAGGTGCCCTTCCTGACCGATGGCGACCTGGAGATGTTCGAGAGCGGCGCCGGGCTGATGCATCTCGCCCGCAAGAGCGAAAGGCTGATGCCGCGCGATCCTGCCGGGGAAGCCGCGACCCTTCAGTGGATGTTCGCCGCGCTCAACTCGATCGAGATGGTGAGCGTGCCATGGTGGTTCCTCACGATGACAGGCCAGCAGGACAATGCCCTCACCGGCTGGATGGGCAACCGGCTCGATCAACTCGAGAAGGTACTGGGCGGGCGGCAATGGTTGGCGGCCGATCGCTTCACCGCGGCCGACCTGCTGATGGCGGACGTGCTGCGGGTCGGCAAGGTTCGCGCCTTCGGCGACCGGCCGGCGACCGAAGCCTACGTGACCCGCGTCACCGACCGACCCGCGTTCAAGAAGGTCCACGCCGACCAGATGGCACATTTCGCGGCGGCCGACGCAAAAAGAGCGACAGCTGACTCTTAATCAGCTTGCGCGCCGGGCTTGAGCGCCCACCACAGGCCGGCAAGGACACAAGCGAGCCCCAGCAGCGCGGCGACCGGCAGCGGCTCGCCCAGTAGCAGCGTGCCGCCCAGCGCCGCCGTGACGGGACCGAGGCCCAGGAAGATCGTGACCAGGGTCGGCGGCGCATTGCCCAGGGCATAGACCCACAGGAAAAAGCCGATCCCGCTTGATATGCCGATGAAGACGATGGCCGCGATCTCGCCACCGGTGAAGTGCGGCCAGGCGAGGAAGAACCCTTCGCTGGCCGCGACGCCGGCCAACGCCAGCACCGCCACGAACATCGCGAAGGCCGTGACGTGCAGCGCCGAGTAACGCGCGACGTAGGGTCCATAGAAGATCGAGCAGACGGCGCCGCACAACGCCGATCCCAGCGCCGCCAGCGTGCCGAGCCAGACCGAGCCGTGCTGCGGCTGAGCCGCCATCGCCGCCCCTCCCAGCGCGATGGCCACGCCAGCGAAGGTGAGGAGTGAGCCGCCGACCTTGGCCGGCGTGAAGCGCTCTCGGCCGAGCAGCGCCGACAGGATCATCGTCATCAGCGGGAAGGTCGAGAACAGCAGCGAGGCGCGCGCCGCCGGGATGTGCTGCAGCGAGTAGTTGAGCAGCACCATAAGCGTCGCGAATTGGCCGATACCCAGAAGGCCGATCGGCACGAGATCGCGCGGGGCGATGGTTCGCCAGGGTCGCAGCCACAGCGCCGGCACGAGGCAGACGAAACCGATCAGGTAGCGCAGGAATCCGAGCGACCCCGGACCGGCCGCGTCGACGACGTAGCGCGTCGCCACCATTGCGGCGCCGACCTGGATGCCGGTGCCAGCCGCGGCCCAGAGCGGGCCGGGACGGTTCACAGGTCGAGGCTCCAGAACTGTCCGACCAGCTTCTTGCCGAAGCTGTCGTGCTTCTCTTCCTTGATCAGCCGGAAACCGGCGGCGATGTAGATCTTGCGCGCCGAGACCAGGATGTCGTTGGTCCACAGCATGAGCTTCCTGTAGCCCTTGGCGCGGGCATCCTCGATGCAGGCGGCGACCAGGGCCTGGCCGATGCCGAGGCCGCGGGCCGTCGACTCGACGTACAGCATGCGGAGCTGCCCCGTGCTCTTGCCCGCGCGCACCAGGAACACCGAACCCACGATCTCGCCGTTGCGCTCGGCGATCCAGCAATTGTCGGACTTCGGATCGAACTTCTTGATGAACTTCGCCGAGATCTCCGCAAGCATCGCCTCGAAGGTGCCGTCCCAGCCGAACTCGTTGGCATAGAGCTGGGTCTGGCGGCGGATGATCCAGCCCATGTCGCCGGGCTGGTGCGGCCGCAGCGTGAAGGGCACGCGCTTCTCCGGCGGCTCGTCGAGCAGCTTCTCCACCGTCTCCAATGCCTTCACGAGCTTGTCCTGCCGTTCGACCGGCAGCTCGGCCAGCAGCCTGGCGATGTCCTGGCGCGACTGCTCGTTCATGGCGCCCCAGAGCTTCTGGCCCTTCGCCGTCAACGTCAGCTCGGTCTGGCGCTTGTCCGCCTGCGAGCGCGCGCGGGCGACACAGCCCCTCTTCTCCAGCCCCTTTAGCAGGCGGCTGACATAGCCGGGGTCGAGGCCGAGGTCGCGGCACAGTTCCTGTGCGGTCGGCCGATCGCGGTTGGCGATTTCGTAGACGAGGCGCCCCTCCGGTAACGTGAACGGGCTGTGCAGGAGGGTCTCTTCCAGCACGCCGATGCGGCGGGTGTAGAAACGCGAGAAACGACGCACCGCCTCGATGCGGGACGCGAGCGACGACGCTGCCATGACAACCTCCCGGAACGGTTGCCATGGTCAACCAATTGATTGACTTCGTCAACTATTGGCCGCCCAACCAAGGATCCTTCTCGTCGTCTCAAAAAGAAAAAGGGCCGCCGCAGCGACCCTTGATCATTCCATTCCAGCCGGCGCTAGCCGCGCAGGATCGACGTGCCGGCGTAGCGGGCCTGGGTGCCGAGCTGTTCCTCGATGCGCAGGAGCTGGTTGTACTTGGCCAGCCGGTCCGAGCGCGACAGCGAGCCGGTCTTGATCTGGCCGCAGTTGGTGGCGACGGCGAGGTCGGCGATGGTCGAATCCTCGGTCTCGCCCGAGCGGTGGGACATCACCGCGCCGTAGCTGGCGTTGCGGGCCATCGAGACCGCTTCCATCGTCTCAGTCAGCGTGCCGATCTGGTTCACCTTGACCAGGATCGCGTTGGCGAGCCCGTCCTTGATGCCCTGCTCCAGGCGCTTCGGGTTGGTGACGAACAGGTCGTCGCCGACCAGCTGGATCTTCTTTCCGAGCTTGTCGGTGATGGCCTTCCAGCCCTTCATGTCGTCCTCGGCCATGCCGTCCTCGATCGACACGATCGGGTAGCGCTTCACGAGATCGGCGTAGTAGTCGACCATGCCGGCGGCATCGAACGACTTGCCCTCGCCCTCCATCTCGTACTTGCCCTTCTTGAAGAACTCGGTCGAGGCCGGATCGAGCGCCAGCATGACGTCCTCGCCGGGCTTGTAGCCGGCCTTCTCGATCGCCTTCATGACGAAGGACAGCGCCTCGTCGGCCGTGGCGAGGTTCGGGGCGAAGCCGCCCTCGTCGCCCACGTTGGTGTTGTGGCCGGCATCGTGCAGCTGGCCGCGCAGCGCGTGGAACACTTCCGCGCCCATGCGCAGCGCGTCGGCGAAGCGATCCGCCTTCACCGGCATGATCATGAATTCCTGGATGTCGATCGGATTGTCGGCATGGGCGCCGCCATTGATGATGTTCATCAGCGGCACCGGCAGCACCGAGGCCTGGCTGCCACCGACATAGCGATAGAGCGGCAGGCCGCTGTCCATCGCCGCGGCCTTGGCGACGGCTAGCGAGGCGCCGAGAATGGCGTTGGCGCCGAGGCGGCCCTTGTTCGGGGTGCCGTCGAGCTCGATCAGCGCGCGGTCGATCTTGATCTGCTCCAGCGCGTCGAGGCCGGAGAGCAGGTCCATGATCTCGCCGTTCACGGCGGCGACCGCCTTGAGCACGCCCTTGCCGCCGTAGCGCTTCTTGTCCCCGTCGCGCAGTTCGACCGCCTCGTGCGCGCCGGTCGAGGCGCCGGACGGGACGGCCGCGCGGCCGACCGCGCCGCTGTCGAGTTCGACCTCGACTTCGACGGTGGGATTGCCACGGCTGTCGAGGATTTCGCGGCCGCGGACTTCGGCTATGGCGCTCATGAGAAATACTCCTGTTGGGCGGGCCTCTCTAGCCCGCGCGGACGGCGGGGAGCAAGTGACGCGATGGCGCGCGCTTCCTATACTCGCCGGCCAGAATTGCCGCCGCCTGGGAGAAAACGACATGCCCGACCAGACCCACCAGCACCAAGCCACCGCATCCGTCGAAGCGCGCACCGACGCCATCGAGGCCGCGTTCCACGAGCGCGGCATGGAGCCGGCCAACTTCATCCGCGAGTTCAAGCATCTCGCCGAGGAAGAATGGGTGCCGGAGAACGGCGCGCGCGTCGTCGCCAAGGCCTGGACCGATCCCGCCTTCCGCGAGCGCCTGTTCGCCAACGGCCGCGAAGCCGTCACCGAACTCGGCCTGTCGATGCCGCCGCACCACCGGCACCTGGTGGTGCTGGAGAACACGCCGAAGGTCCACAACGTGATCTGCTGCACCCTCTGCTCGTGCACGGCCTTCTCGATCATCGGCCTGCCGCCCGACTGGTACAAGGACCTGGAGTATCGCGCCCGCGTGGTGCGCCAGTCGCGCACCGTGCTGAAGGAGATGGGGCTGGAGCTGCCGGCCGACATCGAGATCCGCGTCTGGGATACCACGGCCGACACCCGCTACATGGTGCTGCCGGTGCGACCGGCCGGCACCGAGGGCTGGTCCGAGGAGAAGCTCGCAGGCCTCGTTACCAAGGACGCCATGATCGGCGTCTCGCGCCTCTAGGGTCGGAGACAGTCATGGACGGCATGCACGATCTCGGCGGCAAGCACGGCTTCGGCCGCGTTCGCTATTCGCTCCGCGCCCAGACCTTCCACGAGCCGTGGGAAAAGCGCGTCAACGCGCTCTACTCTCTGGCTGTGAAGCTCGGCATCTTCAACATGGACGAGTACCGCCACGCCATCGAGCGCATGGAGCCGCGGCACTATCTGTCGGCCAGCTACTACGAACGCTCGCTGACCAGCCTCGCGACCTTGTGCGTCGAGAAGGGCATCCTCACCCAGGAGGAGCTGGAACGTCGTGCCGGAGGCGCCTTCCCCCTTTCCTCTCCCAGCGCCCCCGGCCGCGGTAACGTCACGACGCGCGAGACGCTGAAGATCGGCGACAAGGTCACAGTGAAGACGGATTACGTTCCTGGCCATGTCCGCATGCCGGGCTATATCCGCGGCAAGAGTGGCGTGGTGGTCGGCGTCTCGCCGGCCTATCCATTCCCCGATGCCCACGGCCACGGCATCGAGGCCGACGACGAGCCGACCTACGACGTTCGCTTCGACTCGCGCGACCTGTGGTCGGACTCGGCCGACCCGGCCTTCGTGCATGTCGGCGTCTTCGAAAGCTACCTCGAGCGCGCGAAGTAGCGATCGACTGCCGTCCTGAACGGTCACGCACCCGCTGCGTAGCGCGGCAGGTGCAGGCGGAGCAGGTCGAGGATTTCGTCGCGCAGCGGGTCGCGTGCATTGCGTGGCCAGGCCGCCGCCATCGGCAGCAGGTCGAGGCCGAGCGCATCGCGGGAGGCGAGCGGCACGAAGCGCACGCCCGAGACGCCGAGGCGCGCCGCCGACCGTGGCACGATCGCGACTCCCAGCCCGGCCGCGACGAGATGCACGATGGTCTGCTTCTCCTCGGCACTCTGCGCCAGCCTGGGTCGAAGACCCGCGCGCTCGAACAGCTTGATCGTGAGATCGTGGCTGTGCGGACGTGAGCCGCGATCGGGCACGATCATCGGTTCCTCCGCCAGAGCGTCGACCGTGAGCCGGCGGCGCGCCGCGAGCCGGTGCCGAGACGGCAAGGCGACTACCGGCGTCTCGTGGAAGAGCATCATCACCTCGATGCGCTCGTCGAGCCGCTCGGGCGGCCGGATGAACGCCACGTCGAGCCGGCCGGACAGGAGCTTTGGCAGCAGCCGGACAGTCTTGTCCTCGACCAGTTGAACGGTGGCGGCCACGCGCAGCTCGCGGAAATCATGCAACAGCGCCGGCACAAGGCCCGCCGCGGCGGTATCGATCGCCCCGATCCGGACGAGGCTGCGGGATCGCCTGCGTCCCCGTTCGCGGACTTCGGCGGCGAGCGCGTCGGCTCGCGCCAGCAGCGCCCGCGCATCGTCGATGAAGACCGCGCCATCCTGCGACAGCATCACGTTGCGCGTGGTCCGCAGCAGCAGCGGCGCGCCGAGCGAAGTCTCGAGCAGGCGGATCTCCCGGCTGAGCGCCGAGGGCAGCATGTCGAGGCGGCGCGCCGCGCGACCGAAGTGCAGTTCCTCGGCGACCGCGACGAAGCAGCGAAGCTGATGGAGGTCCACGCCGCGATTATATCAGAAATTTGTATAATCGGGCGCCGATTGCGGGCCGCCCTTGGCGCGCCTAAGGAAAGTCCAAAGAAGAATTCCCGGGAGTGAAACAATGAGCCTTTTCCGCCGCGCCCTGCTGATCGCCGCCGCACCCCTGGCCTTGGCCGCACCCGCCCTCGCGCAAGGCACCTATCCGAACAAGCCGATCACCCTCGTGGTACCGGCCGCCGCGGGCGGCCCGACCGACACGGTGGGGCGGCTGATCGCCGAGTCGATGAGCAAGACGCTGGGCCAGACCGTCGTCGTCGAGAATGTCGGCGGCGCCGGCGGCACGATCGGCATGGCCAAGGTGGCCCGCGCAGCGCCCGATGGCTATACGATCGCCGTCTGGCATATCGCGCAGGCCACGGCCCCTGCGCTCTACGACGGGCTCAAGTACGACGTCGTGAGCGACTTCGACCATCTCGGCCGGATCACCGACGTGCCGATGACGCTGGTCTCCAAGGCCGGCCTGCCGCCCAAGGACATCGCCGAGATCGTCGCGTGGATGAAGGCGAACCAGGGCAAGGCGACCTACGGCCATGCCGGCATCGGCTCTGCCTCGCATCTGTGCATGCTGATCCTGATGAAGGAACTCGGCATCAAGATGGAGGGTGTCGGCTACCGTGGCACGGGCCCGGCCATGAACGACCTGATCAGCGGCACGTTCGATGTGATGTGCGATCAGACGACCAACACGACCGGACACATCAAGGATGGCCGCATCAAGGGCTATGCCGTCACCACCAAGGCCAAGGTCTCGTCCGTGCCGGGCCTGCCGACCCTGGACGGCGGCGCCCTGCCCGGCTTCGAGGTCTCGGCCTGGCATGCGCTGTGGGCGCCCAAGGGATTGCCGAAGGACGTCACCGACAAGCTGGTGGCCGCGCTCAAGGTGGCGCTGAAGGATCCCAAGGTGGTCGAGCGCTTCGCCGGTCTCGGCACCGAGCCCGTCGCCGAGGCGCAGGTGAGTCCGCAGGCGCTGAAGACCTACCTGGAATCGGAGGTGAAGCGCTGGGATGCCGTCATCAAAGCAGCCGGCGTCAAGGCCAGCAATTGATCCGGAGACGATGATGAAGAGCTACAAGATCGCGGCCATCCCGGGCGACGGCATCGGCACCGAGGTGGTGTCGGCCGGCGTCGAGGTACTGGAAGCCATCGCCAAGCGCGAGGGCCGCTTCGCCTTCCAGATCGATCATTTCGACTGGGGCGGCGACTACTACAAGAAGCACGGCCGCATGATGCCGGTGGACGGACGCGACCAGATCGCGAAGCACGATGCGATCCTGTTCGGCTCGGCCGGCCATCCCGACATTCCCGATCACGTCACGCTGTGGGGGCTGCGGCTGGCGATCTGCCAGCCCTTCGACCAGTACGCCAACGTGCGTCCGACGCGCGTGCTGCCGGGCATCACCTCGCCGCTGCGCCACGTGAACGGCAACGAGCTCGACTGGGTGATCGTGCGCGAGAATTCCGAGGGCGAGTATTCCGGCGTCGGTGGCCGGGTCCACCAGGGCTCGCCGATCGAGGCGGCGACCGACGTGTCGATGTTCACGCGCGCCGGCGTGGAGCGCATCCTGCGCTTCGCCTTCAAGCTCGCGCAGTCCCGGCCGCGCAAGCTCCTCACAGTCGTCACCAAGTCGAACGCCCAGCGTCACGCCATGGTGATGTGGGACGAGATCGCCCACGAGGTCGCCGGCGAATTCAAGGACGTGACCTGGGACAAGATGCTGGTCGACGCCATGACCATGCGCATGGTGATGAAGCCCGGCAGCATCGACACGGTCGTCGCGACCAACCTTCATGCCGATATTCTCTCCGACCTCGCCGCGGCGCTGGCGGGTTCGCTTGGCATCGCCCCTACCGCCAACCTCAATCCGGAGCGCACCTTCCCCTCGATGTTCGAGCCGATCCACGGCTCGGCCTTCGACATCATGGGCAAGGGCGTGGCCAATCCCGTCGGTACCTTCTGGTCGGCGGTGATGATGCTGGAACATCTCGGCGAACCCGCCGCCGCCGATCGCCTGATGAAGGCGATCGAGCGCGTCACAGTCGACAAGCGCTTCCACACGCCCGACCTCGGCGGCACCGCGCGCACGGCCGACGTCACCAAGGCCGTGATCGAGGCGATCCACGGGGCGAATGCCTAGGGCACTGCAGTAAAATGCCGTCGTCTCGACCGAAGCGCCGAAGGCGCGTAGCGGAGAGACCTTCTCCCGACAAATAGCCAGCTAATCGTTGCACGAAGGTCTCTCCGCTACGCCTCGCTCCGCGAGGCCTCGGTCGAGACGAAGGCTATTTCGTTTCCGTCAGAAGGGAGAAGCCCTATCGCCAGGCGCTCTTGAGCGCCTGGTCGGCTTTCCACTTCTCGACGGCGGCGACGTCGTTGCAGCCGAAGGCCTGCGGGTTCTTGCGCGGTGTGCCCTCGATCCAGGCGAAGACCAGGCACTGGCCGTAGGTCTTGTCGCCTTGCTTCGTCTCGAATTTTACTTCGGTCGTGGTCGCGGCGCCGGTCTTGGCGTCGCCGTAGTCGTCGATGACCGGCGTGATCTCGCCGACGGTGCGGCCGGCCGTCTTGTTGTCGGCGTACCACTTGGCGAAGTCGGCGAACTGGTCGCCCGCCACGCCTTTGCCGTCGGCGGCGGCGTAGGCCTTGAGGTCGCGCACCAGCGCCTGCGCAGCGGCATTCGCCTTGGGCTCGGCAGCCTTGCGACGCTCGGCGAGCCGGTCCTGCAGAGCCTTGAGCGCATCGGCATTGGACGGCGGCTTGGCAGGTGCCAGCGGGACCGGCTGGGCGGTCTGCGGAGGCGGCGATTCGAGGCGACGGATCGGAGCGCGGCTGGCCTCGGCATTAAGCTGGGCGGCTTCCTGCGGAGTCAGCTTGCCGACCACAGGGGTGTTGCGGCCTTTCTGCCATTCGCCGATCGCCTTGATCGTGGCTTCCGATTGCAGGTTGCCGTCGATCGGGCCGTTGTACTTGTCGAGCGTGCGCAGCGATTCCTGGATCTTCTTGCGATCCGGCTCCGGGCTATTGAGCACGGTCGTGTAGTCGGGCGCCGGCGCCGGCCGTGCCGCGAGGGGCGCCGGAGGCGGCGCGGGTGCCGGGACCGGCGCGGCGGCGCCCCCACCTCCGCCGCCTGAAGCACACGCGGCGGGATTCTGAAAGCAGCGCTCGACCTCGCCTGCACTCTGCGCAACGGCGATAGCGGGCGCGAGAAGTGCTAGACCGAGAAACGTAGCTGCGAAGCGCATGTCAGAGGCCGCCATAGGTGTTGGCCGCCAGCTGAGCCGGCAGGCCGATCACCATGGTCACCGGCTGTCCCCGCCCCGTCTGGCCACGGGCGACGATGTGGTCGTTGGGGGCGCCGGTCTTGCTCTCGAAGGTGCCGCGGCCGGCGAACTTGCCGCCGAAGCAGGACAGCGAAAACTGACCGCTACCGGGGTTCTCGTTGGTCATGGTGCCGTTGCACACCTGCTCGCCGCGAGGGTTGTCGACCGTGAAGGTGACGGAGCGGTCCCGCCCGATCAGCGCGCCGTAGCGCACGAGACCGTTCAACCGGGCGACGTTGCCGCGATCGTCGCGATAGAAAATCGAAGACGGGCCATAGGCGTCGTCGGGCATGGCAGCCTTCGGGACGACGTAGGTCTCGTCGCTGATGACGACCTGGCATCGGCAGTCCACGCCGTAATTCTCGCCGAGCGGGCCAAGTTCCTGAAGGCGCCGGTTGCAGTTCGACAGCGCCGTCTGCTGGACCTCTGCCTCGCTCTGCTGGCCGCGCGTGTAGGCGTCGGCGTAGAGGAAGGCGCATTGCTTGGGCATCGGGATGGCCACGACCTTGTGGCTGGCCGAGTTCGTCTCGGTGTTCACCCAGTAGCGGTTCGCCATCTCGCTGAAGCGCAGGAAGATGGGATCGCGCCGCTCGGCCTTGCCATGGGGCGATTGCGACGAGGGTTGCGCCCAGGCATTCGAGCCGAGCGTGAGGACGGCGAGCGTGACGAGGGCGGCAATGCGGAACATGTCGCCAGATTCACCTGAAAAGGTGACGGAAATGCGACCCGGCCGCGGCCTCGTCCTTGCCTAGACGAGGCGACTCTGTGTCTTCGCCGCGCTGATAAATGAGGTGAACAGCGGGTGCGGCGCGAAGGGCCGCGACTTCAGCTCGGGATGGTACTGGACGCCGATGAACCAGGGATGGTCGGGAATCTCGACGATCTCGGGCAGGATGCCGTCCGGGGACATGCCCGAGAAGCGCAGGCCCACCTGCTCCAGCCGGTCCTTGTAGTTGACGTTGACCTCGTAGCGATGGCGGTGCCGCTCGCTGATCACGTCCTGGCCGTAGATCTCGTGGACCTTGGTGCCAGGCCGCAGATGCGCCGGAAACGCGCCCAGCCGCATCGTGCCGCCGAGATCGCCATCGGCAGAACGCTTCTCGAGCTGGTTGCCCTTCATCCACTCGGTCATCAGGCCCACGACGGCGTGATCTGTCGGGCCGAACTCGCTCGACGAGGCCGTCTCAATACCCAGCAGGTTCCGCGCCGCCTCGATGACGGCCATCTGCATGCCGAAGCAGATGCCGAAGAACGGCACCTTGCGCTCGCGTGCGAACTTCACCGCGTGGATCTTGCCCTCGGTGCCGCGCTCGCCGAAGCCGCCTGGCACCAGGATGCCATGGACATGCTCCAGTCGGGTGACAGCGTCGTCGCGCTCGAAGATCTCGGAGTCCATCCACTCCAGCCCGACCTTCACGTTGCTGCCGAAGCCGCCATGGGTGAGCGCCTCCGACAGCGATTTGTAGGCGTCGAGCAGCACCGTGTACTTGCCGACCACGGCAATGGTGACCTTGCCCTCGGGCTCCCGCACCGAGCGAACGACCCCGCGCCAGCGGTCGAGATTCGGCTCCTCTTCGGCCGGCAGGCCGAAATAGCGGCACACCTCGCGGTCGAAGCCGCGCTCATGGTAGGCGATCGGTACTTGGTAGATCGTGTCGACGTCGCGCGCCTCGATGACGCGCTCCGGCTTCACGTTACAGAACAGTGCGATCTTGCGCTGCTCGTTCTGCGGAATCTCCTTGTCGCCGCTGCGACAGACCAGCAGGTCGGGCTGAATGCCGACGCTCAGCAACTCCTTCACCGAATGCTGGGTCGGCTTGGTCTTCAGCTCGCCCGCCGTGGGCACCCAGGGCAGCAGGGTGAGATGCACGTACATCGCGCGCTCGCGGCCCAGCTCGTTACCGACCTGGCGGATGGCTTCGAGGAACGGCAGGCTCTCGATGTCGCCGACCGTGCCACCGACCTCGACCAGAACGAAGTCTTCCTTGTCGGTGTCGGCGACGACGAATTCCTTGATGGCATCGGTGACGTGCGGGATCACCTGCACCGTGGCGCCGAGATACTCGCCGCGCCGCTCCTTGGCGATCACGGTCGAATAGATGCGGCCGGTGGTGATGTTGTCGCTCTGCTTGGCGTCGACGCCGGTGAAGCGCTCATAGTGGCCGAGGTCGAGGTCGGTCTCGGCCCCGTCATCGGTCACGAAGACCTCGCCGTGCTGATACGGGCTCATCGTGCCCGGATCGACGTTGAGGTACGGGTCGAGCTTGCGCAGCCGGACCTTGTAGCCACGGGCCTGGAGCAGCGCGCCCAGCGCCGCCGACGAGAGACCCTTGCCAAGCGAGGAAACCACGCCGCCCGTTATGAAGATAAAGCGCGTCATGGGCCTACAGCATACAAGCGCTTGTGGAGCGCAGCCATGGGGATATCGCCCCGCCGGAGACATTTCGGCGGGGGGAGGAAGCGGAATTCATCGGGAGCCCTAGCGCGTGGGAGCGGCGGGCTGCGCCGGCGCGGAGGGCGCCGTCGGCGCGGGCGCCATGCCACCGGGAGCAGCAGGCGTGCCCTGCCCGACCGGTGCGCGATCCATGATCGACCGCGTGGCACGGACCGGATCGGTCATGCTCCACGCCATGATCATGCTCAGGACGAAGAAGATCGTCGCGAAGATCGCGGTCATGCGCGACAGGATGTTGGCCTGGCCGCGCACCGAGAACAGGGCGTCCGACCGGCCGCCCATGCCGAGGCCGCCGCCTTCGCTGCGCTGCAGGAGGATCACGATGATCATCGCGGCCGTCACACCGACATGGATGACGAGCAGCACGAGGCGCCATTCGTGGAGGAAGTGTCTTACGGCGTCCATTTTCGTCCAGCTTGAGAGGGCATCTGCGCCAAGCGCGCGCTTCTAGCCGCTTTAGGCGGCCTTGGCGATAGCCAAAAATTCCGCCGCGACGAGGCTCGCCCCGCCGACCAGCGCGCCATCGACGTCGCCGGCCGCCAGGAGCTCGGCCGCGTTGCTGCCCTTCACCGAGCCGCCATAGAGCAGACGAACGCCTGCCGCCTCGCCCGTCAACCCGCCCAGCACCTTGCGAATGTGCGCGTGGGCTGCGGCGACCTCGGCGACGGTCGGAGTCTTGCCGGTGCCGATCGCCCAGACCGGCTCGTAGGCGACCACGAGGTTGGCCGCCGTGGCCCCCGCCGGCACACTGCCCTTGAGCTGGGTCTCCAGCACCTCAAGGGTCTTGCCGGCCTCGCGCTCGGCCAGCGTCTCGCCGATGCAGACGATCGGCAGCAGGCCCGCGCGCCACGCCGCCTCCGCCTTGGCCCGCACGATGGCGTCGGTCTCGCCGCAATCGGCGCGGCGCTCGGAATGGCCGACAATGACGTGGCTCGCGCCGGCATCCTTCAGCATCTCGGCAGATACGTCGCCGGTATGGGCGCCGCTCGCCTTGGCGTGGCAGTTCTGGCCGCCGACCAGCAGGCCGCTCCCCTTCGCGGCCTCGGCCACGACGGCGACGAGCGTTGCCGGCGGGCAGACGAGAAGTTCGCGGTCGCTCCATCCAGACGCCTTCACGCCGGCGGCAACATCCCGGGCAAGTGCGAGAGCATCGGCCTTGAGGCCGTTCATCTTCCAGTTGCCCGCGATCAGCGGCCGCCTCGTACGCGCCATTTTAATTCCCCGTTTTGCTTGAGGCGTATCTAAAGGCGGTGGCGCTTGCGGTCAAAGGCCCGCTTGGTTGCCTGTCCATGGGGCGGGTGGTAGGCATGGCGCCCCTTCAAGAACCCCCGTCCGGTCCGTGAATAACTTCCGCAAGTACGCCCGCTATTTCATTCTGTTCATCCTCTTCGGCATGCTGATCGTCAGCTTCGGCCTGTGGGGCGTGGGCGACATGCTGAAGGTGGTCGGACGCAGTTCCGAAGTGGCGCATGTCGGCGGCACCAAGATTCCTCTCTACGGCTGGGTCGGCGGCGCGCCGGTCTATGCGACCGAGGTCCGCGAGCAGTTCAACCGCCAGCTCGAGGCGATCCAGCGCCAGACCGGCCAGCGCCCCGAGAACGAGCAGGCGCTGCGCTACGGCCTCCACGTGCGCGCCCTCGAAGAGACGATCCAGCGCGCCGTCCTCGACTACGCCGTGCGCGAGTTCGGCCTTGTGGTGAGCGACGAGGAAGTACGTGCGACCATCGCACGGAATCCGGCCTTCCTCGGTACCGGCGGGTCGTTCGATCCCCTGCTCTATCGCAACCGCCTGCAGCAGGCCCGCATCAGCGAGCAGCAGTTCGTGCTCGATATGCGCCGCGAGATCGCCGCCAGCCAGTTGTTCGGCGCCGTGCGCGCCGACGGCCTGGCGCCGGCATCCCTGCGCGACGAGATCTTCAAGCTGGAGAGCGAGAAGCGCACCGCCGAGACGATCTACATCCCCGACGCGATCGTCGTCGACGTGCCGAAGCCGACGCCCGAGCAGCTCAACACCTACTTCGAGGCCAACAAGGCCAAGTTCCAGATCCCCGAGTTCCGTGCCTTCTCGTACGTGATGATCACGGTCGACGACGTGCAGAACCAGGTGGCAGTCACCTCCGACGCCGTGCGCCAGGAATACGAGGCTCGCGCCGCCGAGTTCGGCTCGCCCGAGAAGCGCGACGTCGACCAGGCCATGACCGACACCGAGGACAAGGCCAAGGCGATCATCGCCGCCGTCCAGGCCGGCAAGTCGCTCGAGGACGCCGCCAAGGAAGTGACCGGCAATGCCGACGGCGTCATCAAGCTCGGGCCGGTAACCAAGAAGGACCTGCCGCCCGGCCCGCTGGCCGACGGCATCTTCGGCCTGCCGCAAGGCATCGCCCCCGCGCCAATCCAGTCGCCGCTCGGCTGGCACATCGTGCGCATCAACAACATCGAGGCCGGCAAGGCCGTGCCCTTCGAAGAGGTCAAGGAGAAGCTCGAAGCGGACCTGAAGGCGCAGCAGGCGCCCGACCTGCTGATCAAGCTGGTCACCGACTTCGAGCGCGCGCTGAGCAAGACCCAGTCGATGAAGGCCGCCGTCGAGGATCTCGGCCTCAAGGTCAGGACCTACGAGAATGTCGATGCGCGCGGCCAGGATGCCGCCGGCAAGCAGATCGTGATCGGCCCGGCCTCGTCGGAACTGGTACAGGCGGCGTTCGCCACGCGCGAGAGCGCGGAGAGCGACCTGCTGGAGACGCCGCGCGGCGAATACTTCATCGTCCGCACCGACCGCATCACGCCGGCCCGCGCGCCGACGCTGGCCGAGGTCGAGGACCGCGTGGTCGCGGCCTGGCAGATCGAGGAGCGCCGCAAGTTGGCCGAGGCAAAGGTCAAGGACGCGCTCGAGAAGGCCAATGCCGGCACCGACTTCGCGACGCTGGCCAAGGAGCTGGGCCTGGAGGCCCGGATCGCCAAGCCGGTCACCCGCTTCGAGGCCGATGCCGGTAACTATCTCAGCCAGCCGGTCGTCGTGGAGCTGTTCAAGCTGGCGCCGGACAAGACGGCCTCGGTCCGGACCGCCGAAGGCAGCGTGCTGGTCCGCGTGAAGTCGGTCGAGGCACCCGACCTGGCCAAGGACAAGGAGCAGCTCGACCGATTTGGCAAGCAGCTCGACACGATGGTCGCCAACGACCTGATCCTCCAGCTCATCGCCGCACTCCGCGCCAAGTACGGCGTGACCGTCGACGAAGCAGCCTTCCAGGCGACCTTCGCGCCACAGCAGTAGAAGACCCCGTTATGTCGATCTCGCCCGACTTCGACGCCTTCGCGGCGCGTTACGATTCCGGCACGCCGCAGGTCGTCTCGACCAAGCTCGTGGCCGACCTCGAGACCCCGGTCTCGGCCTATCTCAAGCTGGCCGACGGTCGCCCCAACTCGTTCCTTCTGGAATCGGTCGAGGGTGGCTCGGTGCGCGGCCGCTACTCGATCATCGGCTTCAAGCCCGACGTCGTGTGGCGCTGCCGCAAGGGACAGGCCGAGATCAACCGCCGGGCCGACAAGGATTCGCAGGCCTTCGACAATCTCGAAGGCCGGCCGCTGGAGACGCTGCGCGCGCTCATCAAGGAGTGCCAGATGGAGCTGCCGGCGGACCTGCCGCCGATGGCGTCGGGCCTGTTCGGCTTCCTGGGCTACGACATGGTCCGCGACATGGAGCGGCTGCCCGACACCAATCCCGATCCGATCGGCCTGCCCGACGCAATCATGGTGCGGCCGACCCTGATCTGCATCTTCGACCGGCTCGAGGACAACGTGACCCTGGTCACGCCGGCCTGGCCGCGGCCCGGCATCAGCGCACGCGCCGCCTACGAGGCCGCCCAGGAGCGGCTGGCCGATGCGGTCTCCGACTTCGAGCGCACGCTCCCCTTCCGCCGCGACAGCGCCGACGACCTAGACGCCCTGCCCGAGCCGCAGGCCAACATGTCGAAGGAAGACTTCAAGGCGATGGTCGAAACCTGCAAGGAGTACATCCGCGCGGGCGACGCCTTCCAGATCGTGCCGTCGCAGCGCTTCTCCATGCCGTTCAAGCTGCCGCCGCTGTCGCTCTACCGGGCGCTGCGCCGCATCAACCCCTCGCCGTTCCTGATCTTCTTCGACTACGGCGATTTCACCATCGTCGGTTCGAGCCCGGAGATCCTCGTCCGGCTGCGCGACGACACCGTCACCATCCGCCCGCTCGCCGGCACGATCCGGCGCGGCGTCACCCCCGAGGAAGACAAGCAGCTCGCCGAAAAGCTGCTGGCCGATCCCAAGGAGCGCGCCGAGCACCTGATGCTGGTCGACCTGGCACGCAACGACGTCGGCCGCGTCTCGAAGATCGGCTCGGTGCGTGTCGTCGAGCAGTTCACCATCGAGAAGTACAGCCACGTCCAGCACATCAGCAGCCACGTCGAGGGCAAGATCGAGGACGGTCTCGACGCGATCGACGTGCTGAAGGCGGGCTTCCCGGCCGGCACGCTCTCGGGCGCGCCCAAGGTCCGCGCCATGCAGATCATCGATGAGGTCGAGCCGGTCCGCCGCGGCATGTATGCCGGCTGCGCCGGCTACTTCGCCGCCAACGGCACGATGGACACCTGCATCCTGCTGCGTACCGGCCTGGTGAAGAACGACACGCTGTATGTGCAGGCCGGCGTCGGCGTCGTGGCTGATTCCGACCTCGAAGCCGAGTACCAGGAGAGCGTCGCCAAGGCCAAGGCCCTCGTCCGCGCCGCCGAGGAGGCCGTCCGCTTCGCCAGCGCCGGCCAATGGACCGCCGGCAACACGCGGCGGTGAGTTAGCCACTCATCAGACAAAAATCCGTCGTCTCGACCGAAGCCTCGCGCAGCGAGGCGTAGCGGAGAGACCTTCTCACTACCATCAACTGGCTGATTGTAGAGCGAAGGTCTCTCCGCTACGCGCCTTCGGCGCTCCGGTCGAGACGACGGGGTTTTGCTTGAGGGCTATGGCAAGGCGTCCGGCGAGAAGCCGGCAGGCGGCTTGAAGCGCGTCCTGAAGGTTCGCGACCAGGCCTCGTTGGCGATGCGCTGGGCGTCGCGCAGGATCTTCTCCTCGTCCATCGTGAGCACGGCGCCGTCCTTCATCAGCCACTTGCCGTCGACCATCACCGACTGCACGTCGCGCGCCTGACCGTTGTGGACGAAGTCGGAGATGACACGGAGCACCGGGATCAGGTGGGCGCGCTGCAGGTCGATCATGACCAGGTCGGCCTTGTTGCCCGGCGCCAGCCAGCCGCCGTCAGGGACACCCAGCGCCCGGTAACCGTTGCGCGTCGCCCAGCGCAGCGCATGCTCCGGCGTCGGCTCGCGGCCGTCCTCCCGACGGACGCGCTCCATGAACAGGCCGGTGCGCATCACCTCGACCATGTCCTCGGCCATGTTGTCGGAGCCCATGCCGACGTTGCAGCCGTACTTCTCGAGATCGGCGACGCGCGGGCTGAGGCCGCGACGGGCAGCGATGGCCGAGTTGAACGACACGTTGACCTTCGCCTCCCCCAGCAGCTTTTCCTCGGATGGCTCCATGCAGCGGCAATGGGCGCAGATGATGCGGTCGTTGAGGAAGCCAAGATCGGCAAGATATTCGGTGGGCAGGCGGTTGCGATGAGCGCGCACGGCCGCCACCTCGCCCCAGATCTGGTTCAGGTGAATCGTGATGCGGGTGTCGAGCTGCTTCTGCAGCGCGCTCAGGTCCTGTAGCAGCTCGGGCGAGCACATGTCGGGCGCCCAGGCGGAGATGGCAATGCGCAGGCGCCCGTCGGCCTTCCCGTTCCAGTCGCGATGGTTTCGCTCGATGTTCTTGATGTGGTTCTGGCCGAGCGAGCGGTCGAGCTGATACGGCGCCGGATCGCCGATGGAGGTGCCAATGCGGTCGTAGGCCCTCTCGGCCAGCAGGAAGCGCATGCCTGTGTCGGCGAGGGCGCCGGCATAGTGGTCGACGTCGTTGGAATCCTCCAGCACATGCGTGGTGCCGCTGCGCAGCGCCTCCAGCGCGCCCAGCAGCGCAAAGGCCCGGCGCTCGTCGGGCGTCATCTCGGGCAGCGGGATCGGCGACAGGCCGCCTGTGAAGGGCGGCTTGTGCGAGGGCGACAGGTCCTCGAACACGCCGCGCGCCAGGGTCATGGTGAAATGCGTGTGGATGTTGGCGAAGCCCGGCATGACGAGCTTGCCGCTGCCGTCGATCTTCTCGGCCGCGGGATAGCTCGCCAGCACCTCGGCGCTGGGGCCGATGGCGGCAATGCGGTCGCCCTCGATGGCGATGGCGGCGTTGTAGTGGACGCTGTCCGCATCGTCGACGGTGACGATGGCGGCGTCGTGGATCACGATGGTCAACGTTTCCTCCTGGCGTTTCCTCGGCGCGACAGCCTTACTGCTTCTTCTTCATGTTCCAGAACATCGGCACCGGTCCGGGCAGCTGATCCGTGATCGTGGTGCGCATGGCGACGGGCATGATGTACTGGCCGAGATTGGCGTACATCGGATACTCCGAGGCGCGAACCTGAATGGCAATCGCCAGTTCCTTGCGCTTCGCCTCGTCGGTTGCCCGGGAGAAGGCATCGCGCAGCTTCTCCATCTCGGGATCGCACGGCCAGCCGACATTGGCCTTCTCGCAGGTTGCGGCGATGTAGGACATCATGATCGGGTCGAGCAGGTCGGCCGAGACCCAGGTGGTGATGAAGGCGTGCCAGCCGCCCTTGTCCGGCGGCTCCTTGCGGGTGCGCCGCGACAGCACGGTCTGCCAGTCCATCGCCTGCATGTCGACGACGAAGCCGCCGCGCTCCAGCAGCGACTTCACGATCGGCGTCAGGCGGCCGGTCTGGGTGTCGGTGGCGAACAGAAGCACGACGGGCGTGCCGTCGTAGCCCTCCTGCTTCAGGATCTCCTTCGATTTGGCGAAGTCGGAGTTCAGCTTGTCCTCGAAGCCCTTGTCGGTGGCGAACGGGGTGCCACAGATGAACAGCGCCTTGCATTCCTTGTAGTATTTCTCGTCGCCGAAGCCCGCGATCAGGAAGTCCTTCTGGTTCAGCGCGTAGAGCGCGGCCTGGCGGATCTTCGCGTTGTCGAACGGCTTGTGCAGCGTGTTGAAGCGGAGGTTCATCTGGCCTCCGAGCTTGTTGTAGGTGCCGAGGACGATGTTCTTGTCCTTGGCGAGCAGCGGCAGCAGCTCGATCTCGGGCTGGTCGATATAGTCGATCTCGCCGGCCAGCAGCGCATTTACCGCGGTCTGCGCGTCGGTGATGTTGAGCCATTCGACCCGGTCGACGTTCACCACCTTGCCGCCGGCGAGACCGGAAGCCGGCTCGGACCGCGGCTTGTAGTCCTTGAACTTGTCGTAGACCGTCTTCTCGCCCGGCCGCCACAGGTCCTTGCGGAAGACGAAGGGACCGGAGCCGGTGGAATCGCTGATCTGAACGTTGTTCGGCGTATCGGCCACTCGCTTGGGCATGATGAAGGGCACGGTGGAGCTGGGCTTGCCCAGCGATTCGAGCACCAGCCCGTAGGGCTCGGCCAGCACCATGGTGAAGCTCTTTTCGTCGACCGGCTTCAGCTCCTTCACGAGCGAGAAGAGCTTCTGGCCCATCGCATCCTTGGGCGCCCAGCGCTGCAGCGACGCGATGCAGTCCGCCGACGTGACCGGCGCGCCGTCGTGGAATTTCAGTCCGTCGCGCAGGGTGAAGGTGTAGGTGAGCTTGTCGTCGCTGATCTTCCAGCCTTCGAGCATCTGCGGCCTGACGACGAGGTTCTCGTCCATCGCCAGCAGGGTGTCGTAGACCATGTAGCCGTAGTTGCGCACGTTGTAGGCAGAGGTCCAGATCGGGTCGATGATCTTGATGTCGGCATGCATGACCGCCCGGATCGTCTGCGCCTGACCCTGCCCTGAAAAGGAAAGCAGCGCGGTCGCCACCGCGCCGAATACCCAGTTTTTCGCCCGCATGATGGTCCCCTGTTCGTTCCCCGGTTCACCCTGCATACGGAACGCAATCGCCATGCCATTCCCCGACGCGAACCAGGGGTGCTAACGTCCCGGCAACGGAGGAAAGACCATGTCCGACTGGCAAAATCGCTACCAGCGCCTGCTGTTCGACCGCCCACACCCCAGGGTGCTCCGGGTCACGATGAACCGGCCCGAGAAGTACAACGCGACCGACGCCATCATGCATCGCGAGCTGGTCGACGTGTGGCGCGACATCGACGGTGACGACAGCGTCAACTGCGTCATCATCCAGGGCGCCGGCGGCAAGGTCTTCTCGGCCGGCGGCGATTTCGACATCATCGAGAACAACATGAAGGACCACAACGCGCTGCTGCGGACCTGGAAGGAAGCGCGCGACATCGTCTACAACGTCATCAACTGCTCCAAGCCGATCGTCAGCACCATCCGCGGCCCGGCCGTCGGCGCGGGCCTCGTCGCCGGCATCCTGGCCGACGTCTCGATCGCCTCGAAGAAGGCCAAGATCATCGACGGCCACACCCGCCTCGGCGTGGCGGCCGGCGACCATGCCTGCATCGTCTGGCCGCTGCTCTGCGGCATGGCCAAGGCCAAGTACTACCTGCTGCTGTGCGAGGCGGTCGACGGCGAGGAGGCCGAGCGCATCGGACTCGTCTCCCTCTGCGTCGAGGACGACCAGCTCGAAGCCAAGGGGCTGGAGGTCGCCACGAAGCTGGCCGAAGGCGCGCAGACTTCGATCCGCTTCACCAAGTACGCGCTGAACAACTGGCTGCGCATGATGGGCCCGACCTTCGACACCTCGCTCGGGCTCGAAATGCTGGGCTTCCTCGGTCCCGACGTGAAGGAAGGCCTCGCCTCGCACCTCGAGAAGCGCAAGCCGAAGTTCGACCCCTATTCGCCGATCTGACCAGCAGAGGAAGGATCCCTCGCTACGCTCGGGATGACATTGTTGGGGAGTTACGCAGTGCGTCGATGCAGAGAATGTTGTCATCCTGAGCACAGCGAAGGATCCTTTTCTTTGCGGTGCACTCGGGTGATGCCGGAGGTTTAGAGCATGCGCGGACTCGAAGGAAAGAACGTCATCGTGACCGGCGGCGCCGGCGCCATCGGCAGTGCCATTTGCCGGCGCTTCGCGGGCTACGGCGCGCGCGTGGGGGTGTTCGATAAGAATTTCGACGGGGCGAAGAAGATTGCCGGCGAGATCGGCGGCTATGCTTCTGGCGTCGACATCGCAGACTACGCAGCCGTCGGTGCGGCAATCGCGGACTTCGAGGCGAAGGTCGGCCCGACGGACATCCTGGTGAACAACGCGGGCTGGGACCGCTTCGTCAACTTCGTCGACACCACGCCGGACCTGTGGGACCAGCTCATCGCCATCAACCTGCGCGGGCCGCTCAACATGAGCCACTTCGTGCTGAAGGGCATGGTCGCGCGCGGCAGCGGGCGCGTCGTCAACATCGCCTCGGACGCGGGCCGTGTCGGCTCTTCGCAGGAGGCCGTTTATTCCGCCTGCAAGGGCGGCATCATCGCCTTCACCAAGACCGTGGCGCGCGAGGTCGCGCGCAAGGGCATCACCTTGAACGCGGTCTGCCCCGGTCCGACCGATACGCCGCTGCTGGCCGCCGTCGCCGGTGACGACGAACGCGGCCAGAAGGTGCGCGCCGCCCTGGTCGGCGCGATTCCGATGAAGCGCGTCGGCCAGCCCGAGGATATTCCCGGCGTGGTCTGCTTCCTTGCCAGCGACGATGCGGGCTTCATCACCGGCCAGACGATCAGCGTCTCTGGCGGTCTCACGATGCACGGATAAGGGAGAAGCACGATGGCCGACCTCTGGATCCAGCCGACCGGCGCCGCCCTGGCCGCCGACGTGCACGGTGTCGATCTATCGAAACCCGTCAGTGACGCGGTCTTCACGCGCATCGCCGAGGCGTGGGGCCAGCATCTGGTGCTGCGCTTCTCCGGCCAGAAGCTCGACGATCGCATGCTGATGCAATTCAGCGCCCGCTTCGGCGAACTCGACAGGGTGCCGATCTCGGCCGCCAGCCTCGACCGCGCCGAGTCCGACGTGATCGACGAGGCCCGCGACTGGGTTGCCGTCATCGCCAGCGTGAAGAAAGACGGCAAGGCGGTCGGCAGCCTGGGTTCCTACGAGCTCGTCTGGCACACCGACATGTCGTACAATCCGCTGCCGCCGCGCGCCTCGCTGCTCTATGCGCTCGAAGTGCCGCCCGACGGCGGCAATACCGGCTTCCTCAACATGTATGCGGCCTACGAGACGCTGTCGCCCGAGCTGAAGCGCGCGGTCGAGGGCAAGACCTGCATCCATGATTCGAGCCGCAACTCGGCCGGCGAGCTGCGCAAGGGCTTCCAGCGCACGCTCGACGTCCGCCACACGCCCGGCGCCGTGCATCCCCTCGTCCGACTGCATCCAGTCACCGGCCGTAAGGCGCTGTTTCTCGGCCGACGCCCTGGCGCCTACATCCGCGGGCTTGAGGTCGAGGAGAGCGAGGAACTGCTGGATGCGATCTGGGCGCACGCCACGCAGGGGAAGTTCGCCTGGTACCAGAAGTGGCGCGCTGGCGACCTCGTGATGTGGGACAATCGCTGCGTCATGCATCGCCGCGACGCGTTCGACGAGAGCCTGCGCCGCCTGATGCACCGCACGCAGATCGTGGGCGAGACCGTGATGGCGGGCTGACCGGCATGAAGCCCCTGCTCCTCGCGGCCGGACTTGTGCTGCTGCCCGTCGCAGGATTTGCCGCGCCCGATGCCACACAAACGGCAGCGATCTGCGGCCAACGCACGAGCTGCAAGGTCGAGAAGACCTACGATGCCGGCAAATCGCCCGAGGGCACGGCGCTGTCCGTCGTGGAGATCCGCCTAGGCCTGGCAGACAGGCCCAAGGACCAGGACGAAGGCTGCATCAACGGCAATGCCCGCGACGGGGGCCTCGAATACTGGCTGCTGCAGGGTACGGCCGCTCCAAGGCGGGTCCTGCAGCTCTGCAACGACGGCTACGGCATGGCGGGCGTCGGCGAGGACGAAATCGAGGTCGGTCCCAACCGCCTCCTCCATCATCAGTATGGTGGTTCGTCCTGGCGATGGTCGATGGACGTCGCTTACTCGCTGGTACCCTTCCAGGCCGTGACCGAGCAGGATTGCAGCTATCACAATGTCTCGGAGCAGAGCGGCACGCTGACCGACATCGATTACCGGACGCGGCTGGTACGGTCTCTGGGCAAGGACAGCACCGTGCGCGACATCGGCATGGGCTGCCCGCTCTGGCCCAAGCCACCGCAGGGCTTCGCCGCCAGGATCGATGCCGAAACCGTCGGCGCCTATCCCGTGGTGGCGCCCGGCCTGCTGGGCAAGGCCACCATTCCGGCCGGCACGTCGCTCGGCAACTGCGTGCCGGGCATGACCACGGCCGGCGAAAATGGCTTCATCGTCTGGGGCAAGCCTGCGCCGGCCGACGAGGCAGCGGAGATCAGGACGATCGGGGTCGGCAGCAACACGCTGATCGTGCAGGTCTTCGATCCCGTCCCCGCGGCGGCGCCCGCGGGAGGTTCATGGATCAACCAGCCGCACCTTGAGATCTGGGTCGGCCGGAACGAGGAGAACCTCGACACGATGCTGCCGCTCGGCCAGATGACCCAGACCGGCGTCACGCTCGACGGCGCCGTCCATCGCGGTGTCGGCAAGGCGAGCGCGCCGCCGAAGGTCGAGCGCTGGACGGCGCGCGACGAGCGTGGCCGCCCCGTCACCGTGCTGCGCCTCGTCTGGCCCGACGAATACGTGCTGATCAACGGTGTCACCGTCGTCTACTCGCAAGCAGAGGCCGGCAGGCAGGCCCGCCTCCTCTCGACCGCCGGCTTCGCAAGCAACCGGCCGATCTACGTCCCCGACATGGTGACGCTCGCCGGTCGTCCCTCGACGTCCGATCGAGGCCTCTGCCGCGTCCAGAACGGCCGGCTGGTCGCGATCGAGTAGATCGCCCGCCGCAATGGAGCGCGCCACTCCAGTGGCGCTCATGTCTTGAGCGTCGACGAATCCTGAGCGCCACTGGAGTGGCGCGCTCCAATGCCTAATCTTTCTTCATTCCCGGCATCTTGAGGGCGCTGGCACGACGCTGGGGCATCGGGTCCTCGAAAGCGCGTGGGTATTTGTGCGGCTGGGCGGAGACCGTGTTCAGCTTCGCGAGCGCATCCGCAGGCAGCCGCCAACCGCCGGCCTTCAGGGTCTCGCCGAGCTGCTCTGCGTTGCGGGCGCCGACGATGGCGCTGGTCATGAAGGGCTGGTCCATCACCCAGCGGAGCGCCACCTCCGCCGGCGGCTTGCCGAGTTCCTTCGCCGTGTCGAGCAGGGTCTGCAGGATCACGCCATGGTTGGGCGCGAAGAACTTGCTCTGGAACCCCCAGCCCTCGGCCGAGCGGCTGCCCTGCACCGTGAGATTGCCCGGCGTGTACTTGCCCGCGAGATAGCCGCTGCCCAGCGGCGACCAGGCCACGCAGCCCAGCCCCTTGAGCTGCAGCGCCGGCACGATCTCCTCATCGATGTCGCGGACCACGAGACTGTATTGCGGCTGGTAGGCCGCGAAGCGCTCCCACCCTTTGGTGTCGCTGATCCACAGCGCCTCCATCAGCCGCCACGCCTCGAAGTTCGAGCAGGCCGTGTAGAGGATCTTGCCCTCGCGCACGAGATCGTCGAGCGCGCGCAGCATCTCCTCGAGCGGCGTCTGATGGTCGACATGATGGATGTAGTAGATGTCGATGTAGTCGGTCTGGAGCCGCTTCAGCGAGCCCTCGATCTGCTGCTTGATGTGCAGCCGCGACATGCCGGAATCGTTGGGCCGCCCGCCCATCGGATTGAAGAACTTGGAGGCGATGATGGCGTCTTGCCGCCGACCCTTCAGCGCCACGCCCAGCATCGTCTCGGACGTGCCGCCGACATAGGAATTTGCCGTGTCGAAGAATGTGACGCCGGCGTCGAGCGCGGCGTTCACCATTCTCGTGGCGCTCTCCTGGTCCGCGCCATTGCCGAAGGTCATGGTGCCGAGGCAGATCTCGGAGACTTTCAGGCCGGCGCGGCCGAGATTGCGGTAGTCCATAAATTCCCTCCGTCATCTCGACCGGAGCGCCGGAGGCGCGCAGCGGAAGATGTTTTTTCAGTATGCTGGCAGGGCGTGATCGAAAAAAGACCTCTCCCCTCCGCTTCGCTTCGGTCGAGGTGACGGAGGAGGCTGTGGACGGAAAAGCCTGTTGACCCGGCCCTTGGGGCCGCCTTCATAAGGCTGCGATCGACGAGCGAGGTGGATCGTGAACTCTTCCTGCGAATTCCTGAACGCATCCGAGGCGGCGCGGCGTCTCGGCATCTCCCCCAAGGCGCTGCGGCTCTACGAGCAGCGCGGCTTGCTGGCGCCAGTGCGTTCCGATGCGGGCTGGCGTGCCTACGGGCCGAAGGACATGGAGCGGGCCTCGGAGATCGTTGCGCTCCGCGCGCTCGGCTTCAGCCTTGCCCAGGTGGCGCGCGTGCTCACCGGCGATGCGAGCGGACTGGAACCCGCGCTCGCAGCACACCAGTCCACGCTCGAAGCGCGGTTGCGCGAGGCTGTCGAAGCGCTCGACCGGCTGCGGAGCCTGCGCAGAGATCTCGCGCGCGGCGAGACGCCGACGGCGGGCGAGCTGGCGCGTCTGCTCGCACCTGAGAGCGGGCACAACGTCGCGTTCTATCTTCCCTGGCCCTGGGGCGGCGAGCGGTTCGAGCTGCGTGACATCCGCCCCCTCACCTACATCACCGGCCCGCTGGGCAGCGGCAAGACGCGGCTGGCGATGCGGCTTGCCGAGGAACTGGGCGGCGTCTTCCTTGGCCTCGACCGCACCGCGGATCCCTCCTCCCACTCGAACATCGAGTCGACGATCGCCCTGCTCGTGCACGATGGCGCGACCGACTCGCCGGCCCTCCGCGCGCTTCTCACCGGCCTCGAAACGCCGAAGCCCATGGTGGTCGACCTGGTGGAACAGGATCTCGACAGGCCGACGCAGGAAGCGCTGATTGCTCACCTGCGGCGCCGCGCGCCCGGTTCGCCGCCGCTGTTCGTGATGACCCGGTCAAACTCGATCCTCGATCTCGACGCGGTCGGCGCCGACGAGGCGATCCTCTTCTGTCCGGCCAATCACAGCCCGCCGTTTCGTGTCGCACCTCATCCCGGCACGCCGGGCTACGAGGCGCTGGTCTCCTGCCTCGCCACGCCGGAAGTCCGGGCCCGCACCGAAGGCGTCATTGCCATGCGGCGATGACCGGCTTCAGCTTGGAATACATCGCATAGTGCCAATAGGGCCCGCCGTGATCGTCGAGCCCCATGATGTTGTCCTGCATGACGTAGCCGAAATCCTGCGGCGTGGCGGGAATCAACTCGACGTTGGCCGGCAGGTTCTGCAGGACCGAATCGGTTTTCGGACCGAACATGTGGAGCAGATGGATCTTCGCGCTGGTCTTCGACGCGATGGCCCGCAGCAGTTCGCTCGATACCTTGTCGACGTACTCGACGCTCGGCGCCGGCCTCTCGCAATAGGCCGGGTCGAACTTGCAATGCATGGGGATCGTGTCGATCGCTAAGCGGCCGTCCTGGTCGACCTGCGCGCGGATCAGCCGGTCCTTCGGATCGAGTTCGACCTCGGGAAAGGTTGAAGCCATCCAGTCCCGGATGCTGCGCAGGCGTGACGGCGCCGCGACGTGGCGCTCCTTGTAGTACGCGGCATAACCCAGCACGACGACGTCACCGGGACGGATCCGGTCCTTGACCCGCTCCATCGTGACCAGCGCATTGGCCCACGAATATCCGGCCAGCGCGTGAACATGGACGACTGCATTCGGGAAAGCCGCCTGTAGCAGGAAGCCGAAGGTCTGCTCGTCGTTGACGCCGTCGCCGAACACATAGGAATCGCCCAGTACGAAGACTCGCCTCGCGGCGTCCGACGACGCATTGCCGGTGAACCTCGTTCCGTCCGCCTTGATCGTCACCACAGCGTCGAGATGCTCGACCTTGCCCTGCTTCATGCCGCTGTAGCGGAAGACGTACCGGCCCGGATTCGCCCGATACCCCTGCTCCGGGTCCTCGGCGAAGAAGCCCGCCGGCAGCCGGGTCATGCGCCGGTAAGTGGCCGGGTCCGGAAACGATCCCGGCAGCAGCCAGCTCAGGCCTGTCCGCACGGCCAGGAACGTCGCGGGCTCGGACGGCGGACCGGGCAGGCTCGCCATCCGGTCCTTGTTCACGGCATAGAGGAATGCGGACGACGCGATCTCCAGAGCCACCACGACGATGGCGGCCAGGATCGCGTAGAAGACCGCCTTCTTTGCGCCGCTCACGCGATGCTCGCCTCAGAGGCCGAGCATCGCCTTGGCGAGCACGTTGCGCTGCACTTCCGACGAGCCGCCGTAGATCGTCGTCTTGCGGGTGTTGAAGTAGCGCGGCGAGACGTCGTCGACATATTCGCCGCCGACCGGCACGACGTTGCTGTCGTAGTTGCGCAGCTCGGTGAAGGGCGTGCCGTACCAGCCGACCGCCTCGACCGCGAGTTCGGTCACCTTCTGGCCGACTTCGGTGCCGCGCATCTTCACGACCGAGCCCATGTTGCCCGGGGCGTCGCCGGTCTTGAGGCTCGAATAGAACATCAGCTCGTTCATCTCGATGGCGTCGATCTCCATCTCGACGGCCGCCATCTTCTCGCGCCACTGCGGATCGGCCGAAAGCGACTCGCCTTCCTTCATCTGCGTCTTCGACAGCGTCTGGAGGTGACGGAAGGCCTTGCGCAGCCGCGGCCCAAAGGCCTGCCCGCCGCGCTCGAATTCGAGAAGGAACTTGGCGTAGGTCCAGCCCTTGTTCTCCTCGCCCACCAGGTTCTCGACCGGCACCTTCACGTCGGTGAAGAAGACCTGGTTGACCTCGTGGCGCATCGGCGTACGCGTGCCGTCGACCAGGTAGATCGGATCGAGCGTGATGCCCGGCGACTTCATGTCGATCAGCAGGAAGGAGATGCCCTCCTGCCGCTTGCCCTCGTTGGACGTGCGCACGAGGCAGAAGATCCAGTCGGCGAAGTGCGCGTTGGTCGTCCAGATCTTCTGGCCGTTCACGATGTAGTGGTCGCCCTGGCGTTCGGCCTTGGTGCGCAGGCTCGCGAGGTCGGAGCCCGAGCCCGGCTCGGAATAGCCCTGGCACCACAGCTCCTCGGCGGCGGCGATCTTGGGCAGGAAGCGCTTCTTCTGCGCGTCGCTGCCAAACCTCATCAAGACGGGCGCCACCATCTTGATGCTGAACGAGGAGAGATAGGGCGAATCGGCCCGCGCCATCTCCATCTCGAAGATGAACTTCTGAGTCGAGGTCCAGCCTGTGCCGCCATACTCCTTCGGCCAGTTGGGACAGAGCCAGCCTTTGCCCGCCAGCTTCTTCTGCCACTGGAGAAGCCGCTCCTTGGAGACGTGGCTGCTGCGGCTGCGGCGGCTTTCCTCGGCCACTTCGGCCGGCATGTTGGCGGCGATCCAGTCGCGCACTTCCTGCTGGAAGGCCAGTTCCTGTTCGTTGAAGGCTAGACGCATCACACACTCCCGTCGTCTCGACCGAAGCGCCGAAGGCGCGCAGCGGAGAGACCTTTTTTCATTCCGAAGGACAGCGCCAGGGGAGACGAGACCCCTCGGCTTCGCTTCGCTACGCTCGGGGTGATGCTCGGCCTAAAGGCCCAGCATCACCTTGGACATGATCCCGCGCTGCACTTCCGACGAGCCGCCGTAGATCGTCATCTTGCGGCCGTTGAAGTAGCGCGGCGCCAGCACGTCGGCGCCCTCGGGTCCGATCGGCTCGACATTGGCGTTCCAGGCGCGCTGCTCGGGGAACGGCTGGGCGTAGTAGCCCGCCGCCTCGACGGCGAATTCCTGCACCTGCTGCATCACCTCGGTGCCGCGCAGCTTGATCATCGACGAGAGCGGGCCGGGGTTCTGGCCCGACGCCAGCTTGGAATAGAATTCCTGCTCGAACATCTCGAGGCCGGAGATCTCGATGTCCATGCGAGCGAGCTTCTCGCGCCACGCCGAGTCGGCCAGGATCGAGTCCTCGCCCTCCGGCATCGACTGGGCGAGCCGCTTCAGCCGCTCGAATCCCGAGCGCAGGCGCGGGCTGTAGGGATTGCCGCCGCGCTCGAACTCCAGCAGGTACTTGGCGTAGGTCCAGCCCATGTTCTCTTCGCCGACCCGGTTCTCGACCGGCACCTTCACGTCGGTCAGGAACACCGAGTTCACTTCCTGGGTGCCGGCGCGGTTTCCGTCGGCGGTGATGATCGGCTCGACCGAGATGCCCGGCGTCTTCATGTCGATCAGCAGGAACGAGATACCCTCCTGCGGCTTGCCCTCGTTCGAGGTCCGCACCAGGCAGAAGATCCAGTCGGCGGTCTGCGCCAGCGTCGTCCAGGTCTTCTGCCCGTTCACGATGTAGAAGTCGCCCTCGCGGACCGCCTTGGTGCGGAGCGACGCTAGGTCGGAGCCCGAGCCCGGCTCGGAATAGCCCTGGCACCAGATCAGGTCGGAGTTCAGCATCGGCGGCAGGTGGCGCGCCTTCTGCTCGGCCGAACCGTACTTCATGATCACCGGCGCGCACATCTTGGGGCCGAACGGCGAGGTGCCGGGCGCGCCGGCCTTCGCCATCTCCATCTCGAAGATGTACTTCTGGGTCGTGGTGAAACCCGGGCCGCCGAATTCCTTCGGCCAGCCGGTGCAGAGCCAGCCCTTCTTGGCCAGGCGCTTCTGCCAGTCGATCAGGCGCTCCTTCGGCATGTAGGCGTTACGGCCGACCTTGATTTCGCCCACGATCTCGGGCGTCAGGTTCTCCTTCAGCCAGTCACGTACTTCACTCTGGAAGGCGAGTTCTTCCTTGCCGAACGTCAGGTCCATTGGGGGCTCCTTTAGGGTCCGGAAGGTACCGCGCCGGGTTCCGGCGCGTAAAGCGTGCGATACACTGTTCCGCAACGCGTACAGTTCGCAGGAAGCCGATGTCCCCTCCCGTTCAGCCCGTCGCCAGCGACGAGAAACTCCCCGCCACGGCCGAAATCGTCGTGATCGGCGCCGGCATTGCCGGCACGACGGCCGCGTACTGGCTGGCGAAAAAGGGCCACAGGGTCGCGCTGCTCGACAAGGGCGTGATCGGCGGCGAGCAGACCAGCCGGAACTGGGGCTGGTGCCGCCAGCAGCATCGCGATTTGCGCGAACTGCCGTTGGCCATGAAGAGCCTGGAGATCTGGGGCGACCTCTCCCGCGAGCTGGGCGCCGAGACCGGCTTCCGCCGCACCGGCCTGCTGTACGTCACAGACCGGCCCGCAGACTTCGCCCAATGGGAGGCCTGGACCCTCAAGGCGCGCGAATACCAGATGCATAGCCGCGTGCTGAGCGGCGCCGAGGCCAAGGAGCTCACTCCCGGCAGCACGGGAAGCTGGATCGGCGGCGTCCACTCACCCACCGACGGCCGCGCCGAGCCGTCGCTGGCCGGGCCGGCGATCGCGGAGGCGGCGCGCAGGCTCGGCGCCACGCTCCACCAGAACTGTGCGGCGCGCGGCCTCGACATCACGAACGGCAAGGTTTCGGGCGTCATCACCGAGCATGGCATCGTCCGCACGCAGACCGTGCTGCTGGCCGGCGGTGCCTGGAGTTCCCTCTTCTGTCGTCGCCACGATCTGCGGCTGGCGCAGGCCGGCGTGCGCTCGACCTCCTTTGCCACGACGGCCGCACCGGAAGTGACGGATGGCGGACTGTCGATGCCGGACGTCACGATCCGCCGCCGGCTCGACGGCGGCTACACCGTGGGCCTGGGCGGTCGCGGCCTCGTCGAGCTGTCGCCGCAGGGCCTGCTCTATGCCCGCCAGTTCTGGCCGACCTTCAAGAAGCGCCGCGCCGGCCTCACCTTCGGCATCGGTCGCTCGTTCCTCGACGGGCCGGAGTCGTTCGCGAACTGGTCGTTCGACCTCGAGTCGCCGTTCGAGCGCCAGCGCACGCTCGATCCCGCCGCCGACCCCGTGCTGGTCCAGCGCGGACTCACGCGACTGGGCGATCACTATCCGGCACTGAAGGGGCTCAAGGTGGCGCATGCCTGGGGCGGCATGATCGATTCGACGCCCGACGGCATCCCGGTGATCTCCGCCGTCGATCCCCTGCCCGGCCTCTTCCTCTCGACCGGCTATACCGGCCATGGCTTCGGAATCGGCCCGGGCGCCGGCCGCCTCGCCGCCGACCTCATCGCCGGCGATCCGCCGATCGTCGACCCGACGCCGTTCCGCTACAGCCGCATGATCGACGGCACGGACCTCGGCGAACCCGGGATGATGTAGCCCGGGCCGCCGCGCGGCCCCTTATGCGACCTTCTTGCCGAGGTGCGGGAACATCGCGAGCTTCGCTGCTTCGTCCATCTCCGCCTTGAAGGTGTGCTTGTCCTTCAGGGCGAGTGCGCGAACGGCGGCCGGGCGGGCGCTGACCTCGGCGAGGTGGCGCTGCAGGTTGGGGAATTGCTTGGGCGCGTCGGCGCCCAGCACGAACGGGATCAGCCGCGACCACCCCCACACAGCCATGTCGACGATACTGTAGTCGCCGCACATGAACTGTTGCTTGCCCAGCCGGGCTTCGAGGATGCCCCAGTGACGCTGTGCCTCGAACGTGTAGCGGTTGACGGCGTATTCCTTGGGTTCGGGCGCGAAATTTCGGAAGTGCACGGCCTGGCCGGAGTAAGGCCCGATGCCGGTTGCAACGAACATCAGCCACGACAGCATCTCGCTCTTCTTCGCGGGCATGAACCTGCCGGTCTTTTCGCCGAGGTAGAGCAGGATCGCATTGCTGTCGAAGACCGTCTCGCCGTCGTCGACGATTGCCGGAACTTTGGCGTTGGGATTGATCGCCATGAATTCCGGTGCGTGCTGCTCGCCCTTGCGCGAATCGATCGGGAACAGCTCGTAGGGCAGGCCCATTTCCTCGAGGCACAGCGCCACCTTCATCGGATTCGGCGCCATGTTGTAATAGAACTTGATCATTACTCTCTCCGTTACGCTTGCGATCTCGTCATTCCGGCTTGGCGCCGGACTGCTTGATGATCGGATCCCAGAAGGCCATCTGGTCATCATAGAACTTCTTGGCCTGTTCCGGCGTGGAATCGACGAGTTCCAGGGCGAGCTCGTTGGCCTTCTTCACCATGTCGGGCTGCTTCAGCGCCTGGTTGAAGGCGGCGTTCAGCCTGTCGATGATCGGCCGCGGCGTCTTGGCCGGCGCATAGGCGGCGTACCAGGTGTTGATGGCGTAATCGAAGCCGGTCGCCTCCTGGATCGTCGGAACGTCGGGAAGCTGCGGCAGGCGCTTCTGGGAGGCGACGCCCAGGACACGCACCTTGCCGCCGTCGATGAAGCCCTTGCTCGACTGCAGCGTGTCGATCTGGAAGCCGTGGCGGCCGGCGATCATGTCGACCATGCCCGGCGCCGAGCCGCGATACGGGACATGCAGCGCGTCGCCGCCGGCGCGCGTCGCGAACAGGTAGCTGGCGAGATGGATCATGCCGCCATTGCCCGACGAGGCGTAGGAGTACTTGCCTGGATCCTTGCGCAGCATGCCGACCAGTTCCGGCGTGGTCTTCGCCCCGTCCATCGGCGCCAGCAGGATCAGCGGCGCACTGGCCACATAGGCGATGGCCGCGAGCCCGTTCACCGGATCGTAGCCCAGCGACTTGCCGTAGAGCGCCGGCGCCATCGCCATGGTCGAGGCGCTGAACAGGATCGTGTAGCCGTCGGGTTTGGCGTCGGCCACCATCGCGGTGCCGATGTTGCCGGTGGCGCCCGGCTTGTTCTCGACGATGACCTGCTGGCCCAGGATCTCCGAGAGCCGAGGCGCCAGCAGGCGCCCGACCACATCGGTCGGCCCGCCCGCGGCAAAGGCGATGATCATGCGGATCGGCTTGTCGGGATAGGTCTGCGCGGCGGCAGGAGCAGCCAGAGCCATGGAAGCGAGTGCGGCAAGCGCTGCCCGTCGTGTGAACGTCATCGTCATGTTCCCCCTATTCCACTTTTGCGCCCGAGGCCTTAACGATGGGCGCCCACATCGCCATCTGGTCCTCGTAGAACTTCTTCGACGTAGCCGGCGTCGACTCGACGAGATCGATGCCCGCAGCCCTCGCCTTCTCCATCATGTCAGGAGTCTTGACCGCCTGGTTGATCGCGGCATTCAGCCTGTCGACGATCGGCCTGGGCGTGCCGGCCGGCGCGAAGATCAGGTTCCAGGTGACGACCTCGATCGCAATGCCGGTCTTCTCCTGGACGGTCGGCACGTCGGGCATCGACGCCGCGCGCCTGGTGTCGCAGACGGCCAGGATCTTCAGGCGGCCGGCGTCGACGAAGCCCTTGCTGCTGCCCAGCGTGTCGATCTGGAAGGCATGCCGGCCCGCCAGCGTATCCTGCATGGCCGGCGCCGACCCCTTGTACGGCACGTGCAGCGCATCGCCGCCGGCGCGCTGGGCCAGCAGGAGGCTGCCCATGTGGATCAGGCTGCCGTTGCCCGGCGACGGGTAGGAATGCTTCCCCGGCTCCTTGCGCAGCGCAGCGACTAGTTCCTCGATCGAGCCGATGCCGCCCGCGGGCGCCACGACGATCATCGGGATCGTGGTGAAGTGGGCCACCGCCTCCAGCCCCTTGATCGGGTCGTAGGGCAGCTTGTCGTAAAGCGCCGGGACGATGCCCATGATCGATGTACCGACCAGCAGCGTGTAGCCATCGGGCTTGGCGTCGGCCACGATCTGCGAGGCGATGTTGCCGGCGACGCCCGGCTTGTTGTCGACGATGACCTGCTGGCCAAGGATCTCCGTCAGCCGCTGCGCCAGCAACCGGCCGGCAATGTCGGTCGGCCCGCCGGGCGGGAAGCCGATGACCAGCCGGATCGGGCGATCCGGATAGGCCCCCTGGGCCCGTGCTCCGGCAGTCGATGCCGTGAGCGCCAGGCCGGCGGCCAGCACGCGCCGCCGTCCGATGACCGTCATTGTTTTGTTTCCTCCGCTTTGTCGCGAGTTTAGGGCGCTGCAGGCGTCATGCAATGGAGGCGGGTCGCGTGGCGAACATCTCTTGAAATTCGAGACTCGTCCAAATCATGTAAAGATGATCGAGCCGCCAATCTTGGCGATGGCAACAAAGGTGATTGTCTTGACCGAATCCTCGAAGAGCGCCCGGATCGCGGTCGACAATGCCTCACTGTCGGACCTGCAGGAGGCCCTGATGCAGGGCCGGGTCACGTCGAGCGAACTGACCCGGGCCTACCTCGCCCGCATCGAGGCCTACGACCTGCAGGGCCCCGGCCTGAACTCCGTGCGCGTCACCAATCCCGACGCCCTGTCGATCGCCGCCAGCGTTGACGCCGTGCCCCCCTCGGCCAAGCAGCCCCTCGCGGGCCTGCCGATCCTGGTGAAGGACAATATCGCCACCGGCGACAGGCAGCCCACCACCGCGGGATCGCTGGCTCTGGAAGGCGCCCATGCCCGCGACGACGCGCCCGTTGTCAGGAAGCTCCGCGAGGCCGGCGCGGTGCTGCTCGGCAAGGCGAACCTCACCGAGTTCGCCAACGTCCTCGCGGTCGGCATGCCGTCGGGCTACAGCTCGATCGCCGGTTATGTCCGGAACCCCTACTCGCCCCGGCTGATGGACGACCATGCGCCGGTCGTGCTGCCCGGCGGCTCGAGCGCCGGCTCGGCGGTCGCGGTTGCCGCCGGCCTCTGCGCGGCGTCGATCGGCACCGAGACGTCCGGCTCGCTGCTGAGCCCCGCGACGCAGAACGGCCTCGTCACCGTGAAGCCGACGGTCGGCCTGATCAGCCGCAGCGGCATCATCCCGATCTCGCACAGCCAGGATACCGCCGGCCCGATGACCCGCACCGTGCGCGATTCGGCGATTCTGCTGAACGTGCTGGCGGCGCGCGATCCGGACGATCCGGCGACGCATCTGCTGCAGCGGCCGGAGGACTATACCGCCAGTCTCGACAAGGACGGCCTGAAGGGCGTGCGTATCGGCGTGCCCAGCGATCCGGCCGATCTGCTCAACGACCCGTTCTACGGTCCGCTGTCGCCGCGCGGCAAGGGCGTGATGGCCCAGGCCATCGAGGCGCTGGAAGATCTCGGCGCGGTTATCGTGCGCGCGGCCATTCCCGCGATCGGCTGGATCGGCGGACCGGGCACGACCATGCCGGTGCTCAATCGCAATCCCTTCAGCCCCGCCAGGGGCACGCCGGGACCCGCGTCCCTCGTCTTCCTCTACGAGCTCAAGCGCGACCTCAACCTCTACCTGCGTGACTGGGCGACCCGTACGCAGATCAGGACCATGGCTGACGTGATCGCGTTCAACGCCGAGAACGCCGGCAGGGCGTTGCGCTACGGACAGGACCTGTTCCTGGCCGCCGAGCAGACCCGGGGCGATCTCTCGGAGCCGGAATACAGGTCGGCGCGCGCAATGGACCTGATGGCCGCCAAGGAGCGCGGCATGGATGCCTACATGGACCGGCACAGGCTCGACGCCGTGGTGTTCCCCGGTGCCAGCGGTGCGGCCATCGCGGCCAAGCCGGGCTATCCCAGTGTCCAGGTGCCGGCCGGCTTCATCTCTGGCGTCGGCAACACGGAGACGCCGGACTACCCGCTCGGCCTCACCTTCGCCGGCCGCGCCTGGAGCGAGGCCACGCTGTTGCGCTTCGCCTACGCCTACGAGCAGGCGACAAGCGCGCGCCGTCCGCCGCCGGATTTGCCGGCCCTGTGAGTCCCGATCTCATTGGAGCGCGCAACTCCAGTTGCGCTCATGAGCCGTGCGGTTGACGAAGCTTGAGCGCAACTGGAGTTGCGCGCTCCTTTGAAAGTCTGATCTCCGTCAAACCGCGATCACCACGCCGTCGTGGCCCGGGTCGGCGCCACCGTCGAGACCGTCGTCATGGATGCGGATGCAGTGGACGGCGGCGAAGCCGAAGCCGAACGGGCTGCGGACGACCGGGTACCCCTGCGCCTGCAGTTCGCGCTCCACGCGGCCCTGGATGCGATTGGAGATGTCGATCGCGTCGGAGGTCGCGGAGAAGCGCGGCGCGCTCACCGCCTCGACCATGGTCATGTCGAAGTCGAGCGCGTTCAGGATGACGTGCAGCACGCCCATGGCGATCTGCGTCGCGCCGGGCGCGCCGATGATCAGGTGCGGCTTGCCGTCCTTGAAGATGATCGACGGCACGACAGAACTGAACCGCGCCTTGCCCGGCGCGATCGAGCCTGCCCGGCCGGGGCGCGGATCGAACACGCCCATGCAGCCGTTGTACATGAAGCCTAGGCCCGGCGTGATAACGCCCGAGGGCATGCCCAGCGAATGGGTCATGGTGAAACAGTTGCCGTCTCTGTCGAGGACGGAGATATGCGTCGTGTCCTTGGAGACCGCGCCCGAGTTGAACCGTGTGACGCTTGCCTTCTCGCCGCGCGCGATCTCGCCGGCCATCGCCTTGGCGTAGGACTTCGAGGTCAACTCCCCGACCGGCACGGTGACGAACTTCGGATCGCCGACCTTGGCATCCTTGTCGATGGTCGCCCGCTTCATCGCCTCGGCCACGATGCGCAGGTGCTCCGCCCCGCCATGTTCGAGCGCGCCGATGTCGAAGTTCTCGAGGATGTTCAGCATCTCGATCAACATGACGCCGCCGCCCGGCGGCTGGTTGGTCGAGACCTTGTAGCCGCGATAGTCACCCCACAGCGGCGCGTTGCGCACGGTCTTCCAGGCCTTGAGATCCTCGATCGACAGCAGCGCGTCGTTCTTCTTCATGTCCTCGGCGATCGCGTGTGCGATCTCGCCGGAATAGAAGACGTCGGCGCCGCCCTTGGCGATGGTGCGCAGCGTCTGGCCGTAGTCACGGTTCACGACCTTGTCGCCCACCCGCTTCGGCACGCCGTCGGGCCGGCAATAGAGTTCGCGCGCCGCCGGCGTGAAGCCGGTACGCTCGAAGTTGGGCGCGCGGCCGAAGGCGCCGTCGTCGGCCCACCAGAAATGGACGTGCGGCCGTACCGTCCAGCCGCTCTCGGCCCAATGGATCGCCGGCTCGACGATGCGCGACCAGGGCAGGCTGCCGTGCTCCCTGTGCGCGTCGTAGTACATCTTGAGATTGGCCGGCGCGCAGATCGACTGGTAGCCGATGTCGTTCACCCTGCCCTTCAGGATGAAGCCGTAGCCATCGCGCGCCTCGCTCTCGATCAGGTTGGCCCACATGTCGGGCCGCGCCGCGAGCGGCGCCGGCGCATGGGCGTCGATGTAGCCGTGGAATTTCTTGCCCGGCATGTAGATCCCGCAGGAGCCGAAGCCCGCGATGCCGCACATCTGCGGATCGACGACACCCTGGACCAGCGCGCAGGCGATGCCGGCATCGACGGCGTTACCGCCCTCGCGCAGCACGTCGGCCCCCGCCTCCGTCGGCTCGGGCTGCGGGGCCACGATCATCGCCTGCTTCTTGTACCGCACGTCGCTTCCTCCAACTCTTTGTTGGCGCGACTCAATCCCAACCGTTGCGCTTGCGCAATATCGCGGTTGAGGGAGCCAGCGCGAGGCCCTTGCCCTGCACCGTGGGCAGCCATTCGGCGAGCGCCTGCAGCGTGGCGTCGTGCGGATGGCCGATGGCAACGACGAAGCCTTGTCGTCGCGCCACGGCTTCCGTCTCGGCGAGCTTGCGGCGTACCGACTCAAGCGTCTCCTCGTCGTCGAGGAAGACGTGGCGCACGATCGAGGGCACGCCGAACTCCTGCGCCGCCTGATCGCCCACCGACTGCGGCGTCGTGCGTGAATCGAGGAACATCAGCCCGCGCGGCTTGAGCTGGCGCATGACCAGGTCCATGCCGGGACGGCTCGCGGTGAAGCGGCTTCCCATATGGTTGTTGATGCCGACATAGCCGCCGAAACTCTCCAGTGCGATCAGCAGGCGCTGACGCAGCTCGGCGTCGGACATCGACACCATCAGGGCGCCGGGGCCCGGATCGTTGCGGCCGTTGGGCTCCATCGGCATGTGCAGCATCAGCTCGTGCCCCCGCGCCCGCGCGGCACGCGCCTGCTCGGGCAGGTCCTTGGCGTACGGCAGGAACGACATGGTCATCGGGCCCGACAGCTCCCATGCGCGCTTCGAGCGCGCGCGGTCGAGGCCGACATCGTCGATCACGATCGCGATCAGCGGGCGGCTGTTCAGGTCACGGAACGGCACCGCATTGCGGCGCCATGTCTGTTCGGCCGACAAGGCGGCGGCGACCTGCTTAACGCGCGGCTTCTCCTCCAAAGTCGGCAACGGCTTGCCGGGCTCGGCTTCGGAATATTTCGGGAAGCCCGGCACGTCCTCGATGCGTGCGTACTTGGGTTCGGGCGCCGGCGTTTGCGACGACGATGCAGCGTTGCGCTTCATGTCCTCGATCGTGTCGCGCGCCACGCGATCGCTGCCGCGCAGATCGAGTCGCTCGGCGATCCAGTAGCCACCCAGGATGCTGCCGAAGAACAGCACGACCACGGCGATGACGATCGAATGCCAACGATGCCCGACGATCCAGGCAACGAGCGCGTCGTAGCGGAACAGCAGCCGGTCGAAGAAGCCGGGCCCGCGCCTCGGACTCCTTCTGTTCGTCTTCCCGCTTCTGTTCTTCCTCGACGCCATCTGAGAGTTATGCCCTAACCTCTTGGCTTAGGCCACTATTTCGCCTCAATCGAGCGGTGTTCGTGACTACAGCCCGGCCAGCGACTTGATGAGCCGGATGTCGGGTTCGCCCGAACGGCCGCTTTCGCGGCGGAAGCCGAGATGCTTGGCGAGATCGAGCATCTTGCTGTTCTCCCGAAGCACATGGCCGACGACACGCTTGATGCCACGCGCCTTGCCGTAGAGCAGCACATGCCGCAGCAGCAGTTCGCCATAGCCGCGGCCCTGGCGATCGGATGCGACCGTCAACGCGAACTCGGCCTGCTGGAAATCGGGATCGGCCACGAGCCGGCCGACGCCCACTAGGTCCTTGCCGCCTTCGAGCAGCAGGAACGCCATCTCGCGGTCGTAGTCGATCTGCGTCAGCCGCGCGGCGAGTTCGTGGCTCATCTCGCGCAGGGGACCGAAGAAACGCATGCGCACGTCCTCGGGCGTCATGCGCCGCGTGAAGGCACGCAGCATCGGCTCGTCGTCAGGGCGGATGGGCCGCAGGCGCAGCTTCTCTCCGCGATGCTCGACCTCGGTCTCCAGTTCGACCGGATAAGGCCGGATGGCGAAGCGCGCCGCCCGCTCCGGCCCCTTCTTCAGCGGCTGCACCACGATGCGGGCATCGAGCGCGACCACGCCGTCGGCATCGGCCAGCAATGGATTGATGTCGAGTTCGGCGATCTCGCCGACGTCGGCGATGAGTTGCGAGAGACGGACCATCACCTCGCCCACCGCGGCCCGGTCCGCCGGCGCGCGGTCGCGGTAGCCGCGCAGCAGCCTGTCGACTCTCGTCCGGCTGAGTGCATCCTCGGCCAGCACCGGATCGAGCGGCGGCAGCGCCAGTGCCTTGTCGTCGATCACTTCGGCCGCCACGCCGCCATGTCCCACCAGGATGATCGGGCCAAACACCGCGTCCTCGGCCGCGCCCAGGATGAGTTCGACCGCATGCGGGCGGCGGATCATGGGCTGGACCACGAACCCGTCGATGCGCGCCTTGTTGGCGACGACCAGCACCTTGCCGGTCATCTCGCGCACCGCGTCGAGCACGGCCTGCTCGGACGCCAGGTCGAGCGCCACGCCGCCCACGTCGGTCTTGTGCGTGATGTCGCGTGACAGGATCTTCACCGCGACGGGAAAGCCGATGCGCACTGCGGCCGCCGCGGCACCGGCAGCGTCGCGCGCGATCTCGGTCGGCACGACGGGAATGCCGTAGGCCGCCAGAACGCGCTTGGCTTCCGGCTCGGTCAGCACCGAGCGCTTCTCGGCCAGCGCGCCCTGCACGATCGAGCGCACGAGGCCGGTGTCGGATCGGACGTCCGGCACGGAGGGCGGCGTGCGCTGCAGGGCCCGCTGACCGCGACGATACTCCACGAGGTGCATGAAGCCGCGCACGGCGCGCAAGGGGGTGTCGTAGGCCGGTATCCCCGCATCGTGCAGCACGTTGCGGCCCGCCTGGGCCTCCGGACCGCCGATCCAGCAGCCGATCACCGGCACGACCTTCGCCCCGGGGGCGCCGACGATGGCGCGGGCGACCTCGACCGAGGAGGTGAGCGCGGTCGGCACGTTCATGGCCAGAACGGCGCCGACACCGCGATCGTCGGCCAGGCCGTTCAGCGCCGCGGCGTAGCGTGCGCCGTCGGCATCGCCCACGATGTCGACGGGATTGGCGCGCGACCAGGCGCGCGGCATCTGCTTGTCGAGGTTCCCGATCGTGCGCGGCAGCAGGGTCGCGAGTTCGCCGCCCTCGTCCATCAGTAGGTCGGTGGCGATGATTCCCGCACCACCGCCGTTGGTCAGGATTGCCAGCCGCTCGCTCCGTGGCGCAATGCTGTGGCCCAGCGTCTCGGCCGCATCGAACAGTTCGCCGAGACCGAGCACGCGCACCAGGCCGGCGCGCGCGAAGGCCGCGTCATAAACGGCGGCCGATCCCGCCATCGAGCCGGTATGCGACGCCGTCGCCTGCGCCGCCGCGGCATGACGGCCGCCCTTGAGGACGATGACGGGCTTGATGCGCGCCAAGCCGCGCGCCGCCGACATGAACTTGCGCGCCTGCGTGATGCCCTCGACGTACATCAGCACCGCGCGCGTCTCGAGGTCGCGCGCCAGCATGTCGAGCACGTCGCCGAAATCGACGTCGGCCATGTCGCCCATGGAAATCAGGTGCGAGAAGCCGATGCCCTGCGCCACGCCCCAGTCGGCGAGCCCGGCCAGCACGGCGCCGGACTGCGCCACGGCGGCGATGCGCCCGCCCTTCAGGCGCGTCGGTCCGAAACTCGCGTTGAGGCCAAGCCCTGGTGCGGCATAGCCGATGCAGTTGGGTCCGACGATGCGCAGCAGATGCGGCTTGGCGGCGTTGAGCAGCCGCTGGCGCCACCGGGCATTGACGGCGCCGGCATCGGGCCCGCTGCCGGGGCCGGCGCTGATCACCACCGCGGCGCGCGTACCCGCCTGACCGAGCGACGTGATCAGGGCGGGAATGGTCTCGGCCGGCGTCATGATGACGGCGAGATCCGCCGGCTCGGGCAGGTCCCCGACACGCTTGAATACCGTGCGGCCCGCGATCGTACCGCCCTTGCGGTTGACCATGTAAACATCGCCCTTGAAGCCGCCGGCCAGGAGATTGTGGGTGACCGCTGCGCCTACCGAGCCAGCGCGTTCGCTGGCGCCGATGGCGACGATCGAACGGGGTGCCATCAGGGCATCGAGGTTTCGGGTCGACATGGCGCTAGAAGAGCGCCGGTCCGTTCATCAGCACAAGCCCTGAAACGATCACGAACGCCGCAGCCACCCGCCGGCCGCCGAACGGCTCGCCGAGGATCAGCGTGCCGATCAGGGCGCCGAACAGCACCGACGTCTCGCGCAGCGCCGCGACATGGGCCATCGGTCCCAGCGCCAGCGCGTAAATCGCGATGCCGTAGCCGGTATTGGCGATCAGGCCGCCACCGACGCCGCGATACCAGGTCTTCTTCATGTGCGCCCAGACGGTCGCCGGCCGCTTCCAGAAAGCCAGCACCAGCAGCCACGGCCCTTCCAGCACGGCCAGCCAGGCGATGTAGGAGATGCGGTGCTGCGTGGTCTCGCCGGCGGCACGCACGCCAAGCCCGTCGGAGATGATGTAGCCCGCGATGGTGATGCCGGTGAGCACCGCGAACAGTGTCGCGAGGCCATGGCGGCTGCCCGGTCGCGGCACGACGTTCTTCAGCGGCAGCGCCAGCGCCACAAGGCCGAAGCTCAGGAGGAACACGCCGACGATGTCCTGCGGCCGCAGATGCTCCCCGATGAAGCGTCCCGATACCAGCGCAACCAGCAGCGGGCCGAGGCCGCGCGCGATCGGATAAGTGTGGCTGAGGTCTCCGTAGGAATAGGCTTTCAGCAGGAAGAAGTAATAGGCGACGTGGATGGCGACAGAGAGGATCAGGTACTTCCACGCCGCGCCCTCGATCATCGGCACGAACGGCACGATGCAGAGGCCCATCACCGTGCCGGTCGTCATGATCAGGCCGAACGTCGCCAGACGGTCCGACTGATCCGACTTCAGGATCGCGTTCCAGGTGGCATGCATCAGCGCCGCAGCGAGCAGCAGCGCGATGATCAGGGGCTCGACGACCAAGGGGGCACTTTCTTCTTGTTGCCCTCACCCTACGCCCGTGCCCAAGATCGTAGAAGGGCGGAAACAAGATGCGAGGCATGCGATGACGGTCGAGACGTACAAGGCAGCGCGTGAATTCATGCTGGCTCACCGTGGCGACTACCAGACGGCCTATCGCGACTTCCGCTGGCCCGAGATGGAGCATTTCAACTGGGCACTCGACTGGTTCGATGCCGAGCTGGCGCGCGGGCCGCTGGCGAACCAGGCCGCCCTCACGATCGTCGGCGACGGCGCCGCGAGCCTCACCTTCGCCGAACTGTCGGAACGCTCCAACCGCGTCGCCAACGGATTGCGGGCGCTGGGCGTCAAGCGCGGCGACCGCATGCTGCTGATGCTGGGCAACGTGGCGCCGCTCTGGGAAGTGATGCTGGCCGCCATGAAGCTGGGCGCCGTCGTCATTCCCGCGACCACCCTGCTCACGCCGGTCGATCTCGCCGACCGCTTCGAGCGCGGCCGCGCGCGCCATGTCGTGGCCCCCGCCGGCGAAACCGCCAAGTTCGAGGGCTTCGACAAGAGCCTGACGCGCATCGCCGTCGGCGACGCGCCCGCCGGCTGGCACGCCTACGCCAAGCTGCTCGACCATCCGGCCGAGTTCACGCCGGACGGTCCGACGCAGGCCGACGATCCGATGCTGCTCTATTTCACGTCGGGCACGACGGCCAAGCCCAAGCTCGTGCTGCATTCCCATCGCAGCTATCCGGTGGGCCACCTCACCACGATCTTCGTGCTGGGACTGCGTCCCGGCGACGTGCATCTCAACATCTCATCGCCCGGCTGGGCCAAGCATGCGTGGAGCTGCTTCTTCGCGCCGTGGATCGCGGGCGCCACGATCTTCATCGCCAACCAGCCGCGCTTCAACGCGCGCTATCTGCTCGATGCAGTCATCGCCAACAAGGTGACCACGCTCTGCGCGCCGCCGACCGTATGGCGCATGCTGATCCAGGAAGACCTGAAATCCGCCAGGACGTCGCTGCGCGAGGTACTGGCGGCCGGCGAGCCGCTGAACCCCGAAGTGATCGAACAGGTCGAGAAGGCCTGGGGCCTCACCATCCGCGACTTCTACGGCCAGACCGAGACCACGACCCAGGTCGGCAATCCGCCCAGCCAGCCGATCAAGCCCGGCTCGATGGGGCGTCCCCTGCCCGGCTACAGGATCCGCCTGCTCGATGCCGACGACAAGGATGCGGAGGAAGGCGAGATCTGCATCGACCTCGCGCACCGACCGGCGGCGTTGATGCAGGGCTACCAGCAGGATGACGGCTCGATCGCGCCGCTCACCGGCGCGGTCTACCGTACCGGCGACGTCGCCTCGCGCGATGCCGACGGCTATCTCACCTACGTCGGCCGGGCCGACGACGTGTTCAAGGCGTCGGACTACCGGATCAGCCCCTTCGAGCTGGAAAGCGTGCTGATCGAGCATCCGGCGGTTGCCGAGGCCGCGGTCGTGCCGGCACCCGACGCCATGCGGCTGGCCGTGCCGAAGGCCTACATAACCCTCACCGCCAGCGGCAAGCCCGACCGCGCCACCGCGCTCTCGATCTTCCAGCACCTGCGCGGCCGCCTCGCCCCGTTCAAGCGCGTCCGCCGTCTGGAATTCGCCGAACTGCCCAAGACGATCTCCGGCAAGATCCGCCGCGTCGAACTGCGCCGCGACGAGGAAAAACGCGCTGCCGAAAACCAGCGCGGCGCCGGCGAATTCCGGGAAGAGGATTTCCCGGAACTGAAGTAACGGAAAGGTCCCTCGCTGGCGCTCGGGATGACAATTTTTGTGGGATGGGCGCACGGCGCCAATTCCAGCATCGTTGTCATCCCGAGCGCCAGCGAGGGACCCTTAGGGGCCTATGAGACCGCGCATCGACCGGATAGAATGCCGCCATGCTTCTCCTGATCGATAACTACGACAGCTTCACCTACAACCTTGTCCACTTCCTGGGGGATCTCGGCGCACGCTGCGTCGTGCATCGCAACGACCAGATCACGGTCGACGAGGCGCTGGCGCTGAAGCCGGCCGGCATCGTGCTCTCGCCGGGCCCCTGCACGCCCAACGAGGCCGGTATCTGCATGGACCTGATCCGCGCCGCGGCGAAGGAACAGGTGCCGCTGTTCGGCGTCTGCCTCGGCCACCAGGCGATCGGCCAGGTGTTCGGCGGCCACGTCGTGCGCGCACCGTCGCCGATGCACGGCAAGCTGTCGGGCGTCTCCCACAAGAACCAGAGCGTGTTCGAGGATGTGCCCTCGCCTTTCCAGGCGACCCGCTACCATTCGCTGATCGTCGACCGGAAGGATTTCCCCAAGGATCTCGAGGTCACCGCCGAGACCGGCGACATCATCATGGGCCTGCGCCACAAGACCCTGCCTATCCACGGCGTGCAGTTCCATCCCGAGAGCATCGCGTCGGAACACGGCCACAAGATCCTCGAGAACTTCCTCAAGATCGCGGGCGATCACCCCAGCCAGCAGAACAAGAAGGCGGCTTAGGCGCCGGCAGCGACACACCAATGCTTGATCGCCGTTCCCTCGTCACGTTGCTCGCAGCGTCGGGCGTCGCTCCCTCCGCTTTCGCGCAGGCGTGGCCGGCCAAGCCGATCCGTATCATCGTGCCCTTCCCCGCCGGTCAGGCGACGGACATCCTCGCGCGCATGATGGCCGACCAGCTCACCAAGGCATTGGGACAGCAGGTGATCGCCGAGAACCGGCCCGGTGCGGGCGGGCAGATCGGGGCCGATGTCGCCGCCAAGGCAGCCCCCGACGGCTATACGCTGCTGATGGTGACGATCTCCACCCACGGGATCAGCCCGGCGCTGTATCCCAAGTTGCCATACGATCCGCAGAAGGACTTTGCGCCGATCGCCAATATCGGGCTGACGCCACAGGTGCTGATGACCGGCCTGAAGAGCGGCATCGGCTCGGTCGCCGATCTCGTCGCCAAGGCGAAAGCCGGCGCCGATCTCAACTACGGTTCTTCGGGCAACGGTTCGGCCAGCCATCTCGCGGTGGAAATGCTGAAGAGCGCCGCCGGCATCAAGCTCACGCACGTGCCCTTCAAGGGCAATGCCGAGGCCCAAATGGCGCTGCAGAGCGGCGACATCCAGCTCCTGTCGGACGCCGTTCCCGGGGCCGTCGGACCGGTCCGGTCCGGCAAGGTAAAGGCGATCGGCATTGCCGACGAACGCCGCTCGCCCTTCCTGCCCGACGTGCCGACCGTCGCCGAGCAGGGTATTCAGGGTGTCGTGGCGGTGGGCTGGATTGGACTTTCAGCGCCCGGCAAGACGCCGGAGCCCATCCTCGACAAGCTCAGCGCCGAGGTGATGCGCATCCTCAAGGACCCCGAGGTGCTGGAGAAGATGAAGAGCCTCTCCTTCGTGCCCGCAAAGGAATCGCGTCAGGAGTTCGAGGCGTATATCGCCATCGAGAACACGAAGTGGCGCAAGATCATCCAGGATGCGGGCGTGAAGATCGAGTAGCCAGCAAGGCTACTCCCACACCGCGCATCCCTGGAAAACCCTTTTATTTCAATATATTAGGCGGCCACACCGAAGCCGGCCCGCTGGATCGCCTTGGTGATCGCCGGCACGTCCGCGCCCTCGGGAAGACGCATCTCCCCGCTCTTGAGATCGACGGAGAGAGGCGCGGTGCCCGCGCCGGTGGCGGCCCGGGTGACGGCCTTCACGCAGCCGTCGCAATCCATGCCAGTGACCTTGAGGATGAGTTCTTGTGCCATGTGATATAGCTTCGCGCCCGCCGGCCGAACCGGCAAGAGGCAAAAGTACGGGGTTCCGGTGAGCGGCGACATCGACGATTTTCGCGGCCTTCTGGCCAAGGTAGGCAACGGCGAGACCCTCGGCATCGACGAGGCGGAACGCGCGTTCGACATCATGACGTCGGGCGACGCGACACCGGCCCAGATGGGCGCCTTCCTGATGGGCCTGAAGGTCCGCGGCGAGACGGCCGAGGAACTGGCCGGCGGCTCGCGCGCCCTGCGCGCCAAGGTGCTGCGCGTGAAAGCGCCGGAGGGCACGATCGACATCGTGGGCACCGGTGGCGACCACCACGGCACCTACAACGTCTCCTCCTGCTCGGCCTTCGTCGTGGCGGGCGCCGGCATCCCTGTGGCCAAGCACGGCAACCGCGCCTTCACCTCGAAGTCCGGTGCGGCCGACGTCCTGTCCGCCCTGGGCATCGGCCTCGAAGTGCCGATCGAGGCGCTCGAGAAGGCGCTGGTCGAGGCTAGGGTCTGTTTCCTTATGGCGCCGCGCCATCACAGCGCCATGCGCAACGTCGCCGGCCCGCGGGTCGAGCTGGCGCCCTCGCGCACGATCTTCAATCTGCTCGGCCCGATGTCGAACCCCGCCCTGGTGACGCGCCAGCTCGTGGGCGTGTTCGATCGCCGCTGGCTCAGGCCCGTCGCGGAGGCGCTGGGCCAGCTCGGACTCGAACGCGCGCTGGTCGTGAATGGCCAGGACGGCATGGACGAACTCACCACCACGACCGCGAGCTGGGCGGCTTCGCTGGAGAACGGCAAGGTGACCGAGATCGAGATCGCACCGGAAGAGATCGGCGTGAAGCGCGCGACGCTCGACCAGCTGAAGGGCGGCGACGCGGCGCACAATGCCGAGGCGATCCATGCCCTGCTGGGCGGCGAGAAGAACGCCTTCCGCGACATCGTGCTGCTGAACAGCGCTGCCGCGATCATGGTCGCGGGCAAGGCACGGGATCTCAAGGAGGGCGCCGCCATGGCCGCCCAGTCGATCGACAGCGGCAAGGCTCGCGAAGCGCTGGCGACATTGAAGAGGATTTGCGCATGAGCGACACGCTCGACCGGATCGTTGCCGACAAGAAGCGCCATGTGGCCGGGCGCATCTCGCAACGCTCGCTCAGGGTTATCGAGAACCTGGCTCGCGACACCGATTCGCCGCGCGGCTTCGCCCGGGCGCTCAAGGCCACGATCGCCGAGGGCCGCTACGGCCTGATCGCCGAGATCAAGAAGGCCTCGCCCAGCAAGGGCCTGATCCGCCCGGACTTCGACCCGCCTTCCCTCGCCCGCTCCTACGAGCGCGGTGGCGCGACCTGCCTGTCGATCCTGACCGACGAGCCCTACTTCCAGGGCAAGGACGAGTTCCTGACGCAGGCGCGCGCCGCAGTGAAGCTGCCGGTGCTACGCAAGGATTTCATGATCGATCCCTACCAGGTCCCGGAGGCCCGCGCGCTCGGCGCCGACTGCATCCTTCTGATCATGGCCTGCCTCGACGACGCGCTCGCTGCCGAACTGGCGAAGCTCGCGCACAAGTGGGGCATGGACGTGCTGGTGGAGGTGCATGACGGCGAGGAACTGGAGCGCGCGCTCAAGGTCGATGCCGACCTGATCGGCGTGAACAACCGCAACCTCAAGACCCTCGCGGTCGATCTCGCCACGACCGAGAAGCTGGCGCCGATGGTGCCGAAAGACCGCGTGCTGGTCGCCGAGAGCGGCCTCGGCTCGCCCGCGGATCTCGCGCGCATGGCCCGGGTCGGCGCCTCGGCGTTCCTGATCGGCGAGAGCTTCATGCGCAAACCCGACGTCGAGGCCGCGGTGCGCGAGATCCTGGTGCGCGAGGCTGCATGAAGCGAGGCGGCACAAAGCCGAAGACCGGCGCGGCGCTCACCCATTTCGACGAGGGCGGCAACGCCCGCATGGTCGATGTCGGCGACAAGGAGATCACGGAGCGCGTCGCCGTCGCCCGCGCCAGCGTCATCATGCAGGCCGCGACCCTCAAACTGATTCGCGACAAGAAGGCCAAGAAGGGCGACGTGCTCGTGGTGGCCCAGCTCGCGGGCATCATGGCGGCGAAGAAGACGCCCGACCTGATTCCGCTCTGCCATCCGCTCTCGCTGTCGTCGGTCGACGTGAAGCTGTCGCTCGACCCGAAGCGCAAGGCCGTCGACATCGAGGCGACCTGCAGGCTGAAGGGCCGCACCGGCGTCGAGATGGAAGCTCTGACCGCGGCGTCCGTCGCCGCCCTCACCGTCTACGACATGTGCAAGGCGGTCGACCGCGGCATGGTGATCTCCGAGGTGAAGCTCCTTTACAAGTCCGGCGGCAAGTCAGGGACGTGGGAGGCTCGATGAAGCCGGGAATGCTCTCCGTTCGTGACGCCCACGCTCGCGTGATCGCGGCCTTCGATGCGCTTCCGTCCGAGATGGTGTCGGTCGCCGAAGCAGCCGGCCGCGTGCTCGCCGTGCCGCCGCGGGCGCGGCTGACGCAGCCGCCGGCCGACCTCTCGGCGATGGACGGATATGCGGTGCGAGCGGCCGACGTGCCGGCCGTCCCGGCGGTGCTGACACTCGTGGGCCAGGCGCCGGCCGGCGGGTCCTACGACCACGCGCTGCAGCCCGGCGAGACCGTGCGCATCTTCACCGGCGGCCCGCTGCCGATGGGCGCAGATTCAATCGTGATCCAGGAAGACACGAAAGCGGATGGTGCGAAGATCACCATCCTAGACCCGCCGCGCGTCGGTCGTCATATCCGCAAGGCCGGCCTCGACTTCAGTGCGGGCGCTTCGCCGCTGGCGGCGGGCCGGACGCTCACCACGCGCGACGTGGCGCTGGCCGCCGCTATGAACCATCCCTGGCTCTCGGTCCATCGCAAGCCGCGCGTCGCGATCCTCTCGACCGGCGATGAACTCGTGATGCCGGGCGAGCCGGTGGGCCGGAACCAGATCGTCTCCTCCTCGGGCATTGCCGTCGCGGCCCTCGTGCGTGGCTGGGGGGGCGAGCCCACCCTGTTCGACATCTCGCGCGACGACGCGAAGCTGATCGAACGCTGCATCGAAGCCGGCGCGCAGCATGACCTGCTGATCACCCTGGGCGGCGCCTCGGTCGGCGACCACGATCTCGTCCAGGACGCGCTGAAGGCGCAGGGCTTCGACATGGATTTCTGGAAGATCGCCATGCGCCCGGGCAAGCCGCTGATGTTCGCGGCGCGCGCTCGTGCCCGTGTGCTCGGCCTGCCGGGTAACCCTGTTTCCACGATGGTCTGCGCGCTCCTGTTCCTGAAGCCCGCGCTCGAGCGCATGTTGGGCCAGGCCGGCGATCTCGTGCGCACCGTGCCCGCCCGCCTCGCGGTCGACGTGAAGCAAAACGACCAGCGCGAGGACTATGTGCGCTCGCGCCTAGCGCGTTCCGGCGACGGATCGCTCACTGTCGACCCCCATCCCGTTCAGGACAGTTCTATGCTGTCGGTGCTGGCGGCATGCGATGGGCTGATGGTCCGTCCGCCCCACGATCCCGCGCGCAAGGCGGGAGACACCGTGCAGGTTGTCGATCTCCAAAGCCTTTCGGGCGGCTACTGATCCCGGTTCTCCTTGGGATAAGTTGACGTTTATGCGGAACTAAACTAGAACATGTGCCGGGTTTCAGGATTTGTTCCTAAATCCGGTAGGCGTTCTGGGGAGAAGACGGTGCTAACCCGCAAGCAAAACGAACTGCTCCTGTTCATCAACAAGCGGCTCAACGACGACGGCGTGTCGCCCTCTTTCGACGAGATGAAGGAAGCGCTGCGGTTGAAGTCCAAGTCGGGCATCCATCGCCTGATCACCGGACTGGAGGAGCGCGGCTTCCTGCGGCGGCTGCCCCATCGGGCGCGCGCGCTGCAGGTCGTGAAGCTGCCCGAGAGTGCGGCCCTCCCGGCGCCGAACGTGACCCCCCTGCTGGCCGACGCACGCCGCGCCGGCTTCGCCGAAACCCGCGAAGGCTTCGTGCCCCAGATCGTGCGCGCCGACCGCGTGCCGCTGGCCGGCGCCATCCAGGCCGCCAACGAGGCCCAGGCGCTCAGCCTGCCGCTCTACGGCCGGATCGCCGCAGGCACGCCGATCGAGGCGCTGCGCGATAATTCCACGACCGTCGACGTGCCCGTCTCGCTGCTGGGCTCCGGCGCCCATTACTGCCTGGAGGTCCAGGGCGATTCGATGGTCGAGGCCGGCATCCAGAACGGCGACATTGCCATCATCAGGAGTTCCGACACCGCCGAGAGCGGCGAGATCGTCGTGGCGCTGATCGACGACACCGAAGCGACCCTGAAGCGGCTGCGCAAGAAGGGCGCGTCGATCGCGCTCGAACCCGCGAACGCCGCCTACGAGACCCGCATCTTCGGACCCGACCGGGTCAAGATCCAGGGCCGCCTCGCCGGTCTCTATCGCCGCTACCACTGATCGCGGGACGGCCCGCCGCGGTCAGGGCTTCTTCGCGGCAAAGGCCCGCCGGTTGGCTTCGTCCATCAGCGCGGCGATCGGCCGGGCACTGGCCGGATGCTCGCCGTCCGACTTGTAGCCGCGCACGATGTAGACGAAGCCCGGATACTGTCCCTCGACGAAGCTGTACGAGCGGCTCGAGCGGGTGATCGTGAGGGTCGACGATGCCGGCCCGGCGAAGACCGCCAGATCGTAGCCGGCGTTCTGCGCACTCTGCAGGCCGTTGTAGAGCGTCCGCCACTTCACTTCGTCGGCGCTGACCTTCGGTTCCTTCGGGTCGTAGACGCCCTGTGCGCGGAACCCGCCCGGGATCTTGTCTTCCTTGATGGTATCGTAGCCCGTCCCCACGCCCTTGACCTGGTAACTCATCCGCTCTGCCGGATTGCAGGCCGCCAGCAGCAGCGCCGACGCGATCACGATCCACCTCATTCGTCTCCCCCTTTGTTGCGACACAACTAGCATGGGTGGGGAGATCGCCAATACACGCAAATGTCGTCAGGCACCCGGTGCCTTGACCGCCCCTTGGCGCATCGAGCTGTTGGGCACCCAGGGTCGGTCGCCGCGGCGGCCGTTCGCGGTCTCGCGCCGCACCGTGAGATCGTCGAGCCACAGCGCATGCGCGCCGTCCTTCCAAGCATCGCGCCGGTCGATGACGAGACGCGGGCCGCGGCAGCGCGCCTGGGCGTCGACGGTCGCGAGCACGATGTCGGCCGAGCCGCAGGCCTCGGCGAGCCGCCTCTCGTCGCTCACCATCGCGATGCGCCACGGTCCCTTGCGCCATCGACAGAGGCCGGTGTTGCAGCCGAGGCCGGACGCCTGCTCGTCGGCGCTGACGATCCAGCGTTTGGCCCCCTCCTGCCCCTGTCGCCGCGCCCACGAATCGCTCACGAACCGGTCGGTTCGTGCCGAGGCCACGTGGACGACGCCACGCTCGTCGCGCAGGCCGAGCACGCGACCGTCCTCGCTCATCAGCAGGTCGGGCGCGGGCGGCGGACCGAGCATCAGGCCAATCACGACGACGGGCAGTCCGGCATAGCGCCAGCGCCGCTGCCACAGGCAGAGCCACAGACCGCCTGCCGTTAGCAGCCACAGGCTGGCACCGGGCAGCGACGGCACAAGAACCGCGGATTCGGGCCAGGCCGCGACATGGAAGGCGATGGCGTTCAGCGCATCGACGCCCCAGCCCATCGGCACCAGCGCGAAGGCTTCCAGACCGAATGGCATCAGCAGCATCGCCAGCAGGCCCCACGGCATGATCCAGAAGCCGGTGAGCGGCACGCCCAGCAGATTGGCGACGACGCCGAGCAGCGACAGGCGGTTGAAGTGGTAGGCCGCGAAGGCGCCAGTGGCGACCGAGGCGATCAGGGTCGTGAGGAGGCTGGCGGCGATCGCCGCACCGATGCGCCACGCCCAGCGATGATGCGAGAGTTCGGCCCGCTCGTGCAGGCGGCGACGCAGGGGTGCCGCCGATTCCCAGCCGGCAATCAAGGCGACGACGGCGGCGAATGACATCTGGAAGGACGCGCCGGTCAGCGATTCCGGCGCGATGAGGAGGACGATCACCGCCGACCAGGCAACGAGCCGCAGCGACAATGCCGTCCGATCGAGCAGGATGGCCAGCAGCGCGAAGGCCGCCATCGCGCAGGCGCGTTGCGCCGGCACGGGTGCGCCCGCGAGCGCCGTGTAGAACAGCGCCGCCATCAGCGCGAGCACGGCCGCTACCTTCTTGGCGTCGATGCGCAGCGCCAGTGCCGGCACAAGCGCGATGCCATAGCGGACGATGCCCATCATCAGGCCGACCACGAACACGATATGCAGGCCCGAGATCGACAGGATGTGCGCAAGACCCGAATCGCGCATCGCCTGCGCCACGTCCTTGTCGACGGCCGTTTGCTCGCCGACCAGCAGCGAGGCGACCACGCCGCCCGCGGGCCCGGGCAGGACCTTCAGGATGCGCGCGGCCAGGTCGGCACGCAGCGCGTCGAGCGTGCGCACGAAGCCGTCGGGCTTGCCGCGCTCGATCACGGTCGCGGGCGCCAGCGCGTAGCCGACGGCGCCGAGTTGCTGGTACCAGGCGACGCGTTGGAAATCGAAAGCGCCGGGCGACGCGGGGCCGGCCGGCGGCGAGAGATTGGCCAGCACCAGAAGTCGGTCGCCAATGGTGAGCGGTGGCGCACCGCGATTCAGCGTGACGCGCACCTTCGCCGGCATCATCTCCGGCGGCGGCACGCCGTTGCCCCTGAGGCGCACGGCTTCGAGCACCACGCGCACGCCATCGGGCAGCCGCTGGATGTCGCTCACCCTGCCCTCGACGTTGAGGCTGAACAGCGGCCGGCTGAGTGTGGGAGCCGCCAGGCTCGCGGTGCGCCAGGCAACGAGGCCCAGGCCCGTCGAGGCGGCAACCGCGCCGATAGCCAGCGCCCGCGCCAGGCTGCCCGGTGGCGCCAGGACGGCGAGGCCCAGAGCGACGACCGCAAGCGCCGGTCCGACCCAGAGGGCCGGCTCGCTCGGCAGTTCGAAATAGACAGCGATGCCCAGTCCCAGCGCGACGGGCAGCCACAGCATCCACCGGCCGCGCTCGGCGTCCAGCTGCTCCAGGATCCAGACGCGCGGGTTTGACACGTTTGGGACGCTCGCCTACCTACGGCGCGCTTTTTAGCCCGAATTGCGGCGAAATCGCACTCACCCCGCATCAGTTCCCAGGCCGATGACCGTCGTTACCCGCTTCGCCCCCTCGCCCACCGGCTACCTCCATATCGGCGGCGCCCGCACGGCCCTGTTCAACTGGCTGTTCGCCAGGCATCACGGCGGCAAGTACCTGCTGCGCATCGAGGACACCGACCGGGCACGCTCCACCGAGCCGGCGATCGCCGCGATCCTCGACGGCCTGTCGTGGCTCGGCCTGCCGTGGGACGGCGAGGTTACCTACCAGTTCTCGCGGGCTGCGCGTCACGCCGAAGTCGCGCTCGAGATGCTGGCCAAGGGCCATGCCTACTACTGCTATGCCTCGCCGCAGGAGCTCGACGAGATGCGCGCGGCGCAGAAGGCCGCCGGCAAGCCGATGCGCTACGACGGCCGCTGGCGTGACCGCGACCCGAAGGAGGCGCCCGCCGGCGTGAAGCCCGTCATTCGCCTGAAGGCGCCGCAGACCGGCCAGACGGTCATCAAGGACGCCGTGCAGGGCGAGGTCACGGTCGAGAACGCCCAGCTCGACGACATGATCATGCTGCGCGCCGACGGCACGCCGACCTACATGCTGGCCGTCGTCGTCGACGACCACGACATGGGCGTGACGCACGTGATCCGCGGCGACGATCACCTGAACAACGCCTTCCGCCAGCTCCAGATCATCCGGGCCATGGGCTGGCCCGAGCCGGTGTATGCCCATATCCCGCTGATCCACGGGCCCGACGGCGCCAAGCTCTCGAAGCGTCACGGCGCGCTCGGCGTCGATGCCTATCGCGACATGGGCTTCCTGCCGGCGGCGCTGCGCAACTACCTTCTGCGGCTCGGCTGGGGCCACGGCGACGACGAGATCATCTCGACGGCGCAGGCGATCGAGTGGTTCGATCTCGACGGCGTCGGCCGCTCTGCCTCGCGCTTCGACATGGCCAAGCTGACCAATCTCAATGCGCACTACCTGCGCGAGACGCCGGATGCCGAGTTGCTGCCGCTTGTGCTGCCGCGCATCGAGGAGAAGCTCGGCGGCAAGGTCGACGACGCCGGCCGCGAACGCATCGTGCGCGGCATGAACGGGGTGAAGCCGCGTTCGCGCACGCTGGTCGAACTCGCGGACAGTCTTGCTTTCTACGCACGCGCCGGCGCGCCGCCGATCACCGACGACAAGGCGCTCGGCGTGCTGACGCCCGACGCCCGTGCCGTCATGGCGAAGCTGGCGCCGGCACTGGAGCCGCAGGCGAGCGACTGGAGTGAAAAGGCGATCGAAGAAGCCGTGCGCAAGTTCGCCGAGGCGAACGGGCTGAAGCTCGGCCAGGTCGCCCAGCCGCTCCGCGTCGCGCTGACCGGCTCGACCACTTCGCCCGGCATCTTCGAAGTGCTGGCCGCGCTGGGGCCCGCCGAGACCAAGGTGCGATTGCTGGCGGCTGCCGCTTGAACGGGAGACAGGTAATGGAAGACAAGAGGCCGATACCCGAGGCCGCTGCGAACGAAGAGACGCGGGATTTCATTCGCGACCTGGTTCAATCCGATCTCGCCAGCGGACAAGTGCAGAGCATCGTTACGCGCTTTCCGCCGGAGCCGAACGGCTATCTGCATCTCGGCCACGCAAAGTCCATCTGCCTGAATTTCGGACTTGCGACCGAATATGGCGGCCGCTGCCACCTTCGCTTCGACGACACCAACCCGGTGAAGGAGGAGCAGCAGTATATCGACGCCATCAAGCGCGACGTACGTTGGCTCGGCTTCGACTGGGGCAAGCATCTGTACCATGCGTCGGACTATTTCCAGACGTTGTACGACTGGGCCGAGCACCTCATTCGCGCCGGCCTCGCCTATGTCGACGACACGCCGCCCGACGAGATGCGGGCAATGCGCGGCACGCTGACCGAACCGGGACGCGCTTCGCCAGATCGCGACCGCTCGGTGGAAACGAATCTCGGCCTGTTTCGCGACATGCGCGCCGGCAAGTTTCCGAACGGCGCCCGCGTGCTGCGCGCAAAGATCGACCTTGCGTCCGGCAACATGAACCTGCGCGACCCCGTCCTGTATCGCATTCTGCACACGTCTCACCCACGCACCGGCACCGAGTGGTGCATCTACCCGACCTATGATTTCGCACATGGCCAGTCCGACGCCCTGGAACATGTCACGCACTCGCTTTGCACCCTGGAGTTCGCGGACCATCGCCCCCTCTACGACTGGTTCCTCGACCACCTGCCGGTGCCGGCGCGGCCGCGCCAGACCGAATTCGCCCGCCTCGTTATCGGCTACACCGTCCTTTCCAAGCGCCACCTGACGGATCTGGTACGGCGCGGCATCGTGAGCGGCTGGGACGATCCGCGCATGCCGACCCTCGCAGGCATGCGCCGCCGCGGCGTGCCGCCGAAGGCAATCCGCGACTTCGTTCGGCGCATCGGCATGTCCAAGGCCAACAGCGTCGTCGATCTCGCCATGCTCGATCACGCGATCCGCGACCATCTCAATCAGGTGGCGTATCGGCGCATGGCGGTCCTGCGGCCGCTCAAGCTCGTGATCGAGAACTTTCCTGAAGACCACGTCGAAGAGCTGGAGGCCGTCAACCATCCGGGGGATCCGGCCGCCGGCACGCGCACCCTTCGCTTCGGCCGGGAAATCTTCGTCGAGCGCGACGACTTCATGGAGAACCCGTCGAACAAATTCTTCCGGCTGGCGGTGGGGCGAGAAGTCAGGCTGCGCTACGCCTATCTCGTCACCTGCCGCGAGGTGGTCAAGGACGCCGACGGCAACGTGGTCGAACTGCGCTGCACCTACGATCCAGCGAGCCGCGGTGGCAACGCGCCGGACGGTCGAAAGGTAAAGGCCACCCTGCACTGGGTGTCCGCCCACGATGCACTTCCCGCTGAAGTCCGGCTCTACAGCACGCTCTTCAACCGCCCCGATCCGGGTACCGGTGGCGATCTCGACGCCGACCTGAATCCTGCCTCGCTCGAAGTCCTGTCGGGCGCGCTGCTGGAGCCCTCATTGGCAGAGACTCCTGAAGGGGAAGCCGTGCAGTTCGAGCGGCTGGGCTATTTCTGCCCGGACCTCGCCAGCCAGACGAAGGCTTTGGTCTTCAACCGCACGATCGACCTGCGGGACACGTGGGCGAAGGTGCAGGTCCAGAGTTGAGACCAGCGGTGCCCCGGGGCCAGGCGCGATTGCTGGCGGCTGCCGGATAGAACCCGACGCGCGCGGCCGTCAGGCTGCAAGGATGAGCGCGCGCGTCTGGATCTGGTTGCTGTCACTGTCCATCCTGTGGGGCGGCTCGTTCTTCTTCGCCAAGGTGGCGCTGGCCGAACTGCAGCCGCTGACGGTGGTGTTCTGCCGTGTTGCCTTCGCAGCTCTCGCCCTGAACGTCGTGCTCGTCATCGCTGGCCGGCCACTCTTCCGGCGCGGCACGCCGTGGCGCTCCTTCGCCGCGATGGGCGCGCTCAACAATCTCGTGCCCTTCGGCCTGATCTTCTGGGGGCAGACTCAGATCGCCTCCGGTCTCGCCTCGATCCTGAATGCGACGACGCCTCTCTTCAGCCTGCTGGTCGCGCACTTCATTGCGCGCGACGAGCGGATGGGCGGACTCAAGCTCGGGGCCTTGATGCTGGGTCTCGGTGGCGTCGCGGTGCTGATGGGGCCTCGGGCGATCACGACGGCGTCGGACATCGCGGGTCAGCTCGCCTGCCTTGGCGCCGCCCTCTCCTATGCCCTCGCCGGCATCTACGGGGGGCGGTTTGGCCGGATGGGCGTGGCGCCGCTCGACGCGGCAGCCGGGCAGGTCACGGCGAGTGCCATGTTGATTTTACCGATCATGCTGATGGTCGATCGACCTTGGGAACTGCCTGCCTTGCCTTCATTCCCGACATGGTCGGCTCTCGCGGGTCTCGCGCTGCTGTCGACCGCACTCGCATATGTCCTGTATTTCCGCATTCTTGCGGCGGCCGGGCCGACGAACCTGCTGCTCGTGACGTTCCTGATACCGGTGACGGCGATCGGGCTCGGCGCCCTGGTGCTGGGTGAGCGGCTTGAACCGCAACAGTTTGCCGGCATGCTGCTGATCGGGCTCGCGCTCGCCCTTCTCGACGGCCGTTTGGCGCGCTTTCTACGCCTCGCGAAATAGCGGTCCCGCTGCACAATTGCGCCTTCTTTGGGGGCTTGTTAGGGTGCCCGCGAACCGGCGAACGGCACCCTTCGGGGTGCACGCGCCTTGCCCGAATCGAGCCTGCGAAAGAGTTCACCCCATGGCCAAATCGACCGCGACGCTTACCGACAACGAAACCGGCATGACTTATGAGATGCCGATCATTCACGGCACCATGGGGCCGCGCCTGGTCGATGTCCGCAAGTTCTACGGCGATTCGGGGATGTTCACCTACGACCCCGGCTTCACCTCGACCGGCTCGTGCGGCTCGAAGATCACCTACATCGACGGTGACGAAGGCCTCCTCCTCCATCGCGGCTACAACATCTCGGAGCTGGCCGAGCAGAGCGACTTCATGGAAGTCGCCTACCTGCTGATGAAGGGCGACCTGCCGAACAAGGCGCAGAAGGACAAGTTCGTAAAGGACATCACGAACCACACGATGGTTCACGAGCAGCTCAGCCAGTTCTATCGCGGCTTCCGTCGCGACGCCCATCCGATGGCGATCTGCTGCGGCGTCGTCGGTGCCCTCTCGGCCTTCTATCACGACTCGCTCGACATCCACGATCCGCACCAGCGCATGGTCGCGTCGTACCGCCTGGTCGCCAAGATGCCGACCATCGCGGCGATGGCGTACAAGTATTCGGTCGGCCAGCCGTTCGTCTATCCGCGCAACGACCTGTCCTACGCCGCCAACTTCCTGCGCATGATGTTCTCGGTACCGGCCGAGGAATACGAAGTGAATCCGATCGTCGAGAAGGCGATGGACCGCATCCTCATGCTCCACGCCGACCATGAGCAGAACGCCTCGACCTCGACCGTCCGCCTCGCGGGCTCGTCCGGCGCCAACCCGTTCGCCTGCATCGCCGCCGGCATCGCCTCGCTGTGGGGCCCGAGTCATGGTGGCGCCAATGAGGCCGTCATCAACATGCTGCACGAGATCGGCGGCAAGCAGAACATCCCGGGCTTCCTGTCCCGCGTGAAGGACAAGGCCGACCACACCCGCCTGATGGGCTTCGGCCATCGCGTCTACAAAAACTACGATCCGCGCGCCAAGGTCATGCGCCAGACCTGCCACGAGGTGCTGACCTCGCTCGGAATCACCCACGACCCGCTGCTCGAGCTGGCCATGGAAATGGAGCAGATCGCGCTCAAGGACGACTATTTCGTCTCGAAGAAGCTCTATCCGAACGTCGATTTCTATTCGGGAATCATTTTCCGTGCGATCGGCATCCCGACCTCGATGTTCACCGTTCTCTTCGCGGTGGCCCGCACGGTCGGCTGGATTTCGCAGTGGAACGAAATGATCGAGGATCCGGACCAGAAGATCGGTCGTCCCCGCCAGCTCTACAACGGCCAGACCGAGCGTCCGTACAAGCCCCTCCATATGCGGGGCTAGTTCGCTCTCCGGGAGGGAAGCGACATGGTGAAATCATCGTTTGGGCCGCACCGGGGGGAAACATACTGGGCGGCCGTCCAGAAACCGAAAACCAGGCAGCGGATCGTGCGGCTTGGCCCTGCGGCGAACGACAACGTCCGCCCCCCCGGCGCCCGAACATGGCTGTTCGTCGCCATCGCCGGGGTCACCGGCGCGGTGTTGGCGCTGATCGTCTCGAACTGGCGGTTTTTCTAGGCCTGATGGCCTGAACGAATTAAGGCCCGCGATGCGGGCCTTTTTCGTTGGGAAGATTCGAGATTCGGGTGGTCGGTCTTCCTTCGACGCTCCCGGACATTGCCGAAGGCAATGTCCTGACGCTTCCTGGGCTGAGCTTTACTCAGCCCATCAGCCCATCAGCCCTTCCGCTCTATCAGTTCGATCTTGTAGCCGTCCGGATCTTCCACGAAAGCGATCACGGTCGTACCGAACTTTACCGGCCCCGCCGGGCGCGTGACCTTGCCGCCGGCCTTGGTCACTTCCTCGCAGAGCTTGTAGGCGTCGGGCACGCCCACCGCGAGATGGCCGAAGCCGGTGCCCAGCTCATAGGGCTTTTCCTGATCCCAGTTGTGGGTGAGTTCGACGACGCAATGCTCGGGCTCGTCGCCGTAGCCCACGAACGCCAGGCTGTACTTGCCGTCCGGCACGTCGCGCTTGCGCAGCAGCTTCATGCCCATCGGCCCGGTGTAGAAGGCCAGCGACTTGTCGAGATCCCGGACGCGGATCATCGTGTGCAGCATGCGGTAGTTGGCGGCCTGGGTATCGGGCATCTTCCCCCCTCCCTGTTCTGTTCGTCTACGGTCTAGCGGTCCCGGATCATCGCGGCGAAGGTCGCTTCGGCGGCAACCTTGCCCTCGACCATCGCCTTGCCGGAAAACTTCCAGACATTGGCGCGGCTCTGCACCTTCTGGACGTGCAACTCGAGCCGGTCGCCCGGCACGACCGGGCGGCGGAAGCGCACCCCGTCGATCGACATGAAGTAGACCAGCTTACCCTCGGAATCGGCACCGAAAGTCGAGACCACGAGAACACAGGCCGTCTGGGCCATCGCTTCGACGACCAGAACGCCCGGCATGACCGGTTCGGAGGGGAAATGCCCCTGAAAGAACGGCTCGTTGATGCTGACGTTCTTGATGCCCACGGCGCTCTGGTCGAGCTTCATGTCGACCACCCTGTCGACCATCAGCATCGGGTAGCGATGCGGGATCATCTGCAGGATCCGCTTTATGTCGACGGATGTCGCCGTGACGGCGCCGGCATTCTCGGTGTGGGCGTTCATGACCGTGGCCTCTTCCCGCTCAGAAGCGCGTGCCGAAGCTGAATCGCACGGCCTGCTGCTTGTCCCACGACTCGTATTGGATCGGGATCGCGTAGTCGATGCGGATGGGACCGAACGGCGAGACCCACTGGACGCCGACACCGGTAGAAACGCGCATCAACTGGCTCGTCAGAACCGACGTCGCGCCATAGCTCTGCGCCTGGACGCCCCACAGCGAGCCTATGTCCACGAACGCCTTGCCCAGAAGGCCGACCTCCTTGGGAACCAGCGGCAGCGGATAGGAGAGTTCGGTCGTAGCCGTATAGTAGTACTGACCACCGAGAGAGTCCGTCGTGTTCCCGTCGCGGGGGCCGATGCCGCCGACCGTAAAGCCGCGCATCGTGTCGCCGCCGATGAAGAACAGGTTGTTCAGGCGGATGTAGGATCCGTTGTAGGGCAACACGAGGCCAGCCGACCCGCCGATCGACCAGACGAAATCCTCGAACAGCGACTTGTAATAAACCGCGTCGGCCGTGGTGCGCAGGTACTGCTCCGTTCCGATCAAGCCGGCGGCGGCGATCGTGTTGCGCACCATGAATCCCTTGGTCGTGTTGAGGCGAACGTCGCGCGTATCCCAGAGGATCGTCTCCGACAGTTCGGAAACGACCTGCGTTCCGGAGCTTTCCTGGATGAGCGGAGAGGCCCAGGGCTGGACGTTGTAGATGTCCGTCTGGCGCAGCGTGTAGCGGACGATCTGGCGGATTTCCTCGGAGTAGGCCCAGCCGCCACGCAATGCAAAGCCCAGGCTGCGGTCGCTGTAACTCGCCACCGACTGGCGATCGTTCGACGTCCGGAAGAGGTCGAAACCAGCCGAGACCTGCCGATCCATGAAGTACGGCTCGGTGAAGCCCAGATCGATCGAGGTGCTGAGGGTACCGAGCGACAGGCCGAGGCGTGCCTCCTGTCCCTTGCCCAACAGGTTGCGTTCCTTGATCGCGATGTCGCCGACGATGCCGGCGGTCGTCGAGTAGCCGGCGCCGAACGAGATTTCGCCGGTGCTCTGCTCGACCACCTGGACTTCGAGGTTGGTTTTGTCAGGTGACGATCCCGGCGCGGCCGAAACGTCGACTTTCTCGAAGAATCCCAGGTTCCGCAGACGCTGCTGGCTGCGGCGGACCTTGGCCGTGCTGAAGGCATCGCCTTCGGCCAGCCGGAACTCGCGGCGGATGACCTTGTCGAGCGTTCGGGTGTTGCCCGAGATATTGATGCGCTCGACGTAGACCCGCGGTCCTTCCTGGACGTCGAAGGTCACGTCGACGGTATCATTGTCCTTGTTGCGCCGGATGTTGGGGCGCACTTCGACGAAGGCGTAGCCCAGCGAGCCCACGGCCTCCTGGATGTTGGAGACCGACTTCTCGACCGCATCGGCATCGTACCAGTCGCCCGAGGCGATGGTGAGGAAGGTCTGCAGAACGTCGGTATCGAGACCCTGGAAGCGGCTGGTGACGTCGACCTTGCCGAACTTGTAGCGCGGCCCCTCACTGATCGTGAAGGTGATGAAGAAGCCCTCGCGGTTGGGCGCCAGCTCGGCGACCGCAGAAACCACGCGGAAGTCGGCATACCCCTCCGACAGATAGAATTTCCGCAGAAGCTCGCGATCGAGGTTCAGCCGGTCCGGGTCGAAGCGATCGTCCGACGACAGGAAACGCCACCAGGCGCTCTCGGACGTCCGGATCTTGCCGCGCAGCGTGCCGTCGCCGAAGGCCTCGTTGCCGACGAAGCTGATACGCTTCACGCCGGTGACGTCGCCTTCGTTGATCTCGAAAACCAGGTCGACGCGGCCCTGCTCCAGGGTGATGATCTTGGGCTCGACGGAGGCATTGTAGCGGCCGCTGCGGCGGTAGATCGTCAGGATCCGGTCGACGTCGGCCTGCACGCGCGCGCGGGTATAGACCTGGCGAGGCTTCGACTGCACTTCGTCGCGCAGCTTGTCGTCCTCGATCTTGCTGTTCCCCTCGAACGCGACGCGATTGATGATCGGATTCTCGGTCACCTTCACGACGAGGGTGGAGCCCTGCATCTCGATCACGACGTCCGAGAACAGCCCGGTCGCGAACAGCGCCTTCAGCGAGCGGTCGGCCGCGGCGGCGTCGAAAGGCTCGCCGACCTTGAGCTGCAGATAGGAGCGGATGGTTTCCGGCTCCGCGCGGACGTTTCCCTGAATCTGGATTCCGGCAATCGTACCGCCCGCCGCAGCACCACGTTGTGCGTGTGCCGGCGCGCTCAAGGACAGGATTGCAACAATGGCCAGTACGGCCCAACGAAAGATCAAACTCACCCCCGGCGCCAATCAGACCTGCCGATGGTCAAAAACGTGAACGCAGCTTTCTAGACCGGCAAGGGGGACTAAGCCACCCCTTTTGTCCCCCGGTCAGAAGCCGCATCGACGCCTCAACTCAGCGCAACAAAAGCCTGATGTCATTGAAAGTTGCGATCAGCGCCATGCCGATCACAAGTGCGAATCCGAGCTTCAGTCCCACCTCCTGTGCACGAAGGCTCAGCGGCTTTCCGCGAACGGCTTCATAGGCATACATGGCGAGATGGCCGCCATCGAGCATGGGCACCGGCAGCAAATTGAAGATGCCGAGCACCACCGACAACGCGATGACCAGATTGAGAATGCCCGCCCAGCCGGCGTAGGACGCCTCGCCCGCCGCCTTGGCGATCCGGATCGGCCCGCCCAGTTCATCCACAGGCCGGGTCGCGGTCAGGATCTGTCCCATGGACGTATAGAACATCGAGGTCATGCCCCACACGGCACGTACGCCGGCTCCCATGGCGCCGATCACGCCATGCTGGCGCAACTCGGTCACCGCCGCGGGACGCACGCGAAGGCGCCCGACAATCTGCTCCTTGCCGGCGCAATCGACGGTCTTGTCGACGATGGGCGTGATGGTCGTCTCGCCGTAGCGCCCGTCGCGCTCGTACTTGACCTGCACGGGCTGGCCGCCGCTCTTCCCGATCAGCTCGGGGATGCGGGAGAAATACTCGACGGGCTTGCCGTCGATCGCCACCAGAAGATCACCGACCTTGAGCCCCGCGGCCTCGGCCGGGCTGTTCGCGGTGAAGCCACCGACCACGGGGCGGATGAACTGGTCGATCCCGAGGTCGCCATAGCGCAGCGTATTGTTGTAGCGGTCGGTGCGCTCGCAATACTGCGGCTGGATCTCCCCCCGGAGCAGCTGGTTGCCCCGGCGGTACTCGACCGGCATCGGCTTGGCCCAGTAGAGGAACTGGGCCTCCTGGATGTCCTCGTAGCGGTCGATGCGCTTGTCCGCGAGGCGGACGATCTCGTCGCCCGTGCGCAGCCCGGCCCTGGCCGCGGGTCCTTCGACCTGAACCGCGACCGTCGTGGGCGTATAGGGCTCGCCCGCGAAGAAGAACACGCCCGTCAGCAGCAGGAATGCGAAAAGGAGGTTGGCCATGGGCCCGCCCAGCACGACCGCGGCGCGCGCATAGAGCGGCTGGCTGAAGAAGGCGCGCTTGCGCTCGCTCGCAGAAAGCGGCTTGCCGCTCGGCGTGGCGCTCGTGGCGTCGTTGTCGCCCAGGAACTTCACATAGCCGCCCAGCGGGATGATCGAGATCTTCCAGCGCGTGCCGTTGCGGTCGGTCCAGCCGAAGATCTCTGGCCCGAATCCGATCGAGAAAACTTCGGCATGGATGCCGAAACGGCGCCCGACCCAGTAGTGGCCGTACTCGTGAACGAACACCAGGAGCGTCAGGACCAGGACGAAGTACGGCAGGTATGTCGTAAACAGGCTGACGATGCTTTGCATGCCCTACTCGACCATTTAACTCGTTTTACTTCAATAACTTAGGGCTTTTGCCCGGCAGAAATCCTCAGCTCGCCTGTGCGCTTCAAGGTCGGCCGCCTGAACTTGCTGGAGGGCGTCCACCGTACCCGAAAGTCCCTCCCAGCCCGTCATCACATCCTCGACGATCCGCGCGATGTCGAGGAAGTGGATCCGGCGGGCCAGGAATGCCGCCACCGCCGCCTCGTTCGCCGCGTTCAAAACGATGGGCGCATAGCCGCCCGTCACCAAAGCCTCGCGCGCCAACCGTAAGGAGGGAAAGCGGCCGGAATCGGGCCGCTCGAAGGTGAGCGCCGGAATGCTCATGAAATCGATCTTGGCCGATGGGCCGTCGATGCGCGAGGGCCAACCCAGCGCATGGCTGATGGGGATACGCATGTCGGCCGTTCCCAACTGGGCCAGCACGGAGCCATCGCGATAGGACACCATCGAATGGATAACCGATTGCGGATGCACGACGATGTCTACCTGGTTCTCCGGCAGGCCGAACAGGAGCTGCGCCTCGATCAGTTCGAGCCCCTTGTTCATCATCGTCGCCGAATCGATCGAGATCTTGTCGCCCATGTCCCAGTTGGGATGAGCCAGCGCCTGCTCGGGCGTGACGTCGGCCATGTCCGCCAGCGACCAGTTGCGGAACGGTCCGCCCGAAGCGGTCAGGATCAGCCGGTCGACCGCATGACGCTGGTTGGGCTCGAAGACCTGGAAGATCGCGTTGTGCTCGGAATCCACCGGCAGCAGGACACCGCCCGAGTGCTCGATGGCATCGAGCAGCAGGCGCCCCGCACAGACCAGCGCTTCCTTGTTGGCCAGGGCCACCATCGCGCCGCGGCGGGCCGCGACCAGGGTCGGCGCGAGACCCGCGAAGCCGACCACGGCCGCCATCACCCATTCGGCCGGCCGCGAAGCCGCCTCGACCACGGCATCGGGACCGGCGGCGACCTCGACCGCGGTGCCGGCCAGCGCTTCCTTGAGCGCGCGGTAGCGCTCGGGATCGGCTACGACGGCAAGACGCGCCCGCAGGCGCCTCGCCTGCTCGGCCAGCAGTTCGACCGAGCTGTTGGCGACCAGCGCTTCGACCCGGTAGCGTGCGGGATCCCGTACGATCAGGTCGACCGTGCTCTGGCCCACCGAGCCAGTCGAACCGAGAATGGTGATCCCGCGAGGGTGTTCGGGGGAAGGCGCGACCCACTTGCTCATGTCCAGGGCCACGAAGTGCCCGCGACAAGCCGTGCGATGGCAACGGCTACCAGGACGGCCATCAGCCCGTCGATCCGGTCCAGCAATCCGCCATGCCCCGGGATCAGGCGACCGCTGTCCTTCACACCGGCGCGCCGCTTGGCGGCCGATTCGAGCAGGTCGCCCGCCTGCCCGACGATCGCGAGCACCGCGCCGGCGATGGCGAGATGTACCGTTTCACCGAGCCCGAAGGCATAACCCGTCGCCGCACTCGCCACAGCCGCCCAGGCCATGCCACCGATCAGCCCCGACCAGGTCTTACCCGGGCTGATACGGGGCGCGAGCCTGGCCCCGCCGGCGGCGCGCCCGACGAAATAGGCGCCGATATCGGTCGCCCAGATGCAGATCAGCACCCACAGGATGGTTTCGCGGCCGAACGCCGGCTGGTGTCGCAGCCACAGCAGAGCCAGCAGCGCGGCGAGCCCGTAGGCCCATGCCGCCACGCGCAAAACCGGCGCGCCGCGGGTGAGCCGCGTCCATTCGAAGATCATGACTGGCGCCGCCAGCGCCGCGATCAGATCGATCCAGGGATAGCCGTACCAGACGGCCGCGAGCAGCATCGGGCCCAGCACGACGGCCGAGAGCGCCCGTACGAGCAGACCGGCGAAGCGCCCGCCGCGGGGCGCCGGGGCGTCAGCTTCCGACGCCGCCATACCGCCGCTCACGCCGCCGGAACTCCTCGATGGCCCGTTCCAGGTGTTCCTTGCCGAAGTCCGGCCACAGCGTGTCGACGAAAACCAGCTCCGAGTAGGCGCATTGCCAGAGCAGGAAATTGCTGATCCTCTGCTCGCCGCTGGTCCGGATCAGGAGATCCGGATCCGGCACGCCCGCCGTCAGCAGCTCTCGCTCGAAGCTCTGCTGATCGATGCCGTCGACCGCCATCTCGCCTCTCGCGACCCGCTGCGCGAGGCTGCGGGTGGCCCGCAGGATTTCGTCACGAGCGCCGTAGTTGATGCAGATGTTGACGTCGATGCGCGCGTTACTTGACGTCGTCTTCTCGGCATCGGCGATGTCCCGCACGATGTCGGCCGCCAGCCCGTCGCGGTTGCCGATGACCCGCAGGCGGGCGCCGTTCTTGCGCAGTTCCTCGAGTTCGTTGCGAAGATAGTGGCGCAGAAGGCCCATCAGGTCGGCGACCTCGTCGGCGGGCCGAGTCCAGTTCTCCGTCGAGAATGCAAAGAGTGTCAGGACGGGAATGCCCAGTTCGCCGGCACCGCGCACCACGCGCCGCACCGCATCGGCGCCGCGTCGATGGCCCGCAACACGCGGCAGGCCACGTGCCTTCGCCCAACGTCCATTGCCATCCATGATGATGGCGACGTGCTGGGGTCCCGAAACCTGATCGGGATTGGCGGGCAGCGGCGCGGTGGACATCAGACAGTCTTGATCTCTTTTTCCTTGTTCGCCAGCACCTCGTCCACCTGCTTGACGTAGCGGTCGGTGAGCTTCTGCACCTCGTCGGCCTTCTGGCGATGCTCGTCTTCCGAGATCTTGCGGTCCTTCTCGGCCTTCTTGAGCGCTTCCATGCCGTCGCGGCGGATGTTGCGGACGGCCACCTTGCCCTGCTCGGCGTACTTGTGCGCGAGCTTGGCCAGTTCGTTGCGGCGCTCGGTCGTGAGTTCCGGGATCGGGATGCGGATCATCTGGCCGTCCGGCGACGGATTGAGGCCGAGGCCGGCTTCGCGGATCGCCTTGGCGGTCGGGGTCACCAGGCCCTTGTCCCAGACGCTGACCGTCAGGAGCCGCGGCTCGGGCGCGCTCACCGTGCCGACCTGGTTCAGCGGCATGCGCTGGCCGTAGGCTTCGACCATCACCGGGTCGAGCAGATTGACCGAAGCGCGGCCGGTCCGCAGGCCGCCGAATTCCTTCTTCAGCGCGTCCATCGCGCCATGCATGCGCTTCTCGAGCTCGTTGAGATCGGCAGACATGATCAGGCCTCGTCCTTGATGATCGTGAAGGTGCCCTCGCCGCGCATCGTCTCGGCGAAGGCGCCGGGCTTGTGGATGTCGAAGACAATGATGGGGATGCGGTTCTCGCGCGCAAGCGAGATCGCCGAGGCGTCCATCACCTGCAGGTCGCGCGACAGCACTTCCATGTAGCTGAGCGTATCATAGCGCTTGGCGTTCTTGTCCTTGCGCGGGTCGGCCGAATAGACGCCGTCGACCTGCGTGCCCTTGAGCAACGCGTTGACGCCCATCTCCGCCGCGCGCAGGGCCGCCGCGGTATCGGTGGTGAAGAACGGATTGCCGGTGCCCGCCGCGAAGATCACGACCCGCCCCTTTTCCATGTGCCGGGCCGCGCGGCGGCGGATATAGGGTTCGCAGACCGTGGTCATCGGGATGGCCGACTGCACGCGCGTCTGCAGGCCCACGCGCTCCAGCGCGCTTTGCATCGCGAGTGAATTGATGACCGTGGCCAGCATGCCCATGTAGTCGCCGCTGGCACGGTCCATGCCGGAGGCCGCCGCGGAGACGCCGCGGAAGATGTTGCCGCCTCCGATCACCAGGCAGACCTGCACACCCATGGCATGCACGGTCTTCACTTCCTGTGCGACCATCGCGACCATGTCGGGATCGAGGCCGTACTCCCGATTCCCCATGAGCCCCTCGCCAGAGAGCTTTAGAAGGACACGGCGATATTGGGGACCCGACGGCATCAGATGTGCCTCTGACTACGTTTGTCTTGGGCGCGCGGACAACAGGCCCGCGCGCCGGACTTTTGTAATACTACTTCTTGAGCTGGGCAGCCACTTCGGCCGCGAAATCCTCAGATTTCTTCTCGATGCCCTCACCCAGCGCGAAGCGCAGGAAGCCCGCGAGCCGGACCGGCGCACCGGCCGTCTTGGCCGCATCCTCGACGACCTTCGAGACCTTGGTCTTGCCGTCCATCACGAAGGCCTGCTCGAGCAGCACGACTTCCTGGTGGAACTTGCGCAGGCCGCCCTCGACCATCTTGGCGACGATCTCGGCTGTCTTGCCCTGCTGGCCGGCTTTCTCGGCCAGAACCGCGCGCTCGCGCTCGATGGCGGCCTGATCCAGCTCGGCGACCGTCAGCGACTGCGGGTTGGTCGCGGCGACATGCATGGCGAGCTGCTTGGCGAGACCGCCGAGCGCCGCCTTGTCGCCCGTCGATTCGAGCGCCACCAGCACGCCGATCTTGCCGAGATCCGGCGCGACCGCGTTGTGCGTGTAGGCGACCACGACGCCGTCCGACACCGACAGCGAGGCGGCGCGGCGCAGGCTCATGTTCTCGCCGATCGTGGCGATCAGGTTGGTGAGTTCGCCCTGGACGTCGCGGCCCGTGCCCGGAAACGGGGCGGAAGCGACCTTGGCCAGATCCCCGCCGTTCTCCAGCGCGAGCTTGGTCGCCGCGGCGACGAACTTCTGGAACTGGTCGTTGCGGCCAACGAAGTCGGTCTCTGCATTGACCTCGACGACGGCACCGCGCGTGCCGCTCGAAGCGACGCCCACGAGGCCCTCGGCCGCGATGCGGCCGGCCTTCTTGGAAGCCGCCGACAGTCCCTTGGTGCGCAGCCAGTCGACCGCCTTTTCGACGTCACCGGCGGTCTCGCCCAGTGCCTTCTTGCAATCCATCATGCCCGCGCCGGTCTTCTCGCGCAGTTCCTTGACGAGCGATGCAGTGATCTCAGCCATGTCTTGCTCCGTTTGGTACAACAAGGGCCGGTCTTCCGACCGGCCCCGTCTATTTCTCTTCGATGAGGGGCCGAATTACTCGGCCGGGGCGGCCTCAGCCTGGGCCTCGGCCGCGGGAATTTCCTCCAGGGGCTGTTCGCTCAGCTCGCCGATATCACCACCAGCGGCGCCGATCTCGGCGCGGATGCCGTCGAGCACCGAGCCCGCGAGCAGGTCGCAATAGAGCGACACGGCGCGGATCGCATCGTCGTTGCCTGGAATCGGGAAATCGATGCCGTCCGGATCGGAGTTGCTGTCGACCACCGCAACGATCGGAATGCCGCGCTTGCGGGCTTCCAGGACGGCGATCGACTCCTTGTTGGTGTCGATGATGAACAGCATGTCGGGCGTCCCGCCCATTTCCTTGATGCCGCCCAGCGAGCGCTCGAGCTTCTCGCGCTCGCGCGTCAGGTCGAGCTGTTCCTTCTTGGTGAGGCCGACGACATCGCCCTTCAGGCGCTCGTCGAGCTCGCGCAGGCGCTTGATGGACGCCGAGATGGTGTTCCAGTTCGTGATCATGCCGCCCAGCCAGCGGTGGTTCACGTAGTACTGGCCGCAGCGCTTGGCGGCGTCGGCGACGCGCTCGGCAGCCGCCGGCTTGGTGCCGACGAACAGCACGCGACCGCCGCTCGCGACGACGTCGCGAACCTGCTTCAGCGCCTGCTCCAGAAGCGGAACGGTCTTGGTGAGATCGATGATATGGACCCCGTTGCGCACCCCGAACAGGTACGGCTTCATCTTGGGGTTCCAGCGGCGCGTGTGATGGCCGAAGTGCACGCCGGCTTCCAGCAGCTGGCGCATCGTGAATGTCGGCATGGTCATGCCGTTCTCCTTTTCCGGTTGAACCTCCGCGGGCGTCGTTCCCGGAATGGGAACACCGGAGCGAGCGCCGGGATGTCTCCCCGTCGACCGCAAACCCGCGTGCGAAGTGGCGCGTTTCTAGTGGTTTGGGCTCGAAATTGCAAGCGCCAATGAAATCAAGGCCTTAGGAGATCAATTTGGCGATTTCCTGCGCCAGTTTCAGGAGCGAGAGCGGCGCACTCCCCTCGGCCTTGTTGTTGGCCGTGATCCAGACCTTGCGGCCACGCTTGTAGGCCGCGGCGGCCATGCGGGCCAGAACCAGGCGCGTCTCCCCGTCTTCGTCGACCAGCCTGTCGAACGGCTCGTAGCGCTGTTTGGCGGCCTGATAGAGAAAACCCCGGTGCAGGTTCCAGCGGACCACCAGCGGGCCCGGCTCCTCGCCGTCCAGGGCCTTGAGGGCCGCCTCCTGCCGCTCGACCTCGGGCATCCGGTCATGCAGCCCCACGCAGTAGCGTACTCCCGCCCGGCCCAGCATGCGCATCAGGCGCGGGGTGAGCAGCTCGGGATTGCGCAGCTCCAGCGCATAAAGCGGTGCCCGACCGCCCAATTCGGTTGGCAGCGCGGCAAAGAAGGCCTCCAGCCGCTCGATCAGCAGCGAGGAATCCTCGACCAGGCTGCGGGGCAGCGGCGACACCTGAAAGACCAGCGGGCCTGCCTTGGCCTTGAGCCCCTCCAGGCAGGGCACCACGAACTCGCGGGTGGCGACGGCGGCATCGAGGAAGTGCGAATTGGCGACTTTCCCCCGCCCCTCCTCGTCGCGCATCACGGCATCGCAGACGATGGCAGGCGCCTTGACCACGAAGCTGAAGGGCTCCGGCACCTGGCTGGCGTACCGCGCATAGTCGGCAGTCGAGATCGGCGCGTAGAAAGTCCGGTCGAGGCTGACCGTCCGCAGCAGCGGGATTTCGGCATAGGCCGCGAGCCCCTTGCGGCTCAGCGTCACCTGGGGATGAACGCCGTCGTAGACGAGGCCGCGCCATCCCGGGAAGAACCACGAAGAGGTGCCGAGCCGGATGTCCGCCGGAAGCATCGGCGCCTCGAGCAGCGGCGAGTCTCGGGCGGGCCGGACATCGCCGGCCCCGGACACCCGGCGCTTGGGCGGCGCTGCGGCCTCGGTTTCGAAGAGGCCGGGCTGCCGGCTCAAATCTCCTCCACCTGCTGCACGCCCGGCAGGCTGCCGATCGTGTCGCGCAGGCCGCCGGCGATCGAATAGGTGCCGGGCAAGGTGACCTCGGCATCGGTCTCCTCGTTCATCGGCACCACCAGCGTCACCCGCCCTCGCCCACGCTTTCCTTCGAGCGCCTTGCGCAGCGCTTCGAGCGCCATGGGATCGGTGATCACGATACGCAGCCCGGCCGCGGAGTTCGCGACCGCATCTTCCAGTTTCTCGACCGACTGCGCCGTGAGCTTGACCTGCTCGCCATCGAGCCGGCCGTCGACCGAGATCAGGATCGCCTGTCCGGCTTCGAGGAGATTGCGCTTGGAACTGAGAAGCTCGCTGAACATGACGCACTCGAAGGCGCCGGACTGGTCGGAGCATTGCAGGAAGGCGAAACGGTTGCCCTTGGCGGAGGTGCGCTCCATGCGGTCGATGACGGTACCGGCGAGCTTGATGCGGCCGGGCGTACCGCGCGCCAGCAATGCCGGTAGATCGGCTGCGCGGCAGACGCCCAGCCGCTGCAGGCTCTTTTCGTAGGACGCCAGAGGATGCGACGAGAGATAGAAGCCGATGGCGGCAAACTCGTTCTGCAGCCGCTCCATCGGCGCCCAGTCCGGCACCTTCGGTAGTTGCGGGCGGCGCTGGGCGGTGTCGTCGCCGAACAGGTTGTTCTGGTCGCTGCCGCGCGACTCATGCGTCGCCTGCGAATGGCGGGTCAGCGCCTCGACGGCGGCGAAGGTCTGGGCGCGGTTCTTGTTCAACGTATCGAAGCCACCGGCCTTCACCAGGCTTTCGAGCAGCCGCTTGTTGATCACCCGCTGGTCGAGCCGCTCGGCGAAGTCGAACAGGTCCTTGAAGGGGCCCTTTTCCCGGCGCTCCTCGGCGAGGCGGCTCATCGCCTCGCGGCCGACGCCCTTGATGGCGGCCAGCGCATAGCGGATCGCCTTCTTGCCGTCCTCCGTCCTCTCGACCGTGAAATCCGCCGCCGACTTGTTGACGTCCGGCGGCAGAAGCTCGACGCCGAGCTTGTCGAGGTCGCGCCGGTAGCCGTTCAGCTTCTCGACGTTGCCCATGTCCAGGGTCATCGTCGCCGCGAAGAACTCGACCGGGTGGTTGGCCTTGAGATAGGCGGTCTGGTAGCAGACCAGCGCATAGGCGGCGGCATGGCTCTTGTTGAAGCCGTAGCCCGCGAATTTGTCGACCTGGTCGAAGATCGAGGAGGCCCTGTCCTTCTCGACGCCGTTCTTCTGCGCGCCCTCGACGAAGCTCGCCCGCTGGGCATCCATCTCGGCCTGGATCTTCTTGCCCATGGCGCGGCGCAGCAGGTCGGCGCCGCCCAGCGTGTAACCGCTCAGCACCTGCGCGATCTGCATGACCTGCTCCTGGTAGATCATGATGCCGTAGGTTTCCTTCAGGATCCCTTCCAGCAGCGGATGCAGGTAGTCCGGCTCCTCCTCGCCGTGCTTGCGCTTGATGTAGCTCGGGATGTTCTCCATCGGACCCGGCCGATAGAGGGCCACGACGGCGATGATGTCCTCGAAGCGGTCGGGCTTGAGGCGGCGCAGCACGTCGCGCATGCCGTTGCCTTCGAGCTGGAACACGCCCGATCCATCGCCCCGGCAGAGCAGCTCGAAGGTCTTGCGGTTGTCGAGCGGCAGCCTGGGAATGTCGATCTGGTCGCGGCCGATCAGGTCCCACGCCTTCTCGATGACGGTCAGGGTCTTCAGGCCGAGGAAGTCGAACTTCACCAGCCCCGCCGTCTCGACCCACTTCATGTTGAACTGGGTGGCCGGCAGGGAATCCTGGTTGTCGGTATCGCGGAACAGTGGAACGAGCTGGTCGAGCGGCCGGTCGCCGATCACCACGCCGGCGGCGTGGGTCGAGGCGTTGCGGAACAGACCCTCGAGCTGCAGCGCAAGGTCGATCAGACGCTTGATCTCCTCGTCGCTGTTGTACTGCTCCTTGAGCAACTCCTCGGTTTCCAGCGCCTTCGCCAGCGTCACCGGATTGGCCGGATTGTTGGGCACCAGCTTGCAGATCCGGTCGACCTGGCCGTAGGGCATGCCCAGCACGCGGCCGACGTCGCGCAGCACCGCGCGGGCCTGCAGCTTGCCGAAGGTGATGATCGCGGCGACGCGGTCGTGACCGTACTCGTCGCGCACGTAGCGGATCACGCGGTCGCGTTTGTCCTGGCAGAAGTCGATGTCGAAGTCGGGCATCGACACGCGTTCGGGGTTGAGGAAGCGCTCGAACAGTAGGCCCCAGCGCAGCGGATCGAGGTCGGTGATCTTGAGCGACCAGGCGACCAGCGAGCCCGCGCCCGAACCGCGGCCCGGACCGACGGGCACGTCGTTGTCCTTCGCCCACTGGATGAAGTCGGCCACGATCAGGAAATAGCCCGCGAAACCCATCTTCTCGATCATGTCGAGTTCGTAGGTCAGCCGGGCGTCATACTTTTCGATGCTGATTCCGTCGGCGAGGCGGCCGAGCTTCTGCAGCTCCACGAGGCCGGTCTTCGCGAGATCGCGCAGCGCCTCGCCCTCGGTGCGGCCCTCGAGCTTCGTGTAGCGCGGCAGGATCGGCTTGCGCGGCGCAGGCATGTAGGCGCAGCGCCGGGCGATCACCAGCGTGTTGTCGCAGGCCTCGGGAATGTCGGCGAACAGGGCGCGCATCTCGGCGGCCGACTTGAAATAGTGCTCGGGCGTCAGCCGGCGCCGGTTGGGATCGTCGATATGCGCGCCCTGCTCGATGCAGAGCAGCACGTCGTGCGCCTCGTACATCGACTTCTTCGGGAAGTGCACGTCGTTGGTTGCGACCAGCGGCAGGCTGCGCTCGTAGGCGAGATCGATGAGCGGCCCCTCGATGCGGCGCTCGGTGTCCTCGCCGTGACGCTGCAGTTCCAGGTAGAGCCTGCCGTCGAACAGCCGCTGCAGCCGGTCGAGCATGTGCGCCGCAGCCGGTGTCTGGCCCGACGCCAGAAGCCGTCCGACGGTGCTGCCCGCGCTCCCGGTCAGCGCGATCAGCCCTGCGGTCGAGCCTTCCAGCTCGGACATCGGCAGAGCGGCCACCGATCCCATCTTGAACTCGAGATGCGCACGGCTCACCAGCCGCATCAGGTTGACGTAGCCTTCCTCGCTCTGGACGAGCAGGGTCAGCCAGTCGACGGTCGGCTGCTTGCTCCCCGTCGCGATGCCGCCCTCCTCCTCGCGCCGCAGGCCGAGATCGCAACCGACGATCGGCTGCACGCCGCCCTTGGAGGCATACTGCGAGAATTCCAGCGCCCCGAAGAGGTTGTTGCGATCGGTGACGGCAACCGCCGGCATCGCCTCCCCCTTGGTGAGCGAGACGATCTTGTCGACCTTGTTCGCGCCCTCGGTGAGCGAGTAGGCGGAACGAACCTTGAGATGGATGAAATCAGCGATGGCCACGGGCCATCATCGCGCCGCGGCCTGTGGACTGTCAGGCATCGAGCACGCCATCCTTGAGATGCACGGTGCGATCCATGCGGGCCGCCAGCTCTGGATTGTGGGTCGCCACGAGGGCCGCCATGCCGGTTTCGCGAACCAGCGTCAGCAGCTGCTGGAAGACTGCCTCCGCGGTGGCGGAATCGAGATTGCCCGTCGGTTCGTCGGCCAGCAGCACGCGCGGGGCGTTGGCCACCGCGCGGGCGATCGCCACGCGCTGCTGCTCGCCGCCTGACAGGCGCCCCGGGCGATGGTCCAGCCGGTCGCCCAGCCGCACCAACCCGAGAAGCTCGGTAGCGCGCTTGCGCGCCGCGGAGCGCGAAACCCCGTTCAGCATCTGCGGCAGCATCACGTTCTCGACCGCCGAGAATTCCGGCAGCAGGTGATGGTACTGGTAGACGAAGCCCAGGAACTGCCGGCGCAGGCCGGTGCGGTCCCTGTCGGCCATCCGGACGGTCGCCTTGCCGTCGACCACGACCTCGCCCTCGTCGGGCCGTTCGAGCAGGCCCGCAATGTGCAGCAGGGTCGACTTGCCGCTGCCCGACTGGCCGACCATGGCCACGATCTCGCCGGGATGCAGGTCGACCGAGACGCCACGCAGCACGTCGAGACGGCGGTCGCCCTGGACGAAGGTGCGGCGAATGCCCTGCAGCGAGAGCGGCTTGGTCGTGTCACTCATGTCGCAATCCTTCGACCGGTTCGACCCGGGTGGCCCGCCACGCCGGATAGGCCGCGGCGACGAGCGAGAGCACGATCGCGACGGCGATGATGAAAGCCACCTCGGTCGGGTCGACGCGCACCGGCATGGAGGTGATGAAGTCGACCTCGGCCCCGGCCGTCCCTGTGCCGCCCGTGACGCTGGCCAGCGCCCGGCCGATCGCCGGCATGTTGGCGCAGAGCAGCAGGCCGAGCGCAGCGCCGATCGCCGTACCGACGACACCGACGGCGGCAGCAGCCATGAAGAAGGCGCGCACGATGGTCCCCGGCCCCGCCCCCATCGTCCGCAGGATGGCGATGCTGCCGCGCTTCACCCGCACCAGCATGGTGAAGCTCGCGACCACGTTCATGGCGGCGACCACGACGATCAGGGTCAGGATGATGAACATCATCACCCGCTCGACCTGCAGGGCGCCGACGAAGCGGGCGTTGAGGCCGAGCCAGTGCGACACGCGGAGATCGTCGCGGCCGAGCGACTGGCGCAACTGCTGCGCCAGCCGCGGCGCGGCCTGCGGATCCTTCAGGAACAGGTCGATGGAGCTGACGGTTTCCTTGCCGTATTCGAGGTTCTCCTGCAGGGCCTCCAGCGGGATGAACACCAGGCTGCTGTCGAACTCGTAGCGGCGGGTCATGAAGCTCGCGAGGATGTCGTAGTCGGTGTAACGCGGCGCAATCGTGCCGCTCTCGTTCAACTGATGGGTCACCACGGTCAGCGGTTCGCCCACCCGCACCTGCATCAGCTGGCGCAGCCGCTCGCCGATGACCAGGCCGGGTTTGGGACCGAACTCGGCGAGATCGCCGAAGATGATATTCCGGGCGACGATCTCGCGATTGAGCAGATCCTCGCGCCGAACGCCGCGAAGCTGTGCCCCGCGCGTCTGGCCGTGCCCCGTCACGAGGGCCTGTCGCTCCAGGGTGAGACGCACGGCCTCGACGCCGGGAACCTCCTTGAGCTTCGCGAGCAGTTCGGGCGTGGCCTGCAGCAGGCCGCCCTGCGCGGCGACAATGACATGGCCGTTCATGCCGATGATCCGCCCCAGCAGCTGCTCGCGGAAGCCGCCCATGACCGAAAGAACGGCGATCAGGGTTCCGACGCCCAGCGCCACGCCGATCAGCGAGAACATCGCGATGAAGGACACGAAGCCCTCGCGCTGGCGCGTGGCGAGGTAACGCCACGCCAGCCACCGCTCGACGACGCCCGCCCGCTCACTCACGGCGCAGACCCTCCACCGGATCGAGGCGTGCCGCCCGCGCCGCGGGATAGAGCGAAGCCAGCAGCGCGAAGACCAGCGCCATGGCCGCGATGCCCGCGACTTCGCTCCATTCGATCTGCGACGGCAGCTCGGCCAGCAGGTACAGGGTCTGGTCGAACAGCACGATATCGAAGGTCCGCTGCAGCCACTGCCGTATCGCCTCGATGTTGCGGGCGAAGGCCAGGCCAAGCACGACGCCCAGCACCGTGCCCGCGCCGCCGATCGCCAGCCCGTCGAGCAGGAAGATCCGCATGATGGCGGCCCGGCTGGCGCCCATGGTGCGCAGGATGGCGATGTCGGCCGTCTTGGTCCGGACCAGCATCACCAGGCTCGAGACGATATTGAAGGCCGCGACGAGGACGATCATCGTCAGGACCAGGAAGATCATGTTGGTCTGGGCGACGACGGCCGAGAAGAAGCCGGCGTTGGCCTGGAACCAGTCGAACACCCAGCCCTGCGTCCCCACCACCTGCACGAGCTGCCGGCGCGTGGCGTCGGTCGAGGCCTTGCCGGCCACGAACACCTCGATGCCCGTGACGTTGGGGCCGAGGTTCAGCATGTGCTGCGCATCCTGAAGGGGCGCATAGATGAAATTCGAATCGTAGTCGTACATGCCGGTACAGAAGATCGCCGCGACCTTCACGCCGGCCGAGCGCGGCATCACGCCGAGCGGCGTCGCCACCGACACCGGCGAGACGAGCTGAAGCCGGTCGCCCACCTTGAGGTTCATGAGGTCGGCGAGGCGCCGGCCGATCACCACTGTAAAGTCGTCGCCGAACCCCTTGAGCGTTCCCCAGTCGATCGGCTTGTCGCCCTCGGTCTTGCACAGCGCGCGATAGCGCTCGCGGTTTTCCGGCGTTCCCTCGATCGCCGATGCCAGTGGCGCCCGGTTGCGGAGATCGTCCGGCCGCATCCCGCGCAGCACGACCCCGCGCACGCGGTCGCCGGCGACGGCCATGAGGTTGCCTTCGGCCGTCGGGGTCGCCGATTCGACGCCCGGGACAGCCGCCATACGGTTCAGGAGATCGGGTGTCGGCTCGAGGGCGCCGCGGTTCGATTGCACGCCGAGCTGGCCGCTGATGCTGGACATCTGGGCCAGCATCTCGACCCGAAAGCCGTTCATCACCGACATGACGACGATCAGCGTGCCGACGCCCAGCGTGATGCCGATCAGCGAGAAGCCGGCGATGACCGAGATGAAGCCCTCGTCGCGCCGCGCGCGGAGGTAGCGAAAGGCGATCAGGCGCTCGACGGCGAAAGCCATGGAAGAGCCCTGCTCCCGGTCAGCCGAACCGCGCGAGGACCTGCTCGGGCGTCACTTCCTCGCGAACGCCGGTCTTGCGGTTCTTGATCTCGACCTTGCCGGCCGCCAGCCCCTTGGGGCCGACGATGACCTGCCAGGGAATGCCGATCAGGTCCATGTCGGCGAACTTGCCGCCCGGCCGGATGTCGCGATCGTCGTGCAGCACGTCCACGCCCTTGGCGCCGAGCGCATCGTAGAGCTTCTGGCAGGCGCCGCCGACCGCGCCGTCATCCGGCTTCAGGTTGACGATCGCCACCTTGAAGGGCGCGACCTCGTCCGGCCAGACGATGCCGGCATCGTCATGGCTCGCCTCGATGATGCCGCCGACCAGGCGCGAAACGCCGATGCCGTAGGAGCCCATCTCGACGGTGATCTGCTCGCCCCCGGGACCGGCGACGACCGCGTTCATCGGCTTGGAGTACTTGGTGCCGAAATAGAAGATGTGGCCGACCTCGATGCCGCGCGCGGCCAGGCGCTCGCCTTCGGGCAGCGCGTCGAAGGCTTTCGCGTCGTGCATCTCGTCGGTCGCGGCATAGAGCGACGTCCACTCGTTCACGATGCCCTGCAGGTCCGCCGAATAGTCGATCTTGCGGCTCAGGATGTCCTTGTCGACCAGGCCCTTGTGGCAGAACACGGCGCTCTCGCCGGTCTCGGCCAGGATGATGAACTCGTGGCTGAGGTCGCCGCCGATCGGGCCGGTGTCGGCGCGCATCGGGATCGCCTTCAGGCCCATGCGCGCGAAGGTGCGCAGGTAGGCCACGAACATCCGGTTGTAGGAGTGGATGGCGCCAGCCTTGTCGATGTCGAAGGAGTAATTGTCCTTCATCAGGAACTCGCGCCCGCGCATCACGCCGAAGCGCGGACGCACCTCGTCGCGGAACTTCCACTGGATGTGATAGAGGTTCTTCGGCAGGTCGCGGTAGCTCTTCACGCCGTCGCGGAAGAGGACCGTGATCATCTCCTCGTTGGTCGGCCCGTAGAGCATCTCTCGGTCGTGCCGGTCCTTGATTCGCAGCATCTCCGGCCCATAGGCGTCGTAGCGGCCGCTCTCGCGCCACAGGTCGGCCGACTGGATGGTCGGCATCAGCACTTCCTGGGCGCCCGCAGCATCCTGCTCCTCGCGCACGACTCGCTCGATGTTGCGCAGGACGCGGAGCCCCAGCGGCAGCCAGGCATAGATGCCGGCGCTGGTCTGGCGAACGAGGCCGGCGCGCAGCATCAGCCTATGCGAAACGATCTGCGCTTCCGACGGAGTCTCCTTCATCGTCGGCAGAAAGTACTGGCTCATGCGCATGCGAGATCGGTCCTCGGTCCGGGTATCGGGGTGGCGGCGGACTGTAGGGAACAGGTCGGCCAAAGGCAAACCGGCGCCGGTTCGGCTGGCTTTTCACAAGTCGATGCCCGCACACTTGTCCGCACGCCGGGCGCGACAACAGGGGGACACCGATGCTCGAACAACTCTTCAAGCTGAAAGCCAACGAAACGAACGTCCGGACCGAGCTGGTGGCCGGCCTCACGACCTTCCTGACGATGGCCTACATCATCTTCGTCAATCCCTCGATCCTGGCCGAGGCCAAGATGCCGTTCGGCGCGGTGTTCGCGGCGACCTGCGTCGCAGCCGCCATCGGCTGCTTCCTGATGGCCTTCCTCGCCAACTACCCGATCGCCCTCGCCCCCGGCATGGGCCTCAACGCCTACTTCGCCTTCGGCGTGGTCGGCGGCATGGGCCATAGCTGGCAGGTCGCGCTGGGCTGCGTCTTCATTTCGGGCATCATCTTCCTGATCATCAGCGTGCTGCCGATCCGCGAATGGATCGTCAACGCCATCCCCAAGTCGCTGAAGATGGCGATAGCCGCCGGCATCGGCCTGTTCCTGGCGCTGATCGCCATGAAAAATGCAGGGATCGTGGTCGGAAATCCCGCCACGCTGGTCGCTCACGGCAAGATGACGAGTTGGCCGGTAGTGATGGCCGTGCTGGGCTTCGCCATCATCGTCGCGCTCGAGTATCGCCGCGTCATGGGCGGGGTGATCATCGGCATTCTGATCGTCACCGTCATTTCGATCCTGGCGGGACAGCAGAAGTTTGCCGGCATCTTCGCCGCTCCGCCGTCGATCGCGCCCGTGTTCCTGCAAATGGATCTGGCAGGAGCGCTGCAGGTCGGACTCGTGACAGTGGTCTTTGCCTTCCTGTTCGTCGACCTGTTCGACAATACCGGCACGCTGATCGCGCTGGCCCACCGCGGCGGCTTCATGCGGCCCGACGGCACGGTGCCCCGCCTGCGCGGCGCGCTGATCTCCGACAGCGCCGCGGCCATGATCGGCGCTGCCGTCGGCACCTCGACCACGACGAGCTACATCGAGAGCGCGTCGGGCATCAACGCCGGCGGGCGGACGGGACTCACCGCTTTCGCCGTGGGCGTGCTGTTCCTGTTCGCGCTTTTCCTGTCACCGCTCGCAGGCTCGATCCCCGCCTACGCCACCGCGCCTGCGCTCCTCTATGTCGCCTGCCTGATGGCGCGTGGGCTCACCGAAGTGGAATGGAGCGACATCACCGAGGCGGCACCGGCCGTAATCACCGCGATCACGATGCCCTTCACCTTCTCGATCGCCGACGGCATCGCCTTCGGCTTCATCTCGTACGCCGGAATCAAGGTTGCCGCAGGCCGGTATCGCGATGTACATCCAGCCGTAGCAATTCTCGCTGTCCTCTTCGTGATCAAGTATGTGGTCATTGGATGATCAGCGAAACAGTGCGGACATTTGTTTGTCGGCGAACGACCTTCCTCACAAAGATTCTTCTGCCCGACCCCGGAAGATCGAAAGAAAAGGTCTTGGCAATCGGCTGGCGGCACGCTACACAGCCTCAGCCTTGGGCACTGTCCGGGTTTAGGGAGGAGAGCGGCTAAAGCCGCCTACGCCGAGTTTCGGGGGTTAAAGGACGGCGGATCCACGATCCGCCGTTTTCTTTTGGGCCAAAGCCCGAAAGCGCGTTCTCAGGAGCCCTCAAGCCGCCGGAAGCTGAAGACGTCGGCCTGGTACAGGCCATAGAACGCCAGCCACAACACAGCCGCCACGATCGTCGTGATGACCGCTTTCCGCATCAGCTCCGGCCGCTCGGGCGCGCCCCGCTCCTCGCCCGCACCGGGGTTCTCGACCCGCCGGACGCCCAGCGGGAGAATGCAGAACAGGATCGTCCACCAGATTACGAAATAGACCATGATGCCGGTGGCCCAGCCCATGGCGGCGCTCCTCAGACCTGTTCGAGTTCGATCAGGGTGCCGGTGAAATCCTTGGGATGCAGGAACAGCACGGGCTTGTCATGGGCGCCGATCTTGGGCTCGCCGTCGCCCAGGACGCGCGCGCCCTGCGACTTCAGCTTGTCGCGCGCGGCGTAGATGTCCTCGACCTCGTAGCAGACATGGTGGATGCCGCCGTCGGCGTTGCGGGCGAGGAAGTTGGCGATCGGCGACTTCTCGCCGAGCGGGTGCAGCAGCTCGATCTTGGTGTTCGGCAGTTCGACGAACACGACGGTCACGCCGTGGGCCGGCTGTTCCTTGGGTGCGCTCACCTTGGCCCCCATCACGGAGCGGTAGAGTTCCGTGGCCTTGGCCAGGTCGGGCACGGCAATCGCGATGTGGTTGAGGCGTCCGATCATCGTTTTCTCCAGCGGCTGCGAGCCTTAGATGCGGACGATGTGAACGTCCGTCAACGGCTTCTTGCCGAGGTGCGCCCGCACGACGCGTCGGACGGCCTGGCGAGCCGCCTCCTCGATGCGCCGATCGTCCGAGCGCTCGGACGAATTCAGGTCGGCCAGCATCTCGGACAGCGCGTCCACGATGGCCTCCCCCAGTTCCCCGTCCTCGTCGTCGATGCCCCGCAGCGACACCTTGGGTGGCGCCAGGGGCTTGCCGCGCCGGTCGACCACCAGGGTCGCCGCCGCCGCGCCGTTCCACAGGAGCTTGCGCCGTTCGCGCAGCGATTCGCCGTCCAGCGGGATCAGCCCGTCGCCGTCGCGCGCCAGCCGTCCCGAGAAGACGTGGTCGATGATCTCGGCCGGCCCCGGCGCCAGCCGCACCAGCGTGCCGTTAGGTGCCACGATCGTCTCCGGCACCTGGCAGGCCCGCGCGAGGGCGGCATGCTCCATCATGTGACGGACCTCGCCATGCACCGGCAGGGCGATCTTCGGCCGGACCCATTGATAGACGCGTACCAGTTCGTCGCGCGCCGGATGGCCGGAGACGTGGATGTCGGCTTCGCGGTCGGTAATCACCTTCACCCCGCGCGCCATCAGGGCGTTCTGCAGGCGCCCGACCGAGTGCTCATTGCCGGGAATGACCCGCGACGAGAAGATCGCGGTGTCGCCAGCTTCGAGGATCAGGTCGCGGTGCTCGCCACCCGCCAGCTTGGACATGGCGGCACGCGGCTCGCCCTGGCTGCCCGTGCAGATGAACAGGACCTTGTCGCGCGGCAGGTAGCCGGCCTGCTGCTCAGGCACGCATTCGGGGAAATCGAGCAGGTAGCCACATTCCTGTGCCGCTTCGAGCATGCGCTGCAGAGCGCGTCCCGACAGAACCGGATGGCGTCCGGCAGCGACCGCCGCCAGCGCCACGCTCTCGACGCGCGCCAGGTTCGAGGCGAAGCAGGTGACGGCCACCCTGCCCTTGTGTCCCTTGACGAGCTTTTCGAGGTTGGCGCGGACCTTCGATTCGGAGCCGGCCTCGCCCTCGACAAAGACGTTGGTGCTGTCGCACACCATGGCGAGCGCGCCCTCGTCGCCGATGCGCTTCAGCATGGCCTCGTCGGTGAGGTCGCCCAGCAGCGGCTCGGGATCGATCTTCCAGTCGCCGGTATGGAACACCGTGCCGAACTTCGTGCGGATCGCCAGCGCATTCGGCTCCAGGATCGAATGCGTCATGGTGATCATCTCGAGCGAGAACGGCTTGAGGTCGAATTTGCCGCCGAGCGGGATTTCGGTGACGGGCACCACATCGCGCAGACCCGCATCGATCAGCTTGCGTTTCAGCACCGAGGCCGCGAACGGAGTGGCATAGACCGGCGCCTTCAAGCGCGGCCACAGGTCGGCGACAGCGCCAAGATGATCCTCGTGGGCGTGCGTCAGGACGATCCCGACGAGATCCTCTCGGCGCTCCACGATGAACTCCGGATCCGGCATCACCACTTCGACGCCAGCCATCGAACTGTCGGCGAAGCCGATGCCGAGATCGACCATCAACCACTTGCCGGCCGTGCCGTAGAGGTTGAGGTTCATGCCGATCTCGCCGGCTCCGCCCAGGGCGAGGAACAGCAGCTCGTCGTTCGAGGGGACGGTCATCCGCGGTTGCGCCGCCAGATCTCCAGCAGGCCGAGCGACATCAGGTCCGGCTCGATGAAGTCGAACAGCCCGATCTCGTCCTTGAAGACGCTGGCCAGGCCGCCGGTCGCGATCACCTTCATGGGCTCGCCGTACTCGGCGCGGATGCGCTTGATCAGGCTCTCGATCAGGCCGACATAGCCCCAGAAGATACCGGACTGCATGTTGGCCACGGTGTTCTTGCCGATCACGTGGGCCGGCTTCTCGACCCGAATGCGCGGCAGGCGCGCCGTCATCAGGTAGAAGGCCTCGATGGTCAGCTCGACGCCCGGCGCGAACACGCCGCCGATGAAGTTGCCGTCCTTGTCGGCGAGATCGAAGGTCGTGGCGCTGCCGAAATCGATGGTTATCAGCGGGCCGCCATACTTGGTATGGCCGGCGATCACGCCGACCAGGCGGTCCGCGCCCGCCTCGGCCGGCCGGTCGATCAACACCTTGATGCCGAGGTCGCAGTCGGGCTCGCCGACGATCAGCAGCTTGTTGTGGAAATAGGTCTCACAGAGGCGGCGCAGGTGCGGGTTCACCGCCGGCACGACGCTGGCCAGGATCGCGCCCTTGATCGACTTCGGGTCGAAGCCCTGAAGGTTCATGAGCTGCGTGACCCAGGCCGCATACTCGTCGGCGGTGCGCTTTGCCTCGGTGCGCAGCCGCCACGCGGCGACGATCCGGTCCTTGTCGAAGACGACGAACTTCGAGTTGGTGTTGCCGACGTCGATGGCAAGCAGCATGCCGCTCTCTCCTCAGGCCGCCCGGCCCAGCAATTCACCCGACACGATCTTGCGCGGACCGTCCGCGGTCTCCAGCAAAAGCGCGCCCTCGCGGTCCAGTCCGGCGAATCGGCCCCGCACCAGCCCCTCGCCCAACCGCACGTCGACCTCGGCGCCAAGCGGCCCCGCCTTCGCCAGCCATTCCGCCCGGACGGTATCGAAGCCGTCGCGACGCCATTGCGCCAGCCGTGCCGCCAGAGCCCGCGTCAGCCCTTCCAGGGCCGCCTCCACCGTGCCGCCCAGCGCCGCACCGGGGTAGCGCATGTCGGGAAGCTGCGGGGCGAAGCTCACGTTCACGCCGATGCCGGCCACCACATGCTCGACCAGCCCGTCCTGGCCGATCGCGCTCTCGAGCAGGATGCCGGCGACTTTGCCGCCGTCCACCAGCACGTCGTTGGGCCATTTCAGGCGCACGCCGCGATCCGCCGGCACCAGGTCGCCCACGGCCAAGGCCGCTACGAAACCGAGTTCGGACGCGCGCTGAGCCGCGCAGGCCGGCCGCAAGACGGTGGTGCTGTAGAGATTGCCCGCGGGCGACGCCCAGTTGCGGCCCCGGCGGCCACGGCCGCCGGTCTGCTCGCGTGCCCAGACGACGGTGCCCTCGGCAGCGCCGCTGTCGGCGAGACGGATCGCTTCGTCGTTGGTGCTGCCGACGCTGTCGAGCGCAACCAGCGTCCACCCGTCCGGCAGGACGGGCATCGACGTCACGGGAACAGGCCCTTGGCGGCCGCCGTGGCGATCGAGCTGAGAGGCTGGGGAGCCAGCGAGAACACGGCGATCAGGAACGCGGCAACCAGCGCGACCGCGCGATTGACGCCGAAGGCCGGCCGGTCGATGGCCTCGCCCGGCGGCTCGTCGAAGTACATCACCTTGACGATGCGCAGGTAGTAGTAGGACGCCACGACCGACGCCAGCACACCCAGAACCGCCGGAATGAAGAGCTTGGCCTCGACGGCGGCCATGAAGATGTAGAGCTTGCCCCAGAAGCCCGCGAGCGGCGGGATGCCGGCCAGCGAGAACATGAAGATCAGCATGCCCAGCGCCATCATCGGCTGGCTGCGCGCCAGGCCGGCGAGGTCGGAGACCTGCTCCACCATGATGTTGCGTCGCTTCATCATCAGGATGGTGGCGAACACGCCCAGCGTCATGACCATGTAGATGGCGAGATAGAAGACCACCGACTGGATGCCCTTCTCCGTGCCGCTGGCCAAGCCCAGCAGCACGTAGCCGACGTTGCCGATCGACGAATAGGCCATCAGGCGCTTGATGTTCTGTTGGCGCAGCGCGGCGAAGGCGCCCAGCGCCATCGACAGGACCGAGGCCACGACGATGATCTGCTGCCACTGCGCGAACAGCGGCTTGAACGGTCCCATCAGCACCGAGACGAGCAGCGAAATGGCCGCGATCTTCGGCGCGACGGCAAACAGCGCCGTGACCGGAGTCGGCGCGCCCTCGTAGACGTCGGGGGTCCACATGTGGAACGGCACGGCCGAGACCTTGAAGGCGAGGCCGGCGACCACGAACACCAGGCCGATGATCACGCCGATTTCCGTGGCCCGCCCGTCGGCCAGCGCCCCGGAGATCTGCACGAAGGCCGTGCCACCGCAGAAGCCGTAGATCAGCGACGAGCCGAACAGCAGCATGCCCGAGGCGACCGAGCCCAGGACGAAGTACTTGACGCCCGCCTCGGTCGACCGAACGCTGTCGCGCTGGAAGGCGGCGATGACGTAGAGCGCCAGCGACTGCAGTTCGAGGCCGACATAGAGCGCCATCAGGTCGTTGGCCGAAATCATCAGCATCATGCCGAGCGTGGCCAGCGCCACGACCAGCGGATACTCGAAGCGCCAGGCCTTCGCCTGCTCGAAATAGGCGCGCGACATCAGGATGGCGAGGGCCGAGCCCACCAGCACCAGAGCCTTCATGGTCGCGGTCAGCCGGTCGACGATGAACAGCGAGGAGAAGGCCGTGCCCTCGCGATACGGCAGGAACAGCAGCGCCGCCGTCACCAGCAGCGCCACCGAGGTCGCCGCCGAGACGAACGGCGTGGCGATCTCGCCGCGCACGACGCCGTAGATCAGCAGCAGAGCGGTGGCCGCCGCCAGGAAGATTTCCGGGCGGGCCAGGGTCCAGTTTTCGAGACCGACAATCATGTTCATCACTCCCGGCCGCTCACGGCGCCAGCGCCGCGGTACGGGCGAGCTTCAAAGCCGCCTGATAGTCGCCGACCAGCTTGTCCACGGCCGGCGCCATCGGATCGAGGAAGGAATTGGGATACACGCCCATCCAGATCGTGAGCAGGATCAGCGGCACGAAGATCGCGATCTCGCGCTTGTTCATGTCGAGGATGCCCTTCAGCGAGTCCTTGGTGAGCTCGCCGAACACGATCTTGCGGTAGAGCCACAGCGCGTAGGCGGCACCGAGGATCAGGCCGGTCGCCGCCAGGAACGCCACCCAGGTGTTGGCCTTGAAGGCGCCCAACAGGACCAGGAATTCGCCGACGAAGCCCGACAGGCCGGGCAGACCGACGCTGGCCAGGGTGAAGAACAGGAAGGTGAAGGCATAGCGAGGCATGCGGTGGACGAGGCCGCCATAGGCCGCGATCTCGCGCGTGTGCATGCGGTCGTAGACGACGCCGACGCAGAGGAACAGCGCCGCAGAAACAATGCCGTGGCTCAGCATCTGGAAGATCGAACCCTGCACGCCCTGCACGTTCATGACGAAGGCGCCGATCGTCACGAAGCCCATGTGGGCGACCGACGAATAGGCGATCAGCTTCTTCATGTCCTCCTGCACCAGCGCGACCAGCGAGGTGTAGATCACGGCCACGATCGACAGGCCGAAGACCAGCGGCGCGAAGTACTGCGTCGCCTCGGGGAAGAGCGGGATCGAGAAGCGCAGGAAACCGTACCCGCCCATCTTCAGCAGCACGCCGGCCAGGATGACCGAGCCCGCCGTCGGCGCCTCGACATGCGCATCTGGAAGCCAGGTGTGGACCGGCCACATCGGCACCTTCACCGCGAACGAGGCGAAGAAGGCCAGCCACAGCCAGCACTGCCAGGTGAACGGCAGGTCGAGCTTCTCCATCGCCGTCGGCAGGTCCGTGGTGCCGACCTGCCAGTACACGGCGATGATCGCCAGCAGCATCAGCACCGAGCCGAGCAGCGTGTAGAGGAAGAACTTGAAGGCCGCGTAGACGCGCCGCTTGCCGCCCCACACGCCGATGATCAGGAACATCGGGATGAGGACGCCCTCGAAGAAAACATAGAACAGCGCCAAATCGAGCGCGCAGAACATGCCGACCATGAAGGTCTCGAGCACGAGGAACGCGATCATGTATTCCTTGACGCGGACCTTGATCGATTCCCAGCTCGCCAAGATGCAGATCGGCGTCAGCAGCGTCGACAGCAGCACGAAGAACAGCGAGATGCCGTCGATGCCGGCGTGATAGCCGATGTTCAGCGACGGGACCCAGGCGACCTTCTCCTCGAACTGGAATCCCGCCTTGGTCGGGTCGAAGCGGACCCACAGAAGCAGCGAGATCAGAAAGGTCGCCGTCGTGGTGACGATCGCCACGCTGCGGCAGTTGCGATCCACGGCCTCCTTCGGGCCGTTGACGATCAGGCAGAACAGCGCCCCCACCAGCGGCAGGAACGTGATCAGGGAGAGGATGGGCCAGCTCGACATCGGGGCCTTACCTCGCCGACAGCATGAAGTAGGTGACCAGGCCGGCAACGCCGACCAGCATCACGAACGCGTAGTGATAGAGATAGCCGCTCTGGAAGCGCATGAGCATGCCCGCCATGTCCTGCGCACGAGCCGCGACATTGTCCGGTCCCAGCCCGTCGATCGTGGCGCCGTCGCCCTTCTTCCAGAGGAAACGTCCAATCGACAGTGCCGGCTTCACGAACACCGCGTCGTAGAGCTCGTCGAAGTACCACTTGTTGTAGAACAATGCGTGCAGCCGCGGGAACGCCTTGACCGTGCGGTCCGGCAGGTCAGTGCGAACGACGTAGTAGTAGTAGCTGAGCGCGATGCCGGCGATGGCGCACACCAACGGCATCAGCTTCACCCACAGCGGCACCTCGTGTGCGTGATGCAGCACCTCTGCCGTCGCCTTGACGGCAATGGAGTTGCCCCAGAAGGCCTGCCAGTCGTGGCCGACGAACCAGTTGTAGCCAACCAGACCCGAGAACGCGGCGCCGATGCCTAGCACGTAGAGCGGGATCATCATGACGATCGGCGATTCGTGTGCGTGATCCCAGGTGTGATGATCGCCGCGATACTTGCCGTAGAAGGTCATGAACATCAGGCGGGTCGAGTAGAAGGCCGTCATGAAGGCCGCAACCACACCCATCCAGTACGCGATGACACCGACCGTCGTGTGCACACCGTAGGCCGACTCCAGCATGATGTCCTTGGAGTAGAAGCCGGCGAAGCCCAGACCGTTTCCGAACAGGAACGGGATGCCGATGCCCGAGAGCGCCAGCGTGCCGACCCACATCAGGATGAAGGTCTGCGGCGCCTTCTCGCGCACGCCGCCCATCAGGCGCATGTCCTGCTCGTGGTGGAGGCAGTGGATCACCGAGCCCGAGCCCAGGAACAGCAGCGCCTTGAAGAAGGCGTGGGTCGTGAGGTGGAACATGGCGGCCGAGTAGCCGCCCACGCCACAGGCGAAGAACATGTAGCCGAGCTGGCTGCAGGTCGAATAGGCGACGACCCGCTTGATGTCGAACTGGGTCAGGCCGACCGTCGCCGCGAAGAAGGCAGTGGCGGCACCCACCAGGGTCACGATCATGGACACGATCGGCGCCAGCTCGAACAGCGGCGACAGGCGGCAGACCATGAAGACGCCGGCGGTCACCATGGTGGCCGCGTGGATCAGCGCCGACACCGGGGTCGGGCCTTCCATGGCATCCGGCAGCCAGGTGTGCAGGCCGAGCTGGGCCGATTTGCCCATGGCGCCGACGAACAGCAGCAGGCAGGCGGTCTCGAGTGCCGGCAGGTCCATGCCGAGGAACTGAATGCGCATCTGCGCCATCTGCGGCGCCTTGCCGAAGATCTCCTCGAAGCCGACCGAGCCCGACAGCATCCACACGGCGAAGATGCCGAGCGCGAAGCCGAAGTCGCCGACCCTGTTCACGATGAAGGCCTTCATCGCCGCGGCATTCGCCGAGGGCTTGTCGTACCAGAAGCCGATCAGCAGGTAGGACGCGAGGCCCACGCCTTCCCAGCCGAAGAAGAGCTGCACAAGGTTGTCGGCCGTCACCAGCATCAGCATGAAGAAGGTGAACAGGCTGAGATACGCCATAAAGCGCGGGATGCTGGGATCGTCTTCCATGTAGCCGATGGAATAGATGTGGACCATCGACGACACGCCGGTGACCACGATCAGCATGACCGCCGTCAGCGTGTCGACGCGCAGCGCCCAGGCGATGTCTAGGGTCCCGGAATCGATCCAGGAGAAGAGCTTCACGACGATCAGCTTCTCCGGTCCGAAGCCGATCTTGACGAAGACGAAGACCGACAGTGCGGCCGCGATCAGCAGGGCCGCGCAGGTCACGATCTGCGCCGGGCGGGCGCCGATCACGCGGCAGAAGAGGCCCGCGATCGCTGCCGCGACCAGCGGCAGGAAGACGATGAGCTTGATGGCGAGATCCATGATGAGTGCGCCCTAGCCCTTCATCGCATTGATGTCTTCGACCTCGATCGTTCCGCGGTTGCGGAAGTAGACCACGAGGATGGCCAACCCGATCGCCGCCTCCGCGGCGGCCACGGTCAGCACCAGCATGGCGAAGATCTGGCCGACGATGTTGCCCTGGAAGACAGAGAAGGCCACCAGGTTGATGTTCACCGCCAGCAGCATCAGCTCGACGCACATCAGAATCACGATGACGTTCTTGCGGTTCAGGAAGATGCCGAGGATGCCCATCGTGAACAGCACGGCGGCGACGGCGAGGTAATGGCTGAGACCGATCGTCATCACACGCCTCCCCGCGTCGGAACCTTGACCACCGTCATGGCCTGGTCCTTGGTGCGGTTGATCTGATCCCCCGCCTTCTGGCGGCGGACGCCCGGCCGGCTGCGGAGCGTGAGCACGATGGCGCCGATCATCGCGACCAGCAGCACCAGCCCGGCGACTTGGAACAGGTAGAAGTACTGGGTGTAGAGCACCCGGCCGATGGCGCGCGTATTGTCGATCGCCGTCACCTGCGCGCCATGCATATTCAACCCCGCAATCGTGGTCGAGCCGCTGCCGATGATGCCAACACCCAGCAGCAGCTCGGCGAACACGACCGCGCCGATCAAGGCGCCCACCGGGAAGTATTCGAGGAAACCCTCCCGCAGCTCCGTGAGATTGATGTCGAGCATCATGACCACGAAGAGGAAGAGCACCGCCACCGCACCGACATAGACGATGACCAGGATCATCGCGATGAACTCGGCGCCGATCAGCAGGAACAGCGCCGCGGCGTTGAAGAACGCCAGGATCAGGAACAGTACCGAATAGACGGGATTGCGCGACACCACGACCATGGCGGCGGCGGCCACCGTGATCGCAGCAAAGACGTAGAAGGCCAGCGCCTGGAGTATCATGATCTGTCTCCCCCGCCCCGGCTCAGCGATACGCCGCGTCGGAATGGAGATTGGCCGCAATCAGGCTCTCCCAGCGGTCGCCGTTCGCGAGCAGCTTGTCCTTATTGTACATGAGCTCCTCGCGCGTCTCGGTCGAGAACTCGAAGTTCGGCCCCTCGACGATCGCATCGACCGGGCAGGCTTCCTGGCAGAACCCACAGTAGATGCACTTCGTCATGTCGATGTCGTAGCGCGTGGTGCGACGGCTGCCGTCGTCGCGCGGCTCGGCCTCGATTGTGATGGCCTGCGCCGGGCAGATCGCCTCGCACAGCTTGCACGCGATGCAGCGTTCCTCGCCGTTCGGATAGCGGCGCAGCGCATGCTCGCCGCGGAAGCGCGGGCTGAGCGGCCCTTTCTCGTAGGGGTAGTTCACCGTCACCTTGGGCTTGAACATGTACTTCAGGGTGAGGGCGAATCCGGCCACCAGCTCGGAGAGCAGGAAGGCGCGCGCGGTACGGTCGAGGGAAGCCATTTGGCGATTGCTCCTAGGGCTTCGGCAGCCAGCCGCCGAACGTCAGGACGGCAGCGGTGAGGACGACCCAGCCCAGCGAGACCGGCAGGAACACCTTCCAGCCCAGGCGCATCAGCTGGTCGTAGCGGTAACGGGGCAGCGTGCCCTTGGTCCAGCTGAAGATGAACAGCAGGAAGGCGATCTTGAGGGCGAACCAGATGACGCCCGGGACGAGCGTGAACGGCGCATAGGGGATCGGGGAGTGCCAGCCGCCCAGGAACAGGACCGCGCCCAAGGCCGAGAGCAGGATCATGTTGGCGTATTCGCCGAGGAAGAACAGGCCGAACGTCATGGCCGAGTATTCGGTGTGGAAGCCCGCCACCAGTTCGGCTTCCGACATCGGCAGGTCAAACGGCGTGCGGTTCGTCTCGGCCAGCGCCGAGATGAAGAAGATGACGAACATCGGCAGCAGCGGCAGCCAGTACCAGTTCCAGAACCAGCCGGACTGGGCCATCACCACATCCGAGAGGTTGAGCGAGCCGACGCAGAGCAGGACAGTGATCAGCACGAAGCCGATCGAAACCTCGTAGGACACCATCTGCGCGGCCGAGCGCAGGGCGCCGAGGAAGGCGTACTTCGAGTTCGAGGCCCAGCCGGCGATGATGATGCCGTAGACGCCGAGCGAGGAGATCGCGAACAGGTAGAGAATGCCGACATTGATGTCGGCAATGACCCAGCCATTGTCGAACGGCACGACCGCCCAGGCGACCAGCGCCGTCATGAAGGCGATCATCGGGGCGATGATGAACAGGATGCCGTTGGCACTCGACGGGATGATCGTCTCCTTGAGCACCAGCTTCAGCCCGTCCGCCATTGGTTGCAGCAGGCCGAACGGGCCGACCACGTTGGGACCGCGACGGAGCTGGATCGACGCCCAGATCTTGCGGTCGGCGTAGGTCATGTAGGCCACGGCCAGCAGCAGCGGCACGGTGACGGCCAGGCACTGCAGCAGGATCAGGATCGCGATGCCGAGCCAGTTGGTCGTGAAGAAGGTATGGATATCGGCGTACATGCCCTACTCCGCCGCCATGAGATGCGACCGCGATTCCATGCAGTCGGCCATGGTCCGGGAGGCGCGGCTGATCGGGCAGGTCATGTAGAAGTTCGGCACCGCCGACTTGAACGGCGCGTCGGTGGTGGCCCCCGCCTTGCCGAACGGGCCCCAGGCGGCCGGCGCCTGCTGGTCGATGGCGGCGAAGACCTTGTTGACGGCCACGAGGCGCGAACGGACCTGATGCAGCGTGTCATACGGCAGCGTCTTGCCGAGCCGCTCCGACAGCGCGCGCATGATCGCCCAGTCCTCGCGGGCATCGCCCGGCGGATAACCCGCACGACGGCCAACCTGAACGCGACCTTCCGTGTTCACGTAGATGCCGGGCTTCTCGGTATAGGCCGCGCCCGGCAGGATCACGTCGGCGCGATGCGCGCCGGCATCGCCATGATGGCCCTGGTAGATCACGAAGGCCTTGCCGAGTTTGGACGTGTCGATCTCGTCGGCCGCCAGCAGGAAGACCGCCTCGATCTCCTTCTTCTGGCAGCCCTCGAGGATGCCAGCGACGTCGCGGCCGCCCTCGCCCGGCACCAGGCCGAGGTCGAGGCCGCCGACGCGGGCCGCCGCGGTGTGCAACACGGCAAAGCCGTTCCAGTCCTCGCGCACCGCGTTCAGCTTCTCGGCCAGCTCGCGGGCCATCGCCAGAACGGCGCCGCCATCCTCGCGGGCCAGCGCGCCCATGCCGACGACGATCAGCGGGTGCTTGGCACCCTGCAGCTTCTGGAAGAAGTCGAGCTTGCCGTCGACCAGCTCGCGCAGGGTCGCGGGGCCCGCGCCCAGGCGCACGACCGGATAGGTCAGGTCTTCGGCCGGGCCGATGCTCGCGATGGCGATGTTGCCATGAACGTAGCGCTTGCGGATTCGGGCGTTCAGCACCGGCGATTCGGTGCGCGGGTTGCTGCCGATCAGCAGGATGGCGTCGGCCTGGTCGATGCCGCGAACGCCGGCGTTGAAGATGTAGCTGCCGCGCGGGCCGTCCAGCTTCGCGCCGTCCTGGCGGCAGTCGATGTTCGGCGAGCCGAGCGCCGTCATCAGATCCTTGAGTGCCACCATCGATTCGGCGTCGCACTGGTCGCCGGCGATGGCCGCGATCTTCGAACCGTCCATGCCATTCAGCCTGGCGGCGATGGCACCGAACGCCTCGTCCCAGGTCGCCTCGACGAGCTTGTTGCCCTTGCGGACATAGGGACGGTCGAGCCGCTGGTGACGCAGGCCGTCGATCGCGTGGCGCGTCTTGTCGGAGATCCACTCCTCGTTCACGTCGTCGTTCAGACGCGGCAGCACGCGCATCACCTGCGCGCCGCGCGTGTCGATGCGGATGTTCGCGCCCAGCGCGTCGAGCACGTCGACCGATTCGGTCTTGGTCAGCTCCCAGGGCCGCGCCTCGAAGGCGTAGGGCTTCGAGGTCAGCGCGCCCACCGGGCAGAGATCGACGAGATTGCCGGCCAGTTCCGTGGACAGCGCCTGCTCGACATAGGTCGTGACTTCCATGCTCTCGCCGCGACCGGTGGCGCCGAGCTGCTCGACACCCGCGACCTCGGTCGCGAAGCGGATGCAGCGTGTGCAATGGATGCAGCGGTTCATCGAAGTCTTGACCAGCGGGCCCAGTTCCTTGTCGGGCACCGCGCGCTTGTTCTCGTGATAGCGGCTGCGGTCGAAACCGTAGGCCATCGCCTGATCCTGCAGATCGCACTCGCCGCCCTGGTCGCAGATCGGGCAGTCGAGCGGATGGTTGATCAGCAGGAATTCCATCACGCCCTTGCGCGCCTTCTGCACGGTCGGCGTCTGGGTGAAGATCTCCTGCTTGTCGGCGACGGGCAGCGCGCAGCTCGCCTGCGGCTTGGGCGGGCCGGGCTTCACCTCGACCAGGCACATGCGGCAGTTGCCGGCGATGGACAGGCGGTCGTGGTAGCAGAAGCGCGGGATCTCGACGCCCGCCAGCTCACAGGCCTGCAGGACCGTGATGCCGGCCGGCACTTCCAGTTCGACGCCGTCGATCTTGACCTTGGGCATTGACTGCTCCCCGCCCTACTCGGCCGCCAGTTTTTCGGTGCGCGCGCGGATGCGGCGCTCCATCTCCGGGCGGAAATGCCGGATCAGGCCCTGGATCGGCCACGCGGCCGCATCGCCCAGCGCGCAGATCGTGTGACCCTCTACCTGCTTGGTGACATCTTCCAGCGCGTCGATCTCCTCGATGCGCGCGTTGCCCGTCACCATGCGTTCCATCACGCGCCACATCCAGCCGGTGCCCTCGCGGCACGGCGTGCACTGGCCGCAGCTTTCGTGCTTGTAGAAGTAGCTAAGCCGGGCGATCGCCTTCACGACGTCGGTCGACTTGTCCATGACGATGACCGCCGCCGTGCCGAGGCCCGACTTCTGGTCGCGCAGCGAGTCGAAATCCATCAGCTGGTTGTCGCAGATCGACTTGGGCAGCAGCGGCACCGACGCGCCGCCCGGGATCACCGCCAGCAGATTGTCCCAGCCGCCGCGCACGCCGCCGCAATGACGTTCGATCAGCTCGCGCAGGGGAATGCCCATTTCCTCTTCCACGTTGCACGGCTTGTTCACGTGGCCAGAGATACAGAAGAGCTTGGTGCCGGTATTGTTCGGACGGCCGATGCCGGCGAACCAGGCCGCACCGCGGCGCAGGATGGTTGGCGCGACGGCGATCGATTCGACGTTGTTCACGGTGGTCGGGCAGCCGTAAAGGCCGGCACCGGCCGGGAACGGCGGCTTCAGCCGCGGCATGCCCTTCTTGCCTTCGAGGCTCTCCAGCAGCGCGGTCTCCTCGCCGCAGATGTAGGCGCCGGCGCCGCGATGGACGTAGAGGTCGAAGTCCCAGCCCGAGCCGCAGGCGTTCTTGCCGAGCAAGCCGGCGTCGTAGGCCTCCTTGACGGCGGCGATCAGGTGCTGCGCCTCGTTGTAGAACTCGCCGCGCACGTAGATGTAGCCGGCGTTGGCCCGCATCGCGAAGCCGGCGACCAGGCAGCCTTCGATCAGCAGATGCGGATCGTGACGCATGATGTCGCGATCCTTGCAGGTGCCCGGCTCGGATTCGTCGGCGTTGACGACGAGATAATGCGGACGATCCTTCACCTCCTTCGGCATGAAGGACCACTTCATGCCGGTCGGGAAGCCTGCGCCACCGCGGCCGCGCAAGCCGGACTTCTTCATCTCGTCGATGATCCAGTCGACGCCCTTGTCGAGGATCGCCTTGGTGTTGTCCCAGGCGCCGCGGGCGCGGGCGCCGGCCAGGCGCCAGTCGTGGATGCCGTACAGATTGGTGAAGATGCGGTCCTTGTCGCCGAGCATCGTCCTACTCGCCCTTCAACGTTGTCGGGCCGCCCTCGGGCGCCGACGTCTGGCGGTCCACCTGCGGTCCGGGCTTCGGCGTTTCGCCGCGACGGAACGCATCGAGCACCTTGTTGATCGAGGCCTCGTCGAGATCCTCGTAGAAATCGTCGTTGATCTGCACGACCGGCGCGTTGACGCAGCCGCCGAGGCACTCGACCTCCTGCACGCTGAACGTCTCGCCGTCGGCGGCATGCTGGCAGGCCTTCATCACCGCATCCGAGCCGCGCAGCCAGCACGGCGTCGTGGTGCAGACCTGCAGCAGGTACTTACCCTTCGGCCGCAGCTGGAACATCGTATAGAACGTCGCGACCTCGTAGACGCGGATCGGCGCCATATCGAGGATGCGCGCCACCTCGTTCATCGCCGCGCGCGGCAGCCAGCCCTGCTGGCGCTGCGCGAGGTCGAGCACCGCGATCACGGCGCTGGCCTGGCGGCCCGGCGGATAGTGGGCAATCTGCTCCTCGACCTTCGCCATGTATTCGGGCGTGAAGGAAAAGTGCGCGACCTGAGGGACGTCCTTGGGGTCGGCGGTGATCATCGCCATCGCTTCGTCTCCTAGCGGTCGATCTCGCCGAACACGATGTCGAGCGAACCGATGTTCGCCGACATGTCGGCGAGCTGGTGGCCCTTGGTCATCATGTCGAGCGCCTGCAGGTGCGGGAACCCGGGAGCGCGGATCTTGCAGCGGTACGGCTTGTTGGTGCCGTCGGACACGAGGTAGACGCCGAACTCGCCCTTGGGCGCCTCGACCGCCGTGTAGGTCTCGCCTGCCGGCACCTTGTAGCCCTCGGTGTAGAGCTTGAAGTGATGGATCAGCGCTTCCATCGAATCCTTCATCTCGCCCCGGCGCGGCGGCGAGATCTTGCGATCGTCGACGCGGACCGGACCGCCCACGGTGCGCAGCGCCTTCACGCACTGCTCCATGATGCGGACGCTCTGGTACATTTCCTCGATGCGCACCAGATACCGGGCGTAGCAGTCGCCTGTCTTGCCGACGGGGATGTCGAAATCCATGCGCTCGTAGACATCGTAGGGCTGCGACTTGCGCAGGTCCCACGGCAGGCCCGAGGCGCGGATCAGCGGACCCGAGAAGCCCCAGTCAAGTGCCTGGTCCGCCGAGACGATGCCGATGTCGACCGTGCGCTGACGGAAGATGCGGTTGTCGTTCAGCAGGTTCTCGATGTCCTTCATGAACGGATAGAACTGCTTGATCCACCCATCCATCGAATCGAGCATGCCATCCGGCAGGTCCTGATGGACGCCGCCCGGCCGGAAATAGGCCGCGTGCATGCGCGAACCGCTGACCTGCTCGTAATACTCCATCAGCAGCTCGCGCTGCTCGAAGCCCCAGAGCGGCGGCGTCAGCGCGCCGACGTCCATGGCGAAGGTCGTTACATTCAGCAGATGGTTCAGGATGCGGGTGATCTCGGAGAACAGCACGCGGATGTACTGTCCCCGCTCCGGCGCCTCGATGCCCAGCAGCTTCTCGACGGCGAGCGCGTAGGCATGCTCCTGGTTCATCGGCGACACGTAGTCGAGCCGGTCGAAGTAAGGCACCGCCTGCAGGTAGCTCTTGTACTCGATCAGCTTCTCGGTGCCGCGATGCAGCAGCCCGATATGCGGATCGCAGCGCTCGACGATCTCGCCGTCCATCTCGACGACGAGGCGCAGCACGCCGTGGGCCGCGGGATGCTGCGGCCCGAAGTTCATCGTCAGGGTCTTGATCTCGACGTCGGACATGTCAGTTCGCCTTCGCCGGTTCGGCAGCCTTTTCCTGGGCCTTCTCGTCGCCCGGCAGGATCTGCGGCGCGCCTTCCCACGGGCTGAGGAAGTCGAAGCGGCGGAACTCCTGGGCGAGCTTGACCGGCTCGTAGACCACTCGCTTCTGAACGTCGTCCCAGCGCAACTCGACGAAACCGGTCAGCGGGAAGTCCTTGCGCAGCGGGTGCCCTTCGAAGCCGTAGTCCGTCAGGATACGGCGAAGGTCGGGATGGTCGGAGAACCAGACGCCGTAGAGATCGTAGGTCTCGCGCTCGAACCAGCCGGCCGAACTGAACACCGGCGCGGCCGACGGCACCGGCGTCGTCTCGTCGGTCGCCACCTTCACACGGATGCGCTGATTGAGTTTCAGGCTGAGCAGATTGTAGACGACGTCGAAGCGCTTCTCGCGCTCGGGCCAGTCGACGCCGCAGATGTCGATCAGCTGCTTGAACAGGCACTTCGCGTCGTCGCGCAGAAATGTCAGGAGCGCCAAAATCTTGTCCGGCGTCGTCTCGAGCATCAGCTCGCCGAGGCGCACTTCCGACTTCGACACCACGCCCGACTGCGCCTGGGCGATATGGGCTGCCAGTTCCTTGAGGGCCTCGCTCATCAGCGCACCAGCGTGCCCGTGCGACGGACCTTCTTCTGGAGCTGTAGCACGCCGTAGAGCAGCGCCTCGGCGGTCGGCGGGCAGCCCGGGACGTAGACGTCGACCGGAACGATGCGGTCGCAGCCGCGCACGACGGAATAGCTGTAGTGATAGTAGCCGCCGCCGTTGGCGCAGGAACCCATCGAGATCACGTAGCGCGGCTCGGCCATCTGGTCGTAGACCTTGCGCAGCGCGGGGGCCATCTTGTTGGTGAGCGTGCCGGCCACGATCATCACGTCGGCCGCGCGCGGGCTCGGCATCGGCGCGAAGCCGAAACGATCGAGGTCGTAGCGGCTCATCCAGCAATGGATCATCTCGACGCCGCAGCAGGCCAGACCGAAGGTCAGACCCCACATCGAGCCGGTACGCGCCCAGTTCACCAGCTTGTCGAGTTGGGCGACGACGAAGCCCTTGTCGGCCAGTTCGTCGTTAAGCGCCCGCGACAGCGCCGCCTCGGCGGCCGTGCCGGGCTTGGCCGGCGTGATCACTCCCATTCCAGGGCTCCCTTACGCCATTCGTAGATGAAGCCCACCGTCAGCACGGCGAGGAAGAGCATCATCGACCAGAAGCCAAAAAGGCCGATGTCGCCCAGCGCCACGGCCCAAGGAAACAGGAACGCGACTTCGAGGTCGAAAATGATGAAGAGGATCGCGACGAGATAGAAGCGAACGTCGAACTGTCCGCGCGCATCGTCGAACGGCGCGAAGCCGCACTCGAAAGGCGACAGTTTCTCGGAGTTCGGATTCTGGCGGGCGATCAGGTACGACCCGCCGAGCATGGCGCAAACCAGCCCGAAGGCTAGTCCGAGGAAGATCAGGATTGGCAGGTATTCCCGCAGAAGAGCTTCCATCGCCACCCCTTGCGCCCTGTTTTTGTGGGCTGCCAGTGTTTGGGCTGGCGCGAGCGACGGGACTCGAACCCGCGACCTCCGGCGTGACAGGCCGGCATTCTAACCAACTGAACTACGCCCGCATTCTCAGCCCCAAACGGCGCGCGGAGAGATATAGGAGCGCCTTTGGAGTGTCAAGCATGTTGCACCCGCGAAAAGGTGCACAATTGCCCGATATTTCAATGTGTTCCGCCCAAGACGTGACGACCAGCGAAACTGAGGCTGGTGGGCGATGACGGGATCGAACCGCCGACCGCTCCCGTGTAAAGGGAATGCTCTACCGCTGAGCTAATCGCCCGCCGAGGGTGGTAGCACAGCGAGAAGAAAAATGCCTAGTTGATCGCGTCCTTCAGGGCCTTGCTGGCCTTGAAGCGCGGCACGATGGCCGCCGGAATCTTGATCTTCTCGCCGGTCTGGGGATTGCGTCCCTCCCCCGCCTTGCGCTTGGTCACCTGGAAGGTTCCGAAGCCGACAAGAAGGACCTTTTCCTTCTTCTTGAGGGACTTGGTGATCACCGTAAGGATCGAATCGACGGCATTCGCGGCATCGACTTTGGACAGGTTCGTCGAAGCGGCGACGGCGGCAATCAGATCGTGCTTGTTCACGGGCGAGCCTCTGGATGGTCCGGCAGCCTCAAGTGTACGGGCGGGCTGAAAACGGCGTCAACGCCGGAATACCACATTTTGTAGGTATGCCGACAATCGACCGTACCAGTTGCGCAAAAATGACGAAGCCCCGGATCGCTCCGGGGCTTCGCCTTTTGGTTTTTCAGAGGATGCCTAGTGCGCCCGCGCCGGCTCCACGACTTCCGCCGGCTTCGCCGTCACGGCGTCCAGATCGTTCACCCATTCGATGGCGACCAGCGGCTTCACCAGCGCCCGCGCGAGCACTTCGTCCACGGTCGAGACCGGAACGATCTCGAGGCCCTTCTTCACGTTGTCCGGAATCTCCGGCAGGTCGCGCTCGTTCTCCTTGGGGATGAGCACGGTCTTGAGACCGCCGCGCAGCGCCGCCAGGAGCTTCTCCTTGAGGCCGCCGATCGGCATGACCCGCCCGCGCAGGCTGATCTCGCCGGTCATCGCCACTTCCTTGCGCACCGGAATGCCGGTCAGCGCCGACACGATCGAGGTGACCATGCCCACGCCCGCGGACGGACCGTCCTTCGGAGTCGCGCCCTCTGGCACGTGGATGTGGATGTCGCGCTTCTCGAAGATGTTCGACTTGATGCCGAACACGTGGGCGCGCGACCGGACATAGGCGTTGGCCGCCTGCACCGACTCCTGCATCACGTCGCCCAGCTTGCCGGTAACCGACATGCGGCCCCGTCCCGGCACCAGCACGGCCTCGATCTGCAGCAGTTCGCCGCCGACCTCGGTCCACGCCAGGCCCGTCGTGATGCCGACCAGATCCTCAAGCTCGGCCTCGCCGAAGCGGAAGCGCCGGACGCCGGCATACTTGTCGAGATTCTTGCGGCCGATCTTTACCTTGGACGCCCCCTTCATGAGGATTTCCTTGGTGGCCTTGCGGGCCAGGTTGGCGATCTCGCGCTCCAGGTTACGGACGCCCGCCTCGCGCGTGTAGTAGCGCACGAGGTCGCGCACCGCGTCGTCGTGGATCTCGATCTCGTTCGGCTTGAGACCGTTCGCCTCGACCTGCTTGGGGATCAGGTGCTTGCGCGTGATCGCGACCTTCTCGTCCTCGGTGTAACCGGCGAGACGGATGATCTCCATGCGGTCCAGCAGCGGCTGCGCCATCCGCAGCGAGTTGGCCGTGGTGATGAACATCACGTTCGACAGGTCGTAGTCGATTTCGAGATAGTGGTCGTTGAACGTCGTGTTCTGTTCGGGGTCGAGGACCTCGAGCAGCGCCGAAGACGGGTCGCCGCGGAAGTCCGCGCCGAGCTTGTCGATCTCGTCGAGCAGGAACAGCGGGTTTGACGACTTCGCCTTCTTCATCGACTGGATGACCTTGCCCGGCAGCGAGCCGATGTAGGTCCGGCGATGGCCACGGATCTCGGCCTCGTCGCGCACGCCGCCCAGCGACATGCGGACGAAATTGCGCCCCGTGGCCTTGGCGATCGATTTGCCCAGCGAGGTCTTGCCGACGCCCGGCGGGCCGACCAGGCACAGGATCGGGCCCTTCATCTTGTCGACGCGCTGCTGGACCGCGAGATACTCGAGGATGCGTTCCTTCACCTTCTCGAGGCCGTGATGATCGGCGTTGAGAATGTCCTCGGCGTACTTCAGGTCCTTGATGATCTTCGTGGGCTTGCGCCACGGAATCGACAGCAGCCAGTCGAGGTAGTTGCGCACCACCGTCGCCTCGGCCGACATCGGGCTCATCGTCCGCAGCTTCTTCAGCTCGGCGTTGGCCTTCTCCTTCGCCTCCTTGCTGAGGCGCGTCTTCTTGATGCGCTTCTCCAGCTCGGAGATCTCGTCGCGACCGTCCTCGGTCTCGCCAAGCTCCTTCTGGATCGCCTTCATCTGTTCGTTCAGATAATACTCGCGCTGCGTCTTCTCCATCTGACGCTTCACGCGATTGCGGATCTTCTTCTCGACCTGCAGGACGCCGATCTCGCCTTCCATCAGGCCGAGGATCCGCTCCAGCCGCTTCGACACCGAGTCGAGTTCGAGCAGCTGCTGCTTCTCGGCAACCTTGAGGGCAAGATGCGCGGAGATCGTGTCGGCGAGTTTGGCGGGGTCCTCGATCTTGTTGATCGAGACCACGACTTCCGGCGGCACCTTCTTGTTCAGCTTCACGTAGTTCTCGAATTCCGAGACCACGGTGCGCGCAGCCGCCTGCATCTCGGCGCCGTCGCCGGTCGACTCTTCCATGTCGACGGCCTGCGCCTCGAAGAAGTCGGGACGGTCGTTGTATCCGGTGATCTTCACGCGGCGGCCGCCCTCGACCAGCACCTTCACGGTGTCGTCGGGCAGCTTCAGGAGCTGCAGCACCGTGCCGAGCGTTCCGATCGTGTAGATGTCCTCGGGGCCGGGATCGTCCTGGCTGGCGTTCTTCTGGGCGATCAGCAGGATCTGCTTGTCGTCCTTCATGACCTCTTCGAGCGCCTTCACGCTCTTTTCGCGACCGACGAAGAGGGGAACGATCATGCCGGGAAACACGACAATGTCGCGCAGCGGCAGGACGGGGTAGACGGTTCCTTGAGTGGGGGCGTTCATGATGCCTCGCAACGTACGCTGTTAGAGCTACCCGCGCCTTGGCCGGGGATCCCCTGCGGGCGATCCTGGGCACGCGAACGCGCGCACTCGATGTCAGAGATTGGCCTGAACAGAGGGTTGTTCAAGGCCCGTCGGGAAGACCGCCGGCGACGGTTGTCGCCGACGCAGCAAAACTCAGGCCGGCGCAGCGGCAACGCCTTCTTTGCGCTCACCATGCACGTACAGCGGCTGGGCGCGACCCTCGATGACTTCCCGGTTGATCACCACTTCCTCGACCCCGTCGAGCGACGGCAGGTCGTACATGGTGTCGAGCAGGACGGTCTCCATGATGGAGCGAAGTCCGCGGGCGCCGGTCTTGCGCTGGATCGCCTTCTGGGAGACCGCGCGCAGGGCATCGTCGGAGAACTTGAGCTTCACGTTCTCCATGTCGAAGAGACGCTGGTACTGCTTGAGCAGCGCGTTCTTCGGGCGCGTCAGGATCTCGATCAGCGCGCCCTCGTCGAGGTCGTCGAGCGTGGCGACGACCGGCAGGCGGCCGACGAACTCGGGGATCAGCCCGTAGCGCAGCAGGTCCTCGGGCTCGAGGTCCTTGAGGATTTCGCCGGTGCGGCGATCCTCGGGCCCGCGCACTTCCGCGCCGAAGCCGATCGACGTGCCCTGGCGGCGCATCGAGATGATCTTGTCGAGGCCCGCGAAGGCGCCACCGCAGATGAACAGGATGTTCGTCGTGTCGACCTGCAGGAACTCCTGCTGCGGATGCTTGCGCCCGCCCTGCGGCGGCACGGAGGCGACGGTGCCTTCCATGATCTTCAACAGCGCCTGCTGCACACCCTCGCCCGATACGTCGCGCGTGATCGACGGGTTGTCGGACTTGCGGCTGATCTTGTCGACCTCGTCGATGTAGACGATGCCGCGCTGGGCACGCTCGACGTTGTAGTCGGCCGCCTGCAGCAGCTTGAGGATGATGTTCTCGACGTCCTCGCCGACGTAACCGGCCTCGGTCAGCGTCGTGGCGTCGGCCATCGTGAACGGCACGTCCAGCATGCGGGCCAGCGTCTGGGCCAGCAGGGTCTTGCCGCAGCCCGTGGGGCCGATCAGCATGATGTTGGACTTGGCGATCTCGACTTCGTTGGCCTTCCCGCCATGGCTCAACCGCTTGTAGTGGTTATGCACGGCGACGGCGAGGATGCGCTTCGCCCGGTCCTGGCCGATGACGTAGTCATCGAGGATCTGACGAATCTCCTTGGGAGACGGCACCCCGTCCTTGGATTTGACGAGGGTGGTCTTGCTCTCTTCCCTGATGATGTCCATGCAGAGTTCGACGCATTCATCGCAGATGAATACGGTCGGACCGGCAATGAGCTTGCGGACTTCATGCTGGCTCTTGCCGCAGAAGCTGCAATACAGGGTGTTGCGGGAATCACCCCCGGACTTGGCGGCTGGCATGTCTGTAACGCACCTCCGCTTGGGGGGCCCTACGACCTGCGGGCCCGCACACAAGCCTATGTTAAACGTGCCGCCCGGACGGCGACAACATCAAAATATGGTGTGCCGCCGTGCGAACAGGAAACAATTGGTCGCTTTTGCCGCCTAGGAGGCAGCAGCCTGGATGATGGTCGGGGTCGGCCGCTTCTCGAGCACATCGTCGATAAGGCCGAATTCCTTGGCTTCCTGGGGCGCGAAGAACTTGTCGCGCTCCATGGCCTGCTCGATCACCTCGATCGGCTTGCCGGTATGTTCGACGTACATCTGGTTCAGCCGCGAACGGGTCGCGAGGATTTCCCGCGCGTGGATCTCGATGTCCGTTGCCTGGCCCTGGGCGCCGCCCGACGGCTGGTGGATCATGATCCGGGCGTTCGGGAGCGCGAAGCGCTTGCCCTTCTCGCCCGCCGTCAGCAGCAGCGAGCCCATCGACGCGGCCTGACCATAGACCAGCGTCGAGATGTGCGGCCGGACGTAACGCATGGTGTCGTAGATCGCCATGCCGGACGTCACCACGCCACCGGGCGAGTTGATGTAGAACGAGATGTCCTTCGTCGGGTTCTCGGCTTCGAGATAAAGCAGCTGGGCGCAGATCACGCCCGCCACGTGATCCTCGACCGGACCGTTGAGGAAGACGATCCGTTCCTTCAGCAGCCTCGACCAGATGTCGTAGCCGCGTTCGCCGCGCGCCGATTGCTCGACCACCATCGGGACGTAGTAGTTATTATGAACTTCCAGCGGATCGCGGTCGCGAATCATCGCGGTGGCCCCCTTGAGTGACGTTGGTTCAGAAAGTGGCAGTGCCGGTGGTCCTGTTCAAGGCCACCGGCTCAAGATCAGCCCGCCGCCTTTTCCGCGCCCTCTTCTTCCTGCTCGGCCTCACGGGCGACCTTGAGCAGCTCCTCCGGGGTAACCGACTTCTCGGTGACCTTTGCCAGTTCCAGGATGAAGTCGACCGTCTTCTCCTCGAAGATCGGCGCCCGGAGCTGGTCCTTAGCCTCGGGGTTCTTGCTGAAATACTCGAGGACCTGACGCTCCTGACCCTGGTAGCGCATGGCTTCGCGCATTGCAGCCTGGTTCAGCTCTTCCGGCGTCACGTCGATGCTGTTGGAGCGGCCGACATCGGCCAGCAAAAGGCCAAGGCGAACGCGCCGCTCGGCGATGTCGCGATACTCCTTGCGCATCTTCTCTTCGTCGTCCTCGACCTTCTGGCCGTTCTTCTTGGCTTCCTCGATGCGCTGCCAGATGGCGTTGAATTCGCCCTCGACGAGGCCCTCCGGCACCGCAAACTTCTGGGTGTCCGCGAGCTTGTCGAGCAGCTGACGCTTGATCATGCCGCGCGAGATCTGCGTGTAGTCCTGGCCGATCCGCTCGCCCACCGCCTTGCGCATGGCTTCGAGGTTCTCGAAGTTGTTCTTCTTCGCGAGTTCGTCGTCCACCGGCTTGTCGACGAATTCGAGCACTTCCTTGACCGTGCACTTGAAGACGGCGTCCTTGCCGGCGAGTTCGGGCGCGCCGTACTCGGCCGGGAAGGTCACCTTCACATCGATCGGCTTGCCGACTTCTGCGCCGACCAGCTGGTCCTCGAAGCCCGGGATGAACGAGCCCGAACCCAGTTCCAGCACATAGTCCTGGGCCGCGCCGCCGGGGAATTCGACGCCGTCGACCGAGCCCACGAAGTCGATCTTGATTGCGTCGCCCTTCAGCGCCGGACGCGGCGGATCGACCGGCTTCTGTTCGCGGTTGGCCTTGCCGATGCGCTCCAGCGCCTCGTCGATGTCCTTCTCCGGCACTTCGGCCTTGAGACGCTCGAGCTCGATGCCCGAGAAGTCGAGCTTGCCGATTTCCGGCAGCACTTCCACCACGACCTCGAACTCGACGTCCTTGCCCTCTTCGAGCTGCTTCAGGTCGACGCGCGGCTGCAGCGCGGGCCTCAAGCCGCGATCCTCGATCGCCTTCGCGGTGCTGGTGTTGACGGCCGCCTCGACCGCTTCGCCGAACAGCGCCTGGCCGTACTGCTTCTTCAGCAGGCCGACCGGCACCTTGCCCGGGCGGAAGCCCGGCAGCGCCGCGGTCTTGGCCATTTCGGCGAGGCGCTCGTCGATCTTCGCCGTAAGGTCGCCGACGGGGACGACGATCTTGAACTGGTGCTTCAGGCCTTCGGCCGAGAGTTCCGTAACTTGCATTGTCTCACTTCCATTTCCTGGTGCGGGCGGAGGGACTTGAACCCCCACGCCTTGCGGCACGAGAACCTAAATCTCGCGTGTCTACCAATTCCACCACGCCCGCCCGAAGCCTGCCCAAACGACGTCCTGAGCCATCGGGGCGTGCCGCGAAGGCCGAATCGCGGGCCTCTTAGCCCGACCCCGCCGAACGGTCAATTAAAGGACGACAACGACTGCAGAGCATGCGGCAGGAGCGCCGGCAAATCCTCGGCGATCAATCCCGGACGACCGAACAGGTGCGCACATTCGCCGTGCAGCCACGCGGCCGCAGCCGCCGCCGCGAAGGGAGTGAGACCCTGCGCCAGCAACCCGCCGATCAATCCGGCGAGGACGTCTCCGGAGCCCGCGGTGGCCAACGCGGGCGATGCATGCGTGTTCACGATCGCGCGGCCGTCGGGCGTAGCGATCACCGTATCGGGCCCTTTCAGCAGGATCGTCGCACCGCTGCGTGCCGCCGCGCGCCTCACCCGCTCGAGCTTGTCGCTCGTTCCACCGAGATCCGGAAAGAGCCTGCGGAACTCGCCCTCATGCGGCGTGAGCAATGTCGGCCCCGAGATACTCCGGAACAACAGCGCGGGATCCGCCGCGAAGACGGTGATGGCATCGGCGTCGAGGACGACCTGTCGCCGTACCGCCAGCGCGGCGAGCACCGCGTCCCGCGTGCGATCCACGACGCCCGATCCGGGACCGATCAGGAGAGCATTGCGCCGCTCGTCGGCGAGCAGATGCGCGAACATCGCGCCGTCTTCGGCCTCGGCCACGAGATTGCCGGGCTCGGCCGCCTGGAGGACCGCCAGCGTCGAGCGCAAGGACGCGATCGTGACCAGCCCTGCACCGATGCGCCGGCCGGCCAGGGCGGCCAGACGCGCCGCCCCTGTGGCGTGGGCACCGGCCAGGATCGTGAGATGGCCGCGCGCGTACTTGTGGTCGGCAATGTCGTTCCGCCGCAGCAGATGTGTCCACAGGGCCGGCGCATTCAGCCAGGCGCGCGGATCGATCGCCGCCACGGCCTGCGTCGGGATACCGATATCCGCGATGCTCAGGCGGCCGCAGCGGCGCAATCCCTCGACGGAGTAATGGCCGGGCTTGGCACGGAAGAACGATACGGTCGTTTCCGCCCAGAAGGCCCGGCCCATGATTTCCCCGGTGTCGCCGTGCAGGCCGGTCGGCACGTCCACCGCGACGACGGGCAGCTGTCTCCCGGTCACCAGGTCGATGGCCGAAGCGATTTCATCTTCGAGCGGTCGGCTGAGTCCGGCGCCGAAAATGGCGTCGACGACCAGCGGCGCATCGTCGAGCCGGGCGCTCGACCAGGCGTCGATCTTGCCCTGCCACGTGCCGGCGGCCCAGGCCGCATCTCCCTTGAGCGCCCCTCTCTGCCCGAAGAGAACGAGGCGCACGGGCCAGCCTGCCGCCCGCAGATGCCGCGCGGCGACGAAACCGTCGCCACCATTGTTGCCTGGCCCACAGAGAACGAGCACCGGCCGGCGCGCATGGCGCTCCATGACCGCGAGCGCCACCGCCCTGCCCGCCATTTCCATGAGATCGCGCCCGGGCACGCCGCCGTCGATCGCGAAAGCGTCGGCCCTCGCCATCTGCGCACAGGTCAGGAGGGCGAGTTCGTCCCGGGGAAGAATGTCGCGAAAGTCAGGCATCGGAGACTTGCAACGTGGGCGATTGGGGCGGCCGACCGGATTTGAACCGGCGACATCCAGAATCACAATCTGGCGCTCTAACCAACTGAGCTACGGCCGCCATCGTGGATCGCTCCCGACGAAGCGGCGCCTTCCTACGCTCCGGCAGCGGGAGCGTCAAGAAACAGGCGGCGGTTCCGGCAGCAGCCGGTCGATGGCGCGGGTCCAGACACCGCAGGCTTCCTCGAATGACAGCGCAAAATGCTCGCGCAGGCGTGCCCAGCTTTCGAAATCGACCAGCGCCTCCAGCGCCAGCACCGTCTGCCGGCGCTCCGGTTCCCCGAGTGTCGCCAACTCCGGGGCGTAGACTTCCTCGAGCCGCCGGATGACCAATTCGCGGATCAGCCGGATGCGCTTCTTGAGATCCGCCGAATCGCCCTGGTTGGCATTGAGGGCGCGCCACAGCGGCAGCCACTCCTCGCACACCTGGCCGCGCGTCTGGACGTGGGCCCTGAGCCTTTCGGCGCGACCGCCGATCACGGGCCGGCCCGCGACCTGCGCCGAGACCTGGGTCATCGCATGGTCGGTCGCGGCGACGCGCAGGGCGTGAAGGTCGGGGAATCGCTCGAAGATCGAGCGCACCGAATAGCCTGCGCGATGGGCGATCGAGACGGCCGTCGGGATCTGCGGGCTCTCCCGCAGAAGTGCCAGATAGGCTTCGATGATCAGCTGTCGGGTGCGCTCACTACGCAGGCGGCGGCCGTCCGCGCGCTCGGGCTTGACGGAAGCGACGGGCGCCGCCCCGCCTTGTGCCGTCACGCCGTTCCGCACGCGGGCTTCGGCAACAGGCGGGCAATGGTCTGGGTCCAGACCAGGCAGGCCTCGTCGAAGGACAAGCCGAAGAACTCGCGCATGCGCGCCCAGCTCTCGACGTCGGTCAGCGCTTCCAGCGCAATCAGCATCTGCCGCCGTTCCTCGGCGGGCAGAGTCGAGAACTCTGGCGTGAACATCATCTCCATACGATCCGTTACACGGTCGCGGGCAATCCGGATGCGCGCCTTGATTTCCGGCGAGTCGCCCTGGTTGACGATCAGCGAACGCCAGAGCGGCAGCCATCGTTCGCAGGTTTCCCCCCGGGTCCGCACGTGCGAGACGATTCTCGTCATTCGGTCGCCATCGGCGCCACGTGGCGGCCCCAGGGCGGAGACCTGCGCCAGCGAATAGTCGATCGCGGCCACCTGGAGGGCGCGGATGTCGGGAAAACGCTCGAAGATCGACCGGACAGAATAGCCGGCCCGCTCCGCGATCTCGGCGGCCGTCGGTACACGCGGCGACATCTCCTCCGCGAGCGCGATATAGGCTTCGATGATGAGCTGCTTGGTGCGCTCGCTCCGCAGGCGGCGACCGTCGATCTTGGCGGACTTCGGCGTGGACATGGCAGACAAGTTTCAGTTCGTTCCGGATTTGGTGTCTTGGGGCGTCGGGGGCAGGATCCGGTCGATCGCCCGAATCCAAACCGCACAACTCTCGGCGTACGAAAGACCGTAGGTGTCGCGCATGCGCGCCCAGCTCTCGATGTCGGTTATCGCCTCCAGGGCGATGAGAAGGTTGCGCTGTTCCAAGTCCGTCAGGGTCGACAGTTCAAGCCGGTACATGAGGCGCATGCGATCGACCGTGCGTTCGCGTGCGATCTTGACCCGCACCGCGAGCGCATCGTCCTCGTCGATATTGTAGGTGAGCGCTCTCCAGAGCGCGACGCCGCGTTCGCATGTGCCGGCGCGAGTCTCCACCTGCGACCTGATGCGGGTTGCGCGGTCGCCGTCGACGTCGCGGGCCGGCGCCAGGGCCGCCGCGTGAGCAAGCCCGTAATCGGCCGCCGCCAGACGCAGCGAATGCAGATCGGGAAACCGCTCGAAAACCGATCGGACGGAATAACCTGCGCGCGCCGCGATCTCCTGCGCCGTCGGCATGGGTATCGATGGATTTTCGCGGATCAGCGCCAGATAGGCCTCGATGATGAGCTGCCTGGTGCGCTCGCTCCGAAGGCGACGCCCATCGATACGGACAGGTTTGGGCGAGCCCGGTTCTGAGGATGTACCCGTGGACGGGTTCATACCGGCTGCAAACCCGACTTGATCGACATCCCGATCAAGCCGGCGGGGACACATTTAATCATGAAAAATGCAAAAGCCTGTAACATGGACGCACTCTTGCCCAGCAAAAGCGAACCAATTGCAGATTAACGCCCCTTCAATGCAAATACTAGGGGGTCAACTGCAAAAATGTGCCCTCAAACGCTCGATCGCGCTGTCGAGGGTGCTGTCGTCCTTGCAGAAGCAGAACCGGGCGAAGTAGCGCGGCGCCGCCTCGGATTGATAGAAGGCGCTCACCGGAACGGCCGTCACCCCTGCCTTGACCGTGATGTGGCGACAGAAGTCCTCGTCGGTCCCGTTGAAGCCGAGCGGCCTGAAGTCGGTGGTGACGAAGTAGGTCCCGTGCGCGGGCAGGACATCGAACCCGATCTCCGCAAGGGCGGTCGCCAGCCGGTCGCGCTTGCGCTGCATGTCGGCGGCGAGGGTGGAGAAGTATTCGTCGTTCAGACGCAAGCCCGTCGCCGCCCCCCATTGCAGATTGGGCGGCGTGGTGAAGGTCATGAACTGATGGGTCTTGGCGATCGCCTTCATCAGTTCCGGCGCCGCAGTGACGTACCCCACCTTCCAGCCCGTCAGGCTGAAGCTCTTGCCGGCGGAGCCGATGCGCACCGTCCGATCGCGCATGCCGGGCAGCGTCATAAGCGAGATGTGGCGCCGGTCGTCGAAGATGATGTGCTCGTACACCTCGTCGCAGATCGCATAGACGTCGTGCTTCAGGCAGAGCCCGGCGATGAATGCCAGTTCCTCCTCGTCGAAGACCTTCGAGCAGGGATTCATCGGCGTGTTGAACAGGATCAGCTTGGTCTTCGGCCCGAAGGCGGCGGCCAGCTCTTCCCGGGGCAACCGCCAGTGCGGCGGTTCCAGCCGCACCAGCTTCGGCACGCCCCCTGCCCTGCGCACCATCGGCAGGTAGGAATCGTAGAGCGGCTCGATCAGCACGACCTCGTCGCCCGGCTCGATCAGGCCGAACAGGCAGTCGCCGAGCGCCTCGGTCGCGCCCGACGTGACCAGGACCTCGGACTGCCAGTCGATGTCGAGCCCCTGGAACCGCTTCGCATGATCCGCAACGGCCTGGCGCAATTCGGGAATGCCCATCATGGGCGGGTACTGATTGTGGCCGTTCAGCAGATACTCCGCCGCCGCCGCCCGCACCTCTTCCGGTCCCTTGTCGTCGGGAAAGCCTTGGCCAAGGTTGACGGATTTGTGCTCGCGGGCGAGCGCCGACATGACTTCGAACACCGTCGTCCCGAGAGCGGACATGGTCGAGTTTGCGGATTTCATGAAGAGTTCTCTTGTGCCTGTAATTTATTCAATTTTCTGCCTGCTTGATGGGCATTTCGCCTTCTAAACAGACAGACTGAAGCCAGATTTCCCGCGCGAACCTGTGGAAAATCTTGGCATGGATTGTGCTTCCCTATGTGTCATACGGGCTACCCCGACCGGGAGGGCCCGGTGCCTGCGTGCGGAGTGTCTTTAGCCACATGAAGAAGATCGAAGCGATCATCAAGCCCTTCAAGCTCGATGAGGTGAAGGACGCGCTCAACCAGATCGGCCTGAAGGGCATCACCGTGCTCGAGGCCAAGGGCTTCGGCCGGCAGAAGGGCCATACCGAACTCTATCGCGGCGCCGAGTATGTCGTCGACTTCCTGCCGAAGGTGAAGCTCGAGCTCATCATCGAGGACGAGATGGTCGAGAAGGCCGTCGAGGCGATCCGCAGTTCGGCGCATACCGGTCGCATCGGCGACGGCAAGATTTTCGTGTCGAGCATCGACGACGCGATCCGAATTCGTACTGGTGAGCGTGGTGACGCCGCCGTATGAGGACCCGGCCTTTGGGGGCTGAAGCAGTAAACCACAAGTAGAGGGACGACCGACAATGGATGCCAAACAGGTTCTGGCGATGATCAAGGAAAAGGACGTCAAGTTCGTTGACTTCCGCTTCACCGATCCTCGCGGCAAGTGGCAGCACACGGCCCGCATGGCGTCCGCCACCGACGAAGGCACCTTCGAAGACGGCGTGATGTTCGACGGTTCCTCGATCGCCGGCTGGAAGGCGATCAACGAGTCCGACATGATCCTGATGCCGGATCCGTCGACCGCCGTGCTCGATCCCTTCTCCGCGCAGACCACGCTGATCGTGAGCTGCGACGTGGTCGAGCCCTCGACCGGCCAGCTCTACGCCCGCTGCCCCCGCTCGACCGCCAAGCGCGCCGAAGCCTTCATGAAGTCGTCGGGCATCGGCGACACTGCCGTGTTCGGCCCGGAACTCGAGTTCTTCGTGTTCGACGACGTCCGCTATGACGTCCAGATGCAGGGCAGCTTCTACAGCATCTCCTCGAACGAATCGCCGTGGAACACCGGCATCGCGGTCGAGGGCGGCAACCTCGCCCATCGTCCGGGCGTCAAGGGCGGCTACTTCCCCGTCCAGCCGGTCGACACGCACAACGACCTGCGCGCCGAGATGATGACGGTCTGCACCGACATGGGCCTCACCATGGAAATCCACCATCACGAGGTGGCCCCGGCGCAGAACGAGCTCGGCTTCAAGTTCGACACGCTCGTGAAGACCGCCGACAACGTGCAGAAGTACAAGTACTCGCTGCACAACGTCGCCCACAGCTACGGCAAGTCGCTGACCTTCATGCCGAAGCCGCTCTATGGCGACAACGGCTCGGGCATGCACACCCACCAGTCGATCTGGAAGGACGGCAAGCCGCTGTTCGCCGGGTCGGGCTATGCCGACCTGTCGGAGACGGCGCTGTACTACATCGGCGGCATCATCAAGCACGCCAAGGCGCTGAACGCCTTCACCAACGCCAGCACCAACTCCTACAAGCGCGTGATCCCGGGCTTCGAGGCGCCGGTGCTCCTGGCCTACTCGTCGCGCAACCGCTCGGCCTCGTGCCGCATCCCCTACGCGTCCTCGCCGAAGGGCAAGCGCGTCGAGGTCCGCTTCCCGGACCCGTCGGCCAACCCGTACCTCGCCTTCGCGGCGATGCTGATGGCCGGCATCGACGGCATCAACAACAAGATCCATCCGGGCGACCCGATGGACAAGAACCTGTACGACCTGCCGCCGGAAGAACTGTCGAAGGTTCCGACCGTCGCCGGCTCGCTGCGCGAGGCCCTCAACGCCCTCGACGCCGACCGCTCGTTCCTCACCAAGGGCGGCGTGTTCACCGACGACCAGATCGACGCCTACATGGAGCTCAAGTGGGAAGAGGTCTACAACTGGGAACACCAGCCGGCCCCGATCGAGTACAAAATGTACTACTCGATCTGATCTTTTCCGATCTTTCGGATCATGGAAGGGCCCGCTGTTGCGGGCCCTTCTTTTGTTGGAGGATGCGCGCCGCAACACTTCTGAGGGAACGGACATGGGCTGGATGGACGAAGCGATGGAGACCCTGCGTCCCTGGATCGGGCGGGTGCGCACGGTCGAGGACGATATCGGCATGATGGCCGTCCGCCGCGTCGCCGCGACCTTCGACGTCGATCCCGACAGCATCAAGCGCGGCCAGGAGTTGCCGCCGCACTGGTTCACTGTCTTCTTCGCGGAAACCGTGCGCCAGGGCGAGCTGGGTCCGGACGGCCATCCCAACAAAGGCATCGTCCTGCCGCCGATCCCGATGCCGCGCCGCATGGGCGCCGGCCGCCGCGTGCAGATCATGGGTCGCCTCAAGGCCGGCGAGCCGGCGGTCAAGAAGGCCGAGGTCGCCGACATCGTCCCCAAGACCGGCCGCTCGGGCGACATCTTCGTGCTGACGATGCGCCACACGATCGAACAGGGCGGCAGGACCATCGCCTCCGACACGTTCGACGCGATCTACCGCCCCGCCGTGCCGCCGGGCCAGAAGACCACCGCCACGGTGGCCGCGCAGGCGCGCAAGGACCAGACCTGGACCGAGACGACGCAGCTCACCAACACGCTCAACTTCCGCTATGGCGGCATCACCTGGAACGCACACCGCATCCACTATGACGGCGACTACACGCGCAGCGAGGAAGGCTATCCGGCGATCGTCTCGAACGGCGGCCTCTCGATGCACCTCATGGTCGACGCGGCGCTGAAGCACGCGAAGGGCAACCTGACCGGCTACACCGCCCGCCTCGTCCACCCGCTCTGGGTCGGCGACCTGATCGAGGTGCGTGGCGAGGCGCAGAAGGACGGCAAGCTGAAGCTCTGGGCGGCCGACAAGAACGGCGTGCTGTGCGGCGAGATGGACCTGGAGTTCGCGGCGTGAGCGGCGGCCCGCTCTCGGGCGTGAAGGTCGTGGACCTGACGACGGTGGTCGTCGGCCCGATCTGCACGCGCACGCTGGCCGACTACGGCGCCGAGGTCATCAAGGTCGAGGCGCCGGGCGGCGATCTCCTGCGCACCATGGCACAGGGCAGCCGCAATCCCGGCATGTCGGGCAAGTTCATCAATTTCAACCGCAACAAGCGGTCGATCGTTCTCGACATCAAGCAGCCGGACGGGCTGGCGGCGCTGCATCGCCTGATCGAGAAGGCCGACGTGTTCGTGAGCAACGTGCGGCCCGAGGCGCTGACGCGCGCGGGGCTCGATCACGCCAGTCTCGCGAAGAAGAACCCGCGGCTGATCCACTGCTCGATCCTCGCCTTCGGGCGCGGCGGCCGATACTACAACCGCCCCGCCTACGATCCGATCGTCCAGAGCCTGTCGGGCGTCGCCGGCACGCTCGAACGCGCCACCGGCGAGCCGCGCTTCGTGCCGATGGTGATGAGCGACCACACGACCGGGCTCATCGCCGCGCAATGCATCGGCTTCGCGCTCTACCGGCGCGAGAAGACCGGCCAGGGCGAGGCGATCGACGTGCCCATGCTCGAGAACATGGCCTCGTTCGTGTCGAGCGAGCATCTGGGCGCGGCGACCTTCGATCCGCCCGTCGGGCCGACCGGCGACAACCGGCTGCTGAGCCCGGATTACCGGCCGCTGCCGACCAGGGACGGCTACATCACGGTCGGTCCCAACACCAATCACCAGGCCTTCGCCTTCTTCGACGCGATCGGCCGGCCCGAACTCAAGACCGACCCGCGCTTCGACAATGCCGCCTCGCGCACGAAGAACGCCGCCGAATACTTCGTCGTCCGCAAGGAGGGCCTTGCGCAGAAGACGACCGCGGAATGGCTGGAGATTTTCGACAAATCCGACGTGCCGGCGGCGCGCTACAACACGATCGACGACCTGCTGACCGATCCGCATCTCGGCGATGTCGGCTTCTTCCAGCCCGAGGACCATCCCAGCGAAGGCCGCATCCGACGCTCCAAGAGGGCCAACAAGTTCTCCGGCGGCGAACGGCCGGTCGAGACGCATGCGCCGACCCTGGGCGAACATACCGACGCCATTCTGGCCGGCGCCGGTTACAGTGACGCCGAGATCGAGAAGATGCGGGCGTCCGGCGCCGTCCGTTAGCCGAAGCGGACGCTGACGGTCCGCTCCCGGGGCGGCGCGACCGACACTACCTCGCCGACCGGCCCACCGTCCGCCGCACCGGTCGGCAGCAGCGACACACGACGCTGCTCGCCGGGCAGCAGATGAAACCCCTCGTCCTCCGCGCGATGGTTCGGAGCCTCGATCTGAATGCAGGCGGCGAACTTCTCCGCCCGGATCGTGACGGCCCATCCCTCGCCTTCCCGCTCGAGGCTGGCCGACAGGTCGGGATCGTGCGTGAGCGCAGCGCGGCCGAGCGGGTAGTAGGCAGCCTCGGCGAGGCGGGCGCCCGTTACGACATCGGTCAGGGTCACGGTCGCCACGTCGAGCGAAGGCTCCCCGAAGTGATAGGCGTAGGTGATGTCGAAGAATGATCCGATGAGTTCGGCCGAACTCATCGTCGTGGTTCCGCGCGCCGGCAGCGCGACTTCGCACTCCCGCCGCATGACCACGATGTCGCCCGCCTGGAGACAGACGAGCGTCAGCCTCGCCCGCAGAGGCGTGTCGGCCTCGTTGATTATATGGACGCCGAGCCCGTTCAGCCCCTCGTCCGTCAGAGCGACCTGCACCGGCCGGAACGCCCGGCGTAGGCCGTGGCAGGCCAGCTTGGGAATGCCATTGGAATCGATCACGCCCCAGCCGGGGCCCGGCGTCAGATCCTTCAGCATCCATACCAGCACGCCGTCGCAGGACGAGGCCGGTCGCCGCCATTCGCCGATCACCGCCTCCATGAGATCGGCCGACAGAAGGCGCGACAGTCGACGGTAGTGCTCGGGATCCGCGGCCTCGAGGTGCGCGGCATCGACGCCGTAGAGCAAGCCGAGATAGTGGTCGCGCACCGCTCCGAAATCCCAGTCGGCGCCGCGATCCTTCGGCACGATATCCGTCGGACGTGCCGGACCAGCCGGCGTGTTTGCAAACGCCAGGCACTCCGCGGCGAAGCGAACGCCGGCCCGGCGGGCATCGTCCAGCGGCCGTCGATAGGCGCCCACACCGTAATAGTGCGAGACGCCGGCATCGGGCTGGAACGGCAGGTCGCCGCCCTGCGGCGATTGCGCGATCCAGGGCACGTCGGGGCAAAGCGATTGTGCGATGCGCGGCAAGATCTCGTCGTACAGAGCACTGCTCCAGAGACCGGGACGCAGACCGAACATCGCAGCCTGCTGGGCGACCTCGCTGCCGCCGCACAGCAGGGCAAGCGATGGATGCGCCGCCGCGCGTGCAAGGAACTGATGCGCTTCCCGCTCGACGATCGCACAGAACGAAGCATCGCCGGCCGGATAGTCCATGCTGGCGAACATGAAGTCGTGCCAGACGAGGATGCCAAGTTCGTCGCACAGCGCGAGAAAGTCCTCGCTCTCGTAGGTCATGGTTCCGCCAACGCGGATCATGTTCATGTGGGCGTCGCGCGCCTGACGCAGCCACGGCAGCAGCGTCGCGCGGTCGGCGGCCAGCGTGACGATGTCCGCCGTGCTCCAGCACGCGCCGCGGGCGAAGATCGGCTGGCCGTTGATGCGAAACGCGAAGCCTCTTCCGTCGGCGCCGCGCTCGATCTCGACGGAGCGGAATCCGACCGATCCCAGATCGAGTTCGACGTCTCCCACCACGGCCCGCGCACGATGGAGGCAGGGCCTGCCGTGCGTATGGGGCCACCATTTCTCGACGCCGGGTAGGCGCAGCCGGCCTTCCAGCCGTCCTGCCTCGTTCCATCGAAGCGGCGCCGAGGCATCGCCGACCTCCAGCCCCGCGACCGGACGCCCCTCGGGGACATCGAGATCGAGCACGACGTCCAGCACACCGTCGGTACCGTCGAGAGTCGCGCGGAGCGAGGCTGCCCTGACGCGCAGCGGCCTGCCCTCCTCCCGGATCTCGACCGGCCGCCAGGGACCCACGGCATGAACCGGCGGCTGCCAGCCAGTCATGTGGCCCAGCAGCGTCGTGCGGACGTGGCGCAGGGCATTGTTCCCGACCAGCGCCGTCCGCCAGCGTGCCCGCCCCTTTCGACGCGCCAGCTCCGCGTCGAGCGAGCGAAAGACGATGACGAGTTCGTTGTCGCCGGCGAGATCGACCTCAACCTCGTGCGCGAGGAACATGTTGTCGGAGACGAGGATGGATCGTCCGTTCAGCCAAACCTCGGCCAGGGTCGCCAGTCCCTGAAAGCGAAGCGCGCTTCGCCCCGTCCCGCCGAAGCGCGTGCGATACCAGAAGTCCCTGTCATGAAGCGGCGCCGGTTCTTCGATGCTCCATCGGCCTGCGTCACGCAGTGCCTGGGCGGCCGTGCCCGGCACCACCGCTCCGATCCAGTCGGTCACGCTCGAAAGCGCGTCCGGATGGGATACGACGCCCGGCGCGGTGCAGGCGAGACGCCATTCGCCGCCGAGGGGCACGAATCCCGCCATCAGGCGAACCGCTCCCCGAGCGTCGCGAAGATCAGGTCGTAGTCGGCTTCCAGCGGCTGGAGATCCACGGCGCCGGCGTCGAACCTGCGGCGATGGACCATCCGCGCGAGCTGGAACTGGACCGCCTTGGCCGCCTCGGCGAGATGACGACCGGCCGCCGCTGCGGGCGCGAGCCCATCCAGCCCCTGGGCGCCCAGCCAGTCGAGATAGGTCGCCAGCATCTCGAAGTTGGCGCCAAGCTGGCGCGGCACGTTGAAGGCATGGAGATGGAAATGCTCCATGCCGCGCCGTGCGAGCCCTTCCAGTTGCGCCGGCAACGCCGCCCGCCATTCGCGGATGGGATGGCGGCGCGGCCTGTGCGCGAGATGGCCACGCAGCAGGGCGACGGACGCTTCCAGCAACGCCGGGCCGGAGAGAGCCACGCCGTCCCGCTTGACGAATTCGGCATAGGGAAAGAGCACGACCGGCTCATGGAACAGCCCGCCATAGTCGGCTCCGGCGAGTTCGTAATAGCCCGTGCCGTGGAAGTACCCCAGCCGCCTTTCGCGCGGATCGAGCGCGATCAGCGCGATGCTGGTCTTCACATGCGCCTTCCGGTACGCGTCGCCGGCATCGGGTAGCCAGAAGGCATCGACCTCGACCAGCACCGGCCGGCCCCGCCGCAGCTGCGCCATCGACTGCGCCTCGACCGAATCGAAGATCGGCAGCTCCTGAACCGAAAGGCCGAAGAGGCGCTGCAGGTCCTCGAGCGGGAACTTGAAGAACGTGAAGTGGTCCCCCTCGAAATCCTGCAGCACCGTGAAGGAGAGCCCGGCCTCGGCGGGATGGCCGAGAGCCGGCAGCAGTTCGATCCAGAGGTCGACGTAGCAGTTGGTCTCCGGCCAGATCCGGTCGCCGCCGTGCAGGGCGCTGGAGCGCCATGTCGCCGGGCTGATGCCCAGCAGGTCGACGCCGTCAGAGTCCGAGGACATTGCGCACGCCGGCCGGCCAGTCGCCGGGAACGAAGCCGTGATGGCGAAGCAGCGCGAGCGTCAGCCGCTCGACCCCGAAGCCGACGCATGCCGTATGGGCCGTGTCGCCCGCGAACGCCTCGATCGCCCAGGCTCTTCCAAAGAGATCGCGATGATCGTTGAAGCTGACGCAGGCCGTGCGCGGCGCTGCCGCCACGATCGGCACCAGCAGCTCGAACTTGAGAGTCTTCTCACGCTGGCTGCTTGCGAGAATACGACCGGCCCGGCCGAAGAAGGGATCGTTCGCGACCTCGATCGCGAGCGGCAATCCCAGCGATTCGACCAGCGACCGCGCTCGTTCCATCCAGGTTTCGCGAAACGATTCGATCTGCTCCGCCGAGCCGATACGGACATGCTCGCGTTGACGGAACATCTGCATCCGCGCCGGATCGATCGAGGGCTCGTGCCGGAAACACCAGGTGTAAACATCGACAAGGGCCCCTTGCGCCGGCACTCGTCCGCGCGATGCGACGACGGGATAGACTCCGTAACAGGCGGCCGGGGTCAGGGCGACGCCGGTCGGCCGCTGCATACCCGACCAGTCGCCGCCCTTCGACAGGCTGTCGAGCAGGGCGCGGTGATCTTCGTCGCCACCGGAAAAGCTCGCCACCGTGCCCGCGAGGTGCGGAAAGTTGCGCAGATAGCCGCTCTTTTCGAGCTGCAGGCTGGCGATGCCCGGCGGGAATCGCATGATCTCGGGCCGATCCACATCGCCCACCGCACCAATCGCCGCGTTTAGCCCCTCCACGATCCGCTCGAAGGTCCCGCTGCGTCCGTACAGGCCGTCGACGCCCATCGAAATCAGCAGCCCGTGCTGCAGCAGATCATCCCGGAATTGTTTGTAGGCGGCAGCGGGGTCTGTCACGCCAGCAGCCCCGGATCGTCCCGCAGCGCCAGGGCGAGACCCGCATTGTTCGCCACGATGCGGTCATTGCTCACCATCACGACCGCCGAATGGGCGTCGCGCAACAGGCGTCCGATGCTGAAGGCCGAATCGTTGCGATAGCCTTCCAGACCGCAGATCAGCATCGCCTGCCCAACGATACTCACCACCTTCCGGGAGCTGAGCATCTTGAGGTTGTTCATTGCCAGCGCGAACGGCAGCCCGGACAGCGCATCGCCGGAACCGGCTGCAGCCTCATACTCGCGAAGACAGGCAAGCAACTCGCCCTTCATCGACTGCAATTCACCCATGGCTTCCGCAAGCCGCGCGGCGCCGATCGGCGATGCGCCGGGCTTCCTCTTCGCTTCGGCCCGGACGAAGGCCCTGGCGCGCGACAGCGCCTCACCGGCGATGCCAAGCCACAGGGCGCCCCATACGAGATGCGACGTCGGCAGCATGGTCTGCGCCGAGATGTCGGCATAGGGCGCCTGAAGGATCTGGGCGATCTCGCCTTCCGCAGCGAGGCTGTAGCCGTTGGAACAGGTGCCGCGCATGCCGAGCGTATTCCAGACTTCGCGAACTTGCAGGTCCGCGTCGGTCCGCAAAACGACGGCCAGCATCTGATCGGACGCAGGCGATTGCGGGGTCCGCCGCGCCGTCACGAGGATCGCGTCGCACGGCTCGGCGTAGGAGATGACGGGCGCCTGCTTGGTCAGCGTGAATCGTCCCCGCCGCTCGTCCAGCGCGCACACACTCGACCGCACGTCGCCGCCCACGCCGGCCTCGGACGTCGCCGACGCCAACAGCAGTTGTTCGCTTGCCAGGCGCCGCAGGAATGCCCGAAGCCAGGGATTTCCGCCGGCGTGCCGGACGATGCAGGCGACCTGGATCTGATGCATCGCGTAGATCATCGCCGTCGACGCGCAGTGCCGCCCGAGTTCGTGGCAGATCGCGACGATGTCGGCGATCCCCGCACCCGGGCCGCCCTCGCTGGCGGGCACCAGGAGGCCCAGCAGCGCATGCTCCTTCAGCGCCGAAATCGCTTCGGCGGGAAAACGGCCGCGGGCATCGACGTCATCGGCGTGGCGGCCGGCTATCTCGACGCCCACCGCGCGCGCCGCGGCGAGCCACGGCGTCATGCCGCTTCGTCTCGCACGCCGATCTCCGCGAGCGCCTCGGCGATGGCATCGATGCTGGAAAACGTCTTCCGCCGCAGCAGCCTGTCGGGAAACTCCACGTCGAAGACCTCTTCGAGAGCCAGCATCAGGCTGACGGTCGCATGCGAGGTAAGACCGGCCGCATGGAGGTCGGAGTCGTCCCGAATCGCATCGAGACCGCCTTGCAGGCTGCCGGCAGATTTCAGCACGGTCCGGATACGAACCTTCAGGGGCGCGGACACTGCAAACTCCCAGCCTGTGCGAATTGCAGAATTCGCAAGCATTCCCGAACGTTTAGGATATTCTGCCATTGGGAAGAAATCAATTTGCAGCCGTTTCCGGGGCCGTGGGAAGCCACTCGTACGGATGTGGGTCTATGGGGTTCTATGACTCCGATTGCGGTTAACGGCTGCTTCGGCTGGTTGCACATGCCCGTCGATGCGCGTGCGACCGACGTTGCCGTCCTGATCTGCCCGGGTCTCCTGGGCGATGAGTTGGTCGCGTACTGCGGTCTTCGCGTGCTGGCCGAAAGGTTGGCGCGCGCGGGCTATTGGACTCTCCGCATCGAATATCCGGGCACCGGCGATTCCTGCGATCACGCGGTGGAGCGCGCCGGAAACCATTGGACGGCATGGCAGTCCAGCATCGAGCAGGCGGTCGACCGCCTGAAAGCCGCCAGCGGCGCGCGCAAGGTGATGCTGTGTGGCGTGCGGGCCGGGGCCATGCTCGCCACGCTGGCCGCCTCGCGGCGCACGGACGTTGCCGGTTTCCTCTTCTTCGAGCCGACCTTGAGCGGGCGCTCCTATGTCCGCGAGTTGACGCTCGATGCCGAGTTGCACGGCGGCCGCGCCCTGCCCACGGGCGAAATCGAGGTCGGCGAGTTCAGTTTCAATGCCGCCACGGTCTCGGCGATCGCGACCGCCGACCTGCGCGAAGTCACGCCGAAGGACGGCCAGAAAATCGCCGTGTTTGCCCGCACCGACACGAAGCGCCTGGAGAATTGCCTGTCGGCCTGGCGGCAGGCCGGTGCCGAGGTCACGAATTGCGGCTGGAGCGACGACCTCGATTCTCTCACCGGTCATCCCACGTTCGACGCCGTGAAGCTTCCGACGTTTCACGAGACGATCGCCTGGATGAACGGCGCCTTCCCGCTCATCGCAGGGTCGGCCGCCAACGAAGCTCTGCGCCAGATGCCGGAGCCGATCGTCCTGCGCCCGGGCGGCTGCGTCGAGACGCCATTGCACTTCGGGCCGGACAACCGTCTGTTCGGCATCCTCTGCGATCCTGACGCCGGCCCCTCCAGCCAGATCGTCGTGATCGTCAATGGCGGTCGCGATCCGCGCTACGGCGCGTCGCGGCAGGGCGTGGAATTCGCGAGGCGACTCGCCCGGTCGGGCATCTCCTCCCTGCGCGCCGACTTCGCCGGCCTGGGCGACAGTCTCGGACCCGCCGGTTCGGAAAACGTCATCAGCCATTCCTTCGCCGACCGGACGGCAGACATCCGCGCGATGCTCGACGCGCTCCAGGCCCGGGGATACCGGAAGTTCACGCTGCAGGGCATCTGTTCGGGCGCCTATCACGCTTTTCACGCCGCGCTCGCGGAACCTCGCATCAGTGGCCTGATGCTGGTCAACCAGCCCCTCTTCACCCTGCCGCGCCGGCCCGACGAGATCACCTATCTCGACCATCGCCGCCTGACGCCGATGTTCTATCTGCGCAAGCTCGTCAGTCGGCAGAGTTGGCGAACGCTGCTGGACGGGCGGGTCGATTTCAGCGCCGTCCTCCATTCGCTCTGGGTGCGCACCCTCCGCTCCGCACGTCTCGGGATGCGTCGGATCGGGCGCGCCGTCGGCCTCATCCGCAAGCTCTCCTTCGCCCAGTCCTCCCTCTCGGATCTGTGCCAGCGCGGCGTCAGGACGCTGTTCCTGTTCTCGCCAGCCAAAGAGGACCTTGAGATGTTTCGGCGAGAATTCACCCTCGAGCCCGGCGCCCTGTCGCGGTACCGCGGGGCCGAAATGCGCGTCGTGCCGCGCATGGATCACGCGCTCATCTCGTTCGAGAGCCGGCGCGATGCCCAGGCCGAAATGCTGGACTTCGTCGGTGGGCCGCGGCGTTTATCGGCGTCCGCGGGCCAGGCCTGACACGACCGGCAGCCCTGGCATCAGTAGGGCCGGTCGCCCTCGATCAGTACCCGGTGCATGATGCGCGGCTCGCCTTCCGGATAGTCGATGTCGACGCGATGCATGGTTGCGCGATTGTCCCACACGACGATGTCGCCGCGCGTCCAGACATGGCCGAAATGATGCTGCGGCTTGCGCGCCTCGTCAGCCAGTTCGTCGAGCAGCGCGTCGCTCTCGGCCCGCTCCAGCCCGACGATGCGATCGAGGCGGTTGGGGTTGAGGTAGAGCGCCTTGCGGCCGGTCACCGGATGGGTGCGCACCAGCGGATGCTCGACATCCGGCGTCTCGGCGACCTCCTCCGGCGTGCGGGGCGAAGGCCGGTTGCGCGCGCGCGGCGTGTCGTAGCCGTGGATGGCCTTCAATCCGTCGATGCGCCTGCGCGTGGCTTCAGGCAGCGCTTCGAAGACCGAATGCATGTTGCAGAACCAGGTGGTGCCACCGCGGCTCGGTATCTCGATGCTGTGCAGCAGCGTGGCCTTGGCCGGCACGGCGAAATAGGAATCGTCGGTGTGCCAGTCCTCGGCGCGGATCGCCGTCTTGTCCGTCGTGCCGTCGGCCATCAGCGTGCTCACCATGACGGACACGTCCGGCACCGCGCCGCTGCGCTTGTAGCGCAGCAGCTGCTTCTGCGGCTGGCCGAAGGCCTTCGAGAATTCGCGCGTCTGCTCGGGCGTCATCGGATCGCCCGGGATCACGACCAGCAGATGCTCGGCGAGCGCCTGGTTCAGCAGCGCGGACACTTCGGGCCGGGTTGCGGCGCCGCGATCCAGCCCCTCGATGCGCGCGCCGAGGGCTGCTTTGTTGGGAACGACTTCCGGCATGGCCATGGGACTCCCGTCGGGGTTCTCTCGAGCGCGGCGAGCCTATCCCAAGCAGGTGCGGCTCTCAGCCTCAAAAGTCGCAATCCGAGGAGCGGAAGAACCGTCGCGCCTGCACTCCAGATCTCAGTTCCCGGATGAGCCTGCCGGAGTGCCGGCCGGCACGAAGTCGTCCGGCGCACCGGGCGGAATCGGGGGATGGATTTTCAGGCTCTGCTGGAACGTCTCGATCAGGCGCCGGATCGGACCCCGTACCCAGCCCTCCTCCATGTTCGCATCGGTCCCCTCCTTCGGATCCCGCACGAGATTGAAGAGATAGGGCGTCTCCAGCTTGATCGGCCCTTCGTTGGGTTCGACCTCCCACATGAGGTGCATCTTCCAGTCGCGCCATTTGACCGCCCGCAGCTCGGTCTTGATGTAGTACGGGAAGCCGTCGCGGGCCGACCTGGGCCGCTCGCCGAGGAAGAAGCCGAGCTGGTCGATGCCGTCGATCGCGCGATCCGCCGGCAGGCTGACGCCGGCGAGCCGGGCCAGCGTCGGATAGAGATCGGTTATGTGCAGCACGTCCGTCGTGCGCCGCGGCGCGATGCGGCCAGGCCACCGCAGGATGAAGGGCACGCGCAGCCCGCCCTCCATCGCGGTGTGATAGGTCCCGCGCCACGGTCCCGCAGTACCGCGCCACGGTCGCCTGAATTCGGGACCATTGTCGCTGCCGAACAGCACCAGCGTGTCGTCGCGCAGACCGAGGCGGTCGATGGCATCGAGAATCTCGCCCACGCGATGATCCATCTCGGCCATCGCATCGGCGAAGTCGCCCGCGCCGGTACACCCGGCAAAGTCGGGATGCGGCAGGGTCGGAAAGTGCAACTGCGTGAGCGGCACATAGGCGAAGAACGGACGCTCAGCCGCCGACTGGCGCTCCATGAAGTCGATGGTCCGCCGCGTGAGTTCGCCGTCGATGAGGCGCCGCTGTTCGAGATCGTAGACCGCAAGATTGCGCGCCGGCGCGCCTTTGACGCCCTCCATCACGTAGGGCACCGGCACGATCGAGGGATCGAAGCCCGGTGCCGCCGTGAACATCGCTTCGTTCGAGGTGCGCGGGATGCCGTACCATTCGTCGAAGCCGCGATCCTTGGGCAGCCGCCCCTCGCGGTCGCCGAGGTGCCACTTGCCGAAGCAGGCGGTCGCGTACCCGGCGCCCTGCAGAAGCTCGCCGATCGTGATTTCCCAAGGGATCAGCCCCTGCGGCAGGCCGGCTGGCACCGACTGCATGGCCCCGGTACGGATCGGATGGCGACCCGTCATCAGGGCAGAGCGCGTCGGCACGCAATCGCTCTCGACGTTGAAGTTGAGGCAGGTGAGGCCCTCTTCCGCCAGTGCATCGATGCGCGGTGTCGGCGCGCCGCGCAGGACGCCGCCACCATAGCAGCCGAGTTCGCCCCATCCGAGATTGTCGGCCAGGATCAGGACGATGTTGGGCGGGCGAACGGTCAAGGGTCACTCCGTACAAGCAGCAAATGAAGCATGAACGCCGGCAGTTGAGCCGACGCCTCGCGCGAGCCTAACGTGCCATGAGGCCGGCCATCAGGCCCGACAGCCAGCGGCGCAGACGCAGAACCATGGCCTTCGTCTTCTGCCAGACCGGCAGCGCGCGCACGAAGCCGTAGATGCGGTCGCGCCAGGTGAACAGCCAGGTCTCGGCTCGGAGATACCAGGACAGCCGCAGCAGCGTCGGCCGCAGCACCTTGTAGAGCCGCGCGACCAGCGCCGTGGCAACGACCTTGCCCACGCCGATCGATAGGGCGGCGAGGACGAACTTGCCGTGCAGGGCGAACCATATCGCTGCGAACTTCACGGGCAGCACCAGCGTCGACGGCGCCACGAAGGCGACCAGCGCCGCCCAGGGCGGCAGACGCGCCAGCCAGGCTTCCAGGCGCGCGATCCACGGCAACCGGGCAAAGGCCGCCATCGCCAGGCCGAGATAGCGGAGCAACACCTCTTCGAAGAACATGATCGCCGCGGCGATCGGTACGAACAGGAGTTCGAGGGCGCGTTTCAGGTGGCGTTTCATCGGCCTGCAAACTAGAGAGCGGATACTGGCTTTTCGGTGGCTGACATGTTCACACGACGGACGCTTTCCAAACTGCTCGCGGCGATGTCGCTGGCGCCCGCGACGGTATTGTCGCAGGGCCGTCCGCCGCTGTCGCGCATCGCCTACGGTTCCTGTGCGAACCAGTCGATGGCGCAGCCGATCTGGGAGGCCATCCTCGCCTACCGGCCCGACCTGTTCATCTTCGCCGGCGACAATGTCTATGGCGACTTCAACTCACCGGACGGAGGCAATCTGAAGCGGGCCTACGACATCGCGCGGACCATCCCGGGCTATGCCCGCCTGCGCGAGACGGTCAACCACCTCGCAGTCTGGGACGACCACGATTACGGCCTGAACGACGGCGGCGTGGAATTTGCCCACAAGGCGCGCTCGAAGGAACTGTTCCTCGATTTCTGGAACGTCCCGGCCACGGACATCCGCCGCCAGCGCGACGGCATCTACGATGCCCGCGTGATCGGTCCGCAGGGCATGAGGGTGCAGGTGATCCTGCTCGACGTGCGCTGGTTCCGCTCGCCCCTCAAGGTCACCGACCAGCGCGGCGCGCCGGGCAAGGAGCGCTACCTCCCCGACCCCGATCCCGCCAGGACGATGCTGGGCGCCGAGCAATGGGCATGGCTCGCCGACGAACTGCGCAAGCCCGCCGAAGTGCGCCTGATCGTGTCCAGCACGCAGATCCTGGCCGAGGGTCACGGCTGGGAGCGCTGGGGCAACCTCCCGCTCGAGAAGCAGAAGCTGATCGACACGATCCGTTCGAGCGGCGCCAAGGGCGTCGTGCTGCTGTCGGGCGACCGCCACATCGGCGCGCTCTATCGCGAGACGCCGCCCGACCTATATCCGCTCTACGAGGCCACTTCGAGCGGCCTCAACATGGTCTATTGGGCGGCGAAGGAAGCTGGCCCCAACCGCCTCGGCGCGATCTATGCCGCCGCGAATTTTGGCGTGGTCGACATAGACTGGTGGGAGCGCAAGCTCGTGCTGGCGCTGTGCGACGATGGCGGCAATGTCCGACGGTCCGTCGATATCGCCTTCGATACGCTGGGTATCACCTGACCCCTAGTCGAGCTGAATGCCCAGTTCCTTGATGATTGCCGACCAGCGCGCGGTCTCGTCGCGCATCAACGTCGCCGTCTCCTTGCGGCCGCGGAAGATCGGGAAGTAGCCGAGGCTGACCAGCAGCGCGCTGACTTCCGGATCGGCGACGGCCTGGCGATAGGCCCCTTCCAGCCTGTCGAGGATGGCGGCCGGCGTCTGGGCCGGCGCCATGACGCCCTGCCAGACCGAGACGGTGAGATCCGGCCACCCCTGCTCCACGGCGGTCATGACATCCGGCAGTGCCGGATGACGCTCGCGCGAGAGCACGGCGATGATGCGGACCTTCCCGGCATCGACCTGGCCCTTGTACATGCCGAAGCTCGAGATCATGAGCTGGACGCGGCCACCCAGCATGTCCGCCAGCGCCGGCCCGCCGCCGCGATAGGGCACATGCAGGAAGTCGATGCCGGTCTGGCGCTTCACCACCTCGAAGCTGAGATGATCGACGCTGCCGAGGCCGCCCGAGCCGAAGTTGAGCTTGCCGGGCTGCGACTTCGCCAGAGCGACGAATTCCTTGAGGTTCTTCGCCGGCAGATCGGCCGGGATGGCCAGCACGACCGCCGAATCGGCGACGGTGCAGATCGGCGCGAGGTCGCGCTCCACGTTGGTCGTCAGGTTGCGATAGAGCAGTGGATTGGTAACGACGACGCTGCTGTTCACATGGCCGATCGTGTAACCGTCGGGTGGACTCTTGGCGACCAGTTCCAGTCCGACGCCGCCATTGGCCCCGCCCTTGTTGTCGACCACGAAGGACTGGCCGAGCAGGCTCTGGACCTTCTGCGCCAGCGGCCGCGCGACCAGGTCGGTGCCACCGCCGGGCGGGAAGCCGACGACGACTTTGACGGGCCGGGACGGATAGTCCTGGGCCCAGGCGGCAGCGAAAGGCACGCCGCCAAGGGCGGCCGCAAGCAAACTCCGGCGATGCATGGCATTCCTCCCATGAGACCGGCTTCGATGGCCGGGTTGTGACTTGTCTTGATTTGTCGAGGCTCAGGCAGCTTCGGCCTGCTCCACAGTGGGACGGTCGCCGCCCAGGGTCGTGCGGCGCATGTCGCGCACCTCATTGCGGTCGAAGCGCCTGGCACGATGCATGGTGGTGCGGTTGTCCCACATCACGAGGTCGTACAGCCGCCATTGATGCGAATAGACGAACTCGCGCTGCGTCGCATGCTCGGTGAGTTCGCGCAGGTAGGCGCGCGCCTCCGGCACCGTCCAGCCGACGATGGCGCCGGCATGCGACGACAGGAACAGCGATTTGGCGCCCGTCGCCTGATGCGTGCGCACGAGGCGCTGCAGCACCGGCTTGAAGCTGGCGATTTCTTCCGGCGTGAGATCGGTGAAGCCGACGGCTGCGCGCGAGTAGATCAGCGAGTGCTCGCAGATCAGGTCCTCGACCTCGGCCTTCGTACGCGCGTCCAGCGCATCGTAGGCGGCACGCATGTCGGCAAAGTCCGTGTTGCCGCCCCAGGACGGGATGGCGCGCGCCGACAGGGCCGAGAACTTGGCTGGGATCACCGCGTAGGAACTGTCGGAGTGCCAGAGACGGTCGCCCAGCTTGAAGAACCACTGGCGATCGTCGGCCGCGATGATCTTGCCGTCCTTGGTAAGGTTCGAAAGGTCGCCGATCCCGGCGCCCAGCCGGCTCTCCGACGCCTTGCGGATGTTGCCCGGCCTGGCCTTCACCTCGAGATCGCCGAAATTCCTGGTGAACGCGATCTGCTGCTCGTCGGTGATGTTCTGGTCGCGGAAGACCAGCACGCCGTACCGGTTCATGCCGTCCTCGATCGCGACCGCTTCGTCGCGCGTGAGCGGCTTCGTCAGGTCGACTCCCGAGACCTCACCGGCGAACACGGGGTGGAGTTGCTTGATGGCGACGGTCATGGCCGTTCCTTTCCCTCGGAAGTGTTCTTGTTATAACATGTGACAGTTTGGATCGGCGGCCGCGCCGGTGTCAAAGCAAACACCCCGTTCGGAACCGCCGTGCGGTCCCGCGAAAGCAGCAGAGCCGCCGACCATGCAGCCCGTCGAGCACGTCAATCTTTCCACCCAGGTGCTGCGCGAGATCCGCACCGCCATCGTGCTGGGCGACCTTGCGCCGGGCGCCCGCCTCACCTTCCGCGACGTGGCGCAGCGGCTGAAGGCCAGTGTGACCCCGGTGCGCGAAGCCCTGCTGCAGCTCGTCGCCGAGCGCGTGCTGCGCGTCGGCCAGGGACGCACGATCACCGTCCCTCTCCTCACCCGCGCGGAATTTCTCGAACTGCGCGCGATCCGCATCCAGCTCGAATGCATGGCAGCCGAAGCGGCCGCACGGCAGGCCGGCCCGTCGCTGGCCGACGAACTGGAGGAAATCCATCGCCTGCTCGACAAGGCAAAGATCGCGCGCGATCCGCGCCAGGCGACGATCCAGAACCGCGCCTTCCATTTTCGCCTCTACGACGCGGCCGGCCTGCCGGCGCTCCTCGGGCTGATCGAGAACATCTGGCTGCGGACCGGCCCCTATCACCGTCACATCTTCGCCGACCCGAAGCAGCACGTCTTCGACATGCCGGTTCGCAAGCTCGGCAAGCCGCGCCACGCGCATCGCGCCGTGATCGAGGCGCTGCGGGCCGAAAAACCGGCCGAAGTGCGCAAGGCCATCGAAGCCGATATCCTGTCCGGCGACGCGGTCATACTGCCCTACCTGGCGGCCGATACACCCGGGCGCCTGGAGAGCCTGCTGCGAAGCTTGCCCGATCTCGCCGATGCGCCCACGACCGCCGGCCCCAAAAGAAAACGGGCCGCCTGAAGAGGCGGCCCGTTTCCTGATACGAGGTGGTCGTTACTGCGGCTGGACGCCGGCGGCCTTGATGGCCGGCACCCACTTGTCGATCGACGCCTTGAGCTGCGCCGCGAGCGCCGCCGGCGTCGCGTCCTTCGGCTCGGGCAGATCGACAGCCTGCTCGATCAGGCGCGCGCGCACCTTCTCGTCGCTGAGCGCGGTGACCAGCGCCTTGTTCAGCGTCTCGACGACATTCTTCGGCGTGTTCTTGGCGACGAAGAAGCCGTTCCAGATCGTGACCTCGTAGCCCTTGAGGCCAGATTCATCGACCGTCGGGACGTCCGGCAGCTGCGGCAGGCGCTTCAGCGTGCTGACGCCCAGTGCCTTGATGGTGCCGGCCTTGATCTGCGGCAGCACGTTCACGGCCTGGTCGACCATGTAATCGAACTGGCCGCTCACCAGATCGTTCAGCGCCGGGCCGGTTCCCTTATAGGGAATTTCCAGCACGTCGACCTTCATCATGTTGTTCAGCATCAGGCCGCCGAGATGCGAGGCCGCGCCGATGCCGGCCATGCCGTACTGCGCCTTCTTCTGGTTGGCCTTCACATAGGCCTCGAATTCCTTGAAGTCCTTGGCCGGCAGGTCCTTCTTGGTGACGAGCACCATCGGGTTCGTGCCGCCGAGTCCGACCGGCTCGAGGTCTTTCTGGCTGTCGTACGGCAGCGTCTTGTACAGCGCGATGTTCACCGCGAGGGTGCCCATGTGCGTGAACAGGATCGTGTAGCCGTCGGGCGTCGCCTTGGCGGCCTTGTTGACGCCGATCGTGCCGCCGGCGCCGCCGACATTCTCCACGATCATGGTCTGGCCGAGGGCCTCGCCCATGCGGGCGGTCAGCACGCGGGCCAGGGCATCGGTCGGGCCGCCGGCCGCGAACGGCACGATGACGGTGATGGGCTTGGTCGGATAGGCCTGCGCCATGGCGCCGAGCGGCATGGCGGCGACACCCATGGCGGCAGCGGCCGCCAGCAGGATACGTCTTTTCATGAACAACTCCCTGATTGTCTCTGGCAGCGAGTTACACCCTGATCACAGGCTCTGCAATGAGGCGCCTGCCGGATGGGATGGGCCGGCAGCGCCAAAACGACACATGCCCGGCAGGATGTCAGGCCGCCTCTTCCGCCACGCCTCCCAGGGCGATGAACAGGCGCCCGGCGTCGATTCGCACCGGCACCGTCCTCACCGCGCCTTCGTCGGCGCCCAGAGCCCGGCCCGTTTCGAGCGAAATCACCCAGTTGTGCAGCGGGCATGTCACGGACGTGCCGTGGACGATGCCCTGGGAGAGCGGTCCTCCCTTGTGCGGGCAATGGTCCTCGATGGCGAAGACCTGCCCTTCGGCCGTGCGGAACATAGCAAGCTTGCCCTCGGGCGTATTCACGCACCGTGCGCCACGGCTCGGAATGTCATCTATCGAACCGATCTCGACCCATTTCATGCTCATCACTCGGCCGCCTCCGCAAAGCCGACCGTCGCCATCGGCCGGAACTCATGCTTGTCCTTGCCCGAGACCCGCTCGTCCCACGGATCCACCTGGGCGAACTTCTGGGAGAAGACGAAGCGGTCGAAGTAGGCTCGCCGCTTGTCGCCATCCTGCACGATCTGGCGCCGGATTTCGTCGAGGCCGATTCGTTTCGCCCACTTGTAGATGCGCTCGAGGTAGCGGGCCTGCTCGCGGTACATCTGGACCAGCGCCGCGATGTGCTCGATGGCTTCGTCCTCGGTCTTCACCTGGCCGAGGATTTCCGTGCCCTTGATGTCGAGACCCGCGGCGCCAGCGAAGTGGAGTTCGTAGCCCGAGTCGACGCAGATCACGCCGACGTCCTTGCAGGTCGCTTCCGAACAGTTCCTCGGGCATCCCGACACGGCCATCTTGACCTTGGCCGGCGTCCACGAGCCCCACATGAACTTCTCGATGCGAATGCCGAGGCCCGTCGAGTCCTGGGTGCCGAAGCGGCACCAGTCGGTGCCCACACACGTCTTCACCGTGCGCAGGCCCTTCGCATAGGCATGGCCCGAGACGAAACCCGCCTTGCCGAGATCGGCCCAGACCGCCGGCAGGTCTTCCTTCCGGACGCCCAGCATGTCGATGCGCTGCCCGCCGGTGACCTTCACCGTCGGGATGGCGAACTTGTCGACGACATCGGCGATCGCCCTGAGCTCCGTCGAACTCGTCACGCCGCCCCACATGCGCGGCACGACCGAGAAGGTGCCGTCCTTCTGGATGTTGGCGTGGACGCGCTCGTTGATGAAGCGCGACTGGTAATCGTCTGCATATTCGCCGGGCCAGTCGCAGACGAGGTAGTAGTTGAGCGCCGGCCGGCATTTGGCGCAGCCGCACGACGTCTTCCACTCCAGTTCCTGCATCACCGCCGGCACCGTCTTCAGCGACTTCGCGACGATCAGGCGGCGGACATCGTCGTGCCCCAGCGTCGTGCAGGCGCACATCGGCTGGACGGCGCTGCGATTGAAGGCGTCGCCCAGGGTCAGTTCCATGAGTTGCTCGACGAGGCCGGTGCAGGTGCCGCAGGAGGCCGAGGCCTTGGTATGCGCCCGCACCTCGTCGAGTGTCGTCAGCCCCTTCTCCTTGATCGCGCCGGTGATCCTGCCCTTGCAGATGCCGTTGCAGCCGCAGATCTCGGCATCGTCCGGCAGAGCCGCGACCGCCGCCGCGGGATCGAGGGCGCCGCCGCCCTGATAAGCGGGCCCGAAGATCAGCGTTTCGCGCATCTCCGAGATGTTCGCCGACTTCTTCTTGAGGTCGTTGAACCAGGCGCCGTCGGCCACTTCGCCGAACAGCACCGTGCCGATGATCCGGTCGTCCTTCAGGATCAGGCGCTTGTAGACACCGGCCGAGGCGTCGCGCAGCACGATCTCCTCGCGGTCGTCGCCGTCGGCGAAGTCGCCCAGCGAATAGACGTCGATGCCGGTGACCTTGAGCTTGGTCGGCGTGTCGACCGGAACGAAGCGGGCCGCGTCGTCACCGGCCAGCCGGGCCGCCGCGGTCCGCGCCATCTCGTAGAGCGGCGCCACCAGGCCATAGACATGGCCGCCGACCTCGACGCATTCGCCGAGTGCATAGATGTCCGGATCGGAGGTGCGCATGCCATCGTCGACGACGATGCCGCGATTGATCGCGAGCCCCGCTTCCCGCGCCAGCGCCGCGTTCGGCCGAATGCCCGCCGCCATCACGACCAGCGTGGCCGGGATGATCGTGCCGTCGGCGAGTTCGACGCCCTCGACCTTGCCACTGCCGAGAATGGCCTTGGTGTTGGCCTTGGTGAGGACCTTGATGCCACGATCTTCGAGTGCCTTCTGCAGCAGGTAGCCGGCGGCGGGATCGAGTTGCCGTTCCATCAGGGTGGGCATCAGGTGCACGACCGTGACGTCCATGCCCTGCGACTGGAGCCCGGCAGCCGCTTCGAGGCCAAGCAGGCCGCCGCCGATCACGACCGCCTTGGCGCGCGATTGGGCCGCCAGCAGCATCGCATTCACGTCGTCGAGATCGCGATAGGTGAGCACGCCGGCAAAGTCGTGGCCCGGCACGGGGATGATGAGCGGATTGGAGCCTGTCGCGATCACCAGCTTGTCGTATGGCTCCGTCACGCCCTCCGAGGACGTCACGGTCTTCGCGGCCCGGTCGATCGCCACGATCCTGTGGCCCTTGTAGAGGGTGATGCCGTTTCGGACGTACCAGCCATCGCCGTGGATGATGATCTGTTCGTAGTCCTTCTCGCCCGACAGAACGGGCGAGAGCATGATGCGGTCGTAGTTCACGCGCGGTTCGGCATTGAAGATCGTCACCTGGTAACGTCCGGGTGCGGCGTCCAGCAGGTGTTCCAGCATGCGCCCGGGGGCCATGCCGTTTCCGATGATGACGAGCTTTTCAGTCATTTCCTGGCGAGTCCCCAAAACAAAAAAGCTGCCCAACGGACTCCCGCCCCCTAACGGGACGGACAGTCGTTGGCAGCTTTGCCGGGGGCGCCCGCCATTGGACGCCCATCGATGAGGCTTCAATGCCTCGCTGAGTACAGAGCATGAACCGTGCCAATCCCGGCAACGCAGGAAGGGCCCAACATCAGCGACTTCGCGCGTTGGCCTGATGAACGGGTGCAAACGCTCTGGCGATTAATTGGGCAAGCCTGGCCTGCGATTGCCTATTCGGATCGACGCGCTACGATCCCTTGAGGACACCGTGACCGAGCCTTCACCCCGCTTCGACGCGACCATCGCCGACATCGATGCCGCCAACGCACAGGACCCGCGCCTCGACCAGGTTGCCGGCGCGGCGCGTCCGCGCGAGGTCGTCTATTCGGAGCGAATGTCGGAGTGCCTGTCGCGGCTCTATCCGGGCGCTTCGGAGGCGCTCCGGGTCGCCGCCCGGGCCCAGCATATCTGCCGATGGCAGATCCCGCGAAAGGACTACCCGCTCGGCCGCGACGGCTACAACGCCTGGCGGGGCGCCTGCCGGGATCATCATGCCGCGCTCACGTCCGCCATCATGCGCCGCCACGGATACGCCGACGGCGAGATCGCGCAAGTCGTGAAGATCATCCGCAAGGAGCAGCTCAAGCGTGATCCCGAGAGCCAGGCTCTCGAGAACGTGGTCGCCGTCGTCTTCGTCCAGTACTACCTTGAGGAATTCGTCGCCGAGCATCGTGACTACGACGACGCCAAGCTTGCCGGCATCCTGAAGAAGACGCTCCGCAAGATGGATACGACCGGCCACGCCGCCGCGCTGGCCCTGAACCTGCCGGCGGCGACCGTGCGCCTCATCGATATGGCGATGAAGTAAAGACGGCCCTTAGGCCGTCTTCACCAGTTCCGCGATGGCCGCGCCGACGGTCCTGGTGTCGCCGTTGCCGCCCAGATCCTTGGTGCGGGGACCGCCCTCGACCAGCGAAGCCGCGATGGCCCGCTCGATCGCCTCGGCCGCCTCGGGATAACCCAGATGGCGAACCATCATGGCGCCCGACCAGATCTGTCCGATCGGGTTGGCGATGCCCTTGCCCGCGATGTCGGGGGCCGAACCGTGTACCGGCTCGAACATCGAGGGGTACTTGCGCTCGGGATTGATGTTGCCCGACGGCGCCACGCCGATCGAGCCGGTCAAGGCCGGGCCGAGGTCTGAGAGGATGTCGCCGAACAGGTTGGAGCCGACCACCACGTCGAACCAGTCCGGGTTGCGCACGAAATGCGCCGTCAGGATGTCGATGTGATACTGGTCCGCCTTGATGTTCGGGTACTTCTTCTTCATCTCGTCGAAGCGCTCGTCCCAGAACGGCATCGTGTGGATGATGCCGTTCGACTTGGTGGCCGAGGTCACGTGCTTCTTCTTCGTCGTGCTGGCGAAGTCGAAGGCGAACTTCAGGATCCGGTCGACGCCCTTGCGGGTGAAGATGGACTGCTGGATGGCCATCTCGTCATCGGTGCCCTGGAACATGCGCCCGCCGATCGAGCTGTACTCGCCCTCGGTATTCTCGCGAACGACCCAGAAATCGATGTCGCCCGGCTTGCGGTTGGCCAGCGGCGACGGCACGCCCTCGAACAGGCGCACCGGCCGCAGGTTCACATATTCATCGAAGTCACGGCGGATCGGGATCAGCAGCCCCCACAGGGAGACGTGATCGGGCACGCCCGGCCAGCCCACGGCGCCCAGGAAGATGCTCTCGAACGCCTTGAGCTGCTCCATGCCGTCGTCCGGCATCATCTTGCCGGTCTTCACCAGCCGATCGCACGACCAGTCGAAATCGGTGAACTCGAGCTCGAAGTTGAAGCGCCGCGCGGCGGCTTCGAGAACGAGTACGCCTTCCGGCAGAACTTCCTTACCGATTCCGTCACCCGGAATTAGTGCGATCTTGTGCTTGGCCATCATTATCCTCCCGAACCGCGCGGAACCTAGCAGCGCGACCTTGCCATGCAAGCGCGGCATTGCCCCTGCAGTTCGTCCGCGCCAATATGAACACACGTTTACCCCGGAGTGGCCATGACGTTCGACCTCAAGATCACCGGCGGCACCATCGTCGACGGCACCGGCAAGCCGGGCTTCGTCGGCGATATCGGCATCAAGGACGGCAAGGTGGTCGCGCTCGGCAAGGCCGACGGTGATGCGACGCAAACCATCGACGCCAGGGGCAAGGTCGTCTCGCCGGGCTTCGTTGACGTGCACACGCACTACGACGCACAGATCCTGTGGGACCGCATGCTCACCATCTCGCCGTGGCACGGCGTGACCACGACCGTGATCGGCAATTGCGGCTTCGGCGTCGCCCCGACCCGGGAGATCCACCGCAAGATCATCATGCAGACCCTCGAGAAGGTCGAAGGCATGAGCCTCGAGGCGCTGGAAGCCGGCCTCGGCATGGACTGGCCGTTCGAGACGTTCCCGCAATATCTCGACGCGCTCGAAACGCGCGGCTCGGCGATCAACGTCGCCGCATTGTTCGGCCACACGCCGCTACGCCTCTACGTCATGGGCGAGGAGTCGACCGAGCGCGCCGCGACGCCCGACGAGATCGGCAAGATGAAGACGCTGGTCCGCGAGGCCATGGACGCCGGCGCCATCGGCTTCGGCACCTCGGTCTCGGTCAGCCACAGCGGCTACGGCGGCAAGCCGGTGCCCAGCCGCCAAGCCACCGTCGAGGAAATGGATTCGCTGGTTTCGGTGATGGGCGAACTGAAGCGCGGCCTGATGCAGATCACCATCGGCCGCGATTTCTCGACCCGCCACATGGCCGAGGTCAGCCGCAAGTACAACATCCCGGTCACCTGGACCGCCCTGCTCTCCCATCTCTATGGCCCGGGCGGCCATCGCAAGCAGCTCGACCTCGCTGCCGAGCAGCGCAAGTCGGGCGCCATGGTGATCCCGCAGGTGAGCTGCCGGCCGCTGAACTTCGAGGTCACTTTCGCGGAGCCGTTCATCTTCGACGTGATGCCGTTCATGAACGAACTGGCCAAGGCCGACGCCAAGGAACCCGGCACCCGCCGCCGCGCCTACGCCGATCCGGCCTGGCGCGAGAAGCTGCGCAGCGAGGTCACGCCACTGTTCCGCAACTGGTGGGACCGCGTCGTCATCGCCTGGTCGCCGTCGCATCGCGAACTGGAGGAGATGCCGCTCACCGCGGCGGCCGCGAAGCTCGGAAAGGACCCGGTCGACCTCGCCCTCGACATCTCGCTGGCCGACGACCTGCTGACCCGCTTCCGCATGGCCGTCATGAACTTCGACGAGAAGGAAGTGGCCGAGCTGATCACCGACCCGAACACGATCATCGCACTGTCGGACGCCGGCGCCCATGCCAGCCAGCTCTGCGACGCCTGCTACTCGACCCACTTGCTCGGCCACTGGGTGCGCGACCGCAAGGTCTTCACGATCGAGGAGGCGGTGCACAACCTCACTCAACGTCCTGCCGAAATGTTCGGCATCACCGATCGCGGCGTGCTGGCCGAAGGCCGTCCCGCCGACGTCGTCGTCTTCGATCCGAAGACGGTGAACCCGGGCCCGCTGAAGCGCGTCCACGACATGCCGGCCGGCGCCGACCGCCTCGTGTCCGAGGCCAGCGGCATCGAGGCCGTCGTGGTGAACGGCAAGCTGATCCGCCGGAACAACAAGGATATGATCGCGGCCAACGACAAGCTGCCCGGTCGTCTGCTACGACATGGCCGCGCGGCCTAAGCTTGAATTCAGGGAGAGAAACCAATGATCCACGTCATCGCCATCATCACCGCCAAGCCCGGCAAGCGCGACGAAGTCCTCAAGAACTTCAAAGCGAACGTCCCGGCCGTGCACGCCGAGAAGGGCTGCGTCGAATACGGCGCGACCGTCGACACCGATGGCGGTCCGTTCGCGAAGTTCGGCCCGGACACTTTCGTCGTCATCGAGAAGTGGGAAACCATGGACGACCTCAAGGCCCACGGCGCGTCCGAGCACATGAAGGCCTATGCGGCCAAGAACAAGGACCTGCTCGCCAATCGCGCCGTCCACGTCCTGCAGAACGCTTGATCTCCGTCGCTGAAACGGACGTCGCCGCGTACGAACGCGACGGCGTCGTATGCCTGCGCGGCGCCTTCGATGCCGTGTGGGTTGGAATCCTGTGCGAGGCGGTCGAGCGCGACCTCCTCAAGCCGGGCCCGAACGCCACCAACTTCGCCGAGGGCAGCACCGCCGGAAAGTTCTTCGGCGACATGTTCATGTGGCGGCGCGACAACGATTTCCGCCTCGCCGCCCTGGCTTCGCCCGCGGGCGAGATCGCCGCCGCGATGATGCGCTCGCAAAGCGCCGATTTCTTCTACGACCAGCTCTTCGTGAAGGAGCCCGGCACGGCGCATCCGACGCCGTGGCATCAGGACCAGCCCTACTGGCCGATCACCGGCTGGCAGATCACCTCGGTCTGGATCGCCCTCGACGACATCGACCTCGGCAACGGCGCCGTCGAGTTCATCGCGGGCTCGCATCGTTGGGGGATCAACTACCGGCCGACGCCCTTCCGGAAGGGCCACGAGGCCAAGTTCACCTCGAGCGATCTCGCGCAGATTCCAGACATCGATGCCGATCGCGGCAAGTACGACATCAGGTCCTGGGACATGGAGCCCGGCGACTGCCTGGTGTTCCATTCGATGGTCGTGCACGGCGCGCCGGGCAACAAGACGCCGGGCGCCCGCCGTCGCGGCCTCTCGCTGCGCTACACCGGCGACGACGCCCGCTACGATCCGCGGCCCGGCACCTTCGAGTTTCCCCACAAGCCCGACCTCGCCGCCGGCGCCCCCATGACCTGCGACCTCTTCCCGAGAGTCTGGCCGAGACGTTAAGCAATACGGATAGAGGTCCGTCGTCTTGACCGAAGCGCCGCAGGCGCGAAGTGGAGAGACCTTGCCTCTACGATTTGCCGGCGTTCGGCAGAGAGAAGGCCTCTCCACTTCGCCTCGCTACGCTCGGCTCCGGTCGAGGCGACGGCTTTCTTTTCGATTCGATCCGACTTCTTCCCGCGTTAGGCTCGCCGCCCAGAGCGAGGACCGGATTTATGGAAGAGCGTGGCATCGATCAGGTGACGGAGGTCACCAACACCTCGTGGTTTGCACGCCTCGGGCAGGCCGTCGTCGGCGTCATCATGGGCCTCGTCTTCATCATGGTGTCGATCGGCGTGCTGTTCTGGAACGAGGGGCGCGCGATCCGCACGGCGCAGGGCCTCGCTGAAGGCGAAGGCATCGTGCGCAGCGTGCCCGCCGACAAGGTCGATCCAGCCAACAACGGCCGGCTGATCCATGTCGGCGGCAGGCTCTCGACCGCCGGTCCGGTGGCCGATCCCGACTTCGCCATCCGCGCGAGCGGCGTGCGCCTCGAACGGCACGTCGAGGTCTATCAATGGAAGGAAGAGACCCACAGCGAGACGCGCACCCGGCTGGGCGGCGGCGAGGAGCGGACCACGACCTACAAGTACGTGCGCACCTGGTCCGACAAGCCGATCGATTCCGACCGGTTCAAGGAGCCGCGCGGTCACACCAATCCGGTGATGGTCTACCAGTCGCGCGACCTGCTGGCGGCCGGGACGCGCGTCGGCGTCTACGCCGTTCCGAACTCGCTGCTGCATGGTTTCGGCGAGGCCAGGCGGCTTCCCGCCACCGAGGCGCAGCTGAATGCGCTGCGGAACCGTGTCGAGAAGCCGGTCTCCCTGAACGACGGGGTGCTCTATGTCGGTCGCGATCCCTCGCAGCCGGCGATCGGCGACATGCGCATCTCGTTCTCGGAGGTGCCGCTGCAGGATGCGAGCGTCGTTGCCGCCCAGTCCGGTGCGGGCTTCTCGCCCTTCCCCACCAACACCGGCACCACGCTCGAGTTGATCTCGCCCGGCATCGTTCCGGCCAAGGTCATGTTCCAGCACGCGCAGGAAGAAAACGCGACGATGACATGGGTGCTGCGCCTGATCGGCGCGATCCTCATGCTGGTGGGCTTCAGCTTCGTGCTGCGGCCTCTCGCGGTCGTGGGCAGCGTCATCCCGTTGCTGGGTGACGTGATCGGTGCCGGGACGTTGCTGGTGGCGATGGTCTGCACGGCGGCGATCGCGCCCGTCGTCATCGCGCTGGGCTGGCTGTGGTACAGGCCGCTGGTGGGTATCGGCGTGCTGGCGGTCGGCGCCGCGGCGACCTGGGGCCTGATGAAGCTGCTGCGGGCGCGAGCCGCCGCGCGCAAGAGCGCGCTTCCGGCGACCTGAAGCTCAGTCGGCGCGGATGATGCCCTTCATCACGATGTCGAGCATGCCCGTGCCCAGCAGGTCGCGGTTGGACCACGGGAAGTCGGCCTTCAGGATCAGCGCCGACGCGACGCCGTGCATCGCCATCCAGCAGAGTTCGGCACAGGTGTCGGCCGGGTAATTGAGCTTGAGGCCAGAAGCCTCGGCCTCGACGATGATCGAAACGAGGCGCTGGAACACGATGGCGCCGCCGATGCCGGGACGGGTCGGATCATCCGTCGGCATCCGGTGGCCGAGCTTGCGAATGGACTCGGGGATATTGGAGCCGAGGAAGACCAGCTTGTACTCGTCCGGGTGGGCCAGGCCGAACCTCAGGTACGCCTCGCCGAAGCGCCGGATGCGCTCGCGCGGCTCGCTGACGGTGGCCTCGATCTCCTTGATGCTCTCGATCAGGTACCCGAAGGTCTGATCGCAGAGCGCCAACATCATCTGTTCCTTGTCCTGGAAATAGAGATACAGCGCGGGCGCGGACACGCCGACCCGATCCGCGATCCGGCGGATGGTCGTGGCCTCGTATCCCTGCTCCAGAAACAGCTCCTTGGCGGCCTGGAGGATCTCCTCGCGGCGGGTATGGCCCTCGCCGCGCTTCTTCCTGCCGCCCGTCGCCGCCGTCGAAAAAGCGTTCACTCGGGTTCTCCTGCCCTTGACTATTATATGAACGTCGATAACTTATCAACGGTAAGTTAACGGCGTTTAGACTCTCGGCCCCATAGTAAACGTCCGAAGGAAGGCCCGCCATGCGTCTCCCCAACGTTCCATTGCCCACCCGGTTTCCAATGAAGCTCGCCGCGCTGGGAGCGGTCGGCGTGGCCCTTGCCGGCGGCGCATTTGCCGCCGTCTCCTTCACCGCAAACGCCAGCCGGCCCGTGGTCAACAGCGAGCCGGCCATCCGGCCCGCGCGCGTGGCGGAGATCGCCTACAGGAAGCAGAGCCAGTCCCTCCTGCTGGCCGGCACGGTCGTGCCGCGCATCGAGAGCACCCTGGGCTTCCGGGTCTCGGGCAAGATCGTCCAGCGCTCGGTCGATGTCGGCGCCGTGGTGAAGCCCGGCGACACGATCGCCACGCTCGATCCGGCCGACTACCAGCTCGCCGTCGACAATGCGCGCGCCGCCTTGGCCTCCGCCGAAGCCGACTATGCCCGCGCCCGGGCCGATCACGAGCGCTATCTCAATCTGCGCGGCAGCACCGCCTTCGTGCCGCAGACGCTCGACCAGCGTCAGTCACTCGCCTCCACGGCCCTCGCCCGCGTCGACCAGGCGAAGAGCCAGCTTTCCTCGGCCGAGAACAATCTCGCCTATACCGTGCTGCGCGCCGATACGGCCGGCGTCGTCACCGCCGTCCAGGCGGAAGTCGGCCAGGTGATGGCCCAGGGCCAGGGCGTGATCCGCCTCGCCCGGCTCGACGAACTCGAGATCCTCGTGGGCGTGCCGGAGCACCGCTTGAAGGTCGTGCGCGAGGCGACGGGCGCCAGCTTCGAGCTGTGGTCCGATCCCGGCCGCCGCCACTCGGCCAAACTGCGCGAGCTGTCGCCCAGCGCCGATCCCGTGACGCGGACCTACGCCGCCCGCTTCAGCGTCGTCGATCCGCCCGAGTTCATCGGCCTCGGCATGACCGCGACGCTGGGCTTCGAGCGGCCCGACAACGTGGCCGTGGCCGAAGTGCCGCTCTCCGCCATCTTCCAGCGCGGCACGCAGCCCGCCGTCTGGGTCGTGGAGCGCGACACTGGCACGGTGGAACTGCGCCCCGTCACCATCGCGCGCTGGCGCAACGATACGGCGGCCATTCTCTCGGGCGTCAAGGAAGGCGAGCTGATCGCCACGGCGGGCGTCCACAAGCTCGAAACCGGCCAGAAGGTGAAGCCGCTGCCGGTCACGCAACAACAGGCCGCCCGCTAACGACCTCGCTCCGAGGGGACGATCATGAGTACGCGCACCAATCTCTCGGCGCTGGCGCTGAAGTACAGCACGCTCACCGTGTTCTTCATGATCGCGCTGACGCTGGCGGGCTTCTATGCCTTCTTCAATCTCGGCCGCGCCGAGGATCCGCCCTTCACCATCAAGCAGATGGTGGTGTCGGCAGCCTGGCCTGGCGCCACCTCGCGCGAGGTCGAGCAGCAGGTCACCGAGAAGATCGAGACCAAGCTGCAGGAACTCCCCTACTTCTTCAACGTCACCAGCTACACGAAGCCCGGCGAGACGGTGATCTTCGTCTCGCTGCGGGACGACACGCCACCCGCCAAGGTCGCGGACCTCTGGTACCAGGTGCGCAAGAAGGTCGGTGACATCAGGGGTTCGCTGCCGCAGGGCGTGGTCGGGCCGTTCTTCAACGACGAATACGGCGACACCTACAGCATGATCTGGGCCTTCGAGGCCGACGGCTTCTCGCCGGCCGACGTGAAGGAGATCGCGAAGTCCGTGCGCCAGCGCCTGCTGCGCGTGCCCGACGTCACCAAGGCCGACCTGTTCGGCCTGCAGGACGAGAAGATCTTCATCGAATTCAGCCACACGCGGCTGGCCATGCTGGGCGTCCCGGTCGACCAGATCCTGGAAGTCGTGCGCCGCCAGAATGCGATCGTGGCCACTGGCACGGTCGAGACCAAGGGCGAGCGCGTCGCCGTCCGCGTCGACGGCGCGCCGACATCGGCCGAGCAGCTCATGGCGCTGCCCTTCACCGTCAACGGTCAGACGCTGACCCTGGGTGACGTCGCCGAGATCACGCGCGGCTACCAGGATCCGCGCCAGCTCGCCATGCGCTTCGGCGGCAAGGCGGTGATCGGCCTCGGCGTCGTGATGGCGCCGGGCGGCAATGTCGAGACGCTGGGCAAGGCGCTCGACAGGACGATGACCGAGGTCGAGGCCGGCCTGCCGGTCGGCATCACCGTGCATCGCATCGCCAACCAGCCCGAGGTCGTGGCCAAGTCGTTCGAGGAGTTCAGCGCCTCGCTGCTGGAGGCCCTGGCCATCGTGCTGGTCGTCTCGTTCATCAGCCTCGGCATACGCACCGGCGTGATCGTGGCGCTGTCCGTACCGCTGGTGCTGGCCATCACCTTCGTGGGCATGCTGCTGCTCGGCATCGACTTCCAGCGCATCTCGCTGGGCGCCCTGATCATCGCGCTGGGCCTGCTTGTCGATGACGCGATCATCGCCGTCGAGATGATGATGGTGAAGCTGGAACAGGGCGCGAGCCGCCTCGAGGCCGCCACCTACGCCTACACCTCGACCGCCTTCCCCATGCTCACGGGCACGCTCGTGACCGCCGTGGGTTTCGTGCCGGTCGGCTTCGCCCGCTCCAGCGCCGGCGAATACACCAACTCGATCTTCTGGGTGGTCGGCCTGTCGCTGATCATCTCGTGGTTCGTGGCCGTGCTGTTCACGCCGTGGATGGGCTACCACCTGCTGCCGACGCCCAAGGTCCAGCATCACGATCCCTACAACGGCCGCCTCTACACGCTGTTCCGCCGGATGGTCACGTGGTGCGTTACCTGGCGCAAGACGACCATCGCCATCACGGCGCTGGCCTTCGTTGGCTCGATGGCGGCGTTCGGGCTGGTGTCGAAGCAGTTCTTCCCGACGGCCAACCGGCCTGAGCTGATCGTCGACATGAAGCTGGCCCAGGGCGCCTCCTGGAACGCGACCGACGCCGAGGTCCGCAAGCTCGAAAGCTGGCTCGGCAACAATGCCGACGTGGCGTCCTACACCGCCTATGTCGGTGCCGGCAGCCCGCGCTTCTACCTCCCCACGGTGCCCGAGCTTTCCAACGCCAATTTCGGCCAGATCATCGTCATGACCAAGGATCTGGTGGCACGCGAACGCGTGGTCGCCGACCTCGACAATCTCTTCAAGCAGGACTTCGAAGCGGTGCGCGCCCGTGTGCAGCGCCTGCAGAACGGCCCGCCGGTCAGCTACCCGGTGATGTTCCGCGTGCTGGGCGACGACCCGCAGGAAGTCCGCCGGGTGGCCGAGCAGGTGCGGCAGGTGTTCAAGGCAGATCCCGACACGCGAGACATCAACTTCGACTGGAACGAGCTGGCCAAGACCGTCCGCCTGGAGATCGACCAGGCCAAGGCGCGGGCGCTGGGCGTCGATTCGCAGGCGCTGGGCAACACGCTGCAGACGCTGCTGACCGGCATCAACGTCACGCAGTATCGCGAGCGCACCGAATCGATCGACGTCGTGGCCCGCGCCGTGGCGCCGGAGAGGCTGAGCGTCGAGGGGCTGGAAGCGATCAACCTGCGCACCTCGACCGGCGGCGTGGTTTCGCTGGCCCAGCTCGCGACGCTGAAGTTCGAACTCGAGGAGCCGATCCTGTGGCGGCGCAACAAGGACCTGCTGATGACCGTCCGCGCCGGTGTGGCCGACGGCGTGCAGGGCCCCGACGTCGCCGCGCGTCTCGACAAGGCGCTGGCGCCGGTGCGCGCCCGCCTGCCACCGGGCTATCGCATCGAGGTCGGCGGCGACCAGGAGGAATCGGCCAAGAGCCAGGCCTCGATCTTCAAGATGATGCCGCTGATGGCTTTCCTGATGATCCTGTTCCTGATGCTGCAGCTCCAGAGCTTCTCCAAGCTCGCTCTGGTGCTGCTGACGGCCCCGCTCGGCCTGATCGGCGTGTCGCTGTTCCTGCTGCTGTTCAACCAGCCGTTCGGCTTCGTCTCGCTGCTGGGCGTGATCGCGCTGGCCGGCATGATCATGCGCAACTCGGTGATCCTGGTGGACCAGATCGACCAGGACATCGCGGCCGGCCATGCCAAGTGGGACGCGGTGATCGACGCCACGGTGCGCCGCGCCCGCCCGATCCTGCTGACCGCGGGCACGGCGATCTTCGCCATGATCCCGCTGTCGCGCAGCGTCTTCTGGGGGCCGATGGCCGTCGCGCTGATGGGCGGCCTGCTGGTAGCCACCGCCCTCACCCTGCTTTTCCTGCCGGCGCTCTACGCCGCCTGGTTCCGGGTGAAGAAGCCCGACGCCGCGACTCAGTCGGCGCCCGCCCACCACGGCCCGCCGTCGCTCGCCATCGCGGCGGAGTAGCAAGGAACGCATCGTGCCCGGCCTCGCCTCCCTGCTGATCGTGGCGAGCGCGGCGATCGTTTTCGTGTTGGGCGCGTTGCACCTGCTCTACACGTTCCGCGGCCGCAAGCTGCATCCGCGCGACGCCGAGACGCTTCGCGCCATGCAGCAATCGACTCTATGGATCACGCGACGGGCTACGGTCTGGCAGACCTGGATCGGCTTCAACGCAAGCCACAGTGTCGGCCTTGTGCTGTTCGCGCTGATCTACGGCTACCTGGCGCTGGCAGCCCCTGGCCTGCTGTTCGGCTCGCTGTTCCTGCGCGGCGTCGGCCTGGCTCTGCTGCTGGCCTATGTCGTCGTCGCCCGGCGCTACTTCTTCAGCGTGCCGTTCCGCGGCGTCGTACTCGCGACCGCCTTCTTCATGGCAGGGCTCGTCGTCGGCAGCTTCTAGGAGATGCGGCCCTCGGCGGTCTGGATGTCCGTCGTCCGCACGGCGCTGGTCGCGACGATGATCTCGATGCCGCGGGCGATGTCGTCGACGCCCATCGACGGGGCGCCGCCCAGCCGCGCCGCCTGCTCGGGCACGTAGGGTATGTGCAGGAAGCCGCCGCGCATCCTCCTCGGATGGGTCTCGATGATGTCCATCAGCGAATAGAGGATGTGGTTGCAGACGAAGGTGCCGGCGGTGTTCGACACCACTGCCGGCAGGCCCGCCTTGCGCATCTCGGCCACGCAGGCCTTGATCGGCAACGTCGCGAAATAGGCGGCCGGGCCGTCGGCCCGCACAGGCACGTCGATCGGCTGCTTGCGGTCGTTGTCGGGAATGCGCGCATCCTGGACGTTGATCCCCACCCGCTCGAGGCAGAGTTCGGTGCGGCCACCGGCCTGACCGACGCACAGCACGATGTCGGGTTTCGCCTTGTCGATCGCCGCGCGCAGCACCTTGGCGGACTTCGCGTAGGAGGTCGGCAGGACCGCCGTCACCACGGACACCTTGCCGATCTTCTTCCTGAGCCGGCTCACAGCCAGCGACGACGGATTGACCTTGTCGCCGCCGAACGGATCGAAGCCCGTGACCAGTGCCTTCATGCTGTCCTTACCTCAAACGAAAGGGCGCCCGATTAGGGGCGCCCCGACGTTAATGCCTGGTTGGCCGAACGGCTACTTGTTGGCCTTGTCGACCGCGCGGCGGGCCATCACGCCCACCAGATGCGCGCGATACTCGGCGCTGCCGTGGATGTCGCTGTTGAGGTCGGTGGCCGGGACCTTGATGTCCTTGATGGCGTCCGACGAGAAGTTCTTCGACAGTGCCTCTTCCATCGCCTTGACGCGGAAGACGCACGGGCCGGCGCCGGTCACGGCGACGCGCACGCCCGCGGCCGTCTTGGCCACGAACACGCCGACCATCGCGTAGCGCGAGGCCGGGTTCGGGAACTTCATGTAGGCGGCCTTCTCGGGCTTCGGAAAGCTGATCGAGGTGATGATCTCGCCGTCGCCCAGCGCCGTCTCGAACAGGCCCTTGAAGAAGCTGTCGGCCGCATGCTTGCCGGTGTTGGTCGTCACAGTGGCATTCAGCGCCACCACGGCCGCCGGATAGTCGGCCGCCGGATCGTTGTTGGCGACCGAGCCGCCCATCGTGCCGCGGTTGCGGACCTGCGGATCGCCGATGTGGCCGGCGAGGTCGGCCAGCGCCGGAATGTTGCTCTTCACGTCGGCCGAGGTCGCGACGTCGCCGTGCCTGGTCATGCCGCCGATAACGACGTTGCCACCCTCGACCTTGATGCCGACCAGTTCCTTCACGTCGCCGAGGTCGACCACGTCGGTCGGACGGGCCAGACGCTGCTTCAGCGTCGGGATCAGGGTCATGCCGCCCGACATCGGACGGGCTTCCTCGTTGCCCTTGAGCAGCTTGACGGCGTCGGCGACCGACTTGGGGCGGTGATAGGCGAAATCGTACATCTGGACTTTCCTCCGTTTACTCGGCCGCCGCGCGTTGGGCGCCCTGGATCGACTGCCACACGTTGAGCGGCGTGGCCGGCATTTCGACATGCTTGACGCCGATCGGCGCCAGCGCGTTGTGGACCGCGTTCATCACGGCCGCGGGAGCCGCGATCGCCCCCGCTTCGCCGCAACCCTTCACGCCCAGCGGATTGTGCGGGCACGGGGTGACCTTGTAGCCGAGCTTGAACGACGGGAAGTTGTCGGCGCGCGGCATGGTGTAGTCCATGAACGAGCCGCTCAGCAGCTGGCCGGTGTTCTTGTCGTACACGGCGCCCTCGAACAGCGCCTGGCCGACGCCCTGGACGATGCCGCCATGGACCTGGCCCTCGACGATCATCGGATTGATGATGTTGCCGAAGTCGTCGACCGCCGTATGGGCGATGACCTCGACGATGCCGGTGTCCGGGTCGATCTCGACCTCGCAGATCTGCGTGCCGGCCGGATAGACGAAGTTCGCCGGGTCGTAGAAGGCGTTCTCGTCCATGCCCGGCTCGATCTCGGCGAGCGGATAGTTGTGCGGCACGTAGGCCGCGAACACCGCCTGCGCGAGCGGCACGTTCTTGTCCGTGCCGGCCACCTTGAAGGTGCCGTTCTCGAACTCGACGTCGGCCACATCGGCTTCCATCAGATGGGCCGCGATCTTCTTGCCCTTGGCGATGATCTTGTCGGTCGCCTTCATGATGGCCGAGCCGCCGACGGCCAGCGAGCGGCTGCCGTAGGTGCCCATGCCGAAAGTGGTCGTAGAGGTGTCGCCGTGGACGACCTCGATCTGGTCCATCGGGACGCCCAGCCGGTCGTGCACGAGCTGGGCGAAGGTCGTCTCATGGCCCTGGCCGTGGCTGTGCGAGCCGGTGATGACCTGCACGTTGCCGGTCGGGTTGAACTTGATCTGCGCCGATTCCCACTGGCCGACGCCGCCGCCCAGCTGGCCGATCACCTGCGACGGCGCGAGGCCACAGGCCTCGATATAGGATGAGAAGCCGATGCCGCGCAGCTTGCCGCGCGACTTCGCCTCGGCCCGGCGGGCCTCGAAGCCCTGGTAGTCGGCGATCTTCATCGCCTCGTCGATGATCGGCGGGTAGTTGCCCGAATCGTACTGCAGCGCCACCGGCGTCTGGTACGGGAAGGCCTCCGCCGGGATGAAGTTCTTCCGGCGCAGTTCGGCCGGATCCATCTTCAGCTCGGCCGCAGCCTTGCTGACGATCGTCTCGATCACGAAGGTCGCCTCGGGACGGCCGGCGCCGCGATAGGCATCGACCGGCGCGGTGTGCGTCACCGCCGCCTTCACGTTGGCGTAGATGAGCGGCGTCGTGTACTGGCCCGCCAGCAGCGTCGCGTAGAGATAGGTCGGCACCGCCGTCGAGAAGGTCGACAGGTAGGCGCCCATGTTGGCGATCGTCTCGACCTTGAGGGCCAGGAACTTGCCCTCCTTGTCGAGCGCCAGCTCGGCATGGGTGACGTGGTCGCGGCCGTGGCAGTCGGTCTGGAAGGACTCGCTGCGCTCGGCCGTCCACTTGATCGGCCGGCCGACGCGGGAAGCCGCCCAGCAGACCATGGTCTCGTCAGCGTAGCAGAAGATCTTGCTGCCGAAGCCGCCGCCCACGTCCGGGGCGATGACCCGCAGCTTGTGCTCGGGGATACCCAGCACGAAGGCCGACAGGATCAGGCGCAGCACGTGCGGGTTCTGCGAGGTCGACCAGAGCGTGTAGTTGCCCGTGCCCTTGTCGTACTCCGCCGCCGCGGCGCGCGGCTCCATTGCGTTGGGGATCAGGCGATTGTTGACGATGTCCATTTTGGTGACATGCGCCGCCTTGGCGAACGCCGCCTCGACATCGGCCTTCACGCCGATTTCCCAGTCGTAGATCAGGTTGCCGGGCGCTTCCGGGTGGACCTGCGGCGCACTCTTGTCGAACGCCTTCGCCAGATCGATGTTGGCCGGCAGGACCTCGTAATCGACCTTGATCGCCTCGGCAGCGTCCCTCGCCTCGTCGTAGCTATTGGCCACGACCATGGCGACGGTATCGCCGACATAGCGGACCGTATCGACCGCCATCACCGGATGCGGTGGCGACTTGTGCGGCTCGCCGTGCTTGTCCTTGACCACCCAGCCGCAGATCAGGCCGCCCACCTTGGCATCGACAAGATCCTTGCCGGTGAAGATGTTGACGACGCCTGGACGCTTCTCCGCCTCGGCAATGTCGATGCTCTTGATCTTCGCATGGGCATGCGGCGAACGCAGGAAATACGCGTAGGTCGCCCGGGCGAGGGGCAGATCGTCGACATAGCGGCCGGTTCCCGTCAGGAAGCGCTTGTCTTCCGTCCGGAGAACCCGCGCGCCGATTCCGGTGGCGGAGCTCATGGCGTTACACCCCTGCGGACTTCATGGCCGGCGCAGCGGCCAGGATTGCCTTCACGATGTTGTGGTAGCCGGTGCAGCGGCAGAGATTGCCCTCCAGCTCCCGGCGCACCGTGGCCTCGTCGAGCTGGTAGTTGTGGCGCTTCACCATGTCGATGGCGCTCATCACCATGCCGGGGGTGCAGAAGCCGCACTGCAGGGCATGGTTGTCACGGAAGGCTTCCTGCATCGGGTGAAGCTTGTCGGCGCTCGGAGCCAGGCCCTCGATCGTCGTCACCTTGGCGCCCTCGGCCTGCACCGCGAGCATGGTGCAGGACTTCACCGACTGGCCGTCCACGTGAACGACGCAGGCGCCGCATTGGCTGGTGTCGCACCCGACATGGGTGCCGGTCATGCCGAGATGCTCGCGCAGGAACTGAACCAACAGCGTGCGCGCCTCGACCTTGCCCGAGACGGACTTGCCGTTGACGGTCATGGCGACGGAAATTGTCATACTCAGATCTCCCCTCACGTATTGGTTCGCGCGGCGCGCGCCGGAGCGCTTCCGCAAATCATTGGCGCGACTCTCGCAAGCCCCTCACAGCGTGGTCAAGGGAATTGCAAGTTTCAGTCGCCCGCTGCTAACGACTCGCAACAAAAACGAGAATGAGGATCACGGCGCCGACGCCGATGATCGTCCAGTGCCGGAAACCTCGCTGCACCGCAGCAGACGGCACCGGCGGCGGATCGCCTGGCATCGCCATCAGGCCGCGACCGGCGGCGGCGCGCCCACGCTCTCGGCGAACTTGCCGAAGAACTGGTCCGCGAGCTTCTTGGCAGTGCCGGTGATCAGGCGCGCACCCACTTGGGCGATCTTGCCACCGACCTGGGCGTCCACCTCGTATTTCAGGATCGTGTCGCCGCCGTCTTCGGTCAGGGTCACGACCGCACCGCCCTTGGCGAAGCCGGCGACGCCGCCCTGCCCTTCGCCGGAGATGCGATAGCCGTTGGGCGGGTCGATGTCGGACAGCGTGACCTTGCCACCGAAGGCCGCGCTCACGGGCCCGATGCGCAGCCGGACCTTGGCCGTCATCTCTGTGGGAGACAGCATCTCCAGCGATTCGCAGCCCGGAATGCAGGCCTGCAAAATGGCCTGGTCGTTCAGCGCCGCGAAGACTTTCTCGCGCGACGCACCGATCCTGTATTCACCCTTGATTTCCATTTCGTAACTCCCGGCTCTCAGCGCCTACCACTTGTTGGTATAGGAGTCCGGAGGCAGTTCTGCCAGTGGTTCGCGTACCGAGACGTAAATGGTTGCGACATAGGGCACAGCCATCAGCAGCGCCATGAAAGCGAACCAGTTGGACTGGGTGTTCCAGAAAAGCGTGCGGATGACCCACCGGCCGCCATCGGCCGAGACGAACCCGCCGGCACCGCCGTCGTGCAGCTTGATCGCACCTTCCGTCACCACCAGCACGATGGCCCAGAAGATCAGCATCGAGGCCAGCACGATCTCGGGCAGGACCGGCGCGAAGCGGCTGAGGCGACGGTCCATGCGCACGAAGCCGCGGCTGCCGTCGTAGCCCAGCAGGCGGCCGAAGGAGAGCGCCTTGGCAATGCGATGATCGCGCGCCACGGGCTCGGTGCGCAGGATGGTGATGGTCTTCCACAGCATCAGCACGATGCTCGGGATGACGAAGCTCCACATCGGGAAGTCGCGATACCGGCCGTCGATGGCGATCTGCCGGAACCAGTCGCCGATGCGGATCACGCCGTCGTACCAGTCGATGCTGATTACGATGAGGTAGAAGATGCAGAGCAGCGTAAGCACCAGATAGAGCATCTGCGCCAGCAGATCGGTGCGCTGGACGATGCGGTAGCGCGGCAGTTCGCGCCACGCCCGCCAGGATTCGCGGACCCGTGCGCCGTAGAGCGACGGGTCGGCCATCTGGCCGGTCAGGCTGTCGGAGATGCCGCGCAGCAGCGCGTAGCTGAACAGGGCGAGCAGGATGGCCCAGAAGGCGACGCCGAGGGTCCGCTCGAAGTAGAAATTGCGGGTCACGTCGACCCAGGTTGCCTCGACGTAGCAGGTCGCCACGAGCTGGGCGAAGAAAGCGAAGATGACGATGCCCTTCCAGTGGCGCGCCTTGCGCTGGGTGGCATAGGCAAGCAGCAGCAGGGCACCGGCGATCGTGGAGATGGTGAACAGTATCTGCCAGTGCGGCTCCGCCCTTACCGGCTTGCCGAGTTCGAACTTGTCGTGGCGCTGGGCGTCCAGCAGACCCCAGGCGGCGCCGACTGTACCTTCCTGGCGGGCCTTCCAGTACTGGTCGAAGGCCTCGATGACGTTGTAGTCGAAGCCCTCCCGCTCCGCGGCCTGGCGGAAGATCGAGAAATACTTGACCTGCTCGACCCGGCCCGGACGCGCGTCGGAGCGCATGCGGCCGTCGCTCGGCCAGCCGGTCTCGCCGATCACGATCTTCTTGTCGGGAAAGCGCGCCTGGACCTTCTTGTAGATGTCGACCAGATGCTTCTCGATCGCCAGCTTGCCGTCGGCCTCCTTGCGGTCCACGCCGATCGGCTCATCCTCCCAATAGGGCAGGATGTGGATCGTGATGAAGTCGACCTCGTCGGCCAGCTGCGGATTGCGCAGCCAGAACTCCCAGACATCTGCGTAGGTCACCGGCTGCGTGACCCGCTGCTTCACCTGCCGGATGTAGCGGCGCAGCTCGTTGGCCGTCAGGTCCTTGCGCAGCAGCACCTCGTTGCCGACGATCACCCGCTCGATCGTGTCCTTGTACTTGTTGGCATGGTCGATCAGCAGGTTGATCTGCTCGAGATTTTCCTTGTCATTGTTGTTCAGCCACGCGCCGTGCCAGACCTTGAGCCCGTACTTGCCGGCATTCTGAGGTACCGCCTCGAGGTTCTCGCCCGAGGAATAGGTGCGAACCGCCTTCACCTTGCCCTCCAGGCGCTTGAGATCGGAATCGATCTGCGCTGGCGTCGGGAAGGTACGCGTGAGCGGGCTCTGGCCCGGCCGATAGGGAGCGAACGAAACGCTCTGCAGAGGTGCCGTACTCCAGCCGGCAATGTCGACCGGCCGGTTCGGAACCCACCACCACAGGAAATTGAGAGCCGCTACGACCGCGAAAGCCAGCAGCGCCACGAGTGCACGCATGGGGAGGCTTGTAGCAGGATCGCTGAGCGGACGTATGGCTTTTCGAGGGCTCTTGTCCCCAAAAGCTACAGGGCGCCGCGCTGCAGGCCGGCGATGGCCTGGCGCACGACCTGGTGGCCGCGGAACAGCACCGCCTCCTTCCAGTCGTCGGTCTCGGGGTAGAACTGCCGCCGCATCGCCTTGCGCACCGCCTCGGCTTCCTTGCCCAGCGGGTCGCCGTACTTGTGCAGCCAGTGATCGGCGCGGAAGGCCTTCTGGCCGCTCTCACGGTCGTAGGTGCCGTATTCCAGCGTGCACATGGTGAGCCGGGTCTGGGGCTCCTTCAGGACTCGGTTCAGGCCGTAGTGGCCGAGCCCGTCCCGCGCCTGGGAGGCCGTCTGGCCCCTCTTCGACTCGGTGACCGATTCGCCCCAAAAGTTCCGGACCCGCCGCGAACCGCCGGTCCCGATGTCGTAGTGCGTGATCGGCTCGCCGTAGCCATACGGGCCGAGGCCGGTGTGGAAATCCACCACGGCCACGTCCTCGCGGCTCTTCAGGTACCGGTCGACGATGGCGTGGAGCGTGTGGTTGGACCAGGCCGGCCCGCCGCCGCCGTAGAACATGCCGTCAGCGTGGCTGTATTGCCCGCCTGAGACGGCGCGGAAGAACTCGACGTCCCCGACCTTGCGCCGGTAGGCCGCCAGCCGCGCATCGGCCGCCGCCCTTCCCGCCTCGCTGAAATCGGCCGGCACGAGATCGTCGGCGATCTCCAGGTACCCCTCGTTCACGGGATAGGGTCTGGAATGATCGACATAGTTGCGGTTGAGGTCGTTGCCCTCTTCCGTGACACGACGCGTCCAGGCGAAGCCGTAAGGATTGATCGCGTGCACGAACAGCGCCGCGGTCCCGGCCGGCAGACCTGCCGGCCCGATCGAGGCCAGCCAGTCGACCTGGAAGCCCGAACCGCAATAGCCCTCGATCCCGTGCGTCGATGAGATCGTCACCATCACCTTCGAGGCATCCGCCGGCCCCACCCAGGCAACGTCGGTCGAAAGCGACTCGCCCTTCGGGCCCTTGGTCGGATTGTCGTAACGGAAGGTCTGGGCGTCAGCGAGCCGGGCCGCCGACAGGAACTTGTCGCGCGCCTCGCTGTAGTCGGCGGCGAAAGAGGCAATGTTGTTCATGGTCGACGATACCTCGTCCAGAGCTTCACACATATTAAAAGACGCCATCGGACTCCTCCCTGTTGTTCGGGACGGAGACATGGCGAACACATACCAAATTAGCCCGTTTCACGGGTTGAGATCGATGGGCTCGAGCACGACGCCAATGGCATCATTCTTCTTGGTGCCTGACGACTGCTAACCCGTCGGCGCGCCATAGATGAGACTGAAGACAAAAAAGGCGACTATGGCTAAAACGACCGCAGCCGAGAACAACAGCGGCGCGCCGATTAAGATGGCGACACCTACAGCTTTGGCAAACTCCCGTATCGACATAGTATTCTTCTATGGGGTGAGCCTCGACTGACGTGGTGCCAGTATGTACCACCCTTGCTCAGAACGACGTTGGCCCACCGGATCCACAATCGCCCGGATGTGATCGGTCTATTGAGAGAACGCTACACGCGCACCCGCACCTCGGGCGAGGCGTCGGCACCGCGCTTCACCTGGCGAAATACGCTTCCAGCGAAACGAGAGGCGTCTCCAGCCATTCCCTCACTCGAACCAGCAGATATCGTTGATGGTAGGGTCGCCTTTTACGGGGTCCCACTCCCGGTCGATTCGCGCGACGACGGCATCCGGCGCCTGATTCGGCCACAAGATGAGCTTGGAGTCTCCATATCGCTCGAATTGTCCGGCACGGAACCCGCGCTCCATCAGAATGCGAACGACCTTCAGCGAAAGCCGCTTTACCTCGTCGTTATCGGCGACGTCACAGCGACGTCTTACAAAATTCGCAACCACCACGAGCCCCAACCAATCTTCGGCGCGACCGGCTTCGCAATTGGCGACGAAACCTTTCACTTTGGAGTCGAATTCACTTGCATTCATGAAAATCTCTCTACTTATAGTGGAACCTTACAGAGCCTGTGTGCGGCGAATTTATGTCTATCGTTGGCAAGCCATCTTTGTTGATACGATAGCCGACATACATATCCTTGCCCGGAAGTCTCAGGATGGTTTGCGATTCCGCATGCTGACCAGAAACGACTGCATGGGGCATCGCTCGCTTACTCAACTCGGCAAAATCGGCTTCGGCTTCGGCTTTGGCTTTACCCCCCTGCAATATCCGAACGTCCTCTCCGTTGCCTTGTTCACCGTTCATTGTCTTGTCGTCGGGATACTTGCCGTAATTCTTGAAGACGAACCTGCCGAGCTTGCCTTGGATGACGGTCCCGACTTCTCTTTGGATGCCATCGACGATTATCTGGCCGGGTGGTACGCCAGGCACCGGTTCGAGATTCAGCAGAGGATTGCCAGGATCGAGTTCCTGCAGGTGTTTGCGATAGGCCGTATAGGTGTCTGTCCTCTTAAGAGCCGCCGCGTCCTCCGCAGCCGCAGCCGGGCCGGCCGCATTGGGTGCGGGTTGCGTGCCCGGCGGCGGCGCGGGATACGATCCTGGATGCAGTTTGTTGACTATCGTAGGCAGCCCCGGCGGCACGGAATGATTGTGCCCAATGCCTGGTTGGGGCTGTTGGCCCGGCGGGGCGGGTGGGCGGGGCGGTGAGCCGCCACCGCGAGCGCCACCACCTCCGGCTTGCGCGAGAATGATGTCCTGCAGATCGAAGGCTCCGCCTACTTCCATGCCGCCGTCGGCGTTACGGATAATGGGGCGTTCTGCCCTATCAAACTCGCCGTTCGCCGTAGCCTTGCGCGGCGGCGCCTCAACCGGCTCGCCGCTGACCCAGACGATATTTGGATCGCCTTTCCCACGCGGCAGTACGTCGCCGACTAGGCTGCGAATGTCCGCCATCGTCGGCGGCTTGTCCTCGACGGCCTCGAAGGCGCCTAGAAGCTTGTCGAGCCGGGGGCGCTCGAAGGCTGGATCGGGTTTGCCTTCGGCGAGCCCCTGCTAGCGTTTGGTCAGGCGGTCGTAATCGCTGTCGCCGAGCGACAGCCGGTGTTGCGTGAGGTCGAGGCCGGTGAAGCTTTCGGGGTCGCTCACCGCCTGGTCGTCGAGCCGTCGTACAGATCGCGGTCCGTGACGACGCGGCCCCCATTCATGGCTGTCCGGTCGAGCGCCTCCGTCTGCTCCGGGCTCAACCCGTCGCGCAGCTCCGCCGGCATCGCCATCAGCGGCGCCCCGGCGGCACGCGCCTGGTAGTCTTCGGAGTCCGGGCGCCGTGCCGGGTCGTCCGGCGTATCGGTTAGGCCGCCGACGATCTCCGTGACGCTCCGCTCATCACGCGCCCGTTCGATCTTGTGTTCGACCGCAGCCTGCCGCTCCGGCTGGATCACGTCGCGCGCGTGGGCGTAGAGCGTCGCCGCGCGCTCGGGATCGTGGACGATCGCGGCCTCGACCGCGCCGGCGTAGAGATCGCTCAGGCCGGTGCGGACCGCCGTGTCGGTCCGGCCAGCGTCCCAGCCCTTTCGTTCGCCCTGGTAGCGCAGCTCGCCCACCGCGGTGCGACCCAGCAGGCGCAGATGGGCCGGGTCCTGCCAGGACAGCGACGCGTCCCGCTGCAGGTCGGCCAAACGTTCGGCCACGCTGCGGTCGTCCAGCACAGACGTCGCCTGCTGCACGATCCGGCCAAGCTCGCCGCCGGCGCGGTCGAGGCGGCGGTCGATCAGCGGTTCGAGTAGCGCCTTCTGCCGCGGGCCCTTCGCCTGCGCCAGATACCGGTCCTTCAGCTCAGCCAGCAGCGGGATGGTTTCGGGGATCCCGGCCAGCGCGTCCTCGGGGTCCCGGCCCGCGAGGCCCGTCGCCGGATCGTGCACCAAGGCCGCGGACCTCGGTCGCGAACCCGGTGTCGAGCCGGCGCGCGAACGTCTCATCGGCCTGCAGGCTGAGCGGGTTGTCGTCCCCGAGGCCGTCGAGTGGTGACGGAAAAGCGGCATCACCGCCGTTGCCACCAAACGATCCCAAAGGCGTCTCTCCCGTAAGAAGCGAGCCTTTGAGTCACTGATGAACCGGACTTTGAAACTGCAAGCGTCAAATCTCGAGGTGAACCGCCGACAGGATTCGATACCACTATCGGCCATGTGTTCATCTCAGCAGCTCAGGACGGTCGGTTTTCTCGTCGAATCCTGGCAACGGCGCTGACGCTGGACGGATGGTCACGCTCGGAGACGGCGCAGGACTGCGACATGGATCGTCAGACGCCGCGACTGGTTTCGCCGTTACAACCATGATGGCGTCGGTGGATTGAGTGATGCCGAGCGCAGCGGTCGCCCGGCTTGGCGACTTCAGGCAATGAGTGGCCGCTAACATCAAAGAGCTTATGAGGTGCGCGGGCTTAGGCTCCTAGCCGGAGAGGTTTCCAGCGCCCTGGGGTTCATACCCTTCCAGCTTGCGTCTCAGGTGCGCAGGGTAAGGCCGCCATCGACCACAAGTTCGTGGCCGGTGATGAAGTCGGCCTCGTCGGAAGCCAGCAGCAGCGCGCCGCGGGCGATGTCGATGGGCTGGCCGAGCCGGCGCAGCGCCGCCTTCTTCTCCCAGACCTCGCGGATCTCCGGCTTGTCGAAATTGGTCCGCGTCATGCCGCTGTAGATGGCGCCCGGGCAAACATAGTTGGCGGTGATGTTGAATTTGCCGAGTTCCAGCGCCAGCGTGCGCGTCAGGCCGCCCACGCCGGCCTTCGAGGCGCAATAGGCTGCCAAGCCGTAGTCCGTGTCGAAGGCCATGACCGACGCGGTGTTCACGATGCGCGCCCGGCCCTTGTCGCGGGCCCGGAGCTTCAGTGCCGGGATGGCCTCGCGGCACAGCCGGAACATGCCGCGCACGTTGACCGCGTTCACGCGGTCCCACATCTCGTCGGTCATTTCCTCGACGAAGGCACGGCCGCTGACGCCGGCATTGTTGAACAGGATGTCGAGCGCGCCGAACTTCTCCAGCGCGGCGGCGACGATCTGCTTCGGCGCGTCGTCACCGGTGATGTCGGCGGCGAAGGCCGCGATCGACTTGTTGCCCGCATGGGCCGTCTCGATCGCCGATTCGGGGCGATCGACCGCCAGGACCTGCGCGCCTTCGTCGGCGAAGAGTTTGGCCGACGCCTCGCCGATGCCCGAGGCGGCACCGGTCACGATCGCGATCTTGCCCGACAGTCTGCCCATGCGATCCTCCCCGCCCTCAGGCGACGTCGATGATGACCTTGCCGGTCGCCTTGCGCGAGAGCAGGGCATTCATGGCGTCGGCCGCCTTCTCCAGCGGGAAACGCATGGAGATGTGCGGCTTCAGCTTGCCCTCGCCGTACCAGGCCAGCATCTCGTCGAAGTTCTTGCGCGCTTCCGCCGGCTCGCGGCCGCGCCAGGCGCCGTAGAACACGCCGCGTACGTCGCAGCTCTTCAGCAGGGCCAGATTCGCCGGCAGCGACGGGATGCGGCCCGCCGCGAAGCCGACCACCAGCAGGCGGCCGTACCAGGCAATGCAGCGAACCGATTCGTCGAAGGCGTCGCCGCCGACCGCGTCGTAGATGATGTCCGCGCCGTTGCCGCCGGTCAATTCCTTGACCTTGTCGCGCATCTTCTCCTTGGCGTAGTTCACGAACATCGTGGCGCCATATTTTTTGCAGATCTCCATCTTCTCGTCGGAGCCGACGGCGGCGATGACCTTGAGGCCCATCAGCGCGCCCAGCTCGACGGCGGTGAGGCCGACGCCGCCCGAGGCGCCGGTGACGAGCAGAGTCTCACCCGGCTTGTAGCTGCTGCGCTGCTTCAGCGCGTAGTACGAGGTGCCGTAGGTCATGGTGAACGCGGCACCGTCCTCGTAGCTCATGTTCTTCGGCATCGGCAGGAGCTGGATCTGGTCGACCACGGCCTCGCTGGCATAGCCGCCATGGCCGATCATGCCGATCACGCGGTCGCCGACCTTATAGCCGGTGACGCCCTCGCCCACCTCGGTGATGTCGCCCGCGATCTCGTGGCCGGGCGCGAACGGGCGCGGCGGCTTGAACTGGTACTTGTCCTGGATGATCAGCGTGTCGGGGAAATTGACGCCGGCCGCTTTGGTCGCGACGCGCACCTGCCCCTTGCCCAGCGGCTTGGAGGGCATCTCCACCAGCTTCAGGCTCTCTGGCCCGCCCGGCGTTTCGCTCAGCATTGCGCGCATCGTCTCGCTCCCCTGTCTCGTGTTTCGTCCTGTGGCGGCATTGATACGATGGCGGGCCGGCCAGCGTCCATCCATGCTAGGAAGGCTCGACTTTCGCGAGGAGAAAGATGGCAGGGCTTTACTACGAGGACTTCACCGTCGGCCGCGTGTTCCAGCACGAATGGACCCGCACCGTGACGGAGATGGACAATGTCCTGTTCAGCTCCCTCACGATGAACGTGCAGCCGCTCCATCTCGACGAGGAATTCGCCTCGAAGACCGAGTTCGGCCAGCGCATCGTGAACAGCCTGTTCACGCTCGGCCTGATGATCGGCATCACGGTGAACGACACGACGCTCGGCACCACCATCGCCAATCTCGGCATGACCGACGTGCGCTTCCCCAAGCCCGTGTTCCACGGCGACACGGTGCGCGTGCGGACCCGGGTGGTGAGCCTGCGCGAGAGCAAGTCGCGGCCCGATGCCGGCATCGTCGAGTTCGCCCACACCGCGATCAACCAGCGCGACGAGATCGTCGCCGAGTGCACCCGTCAGGCGCTGATGCGCAAGAAATCCAGGAGCTGAAGTCCCATGCGTTCCTTCCTGTTCGTCCCCGCCGATTCCGAACGCAAGCTCGCCAAGGGCCCGGCCTCCGGTGCCGACGGGCTGATCCTCGATCTCGAGGATTCCGTCGCCACCGACCGCAAGAAGATCGCCCGCGACATGGCGCTGGCCTACCTGAAGGGCGCCAACCGCGCCGGGCCGAAGCTCTACGTCCGAGTCAATGCGCTCGACACCGGCCTCACGCTCGGCGACCTCGCCGCCGTCATGCAGGGCAAACCCGACGGCATCGTGTTCCCGAAATGCGTCGGCCAGGCCGATCTCGACCTGATGTCGAACTATCTCGATGCACTGGAGGCCCGCGAAGGCGTCGAACGCGGCGCGACGCGCATCCTCACCATCGCGACGGAGAGCGCCGCGGCGGTCCTCGCGCTGACGGCGGCCCCCGCCAGGCATGCCCGGCTGATCGGCCATTCCTGGGGCGGCGAGGATCTGATGGCCGATCTCGGCGCGCTGGCGAAGGGTCCCTCGCCCGGCGTCTACGACGACACGTTCAAGCTCGCCCGCACCGTCAACCTGATGGCCTCGGTGGCCGCCGGCGTCACGGCCTACGACACGGTCTATCCCGACATCAGGAACATCGAGGGCCTGCGGGCCGAGGCGCGGGACGCCCGCCGCATGGGCTATGGCGGCAAGATCGCCATCCATCCCGACCAGGTCGCCATCATCCACGAGGTCTTCACGCCGAGCGAGGCCGAGATCGACTGGGCCAACCGCGTGATCGCGACCTTCGAGGGCAATCCGGGTGCCGGCGTCCTGACCATGGACGGCAAGATGCTGGACAAGCCGCATCTCGTGCTGGCCCGCCGGCTGGTCGCGCGGACGGGTGGATGAAGGACAATTTTGGCCTCCTCGACACGCTCGACCGGCTGTTCGCGGGTGACCGCCGGTCGGTCCTCTCGCTGGACGAGTTCCTCGCCGGGCTCGAAGGCCGCTCCTATGCCTTCGCCATCCTGGCGGTGAACGTCGCCAACGTCGTCCCGACCGGCATTCCCTGGTTGTCCACCATTACCGGCGTGCCAATGCTCTATCTGCTGGCACAATACTTCGCCGGGAAGCCGGTAGCGTCGCTGCCGCGCGCGATCGGCAAGCGCGGCCTGCCGCGTGGCAAGCTACAGGATTTCCTCGGCAAGGCCCGGCGCTTCATCCGTTGGCTCGAGAACACCGTCCATGCGCGGCGCGAGGGATGGGTGAACGGCACGCCGCGCAGGGCGATGCAGTTCGCCTGGGCGGCCAACGTACTGATCCTCGCGTTGCCCATTCCGTTCGACAATCTCTTCCCGGCCTGGGCGATTCTCTTCTTCTGTTTTGCCCTGATCGAAGATGACGGCGTGATGGCCATTCTGGGATGGATCATGACCGTGATCACCGCCGTATGGACTGTATTTCTGTTGATGGTTGGGCATGCCGCGATCACAGCCGCAATTTCGACGCTGCGAGGAATTATCTTCGGCTAGCGACAACGTGAGCTGCCACCATGACCATCCTTGCCGATACCTCCTCCCGCCTTCTCGCCGCCCTGGAGCGCGGTGAGTCCCTTCCCGCCCGCTGGTACACGGATCCCGGAATCACCGAGCTCGAGATATCGCACGTCTTCCGGAAGAGCTGGAACTACATCGGCCCGCTGTCGCAGTTGAGCGCCGTCGGCGATTACGTCACCGGCTATGCCGGCCGCGTGCCCGTCGCCGTCGTGCGCAACGACAAGGGCCTGGCCGGCTTCGTGAACGTCTGCCGCCATCGCCGGCACGAGGTCCTGAAAGGCCGCGGCAATGCCAAGAGCCTGCAATGCGGATACCATGCCTGGACCTACGATCTCGAAGGCGGTCTGAAGCGCGTGCCGCGCTCGCAGTCGGAACCCAGGTTCAATCTCGCCGACTTCCCCCTGCTGCCGATCCGCGCCGAGGCGCTGGGACCGTTCGTCTTCGTCAATCTCGACGCCGGCGCGCCGAGTGCGAAGTCGCTCTATGGCCCGGTCCTCGACCTGATCGCCGCGAGCGGCGTCGATCTGGATACGCTCGTCCACTACAGCCGCGAGGAATGGCAGTCGGGTGCCAACTGGAAGACGATGCTCGAGAACTATCTCGAATGCTATCATTGCGCCGTCGCCCATCCCGGCTTCAACGCCGCGATCGACGTGCGGCCCGACGTCTACACGCTGAAGACGCACGGCCATTTCTCGAGCCAAAGCGGCCAGGTCCGGCCGGCCGCCCTCGAAGGAAAGAGCAAGATCGAGCTGTACGACGTCGCCGGCGCGGTAACGCAGTCGCAGTATCACTTCCTGTGGCCGAATGTGACGATCAACATCAATCCGGGTTTCCCCAACCTGTCGATCGACGTCTGGACGCCGCACGGCCCGAACGCGACCCACGGCTTTTCCGAGCAGTTCTTCGGACCGGGCGTGAGCGAGGACTTCGCCAAATCGCTGGTCGCCTTCAACAAGCAGGTGGCGGCCGAAGACGACGCGCTGACCGATTCGGTCCAGCGTGGACTGCTGGGCGGCATCCCGGACACCGGCCGCTTCCTGACCAACAGCGAACACCTCGTCATCCACTTCCAGAAGATGATCGTGGAAGCGGTGAGCGCAGATTCGTAGCTGCAAAGCCGTTTTCATCCCGAGCGTAGCGAGGGACCTTTACTGCCACCGTGCAAAGGTCCCTCGCTACGCTCGGGATGACAGAAAGAGCTAGTAAGACCGCGGCAGTCCGAGCACGTGCTCGGCGACGAAGTTCAGGATCATGTTCGTGGAGATCGGCGCCACCGTGTAGAGGCGCGCCTCGCGGAACTTGCGCTCGACGTCGTATTCCTCGGCGAACCCGAAGCCGCCATGGGTCTGCACGCACATCTCGGCCGCCGCCCAGGAGGCTTCCGACGCCAGCATCTTGGCCATGTTGGCCTCGGCGCCAGCGTTGATGCCGGCCTCGTACATGGCAGCGGCCTTGCGCACCATCAGGTCGGCCGCCTCGATCTGCGTGTAGGCGCGCGCGATGGGATACTGCACGCCCTGGTTCTGGCCGATCGCGCGGCCGAACAGCTTGCGCTCCTTGGCGTAGTTCACCGCCCGTTCGATGAACCACTTGCCGTCGCCGATGCACTCCGACGCGATCAGCACGCGCTCGGCGTTCATGCCGGACAGGATGTAGCGGAAGCCCTGCCCCTCTTCGCCAATCAGGTTCTCGGCCGACACTTCCATGTTGTCGAAGAACACTTCGGTGCTGTTGTGGTTCATCATCGTGCGGATCGGCCGGATGGTGAGGCCCTTGCCCAGCGCCGAGCGCATGTCGACAAGGAACACCGACAGGCCTTCCGTCTTCTTCTGGGTCTGGTCGCGCGGCGTGGTGCGGGCGAGCAGCAGCATCAGGTCGGAATGCTCGGCCCGGCTGGTCCACACCTTCTGGCCGTTCACGACGTAGGTGCTGTTGTCCTTCTTCACCGCCGTGGTGCGCAGGCTCAGCGTATCGGTGCCGCTCGACGGCTCGGTGACGCCGAAGGCCTGCAGGCGCAGTTCGCCGGTGGCGATCTTCGGCAGGTAGCGTTCCTTCTGCTCCTTGCTGCCGTGCCGCAGCACCGTGCCCATGATGTACATCTGCGCGTGGCAGGCGGCCGCATTGCAGCCGGCCTTGTGGATCTCCTCCAGCACCGCGCTGGCGGCCGAAATGCCGAGTCCGGCGCCGCCATATTCCTCGGGGATCAGGATCGCCAGCCATCCGGCTTCGGTCAGCGCCTTCACGAAGGCGGTCGGATAGCCACGTTCGCGATCGAGGTCGCGCCAGTAGGCGCCGTCGAACTTGAGGCAGAGCTGGCGAACGGCGTCGCGGATCTCGGGATGCGTCGGAGCGTAGGGATTTTCCATGGCGCGCAAGCTAGTCCGCGCCTTCCCCCCGTGCAATGCGACCAAGCTTGTCCACCAGAGGTCCGTGGATTTCGGGACCGAAGCCATCGACCGTGGCCTCGCGCAGCGCGGTCACGCCGTCGACCGCGCCCGCCTCGTCGACGGTCGCCTGCGTGACGGCGAGGTCGCATTCCGCCGTCAGGAATTTCGCGATGAGGGGCTGCCAGTCCGGGCGCAGCACCGCCAGCGCGGCCATCAGCCCATAGGCGCCCCAGTTCGACACGCCCGCGACGACGAGATGATCGCACGAGGTGACGCAGGCGATCTCCGCGCCGTTGGGTACGTGTCGCGCGACGAGGCCCGCCGGCAGCTTGCCCATGCCGATCTCGTTGCCGCCGTCGCCGACCGCGAGCCTGGCCCAGTCGCCGCCCTCGAACAGCGCGTCGAGCGGCGCCGTCCACGGCGACACGTCGACCCCGCGCATGTTGCGCGGCCGGCCGTCGGCGCTCGGGCCGCAGCGCTCGATGGCCACGACGTGAGTGAGGTTGTCCTCCCGCCAGCGTCGCGCCGTCTCGTCGATCGCGCCGCCGTCTTCCAGCGGGATCTCGTCGACCAGCACGGGCTCGCCCGTGGCGCGGACCGCGGCCCGCACCGCCTCGACGCTGGGCGTGTCGACGGCGATGCGCGCGGGCACGCCGCAGGCCACCAGCGCGGCCGCCAGCAGGGCCGTTCCTACCGGACCGTCGGTTTCGGGCGCCGCCACGTCACCGCGCGGCACGAAGAAGCCGGTGATCAGTCCCACCCGCGTGGCCGTGGCGAGCGACCGCGCGGCCGCCGCCAGCCCGCCGCGGTTGGCGTCGATCAGCTCCTGCGTCTTGCGGCCGAGATCGCGGCATACCAGGGCCTCGATCTCGGCGAGGCGGCGATCCTGCTCACTTGTCCTTGGCGACATAGACTCCCTTCCAGTCCACCGGCGAATCGTCGATCAGGGCGTCGAGTCGTCCGCGCATCATCTCGTAGTAGGTCTGGCGCCAGCCCGCCGTCTCGGCGGCGGCCTCGCAGGTTCCGATCATCTCCAGCGCCTCGGCGAAGCCGCCGGTGCGATAGAGCCTGAGGAATTCGTCCTGGCAAGCCTGGAGCGCACGATAGCCGCGCGACTGTGCGAACGTGGCGTCTCCCAGCAGGGCAAAGACGCGCTCGGGTTCGGTCTTGCCTTTCACGGTGACCAGGTCGATCTCCAGCGTCGCATAGTCCTCCACCGCCTCGCGGGTCTTGCGACCGATGATGACGCCCACGCCGTAGGTCTTGCACTGGCCTTCGAGGCGCGACGCGAGGTTCACGTCGTCGCCCAGGCAGGAATAGGTGAAGCGCTGCGTCGAGCCGAAATTACCCACTGAGGCCGGGCCTGTGTTGAGGCCGACGCCGATATTGACCGGAATGTGCTTGCGCCCCTCGGCCGCCGCCTCGGCCTTCCATTCCTCGTTCAGGACGGCGAGGCGCGCCTGCATGGCGAGGGCGGCGTCGCAGGCCCGCGCGGCATGGCGCTCGACGGGGAGCGGCGCGTTCCAGAACGCCATGATGGCGTCGCCCATGTATTTGTCGATCGTACCCTTGAGCCCGAGGATGAGGTCCGTCATCGGCGTCAGGAAACGGTTCATGAACCGCGTCAGCCCGTGCGGATCGAACTGCTCGGAGATGGTGGTGAAGCCGCGCACGTCGGTGAACATCACCGTGATCTCGCGCTGCTCGCCGCCGAGCTGGAGCAGGCTCGGATTGCGCGCGAGCTGCTCGACCAGGTCGGGCGACAGGTACATGCCGAAGGCGCCGCGGATTTCCGCGCGCTCCCGCTCCGTGCGCATGAAAGCGAGCGCCGTGCCGCCGACATAGATCGCCGCGAAGGTGACCGGCGGATAGATCGGGTCGAACAGCAGCTGATAGTTCGAGTAGGCGATCCACGGTACGGCGAGGCCGATGCCGATGAAGACCACCGCCACGAACGCCATCCTGCCGGCCGACAGGCGCGGCAGCAGCACGACCAGCAGCAGGCCAATGATCGCGAGGTACAGGAACTCCGCGCCGTCGGCATAGTCGGGCCGGGCGAGGAACTTCTGCTCCAGCATCTGCTCGGCGAGCTGAGCATGCAGCTCGACGCCCGGTACGGCGTCCTGCACCGGGGTGTTGCGCAGGTCTTTCAGGCCGATGGCGCTGGTGCCGACGAAGAAGATGTTGCCTTCGATCTTTTCCGTCGGCACCTCGTCGTTCAACACGGCGCGGGCGGAAATGAACCGCTCTTCCTTGTGCCCGGTATCGTAGACCACGAGGCGGCCGCGCGCGTCGGTCGGCACTTCGAGGTTGCCGGTCCTGATGGCGACGATGCCGGTCTTCTCGCCGAACGACATCTCCCCGCTCGCGCCCGAGGATTTGATCAGGTAGGTCGATGCTTCCTGCGCGACGCGCAACGCCTCGATCGACAGGGCGGGAAACAGGCCATCGTATCCCGCCACCCGGAACATCATCGGCACGCGGCGGATCACGATGCTGTCGACGTCGGTGTTGACGCTGCCGTTGCCCTTGGCCGCTGCCTCCAGGATGTCGATGGATTTCACCGTGCCGCCCTGCTGCGGCAGGAACTGGCTGGGTTGGTCGCCGGCGAAGGCGACGCCGTGGAAGGTGCGCGGCGGCTTGCCGGTGCCCTTCACGTCGAAGCCGAAGCCCGTGACGACGCGCGACTGGGCCATGGCGTCGGCCAGTACCTTGTCGTTGTCCTGCACGGCGGCCGCCAGCTTCTGAACTGTCTCGGGATCGGTGAACGCCACGAGGTCGCGCACCATGCGGCTGATCGAGGACCGGTCCGGCTCGGCGAACACCGCGTCGAAGGCCACGACGACGGCGCCCTTCTCCGTGAGCTTGTCGACCAGCCGCGCCACGATCGTGCGCGGCCACGGCCACTGGCCGTACTCCTGCAGCGCCGCCTCGTCGATGTCGACGATGCGCACCGGCGTCTCGGGATTGTAGGTCCGCGGCTGGATCCGCTGGTAGCTGTCGAAGGCGAAGTCGCGAAGACGGCTCACCGCGGCCGGATCGGCAATGCGCAGCGCCAGCGCGCCGAGCAACACCAGCAAGGCGACGAAGACCGGCGCACGCGGCGCATTGATGCAGCGCAGCAACCAGCTCATGCGCCCGTGACCTTCTGCTCCCCCACGAACTTCACTTTACAGAGGATGACGGCCAAGCCAAATAGCGCAGCTTGTCGGACGCCCCTCGCCAGACCGCCCTTCACGGCATCTACTTCAAGCTGAGCGCCCTCGTGCTGTTCTGCACGATGGACGCGATGGTGAAGGGGCTGGGCGGCACCTATGGCTCGTTCCAGCTCATGGTCTTCCGCAGCGGCGTCGCCCTGGTGCCGGTCGCGGTCCTGATCTGGCACGCCGGCGGCATCCGCGTGGTGCGCAGCAACCGGCCTTGGCTGCAGGCGCTGCGCGTGGCCATCGGCTTCGGCAGCATGTTCGGCTTCTTCTATGCCTTCCCGCGCATGCCGCTGGTCGACGCCTACGCCATCTCCTTTTCCGCCCCGCTCTTCATGGTCGCCCTGTCGGTGCTGATCCTCAAGGAACCGGTCGGCTGGCGGCGCTGGACCGCGGTCGGCGTCGGCTTCGCCGGCGTGCTGATCATGCTCGATCCCTGGGGCATCGAGTTCCACGCCGTTTCATTGATCATCCTGGCGGCGACCTTTTGCTACTCGCTCTCGACGGTGATGGTCCGCCTGCTCAGCCGGCACGATCCCGACGTGGTGACGCTGTTCTGGTTCGCCATCGTGGGCACGGTCATTTCGCTGGCCTGCGCCGTTCCCGAATGGATCTGGCCGCCGGCGATGGACTGGGTCTGGCTGCTGACCCTCGGCCTGCTGGGTGGTTTCGCCCAGATCCTGATCACCCGCGCCTGGCGGCTGGCCCCGGCCGCCATCCTGGCGCCTTTCGACTATGCGTCGATCGTCCTGGCGATGGCCTTCGGATACCTCTGGTTCAAGGAGGAACCCTCCTGGACGGTCTGGTACGGCCTGCCGCTGGTCATGGGATCGGGCCTCTACATCCTCCACCGCGAGCAGGTCAGGGCGCGGGAACGAAAGAAATCCCTAATTCCCTAGGGTTTTTGTCGGGATTGACGAATCGCTTCGCCAACCACATCTTGTGGTCATGACCACCGAAGCCACGACCTTCTCCGTCACTCCCAGCGCGGCCAAGCGGATCGCCTTCCTGGCGTCCCGGGAGCCCAAGCCCGTCATGATGCGGGTGGCGGTCCTGGGCGGCGGCTGCTCGGGTTTCCAGTACAATTTCTCCTTCGAGGAAGGGCGCAACGACGACGACCTCGTCATCGAGCGCGACGGCGCCGCCGTCCTGGTCGACGCCACCTCGCTGGAGTTTCTGAAGGGCAGCCAGCTCGACTATGTCGAGGAAATGGTCGGCGCCGCGTTCCAGGTGAAGAACCCGAACGCCACCTCCTCCTGCGGCTGCGGCAACTCGTTCAGCGTGTGAGCCGAGCGGAGCTCGGCTGCTGAGCGGCAAGACATCGCGAATCGATGTCCGGGAGCGCCGAAGAAAGCCCGTACAGCGTCAAACGCACGGCCCCATCGCACCGATGACGGGGCACTTCCCCATTTGAATGCAGGTCTGTCTGCGGAAAGACTCCAGCGACCGGTTTCACCGGTCGCATGAGTGGGTGCGACGCTCACGTCCTGGCGTAGGCGATGCTCATGGTCTCGGCGACACAGGCCGGACGGTCCTTGCCTTCGATCTCGACGGTCCATTGGTATGTCATGCGAATGCCGCCGTTGGGCATGTCGTCGGCGGCGAGCAGCTTCTGGCGACCGCGGATGCGCGCACCGACCTGCACGGGGCTGGTGTAGCGCACCTTGTTCGAGCCGTAGTTGATGCCGTTCCGCATGTTCTCGATCTTGAGCACATCGCGGGCGAAGGTGGAGATCACGGAAAAGGTGAGATTGCCGTGCGCGATGGTCTTCCCATCCGGCATGTCCGTCTTGCACCGCTCGACATCGACATGGATCCACTGATGGTCGCCACTGGCTTCGGCGAATGTGTTGATGCGCTCCTGAGTCATGACCAGCCAGTCGCTGACCCCGAGCTCCTGACCGACCAGCGCCTTCATCGCCTGCGGACTCTCGACGATCCGTTTTGCCACGTTGTCCTCCTTCAACCCAAGCCAGTACGTATCCCGTACTGTCGCAGGAGGAGTTATCCCTTCGCAATTGATAAGTCCTTGCGCACCTGCCCCATCGTCCGGGACACTCACGGCATGAACGAAGTCATCACAGGCAACGAACTCTCCGAGCGCATTTCCGCGGCGGCCCTCGAGATCGAGGACAAGGTCATCGCATGGCGGCGCGACATCCACGAGAACCCCGAGCTTTCCTATCAGGAAACGCGCACCGCCGCGCTCGCCGCCGACCACCTCAAGAAGCTCGGCTACGAGGTTACGACAGGCGTCGGGATCACCGGCGTCGTGGGCGTGCTGAAAGGGGGCAAGCCCGGCGGCGTCGTGGCGCTTAGGGCCGACATGGATGCGCTGCCCGTCGAGGAGCGGGTCGACCTGCCCTTCGCCTCCAGGGCCAAGGCGGAGTATCTCGGACAGACCGTGCCCGTGATGCATGCCTGTGGCCACGATTGCCATGTCGCCATCCTGATGGGCGTGGCCGAGATCCTGGCCGGCATGAAGGATGAGATCCCGGGCACGGTGAAGCTGATCTTCCAGCCCAACGAAGAGGGCTCCAACGACGGCCGCCCGAGCGGCGCCGAGGCGATGATCTCCGACGGCTGCATGCAGAACCCCGCGCCGTCCGCGATATTCGGCCTGCACGTCACCTCGGGCATCCGCTCAGGCGTGATCGCGCTCCGTCCCGGCGGACTGATGGCGAGTGCAGATCGCCTCAAGATCGACGTCGAGGGTCGTCAGACGCACGGCTCGCAGCCGTGGCGCGGCATCGATCCGGTCGTCACGTCGGCGCAGATCATCCTCGCGTTGCAGACCATCGTCAGCCGTCAGCTCGATCCCACCCTCACGCCGGCGGTGATCTCGGTCTCGACCATCCATGGCGGCGTGCGCAACAATATCCTGCCCGATTCGGTCGCCATGGAAGGCACCATCCGCACCCACGACGAGGGCGTGCGTGCCGATATCCGGAAGCGCATCGAAAAGACCGCCGGCGCCATCGCCGATGCTGCCGGCGCCAAGGCCACCGTCACGGTCTTCGACGGCGTGCCGGTGACCTACAACGATCCGCCGCTCACCGACTGGGGCACCAACAGCCTGAAGAACGGTCTCGACACCCAGCGCGTTACCGAAGTGCGCCCGGTGATGGGCGCCGAGGATTTTTCCTATCTCGCCCAGGTGGTGCCGGGCATGTTCTTCTTCCTGGGCATCGTGCCACCGGACGTCGACCCTATGCAGGCGCCGGCCAACCATTCGCCGCTCTTCCGCGTCCACGAGCCCGCCCTCAAGTACGGCGTGCGCGCGCTCAGCTACCTCGCGATCGATTATCTCAAGCGGAAATAGCGGAGAAGATAGAGTGAGTTTTCGTGCCTCGGGCCATAGCTGGCGCCTGTATTGCGGATCGAAGGTCGTCGAGAAGCACCTCATGGAGGTCATTGCTCGGGCTGGCGCCAAGCGCGCATTCGTCGTCTGCTCACCATCCATCAACAAGCGAACCGATACCGTTCGCCGCATCGAAAAGGCGTTGGGGCCGGTTCTTGCCGGCGTCTTCGACCAAATCGAGAAGGATTGCCCCTATCCCAACGTCTGCGCCGCCAGGGATGCGGCGCGCGATGCCAATGCCGATCTGCTTGTCGCCGTGGGTGGCGGAAGCGTGCTGGTCGCCACGCGGGCGGTCGCCATCTTCCTCGGAGAAGATCGCAATCCATTCGAGATCATGACGCAGTATCCGGCCGACAAGCCGGCTTACAGCCCGCGCCTGGCGGCGCCGAAGATACCCATCGTCAACATCCCGACGACTCCCACCAGCGCGATGAATCGCGCCGGAACGGGACTGAAGAATGCCGATCTGGATCATCGCATGGAGTTCTTCGATCCCAAGACCCGGCCGCAGGCAATCCTGCTGGATTACGAGGTCCTGATGACGACACCCTCTTCCTCCCACCGGTCGACCGCCACCACGGTCTTCTCCAGTGCTGTCGGAGCGATCGCCGCTGCCGAATCCAATCCCTTGGTCGAAGGCGATCGCCTTCAGGCTTTCCGCCTCGCCTTTCGCGCCTATTCGGCCCTTGCCCAAGATCGCGACGATGCAGCCTCGCGTGCCGATCTCTGCATCGCCGCATTCTTGCAGAACCGTGCCGAGGACGATGGGGCCCGCATGGGGGCCAGTTCTTCCTTTGGCGGAGATTACGCTGTCTCTACCGCCTTGCACGTCGAGTTCCCGCATGTCGGTCAGGGCGAGTCGATCTCGACCGTCCACGCCAGCAAGATCCGGCTGTCGCAGGATGACGATGCGGCTGCGGCGCAAGTCGTTGCCGAAGCGCTCGGCCTCGATCCTGGCTCCAAGCCGACCAGACTGGCCATCGCCGACGAGTTGGAACGACTGTATCGCGGCGTGGGAATGCCGATCCGTCTCCGCGAACTGGACATTCCGCGATCGGCGCTGCCCCTCATTGCAGGGCAGACTGTGAAGAACTTCAATGCCAACGCAGGCGTGCGGTCCGACAGCGAGCGCATTGCCGCGGCCCAGCAGCTGCTGGAAGCCGCTTACTGATCGACCGCAGGTCAGCCGCCGATGGCGGCCCTGATGCGGTCGACCGCGGCGTCGGGCGCGCCACGCTCACATCCGCCAGTTTCGCGAGGGTCTCATCCCGTGCGGTGGCGGAACCCTTACGGGAGCCGCGGCGCCTTTAACGCCGATGAGCGGTCCGTTCTTGAGCATAGCGTCCACGAATCGGGCTCGATAGATCGGCATCACCACCGTCTCGCCCTTCTGCTGTCCCGGACGAGCCGTCCAAAGGACCGGGGCACTAAAATGGACCTGGTCGCTAGCCTCCTCAAGCTCTCCGAAGTCAAGAACCACGAGCTTCTGACTGTTCTCCCACTTGCGCAGCAACATGCTACTTGCCGTGGGAACAACGATTGTTATGGGATTTTCCTGCACGACCAGCCCGAGGCGCAGCGTTTCAAGAAACGCCGCTCTGTCGTTTTTCAGCCGTAGGCCGTTCACTACCCAGTACATAGAGCCGTAGATCGCCTCACGTGAAGAGCGCTCTGCTTCAGAGATCGGGGAATTCTGAAACTCCAGCACCAGCCCGTGCACGGTCTTTACGTCCGCAAGGTGGCGCTCGCCGTTCGCGGCACGGTGACATACTTCCTGGCACTCCTTTGGAAAGAGATTCTTCCAGTTTCGGTGCCATTCAGTCTCCGGCTCCCAGTGGTGATCGAAGATACCCGGTGGGTGGTACCAGTGCGGCACTCTGATTTTACCGCATCTCGGTCTCACGGGGACTTCGCAAATTGGGCATGTGCCCATAAGGCCACGCTCGGCCTCTCGCTTTTCGTCATTAGCAATCGCGTATTTCATTGTCAGCTCTCATCGTCGCCGCAAGCGCGCCATCGCCAGCTGCCGGCGGACAGTTGTTGGCTTTATGATTCCGATGGAGGGGCGGCGTGCGCGCCGCTCATTGATTATTCTTCCGGGACACTTTCAGTAAGGCGTTCGTATTGCTTTTAGCCATCGGTTGGCGAGGTTATTGCACAGCGATTCGCTTGGGGATGTCAACGGCCACTAACGGAGGTATCAGTTTATACTGGCGCGTCGTGCCCGACTTGGTCGCCATAGAACGCATCAAGGTGCCCGCGATGAGGGCGCGCAGTCCGACTGTCGCAAAAGAGTTCGCAAAGTGCTCACCGCGAAAGCATTGATGGACTACTGCTGTCGCTTCGCCACTCCACTGTCTCAAGCAGAAGCCGCGTCCGGGCCGCACGTTAGATGTTAGTTCTATTGCTCTGCCTCACTGGCAGCATGCACATTCGGGACTGGAGGAATATTCAATGGCGATACGTCAAGCGATTTGGAAGGTCGGCGGAACTCCGTCCTCATTACCCGCTTCATCATTGCCCAGTGAAAAGGCTCTTGAAGAAATGATCGTGGCTGCACCAGCCATTCTTGACGATCAATGGATGCTCGTGGGTCGTCAAATCACTACTAAATTTGGCGGCATTATCGATCTCTTGGCACTGGCACCCGACGGCTCCCTCGTTCTCATCGAGCTAAAGCGGAATAGAACGCCGAGAGAGGTAGTGGCTCAAGCACTTGACTACGCAGGCTTCGTGTCTTCGCTTAAGTCTGAAGACCTTGCGACGGTCTATAGTGCATTTGCGCCGGAGAAGGACCTAGCTACGGAGTTCAGATCACGATTCGGCGCAGACCTCGACGAAGACACCCTTAATGGCAGCCACCAAATCGTCATTGTCGCAGCAGAGCTCGACGATAGCACTGAGCGAATCGTGGCATATCTCGGCGATCGTGGGATACCCATTAACGTCTTGTTCTTTCAGGTCTTCGCTGACGGCGATACCCTTCTACTGAGTCGCGCTTGGCTCAGAGACACAGCAGAGACTCAGGCCAACGCAGTCAGCGCCGCGAGCGGTACGAGTGAGCATTGGAACGGGGAGTACTACGTCAATTTTGGCCAGAGCAACACCAGGGCTTGGAGTGAAGCCGTTGAATACGGGTTCGTTTCCGCTGGTGGTGGCAGTTGGTACAGCGGAGCCCTGAAGCGTCTTAGCAGTGGCGACCGCATATGGGTGAAGGCGCCGAGCTACGGCTTCGTTGGTGTCGGCCGTGTAATTTCAAAAGCTACTCGCGCAAACGACTTTTTGTTGCCTACGGCAACCGGTGACCGGCCGGCACTGGAGGTCCTCAAGGCCGGCACATATCACCGCGAGTACGCGGATGACGCTGAAAAGTCCGAATACTTTGTTCCTGTCAAATGGCTTGGCACAGTACCGCTGGAAAAGGCAATCAATGAAGTCGGACTGTTCGGCAATCAGAATACGGTTGCGCAACCCGCTTCACCAAAGTGGCGGCATACCATCGAACGTCTCAAGCAGGTTTTTTCGCATTGGGATGCGCCCGCCAGTTGAGATAGCCGGCGTCAGCCGCCGATGGCGGCCCTGATGCGGTCGACCGCGGCGTCCGGCGCGGTGAGCACGGGTGTCTTGACCACGGCGGTGACGGCCTCCAGCGCCCGCGACGTCGAGAAGTGCGCGAGCATGATGGCGTCGCAGTGCGCGAGCTCGGGCGCCCGCGCGGCGATCAGCGCGTTGTGCCGGTCGGCATCGCCCTTGCGCAACGCGTCCATGGCGCCCTCGACGACGATCGTTTCGAGCGTCGCCTTGGCGCCCGCTTCACTGACGAACTGCTCGAACTCCTCCGTCATGGTCAGGACCGACGGCGCGAAAGTCGCGAGCATCCCGATCCGCTGACCGCGGCCGATCGCCTCCCGGAACATCGCTTCGTTGGGCTTCAGCACGGGCACCGGCAGTTCCTTTGCCATGCGCTCGATCGCCGGCCCGAACGCCGAGCAGGTCACGAGGATCGCCTCGGCCCCGATGCGATGCGCGTAGCTGCCGAGCTCGACGAAGCGCTCGAACATGCGGGGCGTCAGGTCATGGTCCTTGGCGCGATCGATCGACAGCGAGGCGTCGAGCAGATCGACGGTCTCGGCCTCGGGCCAACGCGTGGCGAATGCGCGCTGGATGGGTTCCACGGCGACAGGCGTCCCATGCAGGAGGACGACGCGGGACTTCTTCGACATGCGATCGGTCTTTCGAAAGGAGAGTGATTTCAGGAGTGCTTCAGGCGGGAGACGAGACCGCCGTCGCCATAGGCCTTCGTCGCCGCGGGCGACGCGAGCAGCGCCATCCACGCGGCAGCGCCTTCGGCGTTTTTGGCGTCGGCAAAGATGGCGGCATCGAAGGTGGAGACGGTCTGGACCTCCGAGGGAAACGGGCCGGCGACGGCGACACCGGGGACCGACATCAGCTCACTCACCTGCTGGATCGCAATGTCGGCCTCGCCGCTCGCGACCTTCTCGCCGGTGAAGCCCATCGGGATCGCGACGGCTCGCGCGTTGACCTCCGGGGCGATACCCAGCCGCTCGATCAGCCCGGTGAAGTAGATGCCGCTGGCGCCCGCCCGCGAGTAGGCCACCGCCCGCGCAGCCACCAGCGCCTTCTTGAACGCCTCGACCGTCGAGACATCGGGTTTCGGCGCGCCCTCGCGGACGCCGACGCCCAGGATCGAGTCGGCGAGACAGACCCGGGTCTCGGGACGCACGATGCCGTCGGCACAGAGCCTGTCCATGGAGCCGTCGATGGCGATGATGACGTCGGCACGCTGCCCTTCGGCGATCGACTTCATGAGGGCCGTGGTCGGGCGCCAGTCGATCTCCAGACGATAGGGCGATGCGGCCTCGAAGGCCGGCTTCAGCCAGCGGTTGACGGCCACCTCGAGGGCAAGACCGCTCATGACGGCAATAGACGACGGCGATGCCACTGGATCTTCCCCCCTTCGTACAACGGACACCGCAATATAGCGTGATGCAGCCGCGCACGGCGGTAAAAGTTGCTTCCCACGCCGGAATGGTGAGACTTCACCAATCGACTGCAAACCATTGAGAACTTGCGTAGATGAAAATCGCGACCTGGAACGTGAACTCCGTGCGCAAGCGCACCGGCAATCTGGTCTCGTGGCTCGGCGAAACCCAGCCGGACATCGTCGTGCTGCAGGAGATCAAGGCGCAGGAGGCGACGTTCCCCACGCTCGAGGTCGAGGCGGCGGGCTACAAGTGCGCCATCGTGGGCCAGAAGGGATTCAACGGCGTCGCCTTCCTCTCGCGCCATGCCTTCGACGTGACGGCGCGCGCCCTGCCCGGCCACGTCGAGGACGAGCCCGCCCGCTACGTCGAGGGCCGTGTCCACACGCCGCGCGGGCCGCTGACGGTCGGAGGGCTCTATTTGCCCAACGGCAATCCCATCGCTACCGAGAAGTTCACCTACAAGCTCGCCTGGATGGAGCGGCTGCTCGGCCATGCCCGCACGCTGCTGGCGCGGGAAGAGATGTTCGTGCTGTGCGGCGACTACAATGTCTGCCCGACCGAGATGGACGTCTACGATCCCAAGGCCTTCGCCAACGACGCCCTCTGCCAGCCCGAGTCGCGCGCGGCCTTCCGCAAGCTGCTCAATCTCGGCCTGACCGACGCGGTCCGCGCCTTCCATCCCGACGGCGAGCAATACACTTTCTGGGATTATCAGGCCGGCGCCTGGCCCAAGGGCCACGGTCTCAGGATCGATCACCTGCTGCTGTCACCGCAGGCCGCCGACCGGCTGACCGCGGTCGGCATCGACAAGGCCGAACGCGGCAAGACGGAGCCGTCGGATCACGTCCCGGTCTGGTGCGAGCTGGACGTGGCGGCTTAACAACTGCCGTCGTCTCGACCGAGGGCCGAAGGCCCGAGTGGAGAGACCTTCTTTCAACCGAAAGCCGGCCAATGGTGGAGAGAAGATCTCTCCACTCCGCCTCGCTTCGCTCGGCTCCGGTCGAGATGACAGGAGCTTTTTTGGAGACTGCTGTCGCCGCTCAGGATGACTGGGCTGGCTACTCCGCGCCAGCGCCAATCACGCCGCCGTCGGCGATGATGCACTGGCCGCAGACGAAGTTGCCGGCCTTCGAGGCGAGGAACACCGCGACGCCGCCGATATCGTCGGGCTGGCCGATGCGCTTCAGCGCCGCCTTGCTCTCCTGCGCCGCGCGGATCTGCGGATTGTCCCACAGCGCCTTGGCGAAGTCGGTCTGGATCAGGCCCGGCGCGATCGCGTTGACGCGGATGTTGTGCTTGCCCCACTCCATGGCGAGCGACTTCACCAGCGAGAGGTCGGCCGCCTTGCTCATGTTGTAGGCCGCGATATGGGCCGAGCCGACCAGCGCACCGATCGACGAGACGATGATGAAGGCGCCGTCCTTCCGCTCCGCCATCTCCGGGCCGACCATGTTCATCAGCCAGAGGTTCGACATCACGTTGTTCTGCATGATCTTCTGGAACACCTCGTCCTTCAGCCCCGTGAGCGGGCCGAAATACGGGTTGGAGGCGGCGTTGCAGACCATGATGTCGATCCGGCCATAAGCCTTGCGCGCCTCGGCAACGAGGTTCTCGAGCTGGGCCTTGTCGGAGATGCTGGCCGCGACGGCGGTCGCCTCGCCGCCCTTCGCCTTGATGCCCTTCACCACCTCCTCGCAGGCCGGCAGCTTGCGGCTCGACACCACCACCTTGGCGCCGTGCGCGGCCATCTGCTCGCAGATCGAGCGGCCGATGCCGCGGCTGCCGCCGGTCACAACGGCCACCTTGCCGGTCAGGTCGAACATCATCGGTCGTCTCCTCGATTCATTTGGTCAGCAATGCAATCAGCTCAACATGCGCCGACCAGAGGAACTGGTCGATAGGCATGAGTTTCTCCAGTCGGTATCCGCCGTCCTGCAACGTGCGTACGTCGCGGGCGAAGCTGCCGGGATCGCAGGAGCCGTAGACCACGCGCTTCACCTTCGAGGCAGCGAGTTCGGCGCATTGCGCGGCCGCCCCCGCGCGCGGCGGATCGAGCACGATGGCGTCGAAGGCGTCGAGTTCCTTGATGTCGAGCGGCCGGCGGAAGAGATCGCGCAGCTGCACGGTGACGCGGTTGCCGCCCAGCTTGCGTGCCGTGGCGTCGACGGCGGCGACCGACGGGCGGTCGTACTCGAACAGGCTCAGCTTGCCCGGCTTGCCGAGCGACAGCGCGCCGATGCCCGCAAACAGGTCGGCCGTGCGCTCGGCCTCGCCCAGCCACGCCGTCACGCCCGCGCGCATCACCAGTTCGGCGCGCTTGGTCGCCTGCAGGAACGCGCCGGGCGGCGGCTCGATGGTCACGTCGCCCAGGATCAGCATCGGCGTGCGGCGCACCAGCACCGGCTCGGCCGTCGCGCGGTCGCCCCAGCTCACGCGCGCCATGTCGGCGCTTTCGGCCAGCGCGATCAGGGCCTCGCGGATGGGCAAGGTGAGCTCGAAGCGCCGGTGCGGGCGGATCAGCACGTCGAGCCCGGTGTCCGTCTCGTTGACGATCGCGTCCGCCGACGTTCCGTCGCGGAGGATGGATGCCATCGTCGATCGCAACGCCGGAATGGCCGCGTTAATGCCTGGTCGGGCCACGACACAGGTGCCGACATCGACGACGCTCTGGCTCCCGCGTTCGTGGAAGCCGGCAAACACCCGCTTGCCCTGGCGGCGCAGCACGATGTCGGCGCGCCGGCGCTCGGCCGGTTCGCAGGTGACGGGTGCCTCGAAGCGCGGCGCCTTCACGCCCCGCTGTGCCAGCGACCTGGCGATCAGCTCGCTTTTCCAGCCCGTGTAGATATCGGAGCGCCAGTGCTGCAGCGCACAGCCGCCGCAGGTCCCGAAGTGAAGGCACGGCGGCGCTACGCGGTGACGTGACGGGGCCAGCACTTCCAGAAGGTCGCAGGCAATTCCGTCGCCGCGCTTGTCGAGCGGTTCGGCCTCTACCGTTTCGGCCGGCAGGCAGTAGGGCACGAAGTAGCGCTTGCCTTCGAGGTCCGCGACACCATCGCCGCGCGCACCGACTTCCAGGATATCGAGCGTAATACTCACGGCGGGCCTCAGCCCAGCCAGCTCTTCGCCGGCCGCATCTCGCCCACCAGCAGGCCGACGACGTTCCTGATCGGCGGATGCAGGACTTCGTCACGCTGTCCCGCAGGCAGGACGCCGAGATGATCGAGCAAAGCCGCCATCGCGACCTCGGCCGCGCGACCCGCGCCGTCCCACACCTTCAGCGCCACGCCGAGGCCCAGGGTCGGCAGCATGCCGCAGAACACGCCCTCGGCGCCGGTCTTCACCTGGATGACTCCCGGCGCGGCCTCGTTGATGCGCGTGCAGAAGCGGCCGCTGCCTGCGACCATGAAGGGCTCGGCGTTCATCGCCTTGCGGATGCGGTTGGCGGCGTCCGCGCGTTTGCTCGTGAGCCGCGACGGATCGGCCATCGAGGCCATCGCCTGGGCCAGACTCTTCAGCGGAGTCGCGAGCGTCGGAATTCCGCAGCCGTCGGTGCCGTGCGGAAAAGCGTCGGCATCGAGGCCGCAGAGATCGCTCATCGCCTCGCGCAGGCGGCGCTGCACCGGATGGTCGTACTTGATGTAGCCCTTGGTCGGCTCGCCATACTGGACGGCGGTCGTCAGGAAGCCGCTATGCTTGCCCGAGCAATTGTTGAACGCCGCCGTCGGCAGGGTGTTGGCGCGCGCCAGTGCCTCGATGCTCGCCTGCAGGCGCGGCGCGTGCGTGCCGCACTCGAGGTCGGACTCGCCGAGGCCCACCTTGGCCAGCCAGGCGCGTACCGTCTCGACATGCCGTGTCTCGCCGCTGTGCGAGGCGCAGGACAAAGCGATGTGCTCGTCGCCCAGCCCGAACCGCTCCACCGCGCCGCTCTCGACGAAGGCCATCGCCTGGATCGGCTTGTTGGCCGAGCGCGGCAGGATCGGCGTCTCGATGTCGCCCCAGGATTCGACGACCGTGCCGTCGGCCTTCACGACCGCCGCGATGCCCTCGTGCCGGCTCTCCACGACAGGGCCGCGGGTGACTTCGATGACAACGGGACCACGACTCATCGAACTCGCTCCAGCTTGACCACGGTTATGTTGTCCTGGTGCTCCTTGGCGACTGCCAGCACCGCCGCGATGATGCGATCGGCCGGCAGTGCCGCCTGCCCCAAGATCTGTTCGTTCTTCAGGCTCTGCACGCCGTCGCTGCACAGCAGCAGCCTGGCGTCCGGCCCGAGCCGGCGGCTGCCCTTGTCGATCAGGGTCAGCGGCTCGCCCATCACGGCCTCGCGCAGCGTGTGCCGGCCGGGATGATGCTCGGCCTCGTCCGCCGTCAGCATGCCGCGCGCCACCAGCGCGTCGATCTGCGGCGCCATCGAGTGATCGGCGTTGAGACGCGCGATCTGCCCGGCTTCGATCAGGTAGAAGGGCGAATCGCCGACGCTGATCCAGCGCACCTCGTCGCCGCGCACCTGCGCCGCCACCAGGGTCGCGCCCATGCCGTTGAGTTCGGGTTTTCCCGCCGCGCCCTTGCCCACCGCCTCGTTGGCGTCGGCCAGCCCGTCGCCCAGGCCGCCGCCCTGCTCGACCGCATGGATGAAGGCCTCGACGGCGAGCCGGCTCGCGACGGCGCCACCGGCATGGCCGCCCATGCCGTCGGCCACCACCGCCAGCAGCGATCCGTCGCCCAGCGTCGCGAGACGCCAGCTGTCCTCCTGATAAGGGCGGGCGCCCTGATGCTGGCCGCCCTCGCCCCGCCACCGCGTCGCCATGTCGGGTGCCACGTCCTCTAGTGCCAGACCGCCGGAAGCTTGCTCAGGCCGCGCAGCGTGAAGCTGCGGCGCCAGGCCGGGGTGTCCTTCTCGGGCAGCGTGAGATTGGGCATGCGCTCGATCAGCGCCGTAAAGACCAGCTCGGCCTCCAGGCGGGCGAGCTGCGCGCCCAGGCAATGATGGATGCCGCCCCCGAACGACATCGGACGGATATGCTCGCGGCCGACGTCGAGCCGGTCGGGATCCGGATACTGCGCCGGATCGCGATTGGCCGCGCCCAGCAGGGCGACGATGCTCTGCTCCGCACCGATCGTCACGCCGCCCAGCTCGACTTCGGCATGGGTGACGCGCCCGGTGATCTGGACCGACGAATCGTAGCGCAGCAGCTCCTCGACCGCGTTGGGGATCAGCGAGGGGTCGGCCTTGAGCCGCTCCCACTGGTCCGGATTGCGATGCAAGGCCAGCAGGCCGTTGCCGATCAGGTTGGTGGTGGTCTCGTGCCCGGCACCGAACAGCAGGCCGATATTCGCCTGAAGTTCCTCGGCGGTCAGCTTGTCGCCCGCCTCCTCCGCCTTCACCAGTTCGGTGGTGAGATCGTCCTTGGGATCGCGGCGGCGCAGTTCGCAGAGCTGGTTGAAATAGACGCCGGCCATCTGGGTGTTGCGATTGGCCTGGTCGAGCTCCTCGCGGGTCATCGGAACCGGCTCGAGGATGCGGCCGTTGACGTTGCTGCCGGCCAGGAACGGCGCGCGATGCTCTTCGGGAATGCCCAGCATGTCGCAGATCACGATGACCGGCAGGCGATGAGCCAGGTCCCGCATCACATCCATCTCGCCCTTGTCGGCGACGCGGTCGAGTTGCTCGTCCACCAGTTGCTTGATGCGTGGCCGCATGTCGGCGACACGACGCGCCGTGAAGGCCTTCGTCACCAGGCCGCGCAGGCGCGTATGGTCCGGCGGATCCTGGACCAGCATCGTCTTAGCGAGGTTCGCCACGGCGGGCTCGTTCATGCGGTCGCTGCCATAGCGGCGGCGCATGTTGCCTTCGAAGTCCTTGCCGAAGCGCCTGTCGCGCAGGGACAGCGCCACGTCCTCGTATCGCGTGATCAGCCAGAAGCCCTGCGGCGTCTTCAGCACCGGCGCGGCTTCGCGCAATCGGCGGTAAAACGGATAGGGGTCGGCGATGAAGGCCGGGTCGAGCGGATTGAACTCGAGGTCCTTCGCAGGGGCGGTCGGCTGGGCGATGGTGTCCATCGTTTCCCCTTACCACGAAGCCCCTTGCCGTGCGAACGAGCGAGCCCCTAGCATCGTCCCATGTTTGCACTGACCCAGGGACTTCGCCGCGCCGTCCAGACCCGCCCCAACGGCGTTTCGACCTCGTTCGCCGGCCGCCGGCGGACCTGGCAGCAGACCCAGGATCGCGTGAGCCGGGTCGCCGGCGCGCTTTCCGCACTAGGCGTGCGTCGCGGCGACCGGGTGGCGATCCTGGCGTTCAACTCGGATCGCTATCTCGAACTCATGTACGCGCTGCCCTGGCTGGGCGCCGTGATGGTGCCTCTCAACACGCGGCTGGCGGCGCCCGAGATCGAATACATCCTGAACGATTCCGGCGCCGTGGCGATGTTCGTCGACACCGGCATGTCGCACCATCTGAAGGCGCTGGACGGCCGGACGCCGGCCCTGCGCGAGGTCGTCTGGCTCGACGATATGGCCGGTCCCGAAGGCCTGCTGCGCTACGAGGACCTGACCAGCTACGAGGCCCTGGACGATGCCGGCACCCGCGACGACGACCTGGCCGGGCTGTTCTACACCGGCGGCACCACGGGCCGCTCGAAGGGCGTGATGCTCACCCACACCAATCTGGTGGTGAACGCGCTGAACGGCGTGGCCGGCATGGGCTTCGATGCCGACACCGCCTATCTCCATTCCGGCGCGATGTTCCATCTGGCCGACGGCGCCTCGACCTTCGGGGTCACCCTGTCGGGCGGACGCCACGCCTTCGTGCCGCGCTTCGAGCCGATGGAGGTGCTGCTCACCATCCAGACCGAGAAGGTGACGCACGCGCAGTTCGTGCCGACCATGATCAACATGCTGGTGAACAACGACCGTTTCGCCGAGTTCGACATCGGCACCCTCTCGTTCATCCTCTACGGCGCTTCGCCCATGCCCGAAGGCGTGCTGCGCAAGGCGATCGAGAGGATGCCGCATGTCCGCCTGATGCACGGCTACGGCATGACAGAGGCCTCGCCCATCGTGACCCTGCTAGACCCGCGCTACACGGTGCTCGACGGCCCCTTCGCGGGCCGTCTCAAGTCCTGCGGCCAGGCGGTGCTCGCCTGTGAGGTGCGGATCGTCGATGCCGACCGGCTGGAGGTGCCGCGCGGCACGACCGGCGAGTTGGCGGTACGCGGCGCCAACATCATGAAGGGCTACTGGAACAAGCCGGCGGAGACCGAAGCCGTTCTCGAGGACGGCTGGTACTATTCCGGCGACGGCGCCTACATGGACGAGGAAGGCTTCGTGTTCGTCGTCGACCGGCTGAAGGACATGATCATCTCGGGCGGCGAGAACGTCTATTCGGCCGAAGTCGAGAACGCGATCTCGACCATCCCGGATGTCGCCGAGGTGGCGGTGATCGGCGTGCCCGACGAGCGCTGGGGCGAGCGGGTCCATGCCATCGTCGTCCCGAAGCAGGGCTCGGCCCTCACAGCCGACGAGGTGATGGAGCATTGCCGCAGCCAGATCGCGGGCTACAAATGCCCGCGCAGCGTCGACTTCCGCGACACGCCGCTGCCGCTCTCCGGCGCCGGCAAGGTGCTGAAACGCGAGTTGCGAGAGCCCTACTGGCGGGGCTTCACCAGGGGCGTGAACTGATGCCAACGATTCCCTACTACGACTGGATCGCCCACCATGCGGGACGGCGTCCGCGGCAGCTCGCGATCCACGACCTGCACACGGGCCGGAAGATCTCCTATGCCGAACTCGACGAGCGCATCGGCCGACTGACCTCGGCCCTCGCCGCGAGGGGCATCGCCCGGGGAGACCGCATCGCCCTGCTCGCGCCGAACTGCGCCGAGTACTTCGAACTGCAATTCGCCTGCGGCCGGCTGGGCGCCATCATGCTGCCACTCAACTGGCGCCTCACGGTTCCCGAACTCGAATACATACTGGGCGATTCGAGCCCGAAGCTGCTGATCCACGACCGGTCCTTCGCCGCCCAGGCCGGCGCCCTCACCACCAGCCTCCTCGAAATCGACCACGACCGCGCCGACAGCGCCTACGAGCGAGCTCTCGCCGAGGCCGGTCCGTCGCCTGCGCCCGCCGCCCTGACGCACGACGATATCGGCATGGTGATGTACACGTCGGGCACCACCGGACATCCCAAGGGCGCGATCATCACCCACGGGATGGTGTTCTGGAATTGCGTGAACCTCGGCATCCCGGCGCTGATCACGCCCGAGACGGTTCAGCTCGTGGTGCTGCCGCTGTTCCACACCGGCGGCCTCAACTGCTACGCCAACCCGGTGCTGCATGCCGGCGGCACCATCTTGATCATGCGCAATTTTGATCCCGGCCAGGCGCTCGACTGCATCTCCGATCCCGCGCTCGGCATCACGCACTTCTTCGCGGTGCCCGCGCCTTATCAGTTCATGATGCAGCATCCGAAGTTCCAGGCCGCGGACCTGTCGCGCCTCAGGATCGCCGGTGTCGGCGGCGCCCCCTGCGCGCTGCCCATCCTCGAAACCTGGATCGCGCGCGGCGTGCCGCTGGTGCAGGGCTGGGGCATGACCGAGACCAGTCCCGCCGGCACCATGCTCGATGCCGCCGACGCGATCCGCAAGGTGGGCTCGGCGGGCAAGGCGATGATGCACACCGCCATCCGCGTGATCAACGACGAGGGCAACGACATGCCCGCGGGCGGCATCGGCGAGCTGCTGATCAAGGGCCCGAACATCACGCCCGGTTACTGGAACAACGACGCGGCCACGGAGAAGAGCTTCACCGACGGCTGGCTGCACACCGGCGACGCCGCGCGGCTCGACGAGGAAGGCTTCGTCTACATCGTCGACCGCTGGAAGGACATGTACATCTCGGGCGGCGAGAACGTGTATCCCGCCGAAGTCGAGAACGTGCTGTTCCAGATACCCGCCGTCGCCGATGCGGCGATCATCGGCGTGCCCAACGAGCGCTGGGGCGAGGTCGGCATGGCCGTGATCGTGCGAAAGCCCGACTCCGACCTCGCGGAGGGCGACGTGATCCAGCACTGCCTGGGCCGCCTCGCCAAGTTCAAGGTCCCGCAGTCCGTGACCTTCGTCGACATCCTGCCCCGCAACGCGACAGGCAAGGTCCTGAAGCGGGAGCTCCGAGTCCGTTATGTGGGACAGGGTGCCCCGGCGATTAGCTAGGCTCGGGCCAGCGACGAGTAATCATACTTCCAGGTGCTGGATTTTCACTGTGCCGCGAAGTCCGCAGGCCCTAAGAAACTTCGATACGAGTACCGTCGGCCAGAACAGGAAGTTCAATGCTCACGATCTACGGCGTCTATCGCTCCCGCGCTTCCCGCAACATCTGGCTGGCGGAGGAGCTCGGCATCCCCTTCAAGCAGGTGCCGGTGATCCAGCACTATCGCACCGTGCCGGCCGGGATGCTGCACACCCAGTCGCCCGAGTTCCTGAAGGTCAACCCGAACGGCCTCATCCCCTCGATCGATGATGACGGTCTGGTGCTGCACGAGTCGCTGGCGATCAACCTCTACCTCGCGCGCAAGCATGGCGGCTCCCTCGCGGCGGCCAACGTGGCCGAGGAAGGCGAGATCGCGATGTGGTCGCTGTGGGCGGCGACGGGCGTCGAGCCGCACGCCATCAACGTCCTCTATCATCGCCTCGGCAATCCGACCGGCGAGAAGGATCCGAAGGTGGCCGATGCCGCCGTCGAGGCGCTGAAGGGTCCGTTCGCCGTACTCGACAAGGCGCTGGCGAAGACCGGCTGGCTGGTCGGCGGCCGTTTCACCGTGGCCGACCTGAACGTCGCCGAGATCGTGCGCTACGCGCAGGCCGCCCCGGAACTGTTCGAGACGGCACCGCGCGTCAAGACGTGGCTCGCGGCCTGTCAGGCGCGTCCGGGCTTCAAGAAGATGTGGGCCGCGCGCGACGCGGAGCCCGCGTAAGCCGGGTTCAGTTCGCGGGCGCTGCCGCGGTGAGCGTCGCCAGACGCGCCGTGGCGCCCGCGATCGCCTCGGGGGAGAACCTGTCGGGATAGGTGAGCACGAGCTGCTCGCCCGTCAACTCGACCATGCCGTTGGCCGTCAGGAGGTCGAACGACTCCGGCGCCTCCTTGCTCTTGGCCCAGTCCTCGAGACAGGCAACCACGCCCTTGCTCTTGAGCTTCAGCCGCGTGCGGCTGGCGCGGGTCGCCCGCCGGTTCTTCTGCGTCAACAATAGCTCGTAGGCCGCCAGCGTCCGGTAGAATGCCTTGGCCAATTGGTCGGTCTCGTCCGCCCCTTCGAGCGAGCAGAGCTGGTCGAACGCCTGGCGCCAGATATCTTCCCGCCCCATCCGCCTGGCGTTCTCCATCAACGTGCGCAGCTGGCCCTCATCGGTATAGGTCGAAACCGGCTTCGCCATCGTCTGCTTGATGGCAGGAAGTGCTTTCTCGACGGGCGCACGACCGCGCTTCGATGAATTCTTGGCCACGGGCTACTCCTGCACAATTGTCCGGCACATCGTGTGCAAGAGAAATCACCATACCACATTGTTCGCCCTGCAACTGGATCGTTCACGAAGCGGAAGCGGTGGATCAGGTTGCCAAAACCAGGCGGTCGATCGACGGCGCGAACCCGAAGCGTTCGTAGAACCGGCGCGCGTCATGGTTGAACGCGTGGACGCCGACCTCGACGTGTGTGGCCCCCTGGTCGCGGGACCATTGCATCACCGCCTCCAGCACATGAGAGCCGACCTGGCGGCTGCGCCAATCGTCCCGCACCACGAGGTTGTCCAGCTCGATGACGTGACGCGGCACGGCGCCCGCAAACGCCGATGGCGTCCGCGTCAGTAGGACTGCAAGTCCGATGACTTCGCCCTCGCCTTCGGCGACGAGGATCGTCGAACCGGGGCCGCCGCACCATCGCTCGACCTGCTCGCGCGTCCGGGGCGGGCCATCGAACGGGCGGAAGAAGTCCGGCCGCGCCAGGCGGTGGAACGCGTCCAGCTCATCGAACAGCGCACACAACGCCTCATGGTCTTCGAGGCGTGCCGGACGGATCGTGATGCTCACGCCGCCAGCACCAGCCGGTCGTTGGCGACCGCGAAGCCGAAATTCTCGTAGAAGCGCTTGGCCGCCCCCTCGCCCACCACCGCCTCGACCTGGACGGCGCGGCGCTGGCGCGACCATTCCACGGCTGCGGCCAGGAGGCGCCGGCCGATGCGGCGGCCGCGCTGATCGGCGCGCACGACGAGATTGTCGACTTCGATGATCTTGTGGACGCCCACTCCTTCGAGCGGCACCAGCCGGGTCACCAGCACCGCGACGGCCAGGACGCCTATCTCGCTCTGGGCCACCAGCAGGGTCGTGCCGGGCGTTTCGAGCCAGGTCAGGACCTGCTCGCGCCCGTTCTCGCCGCCGTCGAGCAGATCGGTGAGATCCTCGATGTCGCGTGGTCCCGCCAGCCTCACCCGGATGGCGAGAGGCGCAAGGGGGGCGAGTTGCGGTTCAATTTCTGCTGCGATGATCGACATGTCGTCCTCCGGTTTGCGGTTCCCGCCGCGGCCCGGAGGCCAGTCCTAGAACACGAAAGCCGCCGGGATGCGGCGGCTTCGTTGAGTCATGACCCTTCGCGCCGCCTATGTAAGGGGCGTAAAATACCAAGCGTTGTGGGACAGGGTCGTGCGCATGGGCATTTTATAAGTCTTTGATCTCAGGCCTGTCAACGTTCTCTGTGTCATCCCGAGCGTAGCGAGGGATCCTTCCTGCGATCGAAGGATCCCTCGCTACGCTCGGGATGACGTATTTGGCGGAACCGGCCTCGCGACTATTCAGCCGCGACCGCCATCGCCTGCTTGAGGCCGGGCATTGTGAAGCCGAGCTTGTCGAGCTTCTCGATCATGTCGCGGCCGGTCTTCTCGTCGATCTCGACGAGCGGCGGGCGCACGGGGTTCCAGTGCGGGTCGCTGCCGTAGTGGGCGATCACGTACTTCAGCGCCGGGATCATCACGTAGCCCTGCATCACGCCGCGAACCTCGTTGATCCAGGCCTGCAGCTTGTCGCCCTCTGGGGTGCCGTAGGCCTTGATCGTCTCGGCGATCTTGCCCGGATTGATGTTGGCCGTGGCGCTGATGCAGCCGACGCCGCCCGCCTTCAGGTTCTCCAGGATCGGCTTCTCGTTGCCGGAGAAGACGTCGAAGCCGTCCTTGGCGAAGGCGTCGATCATGCTCTTGGTGTGGGGCCAGTCGTCCGACGAATCCTTCATCCCGGCGATCTGCTTCGGATAGGCCTTCATCAGGCGCTCGACGAGCTTGTGCGTGATCGGCACGGCCGAGACCGCCGGGATGTGATAGAGATAGACGCGCAGACGGTCGTCGCCGACGCGCTGCACGACTTCCGAGAAGAAGCGGAACAGCCCCTCCTCCGGAACGCCCTTGTAGTAGAACGGCGGCAGCATCAGCACGCCGCCGACACCCAGCTTCACCGCATGCGCGCTGACCTCGGCCGCCTCGCTGATCGAGCTGGCGCCGGTGCCGGGCATCATGCGTTCGGTCGGCACGCCGGATGCGACGACGGCTTCGAGGAGGCTCATGCGCTCCTTGGCCGACATCGAGTTGGCTTCCGAGTTGGTGCCGAAGACCGCGAGGCCGCAATCCTGGCTGATCAGCCACTTGCAGTGGGCGATGAAGCGGCCGACGTCCGGCGACAGATCGCGCTTGAAGGGCGTGACGACGGGCGAAAGAACGCCTTTGATCCGTGCTGCGGCCATGATCTTATTTCTCCCGGGAATGGCGCGCCTTTTCTGCAACGAAGCGCCGGAGACGTCCAGTGTCACCATCTCTGAGCGAAATTCTGCCCGAGGACGGCACCGCCGGCACCCTGGTCGGCCGCGTATGGCGTGCAGGAAACCCGGCCGGACCTTCCGTCGTGGCCGTGCGCGCCGACGGGGTCTTCGACCTCTCCTCGACCGTGCCGACGATGGCCGATCTCTGCAACGCGCCCGATCCGACGGCGCTCGCGCGCAATTCCCCCGGCGAACGGATCGGCGCGCTGCAGGACCTGATCGGCGACCTGCTGGCGCCGGTCGACCTGCAGGCGCTGAAGGCCGCCGGCGTCACCTTTGCCGTCAGCCTGCTGGAGCGGTTGATCGAGGAACACGCCAAGGGCGATCCCGCCCGCGCCGAGCAGGTGCGCGGCGAGTTGAACTCGATCATCGGCGCCGATGTGAGCGCCATCAAGCCGGGCTCGCCCGAGGCCGAAGCGTTGAAGAAGACGCTGATGGCGCGCGGCGCCTGGTCGCCCTATCTCGAGGTCGGCATCGGCCCCTATGCCGAGATCTTCACCAAGGCGCCGCCGATGGCCGCGGTCGGCTACGGCGCGGAGATCGGCATCCGGCCCGACTCCGACTGGAACAACCCGGAGCCCGAGGTCACGCTGATCGTCAGCGCCATGGGACGGATCGTCGGCGCGACGCTCGGGAACGACGTCAATCTGCGCGACATCGAGGGCCGCAGCGCCCTCCTGCTCGGCATCGCCAAGGACAACAACGCATCCTGCGCGCTCGGCCCCTTCATTAGGCTTTTCGACGACACTTTCTCGCTCGACGATGTGCGCAAGGCAAAGGTCGATCTCGAAGTGACGGGTCCGGACCAGTTCCGGCTGCGCGGGTCGAGCGACCTGTCGAAGATCAGCCGCGATCCCACCGATCTCGTCGCGCAGGCGATGAGCGCGCATCAGTATCCCGACGGCATGGCGCTGATGACCGGCACGCTGTTCGCCCCGACCGAGCCGCGCAAGCCCGGCGGCACCGGCTTCACGCACATGGTGGGCGACATGGTCTCGATCAGCTCGCCCAAGCTCGGCACTCTCACCAACAAGGTGAACCATTGCGACAAGATCCCGCCATGGACATTCGGCGCGGGAGCGCTGATGCGTAACCTCGCGGCACGAGGGTTGCTGCGGTAATGCATCCTCCCTTTCATGCTCCTCTCCCCCGCTAGGGGGAGAGGCAGGGTGAGG